>Ga0302326_10010934_pt1 | contig 19592 bp, 19 predicted proteins | sample Palsa_T0_3_FD_202264 | JGI IMG/M metagenome (GOLD analysis project Ga0302326, IMG submission 202264) | Peat permafrost microbial communities from Stordalen Mire near Abisko, Sweden - Palsa_T0_3 | ecosystem: Environmental > Terrestrial > Soil > Palsa > Peat permafrost | place: Sweden: Abisko...
CCAGAAACCCACCCGTAAACCGCTGATTCCAAAGAGGCGCATATTGTGGGTTTCTGAACCCTGTGACGGGCCGCCCCGGCCCGCCCTTGCTGAAAGCCGGCTGCGGGCAGAATTGCCCGCCCCACAATTCCGGAGCATGCTCATCGGACCACCTCGGCGCCGCGAATTTTGCGCGACAGCAGATAGAGGCAAAAGGCGCAGATGGCGATCAGGGCGGCCCAGCAGCACCAGATGGGGGTTTCCTCGCCATGCACGCGGAAGAAGACCGCGCCGGTTCCGCGATGCATGGGCTGTTCAAACAGCGATGCCCAGACGGCCCCGATCAGGTGGCTGAGGTTCAGCAGGTTGCCCCATTGCGTGCGCATGATGCCATTGATGGCGCCGCCGAATCCGGCAGCCACGAAAAAGACGCCGAAGAGCAGGCCGCCGGCCATGGGTTTCCACTTCACCCAAGCCGACAGCGCCAGGGCCAGCAGCGAGAGGAGCAGAATCCAGATCCACGCGCCGAAGAAGATGGCGACGGCAATGCGCAGGTTGTTGCCCAACCAGCCGTTGCCTTCCAGCGAAGCTTGCAGAATGAAGAGCAGCAGGCCGGGAATCCAGGTCATGACCGACATCAGGATCAGCAGTACGGAGAGCTTGCCGAGGACGTATTCGGTGCGCGAGAAAGGCCGCGCAAGATACAGCGACAGCGCGTTGTTGGCGAGGTCCGGCGAGATTTGTCCGGGACCCACGAAGGCCGCCAGGAAGAACGCCATCATGCTTTGCCAACCTAGGAAGTTCAGGAAGAAACGGGCGTTGATTTGGATCAAGTCGCGGACCTGCAGCATCTTCAGCGCGCTAAGATTGTGCTCCACGTAAATAATGAGCGCGAAGACGATCGGCGCCATTAGGGAAACCAGGAAGAACATGCTGTAGAAGCGCTTGCGGCGCATCTCTTCGAAGGCGTAGCGCGGCAAGACGAGGAAGCGCGACCAGGTTGGCGTCAGCGCGCCCTCATAGCCCTTGTAGGCGTGCTTAAACACCGCCATTGGGCACCTCCATGGCTTTCAGGAAAATGTCTTCGAGCGAATCGCGCTTGTGATTCAGGCGCCGGATCTGCACGTTCTGCTCGGCGGCCAGCGCGTAGAGTTGGCGGATTTCGACGCCATCGGGCATCACCAGTTTCATGCGGCCGTTGGGGAAGGCGGCCGCTTCGCAGCCCAGTTGCTCGATGGCAGCGGTGAAGGTGCCGTTGGCGCCACGGGTCTCCAGTTCCAGAAATTTGCGATTGGCGCGGCGCTCTTCTTCCAGGTTGCAGGATGCCGCGATGCGTCCGTCTTTCAGGATCAGGACTTCGTCGCAGCACTCGTCCACATCGCGCAGCAGGTGTGAGGAGAGGATGAGTTGCAGTTCGCCATGGTCGCGGATTTCCTGAATGAGCTGGATCATGCGGGCGCGCGCCGGCGGATCCAGGCCGTTGGTAGGCTCATCGAGAAAAAGGAGCTTGGGCCCATGCGCGATAGCTTGCGCCAGCTTGGCCATCTGTTTCATGCCCAGCGAGTAAGTGCCCAGATTGCGGTAGCGCGCTTCGCCCAGCCCAACCCAGAAGAAGGCCTCGTGAGCGCGCTCCATGGCTTGTTCCGGAGGCAGGCCGGAGATTTCGGCCATCAGGCGCACAAAGTGGACGCCGGTCATGCCGGCGATGAAGGAATCGTTTTCCGGCATGTAGCCGAGCAGCGCGCGGACGGCTTTGGCATGGGTGCGGATGTCTTTGCCGAAGATGCGCGCGGTGCCCGCGAAGGGCTGGTGAAAGCCGAGCAGCGTATTGATCAGCGTCGACTTCCCGGCTCCGTTGGGCCCTAACAGGCCGATGGCCCGGCCGGTGAGCGAACCATTCAATTTCTTGAGAATGGTGCGCTCGCCGAACCGGACCTCGAGATTGTCTAATTCAATGACGGGCTGCATGACAAACCGGTGTTAGGTTTTGGGTGATGGGTGTTGGCAAACTCTTCAACCGTTTGCCACGCGTAGGCCACAACCCATCACCTCTAACCCATAACCCATCTACGCACTTCAGTGTACATGTGTTCCCGGCTTTTCGAGTAATTGCAGCAGGCTCATGTTGCCGAAAGTGGTGAAGAGGCTGCCGCTGGTAGCGAAGGTGATGCGGTCGTTCTCGCCGTAGGCCGCGATCAGGGTGGGCTTCAGATTCGCGGCGAGCTCCTGGGCGAACTGCTGCTGATTGAACTGCTCCAGCAGCGGCGCAAGAGTGGTGCCGACGTTGTAATACACCATCGCCGAGAAATTCGTGTATTGGTCGTGCGGGATCAGCGCCGTGAAAGTGGACGAGCGCGGCAGCGTGTAACCGCTGGCTCGATTCTGGATGGCGCTATCGATCAGCGCCTGGCTGGATGCAGCCAGCAGGTAACCATCCGTGTAGACGTAGTGAATCTGCGGGAACGCCGTAACGCCTTGGCTGGCCAAGGTGAAGTAAGTCCGGCCGTTGGCGGTGGTTTGTTGAAGCTGCACACCGGGCGAGCCGTGCGCGGCGGCCTGCGCGTTGGCGGCGTCCACGAGCTTCTGAATGGTGGATTGCAGCGTCACCGGGTCGTAAACCTCGACGGCCACTTTCCAGGAAGGCAGCGGCAGAATCGGGCCATCCTGCGCCATGGCGACTTCGCCGCCCAGGGCGGCAGCCAGGTCGTTGCGAAGGTCCACACCGAGCAGCGTCTGGACTTCGGCCAGGTGCTGCTGGAAGGCGGGGTTGGCCTGCTGCATGCTCATAATTTCATCGATGATGGCAGTGGGCTGCTTTACTGCGGCGGCCCAGGCCAGGGTGGCTTGCGGTGAAATGAAATCCAGCGCACCCAGCGAGGCGGGCGCGGCCAGCCATGAGGCGACGCCGGTGCGCTGCCCCTTGAAGATGAGCGCGGCGCGCGTTTCGGCGGCTCCGCCATTGCCGGTCTGCTGCACCATAAAATACTGTACGTTGGGCGCATGGCCGTGGCTGGCGGGCGCCATCGCTTGTACGTCGGCAGCGAACAGCAGGCCGACTCCGCCGCCGTAGGATGCCACGATCTGGGATCCGAATTCCGTGGTAGCGAATTCGGTGGGTGTGCCGGCGGCGATCTGCTGGAGAGCGGCGGCATCCGGCGAGAGCGCCACCAGGTGCGGCAGGACTAACAAAACAGCCTGCCCTTGCGGAATGCTGCCGATCGTCGACGGATCGGTGACAATGCGCATCTGCATGGCGTTCTCGCCGGTGGAGAGCTTGGCCACTTCGCTTTGCGCGAACGCCTCGAAGCCGGGCTTCGTCAACTCGGCCATAACAACGGGCTGACCGGGATGGCCGCCCGCAGTCAACGACGCGGCCACCACCATCTCATTGCCCAAATAGCCGCTCATGGTGCTCATATCCGCGATCGCCTGATCGAGCTTGTTCTGCTGCCACCACTGGCTGAGCGTGGGATTCTGATTGATCTTCGGCACGAAGACCTGCTGCACTTCGGTGAGAGCCTGGCTGAGATTCGGGATGCTGGCGTAGACCACGGTTTGGGCGGGCACCAGCGTCAGCAGGTTGCTGGAAAAACGCAGCGCCGGGAAATGATCGCTATCGAGCTTCGCATTCAGAGCGGTGACGGCGTTGAGCATCGCGATGTAGGCTGCTGAGTTCTGGCTCCAGGAGATTTCGTTGCTTACGGGCGTGGCGCCCATGGCGGAACTGGTGGCCACCTGATCGCCGGCGTGCAGGACGCTTTCGTGGCGGTCCTGAGCTACCAGCACGGTACCCTCGATCACCGTAACACGCGAGCCCTTAATTCCGCTGTTCACGCTGAAGACCGTACCGGTAACGGCGACGCGGCAATCGCGGGTGGCGACATACAAGTGACTGGCGTGGCGCTTGGCGGCCTGCACGATGATGGCGCCGTGATCCAGGCCAATGGTCATATCTTTGCCTTGTTCGGTGACGGAGAAGCCGGAGCGTTCACGCATTTCGACATGGGAACCGTCGCGGAGGCGCAGCACGGCCTTGGAATCTCGGGCGGTGCGGATGGCGACGCCGGCGGGCACTTCCGCGCCGCGCATGAGCGGTACCGTGCCGGTGTCGGAAACGCGATAGATCAGGCCATCGGCGGATTCCACCACGGCTTCGGGGCCGGAGGGCGCGGGACGCAGACGATCGCCAAAGGCCCAGAAAGCGAGGCCGGCGGCGGCTACCAGTGTCGCGGCGAGGGCCCAGCGGAAGGTGGCGGGCCTTACGACCCGCGGGGCGGACCTTACGGCCCGCGGGGCCAGGGGCCGGGGGCCGGGGGCCGGCGATTTAGTTTGCAACGCTTTGTAGCAGGCTACGCATTCGTGGGTGTGATCCTTTAAGAGAAGCGCGCGGGCGGGGGTCAGCTTGCCGGCGCGATAGGCAGGGATCAAGGCTTGAAAGTCTTCGCAACTGTGGAGCGTGGCATGTTGTGCGAGGTTGGCTTCGACCCGGGCGGCAGCGGCTTCGATTACGGCGGGGTCGATGGGCTCGTCGCGGATTTCGGCGATGGCTTGTTCCAAAAGCGGATCGAGGTTCGGATCTTGTGGCGTCATCTGATTTCTCCCATGTATGACAGGAATTCCTGTTGAATGCGGTCGCGGGTGCGGGACAAGGTTACCGCGATACTGGCCGGCGTAGTGCCGAGGGCTTGGGCGATTTCCGGATTATCCTTGCCTTCGAAGAAGCGGAGGGCGAAGATTTCGGCTGCCCGGGGACTGAGCCGGGCGACGGCCTCTCGCAGCCAGTGGCGGATTTCATTGGACCGATACACGCGGTCGGGAGCCAGAGAAGCGTTTTCGGGAAGCAGGGGGGCCACGTCTTCCAAGGGGACATGCGGCGCTGCTTGCCGGGAGCGGATCAGGTCCAGCGCTGCGTTTACGGCTGCTCGCCGCAGATAACCTTCCATGTTGCCGACGGTTTCGGCGTCCGGATGGCGGCGCAGCAGGCGCATGAAGACGGTCTGCAGGACGTCTTCAGCGTCGCCGGCGTTGCCCGTGACGCGGTAAGCCGCACGGAACACGGTGGAGTGGTGCTCCCGGAAAATAAGATCCAGATTTGGAGGAGCTGTCTGGACCGGCGATTCCAATTGCGCGGTGGCCTCCACGATTTTCTTCCTCTCTTGCTCTTCATACATGAGACGGCTCCGGGGGCGGATGTTTAACGGGTCGCGGCGGCCGGGCGAGCAGATGGCCGCTGGCGGCCTTGTTTCCACTTTACTTGTTTTCGATGGCGAGGAGGGCTTGGGAAGGCGAGAGCGCTGTCCACCCAAGCTGCGAGCCTATGGGAAGACGGCGGCCTGGGAGGCCGCAGGCCGAGGGCCCAAATGCCACTTACTTTAGAGTCGTCGATGGGTCTGCCCCACTCGCGGAAAGAGACCGGCTAACAGCCGGCTGAGCCGGGCTACGCCCGGCTCTCGAGTTTTTACTTATCACCGGGGGGCGGGCAATTCTGCCCGCAGCCGGCTTTTCAGCCGGCTCTTTCCGCGAGCGAAGCTCGCGCTCCGCAGGCTACGCCCGCGGCGACCGCAAGAGTGCGATCGCGGCACGCTGAGAGCGTGCGCCACGTCAGGGCCGCAGAATGTCCAAACTCCAGACCCGCGAGCTTCGCTCGCGGGAAGAGCCTGCTAACAGCCGGCTGCGGCCACGATTGGCCGCCCCACGGTGAAAATGAAACTCCAGCGCCGGCCGCGGCCGCGCCTAAGCCGTCAGCCCACCCGCCTGACCGGTATCCGCAAAATCGTCCGCAGTTTCTCCCCCGCCACGCGCCGCGGATCGGATAAGTAAATCTCGTGATGCAAACCGTCAAACCGGTGGCCTTGCCCGCCCACGAACTCTTCCATCTGCCGGATGCTCTCCGGCTCCCGGTCGTACGGCCCCACGTGCAGCATCTGCACGCAAAGGCCTTCGTCGAGCGGCGTCAAAACTACCTCCTGGAACAGAGGTTCCTTGCCCTTTTCCGCGAGCTGCTGCCGGGCGGACGCCAGTTCGCGCTCACCAATGAAATCGGGCGTCCGGATCAGCAGCCGCCACCACCATCGATCCTTCGGCTCGGTCGTGAACGACTTCCCCGAATCCACCCACCAAAGCCCTTCCAGCTTGCAAACGGCATAATCCCGGCCCGCGAACTTGCTGGCCATCTTGAGGGTGAAGGCGACGCTATACAGCGCCCCGATAGCCTGCTCGAAGGCTGCTCCGCCCGCCGCGCCGCGCCCTGCAATTCCCAGATACGTTGCCTTGCCAACCCGCAACAAAACGGGACTGCGAGGCGTTGCGTATTCCGCTTTGCAGGTTTGATAAAGATCCAGCTTCGCGACGGAAGCGTGGGCACCATGGGTGTGCATGCTCACAGTGTAGTCGCCGTAGCGCGCCCCGTGCTTGACGGTTTTTGCGAATTTGAGGGCCGCCCTTCGAGCGCCGCGGCCCATGCCCTGGGCGTCGCGCCGAACGTCCGGCGAAACATCTCCACGAACGCGCTGGGCTGCCGGTAGCCGGTCTCGAAAGCGGCCTGCTTCACGGAACTCCCGCCGGCCAGCAATTCGACTGCCTTCATCAGGCGCGCTTGCCTGCGCCACGTGGCGAAATCGGCGCCCACCTCCGCGCGAAACACCCGCTCAATGGTACGCACGCTGGCGCCGGCGCCCGCGCACAGCGATGCGAGCGAGGGATTGTGCGCCTGGTTGGCGATCAGCGTCTGCGCTACGGCCAGCGCCCGGCTGTCTCGCGGCAGAGTCAGGAAGGTGGGCACCGCGGAGGCGCTTTCGAGATGGAAAATCACCAAATCCCGCAGCGCACAGTGCAGGCGATTTCGCCAGTGGAGCTGCCCGATGCGCACCGTCTCCACGATCAACTCGCGCAGCAGAGCCGTCACGTGCAGCACCGTGCACGCCGCCGGCAGCTTGGGCGCCAGTCCGGGCCGCAGATAGAGCGTGCGCATGGAAACCGCGCTGGGCATCCGGATCCGGTGCATGATGCGCGCCGGGATCCAGATGGCGAATTGCGGCGGAATCAGCCAGAAGCTCTGGCCCGCCGACACCTCCATGGCGCCGCGTGTGGCGTAGATCACCTGGTCCGCCCCGTGCGCGTGCTCCGGCACCTCGAACGCCGGCGTGTACTCGTAGGCCAGCGTGGAAATGGATGTGCCGGGCTTGGGATCGTAGTAGTCGATGAAGCCGTGTCGCATTAGAGATATATTATGGCGCATCGCGGGCTTTACGACACCCCTTCGCACGGCCCAGACTATGGGCATGAGCACTCGGCACTGGGTACGATGCACCATCTTGACGGCGGCAGCCGTCAGTTCCAATGCGCTTTGGGCCGCGGCCTGCGCCGGCGACGGATATAGCTCACTGAACTTCTGGGTGGGCAACTGGAAAGTGTCGGACCCGGGTGGCCGGGAAATCGGAACCAGCAGAATCGAGCTCGGGCTGGACGGCTGCCAGTTGACCGAGACGTGGCTCTCCGGCGCCCAGTATCGCGGCAGCAACGTGCACGCATACAGCGGCGAAGACCGGCGCTGGCATCAGCTCAATGTCGATAATCGCGGCCATGTGCACGCGTTTGTCGGCGCTCCAAAAGGTCGCGGCTTGGAGTATTCCGGTACCAGCCGGAACGAGGCCGGTCAGGCGGTCCTGCACTGCATGGAAATCGTGCTACGACGCCCTCTATACCCGCATCGCGAATGTCGCGCCAGCGATATATCATGACGCACAGCGGCCTTTACGACACGTCCCCCAATCGCCGAAACTAGTCCCATGACGACTCCATCCCCACTGGGTACACATAAAATCATAGCTTTCGTCGCGGTCCGCGACCGCGACGCCGCCACCAAGTTCTATCGCGATACGCTGGGTCTGCGGCTGCTCGGCGCGGACCAGTACGCCATCGTTTTTGACGCGAACGGCACCACCCTGCGCCTCACGCCCGTGCCGACCTGGACTCCTCCACAGTTCACCGTGCTGGGATGGGACGTTCCCGATATCGTGGCCACGGTAAAAGCTCTCCAGGCCGCCGGCGTGCAGTTCGAGCGCTATCCCTGGATGCAGGGCCAAGACGACTTGGCCATCTGGACCTCGCCCACCGGCCCGGATGTGGCTGCCGTGCATGCGGGCGCCAAGGTGGCCTGGTTCAAGGATCCCGACGGCAACGTATTGAGCGTCTCCCAACTCCCCGCCTGAGGCTCTGGAGTTTCTGCATTTTCACCGTGGGGCGGGCAATTCTGCCCGCAGCCGGCTGTCAGCCGGCTCTTCCCGCGAGCGAAGCTCGCGGGCCTGAAGTTTGGACATTCTGCGACCTGACGTGGCGCACGCTCTCAGCGTGCCGCGACCGCACTCTTGCGGTCGCCGCGGGCGTAGCCCGCGGGCTCGCCCGGCGAAGCCGGCCCTCGGCCCTCCTACAAATCCCCCACCCTAAGCTGGACATCCGCCTTCGCCCAAGCCGCATCGAACTCCCGCTGCACCCACGCGGTCTCCTGCTTCTTTCCCTGGGCCCGCAGAGACTCCATCAGCCCGAACAACATGCGCCCATTGCGCGGCGAGCGCTTCACGCCTTCCCGGAATACGTTCTCCGCCTCGGCTGCCTGGCCCGCCAGCAGCAACGCCGCTCCCAGCGACTCGCGCACCGGATAATACCAGGCGGGCGGCTCGTCGTACACGAACGTATCCTGAATGGCCACCGCGTGCCGCCAATGCGGCACCGCCTCCGCCGGACCCCCAGACAACCTGGCGGCCACGATCTCCGCCGCCATGGCCATCACATCCGCCGTCTTGTTGTTCGTCCCCCAAGACGCATCGGCGGGGATGCTCGCGCGGATGCCATCCAGTGCGGCTTGCTCGCGCACCGCCGCCTCGCGTTCGCCGCGCCCGGCGAATGCCAGTGCCCGCGCGTAATGCCACGTGGCCAAGGTCACGTGCAGCGCGTCTTTGGGCTGCGGCAGTTTCAGGATGCCTTCCCAATCCCGGAAGCGCACCTGGCCGAAAACGCAAATGGAGTTGAAGCCATCCGCCATATCCGGCATGGCTTCGAGCATCGGCGCAATGGCCGCGGCCAGTTCATCGGCGGCGCGCAGACCATCCGCTTTTCGCCCCTGCATCCAGCGCGCGTACGCGACGAAGTTCAGATTGTGAGCGTAATAGAAGCGATATCCGCTGGAAGTCCGCGACTGCGCCAGGTACTCGCGATCCACCTCCACCGCCCGTTCGTTCACCGCCGCCGCCATCTCGTAATCGCCCAGCACCAGCCAGATATGCCCGGGCATGTGCACCATGTGCCCCGCCCACGGCATCACCCCCATGAGGCGCTGCGCGCTGGCAATAGCCCTTTCCGGCGTGGGAGACGACTCCACCGCATGAATATACAGATGGTTGGCGCCCGGATGGTCCGGCCACCGCCGTAGCACTTGCTCCAGTGTATGCTCGGCTTCCAACACGCCTGCCGCCGGGGTTCCGTCCGCGCTATACCAATGCCAGCGCGGCGGAATCAGCAGGCTTTCCGCGTAAAACGTCAGCGCGTCTAAGTCGTCGGGCCAGCGATTCGCCAGTTCGCGCATGGCCTTAATATAAGGCTCCGGCTGATATTCGGGACAGCGCACGGCGGCCGCTTGCAGATACGCCCGCTCTTCTTCAGGCGCTCCGGCGACCTTCAGCCCGGCCTCCGCCGCCGCGCACGACGCTTTCATGTTGAATTCGGCGTCGCCATCCATGTTCACGTATGGACCTTGCGCCATAGCCATGCCCCAATATGGCATAGCGGCCTGCGGATCGAGTTCCGACGCCTTGCGGAAAGAGCGCAGAGCTTCGTAGCGGTTGAATCCGTAGGTTAGTGCGAGGCCTTGGTCGAAGAACTTCTGGGCCTCTGCGCTGGTAGTGTGGATCGCATGGCGCCAAGTCCCCAAGCCCTTGTATAGGACCACGGGATTTTCCTGCGCCGATCCCGGTTGCTGGCCTAAGATCAGAACCAGCGGGATCAGCCGGATACAACGCATGCAGTAGTAGAGAACTGTCCGGTTAGCGGCTGGCCGCTCTTTTCAGTTGCATCCGTCGTCCGAAAAGCGCCAGCGCAAACAGGCCCGAACCGAGCAATAGAAAATCAGCCGGCTCAGGCGTCTGGGTCAAGATGCGGATCATGTCCATCTGGTTGGGCGCTACGTGGAAATTAACAAACACCGTCTCCATGTTGTTCGCCAGGATGACTTCGTCGCCCGTTTCCAGACCACCCAACTGGTAGCTTTGCGGAGGATAAGACGTGCCGGGCGCGCCGAACATGCTATCGGTGGTCGCAATGTGCGTGGAGCCGACAATAATGCCCACGATCGTCTCACCTGGAGAAAACGAAATCTCAGCCGTAAGTTCACGGCCGGGCTCTCCCGTAACAGCGGTTGCCGGCGAGTATCGCAGCAGGTACGAATCCACCGTGATGCCGGCTGGGATCGTGCCGTTAAGAGTAGTGGTGCAGCAAACAAATGTACCCGGTATCGTGATTGCGGAAGTGATGGCCGAGGTCAACAATACGTCCGTGCTCTCCAAAAACGCGTACATCGTTGTGTCGCTCGTCAACTGTCCAGCCATCACGGACGGCGGAGGAGGCACAACTGTCACGTTTGAGAAAACGATGATCGACCCGTACGCTGGTATGACCGCAATCAACAACAGTGTCGCAAGCAGAATCCGCATAGAAGATTTATACCATAGTTCTATGTTTTGCAACTTATTTTTTTCTTAGTACTTTGGTACTGTCGATGGCGTACGAAAGGCGAAAGGGAGGCCCGGAAAACACCCCATTCAACCGGTGTGTTATGCTGGCCCGGAACGCGGTTAAGGCCCGCCCCGATCAAATCGTCCGACATGAGACCAAACGCCGCCATCGCCAGGATCGTTGAAGCATTTGCCGGCAAGCGCGTCCTGGTCGCCGGCGATTTGATGCTCGACCGCTATTGGTGCGGCGAAGTCGATCGCATCTCCCCGGAAGCCCCCGTGCCCGTGGTGCGCAAAACGAGCGCTTTTGGCGTGCCCGGCGGCGCCGCGAACACCGCGTGCAATGTGGCGGCGCTGGGCGCGCGCGCCACTCTTTTCGGCGTGGCCGGGCAGGACGAAGCGGGGGTGGAGTTGCTTGGCATGCTGACCCGGCGAGGCATCGATTGTTCGCGCCTGTCGATCGCCGCCGGTCGCCCCACCACGGTCAAGCTGCGGATCGTGGCGCACGACCAGCAGGTGGTGCGCATCGACGACGAGGATACCGCGCCGCTTGACGCCGCTCTGGGCGATACGGTAATAAAGCGCGCCGCCCGCCTGATGCCCGGTGTGGATGCCGTGCTGATCTCGGATTATGCCAAGGGTTTCGCCACCGCCGCCGTCGTTCGAGGGTTGATCGGCGCGGCGCGGCGTTACGGCAAGCCGGTGGTGGTCGATCCCAAAGGCTCCGATTTCGAGCGCTACCGCGGCGCCACCCTGATCAAGCCGAATCGGAAGGAACTGGCCGTGCTTACCGGTCTGCCGGCGCGCGATCATGCGGAAACCGTGCACGCCGCCAGACAACTGCTGCGCTTGACGGATTCGCCGGCCGTGGTGGTCACCGAAGGTAAAGACGGAATGACCCTCCTGCGGGCCGGCGCGCCTGAAGAACATTTTCCCAGCTTCGCCCGTGAAGTCTATGACGTGACCGGCGCCGGCGACACGGCCCTGGCGACCCTCGCAGTGGCGCTGGCCGCCGGAGCCCAACTCGGCGACGCCGTATGGCTGTCGAATCTCGCCGCGGGTCTGGCCGTCGGCGAATCCGGCACGGTTGCGATCTCCCGTGAGAAACTGGCCAAGGCTATGGCCGGCTTGCGCCGCGGCCGCCTGCCTGCTCCGGCTCCCCATGCAAAAGATTCTCACGCCTGAACAGGTGGATCGCTGGGTCGCCGGCCTGCGTCTTGCCGGCAAAAAGCTGGGATACACCTGCGGGGTCTTCGATCTGCTGCATGCCGGCCACGTGGCCTACCTGGCGCGCGCCCGCGAGCTATGCGACGCGCTGCTGGTAGCCGTCAACTCCGATTGGTCCGTTGGCCAGTACAAAGATCCGCATCGCCCCTTTTGCGCCGAGCAGGAAAGGATGAGCGTCGTAGCCGCGCTGGCTTCGGTGGACGCGGTGACCCTTTTGAACGATCTGCGCCCGCTGGCCCAAATTCAGCGTTGGATGCCCGACTTCTATATCAAGGGCGGAGATTACAGTCCAGCCAAACTGCGCTCGGCGGAAGCCGTCACAACTTACGGCGGGCAGGCCATCGTAATCCCGGTCAGCCAACATGTGAGCACCAGCCAGATCGTCGAGCGCGTGCTGGCCGTGGATAAGCTGGCGCAGCCTTCTCCGGTGCCCGGCGCGTCCATCAAGGGAATTGTCTTTCTCGATCGCGACGGCACGCTGCTCAAGGAGACGCCCTATCTGAGCGATCCGTGGGACGCCGAGTTGTTGCCCGGCGTGGGGGAAGGTCTCGCGAAATTGCAGCAGGCCGGCTACCGGCTCGTGATCGTCACCAATCAACAAGGCATCGGTCTCGGTTATTTTTCCACGCGCGATTTCATCGCCGTGAATGCCGCACTGTTTCGTCTGCTCACGCCCTTTGGCGTCGCTATCTCGCGCATATATTATTGCCCGCACTCCGCGGCGGACGGCTGCGATTGCCGTAAGCCGAAGCCCGGATTGCTGCTGCGCGCCCTGGCGGAATTTGCACTGCCGCCGGACCAGTGCTTTATGGTCGGCGATCGCGATGTGGACGTGCAGGCGGGTTCGAGCGCCGGCTGCAAGTCGCTACTCGTGGGCACGCCCGCATTCCCCACGTTTGCCGAAGCCGCCGCCTGGATACTCACTGGAGGGCGGGCAATTCTGCCCGCAGCCGGCTTTTAGCCGGCTTTGGCCGCCTAATAGGCGGCTGCGGCCATGATTGGCCGCCCCACACACTCACCCCTGCGGCTTGCCGCACTCCGCGCAGAACTTAGCGCCTCTCGGAATCGCCTTCCCGCATTCCACGCAGAACTTCGTATCCGCCCCAGCGGCCCCGGCCGGTGCCGCCGGCTTCATGGCGTTCATCATGCTCTGCGCCATAGTCAATCCCGCGCCCAAACCCACGCCCACTCCGGCCGCCCCGCCTTCATTCGCCGCCGCGATAGGCAACGCCTGCGCCGCCTCGAATTGCGTGTAGCGTCCCAAGTCCCCCACCATGTTCATCCCAATGCGTTGATCCAATATCTTCTGCAGTTCATCCGGCAGCGAAAGATTCTCCACCACGAACTGGTTTAGCTCCAACCCCAGCGCCCGGAACCCCGCATTCAATTTCCCGGCGATCCTCTGCGCCAAGTCCGCCTGGTTGGCAGCCATGTCGAGGAACGGCACCTGGCTGCCCGCGAAGACATCCGTCATGTTCGCCACTATCGTCTCGCGCAATTGGCCTTCCAGGTCCGACACCAGGTACACATCCCGTGTCCCGCTGATGTTGGTGTAAAAGGCCCGCGGCTCCGCGATGCGGTAAGAATAAATGCCGTATCCCCGCAGCCGTACCGCGCCATACTCCTTATCGCGAATAGTGATGGGCGTGGCAGTGCCCCAGCGCTGATCGATTTGCAAGCGCGTGGAAAAGAAATACACGTCCGATTTGAAAGGCGATTCAAAGGCCTTGTCCCAGTTCATCAGATCGGTCAGCAGCGGCAGATTGCGCGTGTTCAACGTGTACAGGCCCGGCTTGAAAATGTCCGCGATGCGCCCCTCGTTCACGAATGCGGCCATCTGCGATTCGCGCACGGTCAGTTGTCCGCCGGTCTGAATCTCCATGTCCTGCATCGGATATCGATAGGCCAGCACGCCGTCTTCGGCCTCGGTCCACTGGATAACGTCGATAAACTGCTTGCCCAAAAAACTGCGCAAGCTCATGTATGCCTCCTTTGACTCCGGGCTGCCGATCAGTATACTAAACTGACGGGATTTATGGCAGGCGTGGGTAGTGGGTCAGTTTGGAATCGGAGGGCGGCCAATCTTGGCCGCAGCCTTTTAGGCGGCCAGAGCCGGCTGAAAGCCGGCTGCGGGCAGGATTGCCCGCCCTCCAAACCCAAACTGACCCACTACCCGGGCGTGGAATGGATTGTCGAAGGTTATGGCTGCTCCGCCGACAGTTTACGCGACGTGCGCGTCTTGCAGTCCCTGTTCCTGGCTATCATCCACGATCTCGGCCTGCACACGGTCGGCGACGTTTTGTGGCATCGCTTCCCGGACCCGGGCGGCATCACCGGACTGGCGCTCCTATCGGAATCGCATCTGACCTGCCACACTTTTCCGGAGCATCGCTCGATTTGCCTGAATCTGTTTAGCTGCCGCCCGCGCCCGCGCTGGGATTTCGAAACCCGTTTGCGCGAATATCTGGGCGCCGAATACGTCTGCGTCCGCGACGTGGCGCGGGACTACATAGCAGCGAAGGTCGGCGCATGACGCAGCCCGCCGCGCTGTGCCCTAACTGCGGGGCGCCCATTCTGTTCCGCTGGTCGAGTAGCGTGCAGACCACCTGCCCGCACTGCCAATCGATTCTTATCCGTACGGACGTAAATCTCGAACGCGTGGGCGTGGTCTCGGATCTCCCGCCGGATAGCTCCCCCATCCAGATCGGCACATCCGGCGTATACGAAAATCACACCTTCACGGTTGCGGGACGCATCATATACGACTATGCCGACGGTTCCTGGAACGAGTGGCACATCGTGTTAAACACTGGCGCCAGCGCCTGGCTGTCGGATGCCCAGAGCCAGTACGCCGTCACCCTCGCCGTCGAGGCCGAGCCCCTGCCGGCCTTGGCGTCGGTGCACCTCGGTGACCGGTTTACCTGGAATAAGATTGCACTTGCCGTCACCGCGATCACCACGGCGCGCTATCGCGGCGTGGAAGGTGAGCTGCCTTTCGAGTATTGGGACAAGCACGAAGCCACGTTCGTGGACCTGCGCTCCGCCGGCGGCGATTTTGCCACGCTCGACTATGGCGATGCCGAACCGGTGCTTTACTTGGGGAAAGCGGTCGAGTTTGAAGCGCTGCGGCTAAAGAATCTGCGGGCTTTCGAGGGGTGGTCATGACCGCGCCTCAGGTCCAGTCGCTGACTTGTCCAGGCTGCGGCGCGCCGCTGACGGTGCGTTCCATGGGTCGCGCGGTCACTATCGTGTGCGGCCATTGTCATTCCATCCTGGACGCCAAGGACCCGCAACTCAGAATCCTGCAACGCTTCGAAGCCGCCACCGGTGACGAGACTCCGCTCATTCCCCTGGGCACCCGCGGGAAATGGCGCGGCGCGGCCTACGAAGCGATCGGCTTCCAGCGTCGCGAGATCGAAGTCGACGGCCTCACTTATAGCTGGCGCGAGTATCTTCTGTTTAGCCCTTACAAAGGGTTTCGCTATTTCACGGAGTACAACGGCCATTGGAACGATGCCAGCGTAGTTACGGCGTTGCCCGAGCTTCAGGATGGCTCGCCAAAGTACCTCGGAAAGAAGTACAAGCATTTCCAGACGAGCCTCGCCAAAACCACTTTTGTGCTCGGCGAGTTTCCCTGGGTCATCAAGGTCGATGACGATATCGCCGTCGCCGATTACGTTTCCCCGCCCTATGTCCTGTCGTCCGAAACGGTAGGCGAAGAAACTACCTGGACCCTTGGCGAGTATGTGCAAGGCCCGGAAATCTGGCGGGCCTTCGGACTGCCGGGCATTGCTCCGGCGCCCGTCGGCGTGTACGAGAATCAGCCCTCGGGCCTGCGCGTCTCGGCGGCCCAGACCTGGTTCACGTTCCTGGGACTCTTCACGGCCTTCTTTTTAATCTTCACGTTCCAACAGATGTTCGCGCAGCGCGAAGAAGTATTCCGCGAAGCTTACCGCTATTCGCAATCGGGCGCCGAAGCGTCATTCGTCACGCCGGACTTCAACTTAAAAGGCCGCACCACGTCCGTAGAGGTCCACACCGACGCGGATGTCTCGAATCAATGGATCTATCTGAACTACGCGCTAATTAACGAAGACACCGGCCAAGCCTACGACTTCGCACGGGAAGTGAGTTACTATACCGGCGTCGATTCGGATGGCGCATGGCACGAAGGCAGCCAGCACGACGACGTTACCCTGCCTTCCATTCCCCCCGGCCGCTATTACCTCCGCATCGAGCCGGAATCGGACCCCAATCTCGGACTCATTTCCTACACCGTCGCCGTGACCCGCGACGTTCCCGTTCTGGGACTGTATCTGGCGGCGCTGGCTTTGCTGCTGTTGCCTGCTTTGTTCATCTCCTGGCGCGCTCATAATTTTGAACAAATGCGCTGGGCGGAAAGCGATCATCCTATGAAGTCTATTCGTGTCGGGAGCGACGAATGATCTGGAACCGAATCTATTTGATCTACGGAATCGCGGTGGTCTTGCTTCTCGGAGCGGGCGCCTACCGCGGCTACAGCTTTGCGTCGGTCAATGAGGTCAAGAACGTGCCGCGATCCGTACGGGACAATCCCGGCTCTTACCGTGCGATCTACGCTAGCTATCACCACTACACAGGAGGAAAGTGAAATGCCCATCGTGACGTTTCCCAACATTGTCAACGCGCTGGTGTTTGCCTTAGTCGGCATTCTGATCTTCGTAGTCGCCTTTTACGTTTTGGACAAGCTGACTCCCTACCATCTCTGGAACGAGATCGTGCACCAGCACAACATGGCACTGGCAATTCTAATCGGCGCACTTTCGCTCGGCCTCTGCCTGATTATTGCCGCGGCCATCCACTAGCCTCGTGGGTCTGCTGCTGTTCATCTCAGTCTTCCTCATCTCCGCCTGCGGGCTCATCTACGAGCTCGTGGCGGGGACCCTGGCCAGTTACCTGGTCGGCGACAGTGTCTTTCAGTTTTCCACCATCATCGGTTGCTACCTCTTCTCCATGGGCATCGGCAGCGCGCTGTCGCGGTATATCCATCGCGGGCTGGTGCATCGCTTTATCTGGATCGAGTTGATGATCGGATTGATCGGCGGATTCTCGTCGGCCCTGCTATTCCTGGCCTTCGCATACACCCAGGCTTTCGCGCTGCTGATGTATTTCATCGTCACTGTCATCGGCGTGCTGGTGGGCCTGGAGATTCCGCTGTTGATGCGCATTGTACGCGAGCGGTTCGATTTCCGGGACGCGGTGGCGCACGTGCTGACCTTCGACTACATTGGAGCATTGGCTGCCTCGCTGCTGTTTCCCATCATTCTGGTGCCTAAGTTGGGGCTGGTGCGGTCGGCTATGTTATTCGGCATCGTCAATGCGGGTGTGGCGCTATGGAGCACTGAGTTATTCGCCGCGCAGTTGGGCGCACGGCGGCTGCTCCGCGGCATGTCGATATTAGTACTCGCGGTCTTGCTCGCAGGCATGTTGGAAGCCAAACGCATCACCGCCGTTGCCGAAGACAATATCTATGCCGACGAAATCATCTTCGCCCGCGATACCCGCTATCAGCACATCGTCCTGACCCGCTTCAAAGACGATCTGCGCCTGTTCCTCAACAGCCACCTGCAATTCAGCTCGCGCGATGAGTACCGCTACCACGAGTCCTTAGTGCATCCCGGCCTGTCGGCGGTGCCCGCGCCGCGTCGCGTGCTGGTTTTGGGCGGCGGCGACGGGTTGGCCTTGCGCGAGATACTCAAGTATCCCCAAATCGAGACTGTCACCCTGGTGGATCTCGACCCGGAAATGACGCGCCTGTTCTCCACGAATCCCATGCTGACCGCGCTCAACCGGCGGTCGTTCCTTTCGCCCAAAGTCCATGTAGTAAATGCGGACGCTTTTCCCTGGATCGATGCGGACCCAAACAGTTTCGATTTCATCGTGGTCGATTTTCCCGATCCCACTAACTACGCGCTGGGTAAGTTATACACCACGGCCTTCTATCGCGCGGTAGCTCGTCACCTCAGCCAACAGGGCCTCCTGGTGGTGCAGAGCACATCGCCCATGTTCGCGCGCGACTCCTTTTGGTGTATCGATGCCACCCTCCGTCAGGCCGGCTTGAAGACTTATCCATACCATGTCTATGTCCCGTCGTTCGGAGAATGGGGCTTCGTGCTCGCAGGGCTGCGCGATTACACCACGCCCAAAAGTCTTCCGCCAGGCCTCCGCTTCCTGAGTGTGGCGACACTGCCCACGCTGTTCCAATTCCCGCCCGACATGGCCGCGATTCCGATGCCCGCCAACACGCTGAATGACCAGGTCCTCGTGCGCGCCTACGATAAGGATTGGAAGGATATCAGCCATTGAACGCGACGCGCCGCCAATTTGTCGCGTGCGGCAGCGCTGCGCTGGCCGGGATGGCCGCCAAGGGCGAGCGCCGCATCGCCGGCTCTTTCGTCAACGATGCTTTCGCGGCCGGCCACCGTATCCGCGATCGCGCCCCCGTCTCGCCCGCGCTCCGCGAGGAGCGCATTCCGGTGGTGATTGTCGGGGGCGGCATCGCCGGACTGAGCGCCGCGTGGCGCCTCCAAAAACGCGGCTTTAGGGATTTCGTCCTGCTGGAGATGAACGGCCAGGCGGGCGGCAACGCGCGCTCGGGTGAGAACGAAGTAAGTGCCTATCCCTGGGCCGCTCACTACGTGCCGGTACCGGGCCCCAAAGCCATCTTAGTCCGCGAGCTGTTCGAGGAATTAGGCGTGCTGCGGGACGGAGTCTGGAACGAGCGTTACCTTTGCTTCAGCCCGCAGGAGAGACTGTTCCTTTACGGTAAGTGGCAGGAAGGAATCGAACCATCCATCGGACTAACTCGCCAGGATCGCGATCGGTTTCAGAAGCTGGAAGATCTCTTCGCGGCATTCCGGAACACCGGATCGTTTACCATTCCCATGGAATTAGGCCTGGAACGGAGTCCCCGCGAACTGGACCGCATCTCCTTCGCGGAATGGCTCCGCCAACAAGGCATCGATTCGCGCCCGATCGTGTGGTACATGAACTACTGTTGCCGCGACGATTACGGCGCGTTGGCCGCGGACACCTCCGCATGGGCCGGCGTGCATTATTTCTCCTCTCGCGCCGCCGAAGAGAAGGGCCCGCTCACCTGGCCCGAAGGCAACGCATGGATCACCCGGCAACTCCTCCAGCGCGTGGGATCGTTTGTGCGTACCGGCCAAATGGTGCGCCGAATCGAGCGCCAGGGCAGCCGCTATCGCGTACTTACCGACGGTGCGCGATTTGTCGCGGACGCGGTCATTTACGCGGCGCCTACTTTTCTGGCGTCATATCTCATCCAAGACTTCGGCCCGCTCCAGCACTTCGAATACTCGCCCTGGCTGACCGCCAATCTCACCCTCGAGCGCGCGCCGCGCGGCGCGTCCACCTCCGAACGAGCCTGGGATAACGTGATAGCTTACTCGCCCACGCTAGGTTATGTAGATGCTACCCACCAGACCCTGCGCACCCAAGTGGACCGCACCGTGTGGACGTTCTACTGGGCGCTGTCCGAAGGATCGCCGGCCGCGAATCGCCGCCTGCTTCTCGAAAAAGACTGGAGTTACTGGAGCGAAACCATCCTGCACGACCTGGAGCGCGTGCACCCCGATATCCGGGCCTGCGTGTCGCGCATCG
>Ga0302326_10010935_pt1 | contig 19591 bp, 21 predicted proteins | sample Palsa_T0_3_FD_202264 | JGI IMG/M metagenome (GOLD analysis project Ga0302326, IMG submission 202264) | Peat permafrost microbial communities from Stordalen Mire near Abisko, Sweden - Palsa_T0_3 | ecosystem: Environmental > Terrestrial > Soil > Palsa > Peat permafrost | place: Sweden: Abisko...
CCTGAACTCCTGCAACTCCTGAACTCCTGAACTCCTGAACTCCTGAACTCCTGAACTCCTGCAACTCCTGCAACTCCTGCAACTCCTGAACTCCTGAACTCCTGCCTCCTGCCTCCTGCCCTCCTGCAACTCCCGCTCTTGCAGGCCCCGCCTGAAAGAGTATCGTCCGGCACTCATGTCGACAGAATTTCCGCTGCGCCCAGAAGTGTTGAACGAAGCTGTCCGCTTCGCGATTGTCGCAAGCGAATACAATCGGAGTTACGTGGACGGATTGGTGCGGTTCGCCAGCGAAGAGTTGAAAGCCATCGCCCCGCAGGCGGAGCTTTCGTTCGTGCGTGTGCCTGGGTCGTTTGAAATCCCCATTGCCGTTCAGACCGTTGCCAAGTACCAAAGACCGGATGCGATACTCGCGTTTGGACTGATCTTTGACGGGGAAACTTTGCATGCTTCGTTAATTGCCACCGCGGTGACACAAGCGCTTTTGACAATCAGTTTGAAGCAGTCCGTGCCGGTGCTCCACGAGGTTCTCGTTGCAAAGAATGTTGAGCAGGCAAAAGCTCGCTGTTTGTCGCCCGATCTCAATCGTGGAACAGAGGCCGCACGCGCGGCTATCCGAATCGTTCATGCCCTCCGCCAAATTCTGAAAGAAGGGTAGTTCAAATGGGGAAACGCCGTGAAGGAAGGGAGGTCTCGCTGCAGCTTCTATTTCACTGGGACTTAAACGTCCAGCAATCGCTCAGTGGAACGGAATTGGACTTGTTTTGGGAGTTCCGTCCGACGATTCAAGGGGTCCGCACGTTCGCGACAAATCTGCTCAACGGTGTCCTGGCCCACCAGGCAACGATCGATGAGAAAATTACCAAATACACCGCGAACTATGAGTTGAAGCGGATCTCCGCAGTGGATCGGAATATCCTTCGAATGGCGATCTATGAAATGCTCTATGCGGATGATGTCCCTCCGATCGTCGCCATTAACGAAGCAATCGACATCGCTAAGAAATTTGGGACGGAGGAATCCGGCAAATTCGTGAACGGAGTCCTCGATCGAGTCAAACTTGATTTGAACCGTCCGCTCCGAACCGTATCGAACCCGACCGATTAAAAGTAATTCCGAATATGAAATCACCGATTACACAAATGACTGAGGGCGTAGGGGTTGGCTGTGATCTCCGCCAGGGTTTGTCCGGAACGATAGCCGGTCGTGACCAGACCCTACCCCTCTCCCCCGAATCTGTGCAATCTGTGCAATCTGTGGTTTATACCTTCCCTTCGGCTCTCCTGTTTTAGGCAGAACGTATGGCACGGGGATTTTTCAAAGATTTGTTGGACCGGTTTGGTGGCAAGCCCGTTGATTGGGACGAGCTTGAGGAGACCCTGATCCGGGCGGATATCGGCGTGCCGATGACGCTTCGAATCATTGGAGAACTGCAGCAACGCCCTGCCAAGATTACAGCAGCCGACGTGATTGAGGTGACGCGGCGCCACATCGAACAGATTCTTCCCATCGCCAATCCGAAGCTCCGGCCGCTCCCGAACAGGCCAAAGGTGATCCTGATGGTCGGCGTCAACGGGACGGGCAAGACGACTTCTACGGCGAAGCTTGCTTACCTTCTCAAGCAAGATCGCCACACGGTGATGCTCGCCGCTGCCGATACGTTCCGAGCTGCGGCCATCGAACAGCTCAAGATCTGGGCCGACCGTCTCGAGGTCGATATCATTACGGGCGAATACAACGCGGATCCAGCAGCGCTCTGTTACGACGCCTATTCCGCCGCGAACAAGCGAAATATTGAGTTCCTGATCTGCGACACCGCAGGTCGCTTGCACACAAAACATAACCTGATGCAGGAGCTGGGAAAGGTTGTCAGGACTCTGCGAAAGCACGATGTGCAGACGCCGCACGAATGTCTGCTGGTCGTCGACGCCACGACAGGAAGTAACGCGCTGGTCCAAGCCAGAGAATTTAAGCAGGCCGTCGGTCTGACCGGGCTGGTGGTCACAAAACTTGACGGTTCCGGGAAAGGCGGGATCGCAATTGCGATCCAAGACGAACTCGCTATTCCTCCGCGATTCGTGGGAACCGGCGAGAAGCCAGGCGATCTCCACTACTTCGATCGAGACGAGTTTGTCGCGAACCTATTGTGACCGGTCGCGGCTCGCGGTGTGCTCCTGCTCTTCGGCAGGTTGAACGACGTGCCTCTTGAAATGCAGCTGAAGAATCCGTCGTCCGTCGGTCTGCGTAATGGTGACGAGGTACCCTTCAATTTGGACCTGTTCGCCCTGTTTCGGCAGATGACCGAGGAGCTGTACCACGTAACCGCCAATGGTGGTCACTTCCGCATTTTCAAGTTGAAGATCTGCCAGCTCTTTGAGCTCGTAGAGATTCAGTTGCCCTTGGACGACAAATTCTTCCTCGTTGAGGCGCACGAATTCTTTGACCTGTTCCAGGTCGAATTCATCCTGAATTTCTCCAACCAACTCGCCAACCACGTTATCGAGAGTCACGATGCCGACAGCGCCTCCGTACTCGTCCACAACCACTGCAAAATGAGCGCGCTTAGCTAAAAACTGTCTCAGGAGTTTTTCCAGCGGCATAAATTCAGGGACCGGCATCAGTTCCCGTTTTATTGCCAACAGGTCATGCCGTTCATTCTTCATTTCGCGCATCAGATCTTTGATGTGTATCAGCCCGACGGTGTTATCGAGATGACCCTGCACCAGCGGGAACCGCGTATGCCCTGATTCTATGGCCACCTGCACATTGGCATCGAAGGAATCCTGCAGGTCCAGATAAATGACGTCTCCGCGCGGAGTCATGATATCGCGGACAACCCGCCGACGGAAATCAAGCGCATTGATCAACAACTCATTCCCCAGTTCTGTCCCATCCGCTGGAGTCTCGTTTTCCGTCAGGATGACACGCAACTCTTCTTCGCTGTGGACGAGTTCGGTATCAGTCACCGGATCCATTCGGAAAACCGACTTCATGATCCAGTTTGCCGACGCTTGGAGGAACCAGATCGCGGGCCGAAAAATAATATAAAAAAGATGCAGCGGCGGACTGATCCAGAGACTTATCACCAACGGTTTGCGAATCCCCAGCGACTTCGGTGTCACCTCGCCGAGCACAATGTGCAGGTAGGTAATAATCCCGAACCCGATCGCGAAGGCGACCCCGTGAACGATGGTCTCAGATCTCATTCCCACGTCAACGAGGATCGGGCGAATCAACCTGGCCAGGTAGGGTTCACCGATCCATCCGAGCGCCAGACTCGAGAGCGTGATGCCAAGCTGAGTCGCGGAAAGATACGCATCCAGATTCGACGTCAAACGCCGCGCCAACGCCACCTTTTTGTCCCCTGCCTCAAGGGCGTCCAGTTGCGTGGATCGAACTTTGACGAGAGCAAATTCGGACGCAACGAAGAAGCCGTTGAGGAAAACCAGCGACAGAATCACCAACAGATTGAAAAGGATCGACCCCGGGGATCGAAGCTCGGCATCAACCTCCAAAGAAGCCGACGCAGCGAGCCAAAAGGGAATATCTATGGTCATCGATTCAATTGCTCCCGACAACGAACCACAGGTTCGTCACACTTCAAAAGTGTAATTCACCTGCCGATGGACGGACCGCAAAGCGTACGCCGAAGTTATCGATCCGGGCAAATGCGTCGATGAAACACCGCTTCGAAACTCTCCGGATTTTACCAACTCGATTTCGTGACTCCAGGGATCATCCCTTGGGAAGCAAGTTCACGAAATGCGATTCGAGATAGACGAAAGCGCCGAATGAACCCACGTCGCCGGCCGCTTTGCTGACAACGATTAATGAGGCGAGTCGGACTGGCATCTCGCGGGAGCAGGGCAAGCCCTTCGTAGTCGTGTTTTGCCTTCAATGCCGCGCGAATAGCGGCATACTTTTCCACCGTTTTCTGCTTCCGTTTATTCCTCTCAATCCAAGACTTCTTTGCCATAGCAAGCTCGGAAAGTAACGGACCGTCACGAAAATTCAAATGAGATTTTCAAAGAGTGCCGTTCCAAAACTGGCGAAACGCATTGTTCCAGTTCCGATTCTCGACCCGATTTCTGGCTTCCTGGCCCATTTTTTCTCTTAATTCGGTGTCTTTGCACAACAATCGCAGTACGCGGGCGAAATCCCCGACATCCAACGCCCTGGTGACAAATCCGTCAATGCCATCGGTGACAAGCTCGCAAGGGCCTCCCCGGTTGGACACGACGCAGGGCAACCCGGCCGCTTTCGCTTCGAGAACGACGTTCCCAAACGTGTCGGTCGTACTGGGAAAAACGAAAATGTCACTCGAAGCGTAGGCCGCCGCCAATTCCGCAGACCGCAGATACCCGGTAAAACATGCCTCCGGGACTTCTTGACGCAACTCTCGCAGATACGGTCCATCCCCTACCATCAACAGCCGAACTGGCAACCCTTCGCCCGAGAGTTTCCGAACAGCCGCCACCGCAATGTCGATATTCTTCTCTCTGGAAATACGTCCGACATACAACAGGCCAAGCTCTCCCGGTTTCTTTCCGAATTTCTCCCAAAATGCAGGACTTCGGTGAGCAGGCGTAAATAGCGCGGTGTCAATTCCGCGCGGAAAAATTTTAAGCCTTTCCGGCAATATACCGCGCTCGATCCAACGCTGCCGATAGTGCTCCGAATTCACATAGACGATGTCAAGCTGGGAGTAAAACCATTGCATATATCCCCAAGCCAGCGTCTCCATATAGTTATCCTGAGTCAAAATACGGACGTACTGAGGAAAATCTGTGTGGTAGATCCCTGCCGTCTTGAGGTCGAGCATCTTGGCGGCCAGGAGAGCCGTCAGTCCGACTGGCCCGGGCGTACTGATGATCAGTTCAGTGAACCGCTCTCGCTGAATGTACTCGAGCATGTGCAGCACCGGAGGGAAACTCAGCTTCTGCAGTTCGTATTCGGGCAACTCAAACTCGCCGATCGGCGGGAAATTTTTGATCGGAATCTCGGAGATGCTGATCTGCTCCCTCGACGCTACGACAATCAGATCCGCGCCCGTTTCGTATGCGGCTGCCGCCATTTTCCGAATTGTCGTCGCAACTCCGTTCACATCTTCGAGTGTGTCGGTAAACCAGGCGCGCTTTGTGTTTTGCAGGCCATCCGGGATGAAGTTGACCGTCGCGGAGCAGATGGCAGTCAGGCGTTTGCGGGATGGAGCCTGGCTGTGAAATCCGTAAAAATATGGGCCCAGCAGAAAGCCCATCGGCACCAAGGCGCTCAACGCCTGAACAGCTTCTACCACACCACCCGCACTGATCTGTTGAACAAATTTCTGGAAAAAACGGAAGGCCAACTGGTTGAACACGAGCGCGACCATCAGAAATGCGCGGCGTTCCGGCTCAGTCACACCTTCGGTTTCCCTGGCAATCTGAGCCTGCACGTCCGCGCTTCCAAAGTAATTCGCCAATTCCGGCCAGATCGAAAGATTCGCCGGTTTTGCCAATTCGAAGATTTTCCCTGAGAGAATTCCGCTCGCAAGAAGACCGAACTTCTCGCCCAACGTGAAATTCGTCGGATTCTTACCCTCCATGAACCGTGAGAAAACAATTTCAAGAAACGCCAGATTCGGACTCACGGCGGCCGAAAATTTATCTTTCGCAAACTGATAGGCCGTGTTGTAAAGCCCATGGGCGATCACCAACGGAGTACCCGCTTCTCCGCGAGTCACACAATCCCCTTTTGCAATGAAGATAAAGTATTCATCGACCGACTCGCAGTCGGGAGCTTCCGTGTAAGCAGAAGCCGGAAAGATTCCAGCATGGTCGTCGGACCCGGCAATCAGCACTTTGCGCCACGGCTCTGGATGTGTTGGTTCAAGATGCTGGCGATCCGCGAACCGCTGAATGGTTTCCGGGGTCAATGACCTCAGGATGAAGCGCACGGTATCACTGAGGAGCGAGTCTCTGAGACCGTTAATCCCTTCGAAGTGCTTAAACAGAAGAATCAGCTTCTGAACATGATCCGCGGTCAATTGCCGATTCATGTCGTACAGCGGATGGGCAACCGCGTGATGAATTCCGGCCAGCGCCAGATATTCCTGAAGTTCGTAAACATTCCTTTTGACTTGCTGTATTTCGGTGTGTTGCGCTTCAGTCAGGTTCCAGAGAAGCAAATGGACATTTACGCTATCTTCGGGAAACTGGGCTATCACCTCCTCGCTGAGAAAGGTATCCGGGTATTCTGCGATCTCCAGGCAACCGTCGATCCGGTTGTGATCGGTAAACGTCACGTAGGTCATCCCCTTTTCTTTCAGCCGCCGGTACAAAGCCCTTGGATCGGAATAGCTATCGGGAAACTCGAAGCGGCGAAAAATCCATTCGGCGGATCGATCGCTGAATTTTGAATGAATATGGAGATCGACTTTCGCGGCCATGTTGTCAGCTGAGAGTCAGATGGTGCTGAACGAACTTCTCATAGGATACGCACTCCCGGCAACGGCTTGTTTCAGCCGCCAACCGCCGAACCTGTTCCCAGACACGCGGATGTTGAAGATCCGGCGGATGAATGCCGATCCGAATCAATGGAGCACGAGCCATGCGCAGCGCCAGCCAGCGATTCCATGCAAGGCTCGTCAAAGCACGCCACGGAGTGCGCGTGCTCCAAACGAGGGATTGGGCGCGGATGTCGGCGAAGCGACCGAAGGTTTGCACCCTGCCCAACCGGGTGGTGTACAGGAAGCCGGCGCTGCGCAGAGCGATTTCGGCGTCGGCGCCAAGCAACCATGCAGGCGCGATAAAGCCGACGATTTTCCGCTCGAGGAACGCGAGATCGTCCAAACCTCGCTCCACGCGAGCCGAGGCTTCCTCGGCGGATAGATCAAAAAATTCCCCTTCTCCGGCGGTGTAAATCTCGGTCCTAAGTTTTACCCCGAAAGAGTCGGCACCTTGTTTCTGCCTTTGATGGAAGTAACCGTGCAAGACCGGCTCGTGGCCGGATTCAATCTTTTGCGCCAACCACCTCCGAAAAGCGGAATCCTCACTGATCGGCGCCCGCCGATGATAGTTCGGAATGACTAGGAGCGAGGTCTGGTCAATTCCCAATTTGCGGAGTTGAGCCAGGATCTCCTCGCACAAGATTTGCGTCACCGGCGAAACGTCATGGAGGGATACGACCAGACTTTTCATGGTGACGGTTCAGTCTTTCGGAAATGGCTGTGACTAAGCACGCGGCTCCGCACGCTACAGCAAACCAGTCGCCGTAGCGCCCATACACCGTGGAATAAAATGGCGAAGGCGCCTCAATCGCTCCAGTCAAAACATCCGCAGCAGACGGAACACGGGCGCCAGCGACAATTTTCCCGGAGCGCGCCATAATTGCGGCGAAATTTTTGCTGCTTGCGAATATCACCGGATGCCCGAGCGAAACTGACCAGACACGAAGATTCGCAAATAGCTGCTCTGTCCCGCCCCGGCCGCCGGGGAACGGATCGACGAACGCGATAATCGCCTGGATCTGCTTCGTCACCGCGGCCCGGACGAGCCGAGGATCACCAGCGTCCCAATTGATGAACGTCACCCAATTTGTGTCGGAAAATTCAAAAGGATTGAGCGTCCGGCTAACCGCACCGGCCCAAGGTTGAAAAAAGTCGCGCTTGCTCGGAATAAGGAAATAATTTCTAATCGCGCCTGGAATAAAGATCGTCGTGCCGCCGAGAGATCCGTTTTCCGCGGAGGCAGCGCCACTCACTAAACCGGCGGTTTTTTCGATCAGCGAGTCGCCGAGCAGTTTGTAATCACCGGGGTCGAACCGGGCACATCGCCAAACGAACAGATCGATCCCTTTCCCGGTTTCCTGGTCGCTGAGTTCCAGCAACCGGTTGAAATCGACGGTATCGGGACAGATCAGCCCAATATTTTTACGGGCGCCCGCCGGCGTTTGCTGCAACCACCAGAAACCGGCAAGACCGGCAAGGAAGATGACTCCTAGAGTCGCCGTGACGTCGAAGCGCGATGCCCAGGTCATACGTCCGGGCTCGAGGATGATCCGCCGAACCGTTGTCAGCGCAATGAGATTTGCGAATACCGCGACGAAGGAAAGACCGCTTACGCCGGTCACGGTCGAGATTTGAAGCAGCGGCAGATTTGACTGCAGAACGAGGCCTACGGCGTTCCATTCGGGAAGAAGCACCCCGCGTGCCCATTCCAGGACGGTCCAAGCCGCAGCCGCAAAGAAGGCTGCCCGCAGATGAGCGATCGAGTTTGTCCAGGCCGCTGCGTCAAACCCATATCCCGGCAAGATGGGTGAGACCCTCCGGTCAGCGCTCCTGGCAGGTAACCGAACGAAGAAGCCAACAAAGATCCCCCAGATTGCGCCGAGCAACGCGAGGCTCGCGACGTTCGACACCCAATCGGTTGGACGCCCCCCTGCCCAAAGCCAGCAAAATACCAGAGCGCCGAATGTTGCTCCAAACACCGCACCCTGAATCAGTGAAGTGAACCATCGACGGGGGAACAAGAGCAATCCGGCCAAAACCGGTGTGAACCCGACCCAGATGAGCCAATCATGGTTCCAGGGCGGGAATGCCAGGGCAATTAGAACGCCCCCAAAGAGACTCAGAAAAATCGCCGAAAGATGAAGCAGGAGAGGTCTCATGTGCGCGTGTACCGTAAGCGAAGCGTCTCGCTTTGCATCTTAAGAGCCGGGCAAAGCGGGACGCTTCGGCTGCCGGAGCAACGGCTGACGTCCCTTGGCCGGGAATAACTCGAGAGCGCATCGCCAGGCAATGATCAGTAAAAACGGAAAAACTGCAGGATTGAACTTCTGCGGCAACAGGAACGAAAAACAGACGAATGATCCGGCAGCAAGGAAGGCGAACCACAGATACCATCGAAGGAAAAGAGGTCGACGCTTCGCGGCCAATAGCCAAACGCCGGCAGGCAGATGGAAAGGGATAAGCCACAAAAGGTTATAATTTTCATGCAGCACCCAGAGGTGGGTCCAAAGAGAGAGAACCAGAACAAAGGTGCCGAGAAGGCCGAGCATAATTAGAGCAACAGCTGTCGGCCAGCTGGAATGCCCGTTTCTGCGCAACAACCAGAAAAGGACCCAGAGAATTCCACCGCTAGAAAAAATGAAGATCGGAGAGAGGAACGGCGCGGATCCCGGCAAGACTTCCGGAGGAAAAATTTCTTTCATTTCCGCAGCCAGATTTTGCGTCCCGTTTTTACTGGTCTGGACCGCGCGCTCGAGATCTGCCGGCAGGAAGCAGGCTTCTCGCGGGCTCGCCGGTCGGTCGACCTTCGCCCCCATCAACAGTGATACCCCGAGCCCCACCCAAGGCATCCGAGTGAAATAAGGGTCTAACATGTCCCTGAATGTTTGTTTGCCGGCACCACGCAACACCACCGGAGCCCCGGTGACCCGTTCGATGACATCGCGCGGACGAGTCGAGCAGTTATCCAGGATGAAGTCGTACAGATAAAATCGGTTTTCCGCCAGGAGGTTGACCTCCAGGGCTTCGAACAACGCTTGTCGCTGGGCCAACGAGAGATTTAGCGGGACCTCTGTGACGCCCTGACCGTATGCCCCCACCGTCCGAATCTCCTCGTCGCCTTGCGAAACAGCCAGTTGGTAGCGCAGATCGCCGTGAGCAAATTTTACGTAGAAATTAGGAGTTTCGAAATCAAAGACTCCGAAATTATACAAGCGATCCATCCCGAGAAGATCGTCCCTCACCCTGATCGCGCTATGGCCGAAGGACTGGTACAACTCTTCGCCGGGGGTGTAGGTTATCAATGAAACCTCCGCACCATCGCTGAGCTGAGGCAACCGACCCGCGAGATCGTTTTGAACGGACGCGGCTTCTTGAGCGAGATTCGTCCGCGAGGCAATCAGTAGGATGAGGAGGAGAAGGAATGCCCGAAAAAAGTGCGCCAACCGTCGTCGGACAGGAATCTTCTCTGCTCGAAATAGCATGTATTCTGTGCCGCCCAAAATGGGCTGGCGGGCGCAATGTAGCATTCTACATTGCTCTCCCGACTGTCGAGCCATCGCTCCACGGCCGCCGGCCGGCATCTCCGCGAACCCACCGCGACGCAAGATTATATCGAGCCCTCCGCCTACCCAACTCTCTTCTTCGCGTCTTCCTGCAGCCATGCCCAGAGGCTCTCCAGTGCGGCGGCAAGGTTTGCTTTCACCTGGCTCAGCGAATCCGAAGAGGCGCTCGAGTTTTTGCCGAACAGATAAAATTTGATCTTCGGTTCCGTGCCGGAAGGCCGGATTGCAACTCTCCTCGCGTCGGCGAGCTCGAAGATTGTCAGTTTTTCCTTTGGCAGGAGATCCCCCTCCACGTCGCGGACTCCGCCAGCGGAAAAATCTCTTACCATGACAACTTTCGACCCGTCGATCTCACTCGGCGGATTGGCGTTATACGAGTCCGCAATCCGGCGAATCTTTTCGGCGCCCTCAGCCCCGTCAAACGCAAGCGACCCGTTTTTCTCTGAGTAACACCCGTATTCAAGGTAGATCTGGTCCAGGAGTTGATCGAGCGTCAAACCTTTCGCTTTGGCATAGGCAGCCATCTCTGCCAACATGATCGCGGCCCCGTTGCCATCTTTGTCGCGAACAAAATCGGCGCCGCTGTATCCGTAGCTTTCTTCTCCCCCGAAGACGTAAAAACGGGAGTTCCGCAAGCGAACGGATCGCGTTTCCAGCTCGGGCAACGCTCGGTAGACTTTGCGAATTTCCTCCGGCAAAGCTGCCTCGTACTTTCCGAGTTTTGCGCCGATGTACTTGAATCCAGTGAGGGTTTCGACGCAATTAATGCCCTCCCGTTTGGCAATACTCTTTTGCAGATCTGTCGTCACAACCGTTTTGACGAGAACAGCATGCGCCCTGTTTTGATCATTCAACACGCCCTGCGCTTTCAGCGTTGTTGTCCGGTAAAAGGCCAGCAGAGACCCGATCTGGTTCCCATCCAGAAGTTGCATTTTTCCTGATCGATCCCGGAATGCGACTCCCATCCGATCAGCATCCGGGTCTGTTCCAATCACAAGGTCCGCACACTCGGTTTCGGCCAACGCCATCGCCATGGAGAGAGCATCCACGTTTTCGGGATTCGGAGATTTCACCGTCGGGAAGGAACCGTCGGCTTTGTCCTGCTCCGCGACCGTCAAGACGTCAAACCCAAAATCGCGCAATACTGGTACCGAAATGATTCCTCCGGTCCCATGAATTGCCGTAAAAACGATCTTCATCTCTGTCTGGTCTGCGACAACGTCCGGGCGGAGCACAAGGGTCCGCAGGCGCGCTTTGTAGGCGTCGTCAAGCTCCTCGCCAAGATAAATCAACTTGCCCTGCTGGCGTTCCGCGAGCGGTTTATAGATTTCGCCTGCAACGGTGTTGACCCGTTCGATGATCCCGCCGGCATGCGGTTCAACCACTTGGGCTCCGTCCGAAAAGTAGACCTTGTAGCCGTTGTCATGCAGAGGGTTGTGACTCGCCGTAATCACAATCCCGGCGGTCGAGTTGGTATGGCGAACGGCGAACGAGAGCTCAGGAGTTGAACGACTCGATTCAAAAAGGTAAACGTTGCACCCATTTTCGGTGGCAACCTTCGCCGCGAGTTCTCCGAATTGTCGTGAGAAAAAGCGAGTGTCGTACGCGATTGCCAGGCTCGGAGGCACCTCAAGGTGATTCTCCGCCAGGTACTCTTTGATGTAGCGAACCAGACCCTGAGTCGCGCGACTGATGTTGTAGAAATTCATCGCGTTTGTCCCGACGCAGGGGAATTCCGGACAGACGCGCCCCTCCCCCGTTCCAGCTTCCGCTCGAGTCACGATCTTGCCGATCGTCCGACCGCGGAGTCCGCCGGTACCAAACGCCAGCGTCTTAAAAAAACGGTCGTTCAATTCCGTCCAGGCATCCTTCTCAGCCAACTCCCCGATCGCCGCCGCGTAAAGCGGATTGTTCCCACTGGAAAGTAACTGCAAGCTGTTGGCGAAACTGGTGGCCAGGAGTTGACCCTCTTGAACCGCGTGCTCGAGGGTTTCGCGGAGAACGCTCATGGGTTAAGCCTGCAGCGTTCGTCGTGGCCACGCAAATTTTTATGATTCCGAGAGAGAAATTTCTGGTTGCCGCCGAAAAACGGCGCGCCATTCGCAGCGATCAAACAAACGCTGTGCGTCTAGTGGACGGCGCCGGGGACGGTCTGCCCGGCCTGATCATCGACGATTTTGCCGGTCGCTGGATCGTCCAGACACTGAATGAACGCGAACCGTCGATTGACCCAGCGGCCGGATACCGTTCGCTCTATTGGAAACCGTCGCTCAAGACCGGCAAGCCCACGCCAAAACACTTGGGAGGAGAAACCGTCGAAGAACCTTTTTCCGTCCTGGAGTCCGGGCTGAACTTCGAGATCGATTTTCGTGCGGGTTATTCCCCGGGCCTCTTTCTCGACCAACGACTCAATCGACAGATGCTCCGCGACCTCGCGAGGGATAAGACGCTCTTGAATACGTTCTCCTACACTTGCGCCTTCGGGGCGGCAGCCGCCCAAGGCGGAGGCTCCACGGTGAACCTCGATTTGTCACGCCGCTACCTTGATTGGGGAAGACGGAACTACGAAATCAATCGAATCAGCTTGGACGACCACGATTTTATCTATGGCGATGTTTTTGATTGGTTGGGACGTTTTCAGCGGCGAGGAAGAAAATTTGACGTCATCGTTCTGGATCCGCCCACTTTCTCTCGGGATAGAAAATCGAAAGTTTTCCGGATTCAAGACGACTATGGAGATTTGGCCCGTCTGGCCGCCCAATGTCTGACTCCCGCTGGGCTCCTGTTCTGTTCGACCAATTTTCGCGGTATGAACTTCAATGAATTCCTCCGAATCCTGAAAACCGCCATCGGGCGCCCATTCAAACCGGTGGCCGGCTCAATGCCACCCGATTTTACCGGGGAGACCTATTTGAAAACAGTTTGGCTGCACTTTTGAAAGTACCCAAAGCGTCCCGCTTTGCCTCAGTCGCTCTTCGCTCAATTCCAGCACCCTCCCGCTTTGCATTGGAACCCGGAAACACAGAGCGGGACGCTTTGCCTGCTCTTGCAATCTTGCTCTTTTCTGTCATCTAGTCTCCTGCTCATTCAACCGCCGAGAACCGTTATTTCCTCTATGACCCGCCTTATTGTCGCCGCTCTTTGTCTTGCCGCGTTCGCTCTGAATGGTTGCGACAACAAAACCCGCGACGACATACGATGGAACCAGATCGCTGACGCGCAAAAGACAGAAAAAAACGTTCAACCTTGGTCCGAAGCAAAATCGCCTTGGGGAAGCGCCGAGCACCACAATGGAACCTCTTGGTAGCGGCAGAACAGATCGGCGGGTCGGAGAAGTTAAAAGCAGTTCTCGATGTCAGTGGGTGCGCCCCTCTGGTGTCCTGTCCCCGAAATACGAGGTATTTCGGGGACAGGACACTCGGTCGTTATCGCTTACGACGTTTGTAACAGTAGATGTCGAATTCAGGAGTTTGACGAATCGTTTCCGAAATTTCGAACTGGGGCTCGAACTCCGGAAAATAGGTGTCCCCCGGATAGTCTTCCTTAACGATGGTCCCATAGATCGCGTCGCACCGCCCAAGCAACGCCAAATAAATCTCAGCCCCTCCAATAACGAAGATTTCTTTGCCGGGTAATTCAAACGGCGCTGGATCGAACGCCGGCAAATCGCGGATCAAGTCAACTCCCGCGATCTCTCCGGAGCGCGTGACCACCAGATTCCGACGGCCAGGCAGCGGTTTGCCGATCGATTCGTACGTCTTCCGACCCATCAGGACGGGGTGCCCCATTGTCACCTCTTTGAACCACCGTTGCTCCCCTTGGAGACGCCAGGGGATTCGGTTCCTGTCTCCAATCACCCGCTTCCGGGTCATCGCAACAATAGCTTTCACGTCGGGGGGAAGTTGCCAGTTCCCAGTGCCAGTTGCCAGTGGAACAACGGGCTGTTTTTCAAGGGGCGATCGAAGCGCCCATATCTGATTATATGGGTCGAGCGAGCAACGCAGAAAAACAGACAATTGGCCCGGCAACATGCCTGCTATTTCGGGGACAGGACACTAAACAGCGATTGGCGCCTTGATGCCCGGACACGGATTGTAGCCGATCAGTTCGATGTCTTCGTACCGGAAATCCTGTAGCCGATCCAGCACGCGAGCGAAGCGTAAAGCAGGGAGAGCACGCGGCATGCGGTTCAATTGCTGATGAACCTGTTCGAGATGATTGCGGTAAATGTGGATATCTCCGAACGTGTGAACAAATTCACCAACCGCCAGTCCGCAAACTGCCGCGACCATCTCGGTCAGCAACGCGTAGGAGGCGATGTTAAAAGGGACGCCCAGAAACAGATCGGCGCTGCGTTGATAAAGCTGGCAGCTTAATTTTCCTTCCTGCACATAAAATTGGAACATTGCGTGGCAGGGGGGCAAGGCCATCTCGCCGATCTCCCCTGGATTCCACGCCGTAACAATCAACCGGCGGCTCTCCGGAGTTTTCCGGATATCCCTGATCAATTGCTCCAACTGATTGATCGAGCGGCCATCCGGCCCCCGCCAATCGCACCATTGCGCCCCGTAAATCCGACCAAGGTCCCCTTTCTCATCGGTCCACTCGTCCCAGATCGTCACGCCATGCTCGTGGAGGAATCCGACATTTGTTTCGCCGCGTATAAACCAGAGAAGCTCGAACACAATTGACTTAAAATGCACGCGTTTAGTGGTGAGAAGCGGGAAACCTTTGGTCAGATCAAACCGAGCCTGCGCCCCAAAGTAGGAGATCGTGCCGACCCCAGTCCGATCTTCTTTGGGTTTGCCTTTTTCAAGAACTAAGCGAAGCAAGTCGTGGTATTCTTTCACGCGGACAAGGAATGATCAGAGGATTACAGTTACCGAACCGGGTCCCAAGGAAATCTTCTTGGTCGAGCCTGAGCGGAATCGCAACTGCTATTTTAAGATCCTAGAGCGATGCACTCCCAACCACTCTCCGGGCTCGTCGATACGCAGAATCAACCTGACCATCGCGAAGTGGCGATCGACCGCGTCGGAGTCACCAATCTCCGGTTCCCGATCCAGGTCAGAGATAAAGCGCATTCTTCGCAAAATACTGTCGCCACGGTTTCACTCACGGTGGATTTGCCGCACCATTTCAAAGGCACACACATGAGCCGTTTTATCGAGGTGTTGAACGAGCATGGCTCGGTCATTCACGTCGATAATATCAAAGTGATCCTGCAACATCTCCAGAAGCGACTGAACTCAAAGCAAGCACATGTCGAGTTCGAATTCCCGTTTTTCATTGAAAAACGCGCGCCGATCACCGGGGCGGTGGGATTGATGGATTATTCAGTCAAGTTCACGGCAACAGCCACTCACGATGACAGAGATTTCCTCGTGACGGTCGCAGTTCCGGTAACCACCCTCTGCCCATGTTCGAAGGCGATCAGCCGGTACGGAGCGCACAATCAGCGGAGTCAAGTGACGTTTGCAGTGCGCTTCAATACGTCGATCTGGATCGAAGACCTTATTCATCTGGTGGAATCTGCTGCCAGTTCCGAATTGTATAGCCTGCTGAAGCGGCCAGACGAAAAAGCGGTCACGGAAAGGGCCTACGAACGTCCCGTCTTCGTCGAAGACCTGGTCCGCAATATCGCGGTGATGGCCAACGAAGATTCCCGGATCGATTGGTACAGGGTCGAGGCGGAGAACTACGAATCGATCCACAACCACAACGCGTACGCGATGATCGAGAAAGGCTGATTTCCAGGATTGGAAGACCCCGGAACGGGCGTGTCATGACGGCGATGAGCGAATGCGATTGGTTCGCGAGTTCGGATCCGGCACCCAGCGTTGTTGGTTAAAACCGTGTCGGAAATTGTTGAATGCCATTTGCAGAGTGTGAAATTGGCTATAGTTTGATGACCCTTTTCAAGGCGGGTTGGTAGCTCAACGGTAGAGCAGCGCCCTTTTAAGGCGTTGGTTGTGGGTTCGAGCCCCACCCAACCCATAATTTTATTTGAAGCCGAAAGTCCGAGAAGTCGCTACAGAAGCCCGACTGGGCGCTGATGAGGTCGTTCTTTCCCGAAACAAGGCAGAGATGGAAAAGTGCGCCGGGACCTTAGAGTTCATCCTCGACTGCGTCGCCGCCGATCACGACATCAATGCGTACCTCAATTTATTGAGTCTGAACGGAAATCTCACCTTGGTTGGTGCTCCGGAAAAGCCACTTTCGGTCGGAGCGTTCGCTCTGATATTCGGTAACAAAACGCTCTCGGGCTCTGCGATCGGCGGCCTCGCTGAGACGCAGGAGATGCTCGACTTTTGCGGAAGCACAACATCACCTCCGACGTCGAGGTTATCCCAATCCAGCAAATCAACGAGGCCTATAAGCGCATTCTTAAGTCTGACGTGAAGTACCGCTTCTCCATCGACATGGCTTCGCTAAAGGACTGAAAAGCTCTCGCCAAAGGAAAACCGTAATGCAACAACGCAACCTCGGAAGAAGCAATCTGGAAGTCTCCGCCATCGGTCTCGGCTGCATGAGCATGAGCTTCGGACTCGGTCCCGCCATGGACAAAAATGAAGCGTTCAAGCTGATCGACGGCGAAGCGGAAGTGGAGAGATCCGGCGATCGCTATTCCCCATGCGGTGGTTTTTCGCTCCGGGCATTTGGCGCGGCAGCCGACGTCCTTTATTCTTCCAGCCGTTTGCGAATCGCCTCCGGATCCTGCCGGAGATCCAAAATGGCTGAAATCACAATTCGGCTTCCCTCGATCGCGTAGAAAATCCCAAAAGGATATCTCGAGAGCAGAAACCGGCGCCGATTGCTCTTATAGAGCCGCCCAATGCGGGGATGATGTCTCAGATACTCGTATGCAAGCTCTAGGTCTTGGATAAACTTTAGTCCGAACCCTTCCTTGAAATCTTCGAAATGATTGTACGCCGTCTGGATATCCGATTCAGCTGCCAGGAGCACAATGAGCTCCATCAACGACGCTGTCCCAGAATCCTCGCTTTAACCTCTTCCCAGGTAGCTCCGAGACTTGGGTTTTTACGATATTCCTCTAAGCGCTTGTCTACCTCAGAAATTTGCTCTGCAGTTATCGCGATATCCTGTGGCTTAGATGCCAAATCATCCCAGAGCTCAGAAACCAATACCAACTTGTCCGCCGGCGACAACGTTCGAACCTCTGGCATTCGCTCGATCATTTGCTCAAGTTACAGAAAACTCTGGGATTCCGCAAATCAAACGCTTAAGTAATGAGCAACGAATGGGTCTGTCCGCCGGAGGAGATTGATGATCCATATCCACGTTCTTTTCCGAAGGCGAGTTTGCCCCTTTTACGCCTGGAATCGCCCTTAAGTCATAAGTATTGAACGGCTGACCCATCGGCCTGCTACGCCCAAATTGCGGCAAGCCTCCACTATCGGAATAGGCAGAACGATCAGCAATTACCTCAAAGTAATAAAAGAACGCTCACAGCGAAATGCCCCGGGCGAAAACATGGAACAATGAGCTTGCGTCTGCTTTGCCAGTCATTGAGGGTGAACCCGTGGATTGAGCGGGGCAGACTTCCCAGAAGCCGGACTTCGGCGCCCGAACAATTTTTCGGATCGCTGGGTCCGGAGCTGTTCTACAATGTACGGAATCTGTTATCGCTTCCCATCCTTCTGAATGCGGTCTTCGCGCTGACCAAGGCCTTCCATAACCTGGTCAAAAATCTCGTCGATGTAGGCATCGGAGAGCGGTCCCGTGCCCATTTGCAACCGGTAATACATGGGCGCGTAAAGCAGATCGATAGTCGCCTCTAAGTCGATGTCAGAACGCAATTCTCCCTGGCTGACCGCTTTTTGAAATACTGCGAGAGCAAGCTTGCGCCTTGGCAGGGTCCACCTCTCGCGGAAGGCCGTGGCCAGTTCCGCGTCAAATTGAGCTTCAGCGAGTAGCGCCTTGAGTACGGCACCATCCTTACTTCTGAAGGCTTTCGCCATACTGCGCATCTGCAGGCGGATGCTTTCGGTAACTTTTCTGTTCGGCGGGAATTGGGTTCCCGATAACCGCTCCATGAAGCCATCCATGACGACGGCAGCCTTGTTTGGCCAACGCCGGTAAATGGTTGTCTTAGCGACGCCCGTCTTGGCGGCGAGAGACTCGACGCTGACCGCGCGAAATCCGAGCTCGATGACTAAGTCTATCGCAGTCTCCAAGATAGCTTGGTGACGCTGCTCACTTCTTGGGCGCGCAATGCTTGTTTGCTGCATAAAGACCTGTGCTCTTTCCCGCCCTGACGGGCAACAGTTAAAAATTTTCCAAATTTTTCTTGCCAACGATACGCTACAAGTAGCGTACCGACGAAGTATTGATATGTACGCTACACACCAGGGTCGCTCATTATGGCTGGCATCAGTTTGTAGAGCGGTACGTCGAATGGTGCGGATTCTCCTTCACCCATCTACGGCCGGAAATCTTCATGCAAAACATGCTGGGCTACGGCGGAGAAAGCTATATCCAAAACGGCGTCATTCGGCATTACATCGGTGGCGCTCGCCTAAGTTGGGTGGACGTGGAGGATGTCGCCGCTGCGGCGGCAGCCTGCTTAGCAGAGCCGGATAAGCATAATGGCCAAACCTACCGATTGGGGTACGAGGCGGCGACGTATCGCGACATCGCAAGAATATTCACGGAGGTCATTGGACAACCGTTTTCGTATGAGGCGCGCCCACCGGAAGAGTTCTATCGGAACGTACTCGCAGCAGGCGCCGAGCCCTCCTACATGAAGTGTGTATTCGATAGCTACACGGATTACACCGCCGGGAGAATTCCTCATTCCGATGACGTGTTTGACAATCTGCACGCCATTGCAGGCCGAATGCCGATCACGTTAGCGGAATTCGCAAAGAAGCACGCCAATAAATTCCGTTATTGAGTATGAATGCGCGAAGCAGTGGAAAGATTCAAGTTGGAATCGTCGGGGTCGGGAACTGGGGCCGTTATGGTCACATTCCTGTACTCCGGCTCCTCCCGAACTATGAGATTGTGGCCGTCGCCAGCCGCCGCGAGGAATATGGGAAACAGCTGGCAAAGGAGTTTGGGATTCCCCATGTGTTCAGAGAACCGGCCGACCTGATCGGCAATCCCAAGGTTGAACTAGTGGTCATCCTACCTCCGGCTCCACAGCACGCTGCGCTTGTCCGCGGCGCGATCGCAGCGGGCAAGGACGTCTATTGCGAGTGGCCGCTGACCACGACGGTCGCGGATACCGAAGACCTTCTCGACCGCGCCGAGAAAGCCGGCGTTCGACACGCCGTGGGACTGCAACGCCGGATGGGCCCGAGCGCACGCTACCTCCGGGATTTACTGGCAGAAGGTTATGTTGGGCAGATTCGCTCCGTTCGAATGCACGTGAGTATGAACTATTTCCAGGCGCACCGTCCGCGAGACCTCGCCTGGACCGTGCCAGCGGAGAATTTCTCGCATATTCTCTCTATCTATGGCGGACATTTCATGGACATGCTATTCCATGTCGTAGGATCGCCCCAGACTGTCTCAGCTG
>Ga0302326_10010936_pt1 | contig 19589 bp, 15 predicted proteins | sample Palsa_T0_3_FD_202264 | JGI IMG/M metagenome (GOLD analysis project Ga0302326, IMG submission 202264) | Peat permafrost microbial communities from Stordalen Mire near Abisko, Sweden - Palsa_T0_3 | ecosystem: Environmental > Terrestrial > Soil > Palsa > Peat permafrost | place: Sweden: Abisko...
CGGCAGCAGCGACACGGCGACTGCCGTGTTGAGGACGAAAGTCACGGGTATGCCGATCGCCATCAGGCGCACCGGCAGATGGCCGCGCCGAAACGCGTTCTTCAGGTTGAGCGTCGAGGCTTGGTTGAACAGAATCACCGTCAGCGCCAGCTCCGAAAGGACCGTGAAAATCTTCGTGCCAGAACCCGTCTCGATCCACCCCAAGCACGACGGACCGAGAACTACGCCCACGACGACGAATATCAGCGCGGGCGCCAGGTACCAGCGTCGGATTAATCCAGAGACGGCGGCGTAGCAGAGCACCAAAACTGTGAGGACGAGCGCGGTCTCACTGTGCATTCGCTACTCCTGCCTCGGCGTCGGCTCCATACTGACACTCGTCGACGCGCCGCGAGCGCCCTCGTCTGCGGTGTCGTCTCCATCTGTTCCTTCATGAATGTCCGCCGCGGCACGGAGCGGTGAGATATCAACGTCCGCTGGCAGATTCGTCAGGAACCGGAATCTCGACTCTTCAACGATCTCGAAGTCTGCCGACACGCATTGCTGGGCCGTGCGATTAGCGCTCGCCATCGATGCCCCCAAGATTTGCTGTTGCGGTTCCTTCCGAGTAATTAGTCACTCAATATCTATTTTGTTGTGCTTAGCTAACATCGATAGCCGTTCGGACACTGGATGAGATGGAGCAAGAATGATGCTGTCAAGGCGCGCCATGCGTAGCGCACTGATGGGAGCGATCGGCACTTCGGCGGTGGCCGGTGCGATGGTGTTTGGGGGCGCCTCGTTGGCGTTTGCGGACCCCGCGCCCGAACCGCCAACTCCAGCCCCGGCGCCAGGGTGCACGGCCGCAGACCTGGCGCAGGCGTCGGGCACAGTCGGGGCGGCGATGGGCGGTTATCTGTTCAGCCACCCCGACGTCAATAACTTCTTCACCGGCCTTCGTGGGTTGCCGAACGACGAGATTCACGGCGACGTCCAGAAATACATGGACGCCAACCCCGGGGTTGAGTCCGAGATCAACGGGATCCGCCAACCCGTCACGGACCTGCAGAATCGCTGCGATTACCACCCGGGTCAATAGGTAGCTAAGTCGTGTTACCGGTGAGGAGACAAGCAAGATGAGTCATTGGTTACGGTCAGGCCGTATCACGGCGACGACCGTCTTCGCGCTCGCGGCCGTCGCCGGGGCGATCGTCACTATTCCCGCACCCGGAGTCGCAAACGCCGACGTCTGTGCAAACGTCGGCCGCCGGGTATCGGTGAGTGGCTGCGCGAACCTCGCCGACCCCATTGCGCCGTACGTTCCGCCGCCGGCGTACTACGCGCCCATGCCGAACGACCCACCGCCGCCTCCGAACGTCAGCACCTGTGTGGGCTACAACGGTCGGTGGGTCAACGCCTCCAGGTGCAACTAAGCCCTCCCCCAACCACATATCCGGTGCTGAGAACGCGCTGGACACGGCGGAGGAGCCCGGCTGGACTGTAGCCAGTACGAAAAACGAATGGAATGCTCTGTTCGGTGAGTGACGAAGATCTGCGCTGGATTCCCGCACAGACGTGCATTCTCGGCTCGAATGCGCACTACGCCGAGGAAGCACCCGCGCATCGTGTAATTCTCGACGGATTCGGGATGCAGACCCATCAGGTCACCAACACCCAATTTGGCGAGTTCGTCACGGCCACCGGCTATCTGACGGTTGCCGAACGCCCGTTGGACCCGGGCGACTTTCCCGGCGCCCCGGCCCAGAACCTGCAGCCCGGTTCCATGGTGTTCACCCGGACTCACGGCCCAGTGGACCTACGGCACATGAATCTGTGGTGGACCTGGACGCCGGGCGCGTCATGGCGCCATCCCAAGGGACCCCTATCGTCGATCGCCGGCCGGGAGGATCACCCGGTGGTCCATGTCGCGTTCGAGGACGCCGCCGCCTATGCCGCCTGGGCCGGTCGGTCGTTGCCGACCGAAGCGGAGTGGGAGACCGCCGCGCGGGGGGGCATCGAGCAGGCCGCTTACACCTGGGGCGATGAGCCAGAGCAGGCGGGCCAACGCCTCGCCAACTACTGGCACGGCCAATTCCCGTGGCGTCCGCGGCCTGGATACGGCACGGCCACCGCCGTTGGGTCCTACCCCGCCAACGGTTACGGCCTGTTCGACATGGCCGGCAACGTCTGGGAGTGGACCACCGACTGGTACTCATCGCGGCACCCTTCTGAGCCGGATCAGCCGTGCTGCCTGCCCCGCAATCCCCGCGGACCCGTCGAAGGCGGCAGCTATGACCCCCAACAGCCGCAGTTCCGCATCCCGCGCAAGGTGATCAAGGGCGGCTCGTTCCTGTGCGCGGACAGCTACTGCCGGCGCTATCGGCCCGCAGCCCGCCGACCACAGATGGTCGATACCGGTATGAGCCACATCGGCTTTCGCTGCGTGCTACGCCCCCAAACATAGCGGGTGCGCTGCAGGACACCTCCGTCATCCACGGAAGGCTCGACGGTCTCTGGGCTGTGAAATGTTTTGCGGCCCAGCCGATCCAACGAGGAGCCCGAAGGCTCAGACCGCTGCCGGTTTCGGATTGACCGACCCTGCTCGGGGGGTTGTCGTCTGGGCACCCGGCTTGACCGGGATCGCTGCCATCGCCCGCTCGGCCATCGCCGTGATCGTCAGGCTCGGATTCACACCGGGGTTGGCCGGGATGACCGCACCGTCGCAGATCAGGAGGTTCCGGTAACCGAACACTCGATGATCACGGTCGACAACGCCATCCTCAGGGCCCGATGCAGCTACCGCACCGCCCAGTATGTGTGCGGTGATCGGCATGTTGAACAACGCTTCGGTGAGCCAACTCTGCGCTATCCCGCCAGTCCGCTCGGCGAGTCGCCGGGCAACATCGTTGGCAACCGGAAGGAAAGTGGGCGTTGGGTTGTCTGGATCCTGGCAGGTGGTGAGCCGCAGCCGCCGGCCAAGTATCCGCCGCTTGGGCACCAGCGATAGCGACGTGTCTGTGCTCTGCATGACTCCGGTGATCAGCGAGCGTTGTGACCAGCCGCGCGGATTGGTCACGCGGGCAAAGCGAATCGGGTGCCTGCAGATCTGAGCGAGCAGCTTGAACGGCCTGGTGATTCTCGTTCCGTCGCCAGTCAGCAAGGTGAACATCAGGCCCATCGCATTGCCGCCAGGGCCATACGTGACAGCTTCCACATGGCTGTCCGCGGTCGGATGCATGCTCGAGGTGATCGAGACGCTGCGGCCCCATCCTCGGCCCTCAGGTGTGGTCACCGCGGTCATCGCCTCGCTGTTGGTACGGACCAACTGGCCGAGCCGGTCAGAGATTCGCGGTAGCAAGCCGTCCCTCTTGCATTGGGCGAGAAGGTGATTGGTTCCCAGCGGGCCGGCGGCCACGACGACACCGCGTGCCGTCTGTGTCCGACGGTCTTTGCGGATCCAGGCGCCTGTGCGCTCGCTGGTCACGGCGTAACCGTCTGAACCATCGGCCGCGCCCAGCGGCCGGATCGAGATGACCGTGCGTTCGGGAACGATTGGCACACCGAGTCGTTCGGCGAACCAGAGGTAGTTCTTCGGCAGGGTGTTCTTGGCATTGTTGCGGCATCCCAATAAGCACAACCCACATTCGAGACACCCCGACCGGGCCGGGCCGTCACCGCCGAAATACGGATCAGCGTGAACGACGCCGGGCTCGCCGAAGTAGACACCAACCGGCACTGGGCGGAAGGTGTCACCTACACCTAGCTCGACAGCGATAGCCTCGATGGCTTCGTCGGCCGGCGTACGTCGCGGCTGTGTCACGACGCCGAGCATGCCCTCGGCCAATTCGTAGTACCTGTCTAGATCCGGGGCGTCTCCGCATACCGCGCGCCAGGCCTGAAAGAACTCGTCGCCGGCCCGCCAGAGGGTCTGCGCGTAGACCAGGCTGCCACCTCCCACGCCACTTCCGCTGAGGACCATGACGTCCTTGAACGGTGTGACCCGAAGGATGCCCTTCAAGCCCAGCTTCGGCGCGAAGATCGTCCGGCGCAGCTGCGAGAGCCGTTCGGCGAAGTCGCCGTCCTCGAAACGCCGGCCGGATTCCAAAACGGCTACCCGATAACCCTTTTCGGCCAGGCGTAGCGCCGATACGCTGCCGCCGAAACCGGACCCGACAATTAAGTAGTCGTAGTCGAGTGCCTGACTCATTATCGGCTCCTTCGCGCCTGCGGGTTGCGTGCTGTCCGGTACCCGCCGGAGAGCGGATCGAGCTGGTAGACGCCGGGGCCGGGTGCGGGTCGGCCGCTCTCAGCGAACGCGCCGGAAAGCGGTCGATGCGACGTGCTGGTCGGGATGCGCTCGACAACGCGCACGACATGAGGTCGCCGGTCGGGCGGCAGCGGTACCAGTGCCGCGGAGAGGGCCTCGGCATCGAGTGATTGCCCGGATCGCAGCGTCACGGCAGTGACCGCGAGGTCGTCGCCCTCCGCTCCGGGGATGGCGTAGGTGACGCTCATATCGATCGCATCGAGGACGCCGAGTGCGTCTTCGACGGCGGATCCGCCGACCACCCCGTGGGCAGTGGTGACGAGCGAGTCGGCACTGCCGGCGAGCCAGTAGTCGCCGTCCTCATCGCGGTAGAACAGGTCTCCGGTCCGCGTCCAGGCGTCGCCGGGAGCGAAGAGCCCCCGATGCGGGCGCGCCGCCGGCGACATTCCCGCCTCGACCCGCGAGAGCAACATCCCGATTTCCCTGGGCCGGCATTGTTCGGCGGACCCGTCGGCGCGAAGGGCCGGCTCCCGGGTCTTCTCGTCGATGCGGGCGATGCGCAGCTCGGGACCGCCCGGAAGCGGGGTGCCCATGCAGCCAACCTTGACGCCGGGCATGTTGACCAGGATGGCGTCGGTCTGCGAGGAGGCGTAGTACTCCACCACGCGAGCCGGGGAAAATCGCTCAATGATCCTGTGCCACAGTCCAACCGGCATACCGGAGCCGATGAATGCGCGGATCGTGTGGTGCTGCTCACCGGGATGCGGCGGCGCCTCGACGAGTTCGCGGAGCTGTGTCCAGGTGTAGGACACCACGGTCACGCCGTAGCGGCGCGCTTCATCCCAGAACGTGTCGGGATCGAATCGGCTCGCCATCGAAAAGCGGGCACCGCTGGCGACGGCGCCGCCCAGCGACATCAACAGGCCCGACGGGTGGTGGATCGGGTTGACACTGAAGACGGTGTCGCGCGGTCCGAGCTCGGCCGAGGCCGCGGTGCCGAAAGCGGCCCGCGCCCAGCGCGCGTTGGTGATCGTCCGGGCCCTCGTCGAGGGACCGTCGCCGGTGAACAAGACGAAGGCATTCTCGCGCGCAAGGCCAGGATTGGGTCGATACCAGGTCGGGAAGATCACTTCAGCCGGATCGATGCGCTCCATGTCGATCACCCTGTCGACGCCGAGATCCCGTTGTCCCGCCCCGCCGCCGAGCACGAGCACCTCGGCGTCGGTCTGCGCGCGGACGGAGCCGACGTGCTCGGGGTCGGTCACGATGTGCCCGGCGCCACCGAGTTCGATCTCCTCGGCCAGCGACCCGTCGGGCCGCAACAGCACGACGACCGCCCCGATCCGATTGAGCGCGGAAACGACGATCAGCATGCTGGGACGGGTCTCCATCAGGACCCCGACTGCGTCACCCTGGCGCACGCCGACCGACAGCAGTCCCGCCACCACAGCGTCGATACGTGTCTTCAGGGCGGCGTGAGTATGGGCGCGGTCTTCCCACAAAAACCCGACTGCACCCGGGTGACCTGTAGCGCGCTCGTCCAGCAGGCAGCCGAGAGACACCCGCGTCTCCGGCCGCACCAATTCCAGACGCAGCAGCCTCGGCAGAGTGGTTGCGGCGCCCGCAGTGAGTGCCCGCGTCGCGTCGAGCGTCGCGGTGGCCAAGCGCCAACCGGCCTGCAATACCTGACCCACCGTTGCGATGAGCGGGTTGCGCCCGCCGCTTGCGGCGGCGATCTTCGACCTGGCCATCGGTTGAATGGACGAGGGCATCTCGGTGCCGTTGTCGAGATGCGATGCCCACGCGGCAACCGCCGGCCAGGTGCCGATCGTTGCCGCGGAACCCACGACGATTCCGAGGTGTCCGACCGGCAGCGAGACCTCGTGAATGTCGGCACGCGGAGCAGCGCGGCCGATCGCCCGGACCGCCTCGGGCTGTCCGATCTTGTCGTGCTCGCCGACAAAGCACAGGACGGGATTGTGGATGTCGGCCAGCGCCAGCGGTCGCCCATCGATGACCATGCCGCCCGACAGCATCCGGTTCTGTGCGATGAACTGTCGCAGTGCGTCGGCGAGCGCCGGAGCCGGCCAGGCGATCCAGCCTTCAGACTCGATGAACCGCCGCTGGCGCTCGTTGGGCAGCAACGCTTCGCGATCGTGCAGTTGCAGCAGGAACTGCAGTCGCGACCGCGCATTCTTCACCGGATCGAGCAGCCGAAAGCCTTCGCGGGTAGCCCATCCCGGCAGTCCCGTACGGTCCAGCAACATAGCGACGGCATCGGCTGCGTATTCCATGACGGGTTCGGGCAACGAAAAGATCGACACCGACTTGGTATCGACCGGGCTACCGAAGGAGATGACGCTCGCCAGCCCCGCACCGCGGCGGTAAGCGGCGACGGAGTAGGCGAACACGCCGCCCTGGCTGTATCCACCAAGGTGGACGTCCCTGCCGGTCAGGCCGCGGACCCGGTCGACGATCTCGCTGGTCGCAACGATGTGGTCGGCGAGCGTGCGCTGCAACCCACCTTCTTCATGTTCGGGTGCGCCGAAGTCGACCACCCACGGATCGATACCGTGCTCGTGCAGCACGTTCACCGCTGACGACGACGAGGACACGTCGTACACGTCGGCGACGAACATCATCGGCGGGACGAGAACGACCGCCGGCAGTCCGGTCGTGTCGCTGTCCGGGAAATACCGGCGCAACCGGTACATCGGCTCCTTCGCCACCACCTCAAACGGCGAGCCTTTCTCGCCCGTCTCGAACCCCCCGTGCATGAGCAGCTGCGCCGCGTTCATTGCGACTGCACCGAGTTGGTCGGTCCGCTTGGCCAATCCCACCCGTTCCACAAGGGCAGTTACCTGATTCGGGATGTCCACGTCGGTCCGTTCTCGCTAAACTAGTCAACACTGACTGTATTGGAAGTCAGTTAAGCAGGGTCCCGCCGGTCGGTCAATAGTGACGATGCGCGGATAACCCGGTGATCAGGACCGATGACCCTCCACAACCGGCATTCTTCCCGAATCGTTGACCTATGGAATCTTTTGATGTTAGCTTCAAACCAGTCAAGTCTGACTGGTTTCTTGATCAGGCACGACGACAGTCATAACGGAAGGATCGGCAAGCAGTGGACATCGTTGATCGAGTTGCGGTCGTGACGGGCGCCGGATCGGGTTTGGGCCGGGCGACCGCGCTGGCCCTGGCGAAGGCGGGAGCGCGGGTGGCAGTCCTGGACCGCAAAGCGCCGGCAGCGCGAGAGGTTGCCGAAGAGGCCGGCGCCCCGGCAGTCCCGGTGACGGTGGATGTGGCAGACCGTGCTTCGGTCACCGCGGCGATCGCTGAAGTCGCAAGGACGTTCGGCCGAGTCGACGTGTGCATCAATGCCGCGGGGATTCCGAACCCCGGCAAGGTATTTGGCAAAAGCGGGCCACTAGACATCGAGCAGTTCCAGCGGGTCATCGATGTGAACCTGGTGGGCGCCTTCGATGTCATGCGGCAGTGCGCCGAGCTGATGACCCGGAACAGCGACCCAGGCCTTGATTCCGAACGCGGGGTGGTCATCAACGTCTCGTCCGGCGCCGCGTTCGAGGGCCAGAAGGGCCAGGCGGCCTACAGCGCAAGCAAAGCCGGCCTGATCGGTTTGATGCTTCCGGCCGCTCGCGACCTGGCTCAGTACGGGATTCGGGTAATGACCATCGCACCTGGTCTATTCGATACCGGCATCTTCGCCGACGTCGATCCCAAGGTGGTTCAAGCCCTCGGCTCAGCCGCGCTCAACCCGTCGCGACTGGGCGAACCCAGCGAGTTCGCGTCACTGGTCATGCACATCATCGAGAACAGGTACCTCAACGCGACGACACTGTCGATCGACGCTGGTGCCCGGCTGCCCAATGTCTGACCGCGATCTCCACGAAGAGGCATCATGACTGAGCCACAGAGCGGAATCTCCTACTCCGCGTTGATCGTTGAAGCACTCACTCGTCACTGCGATCGCACGGCGTTCGTCCAGGACGACTGCTCCGTTTCGTATGCCGAGACGGCCGATAGAACGAGTCGGCTACGTAGAGCGCTGGAAGGCAAAGGCAGCGCCAAGGGCAGCTGCGTCGGTGCGCTCAGCGTCAATTCACCCGACGTCTGGATGACGCAGGCCGCGATCTGCCTGAGCGGAGCGATGTACACAGGGCTGCATCCCCTGGGATCGGTCGACGACCATGTGCAACTGTGCGAGGACGCCGAGATCGACATCCTGGTCGTCCATCCGAAGTTCGCCGACATCGGCGCCCAGATCGCAGCCCGTGCCGGCACCGTCAAACGCCTGCTCACGCTGGGACCCGCGAACGTCGGCGAGGACCTGCTGGAGTTGTGTGCCCAGGTCGCGCCCGAACCGCTCACCCGCGGCGGCGCCGACGAAGAGGACATTGCCTGGCTGCAGTACACCGGGGGCACCACCGGGCGGCCCAAAGCCGCCATGATCTCCCATCGCGCGATGGTGCAGGAGGTGTATTCGCTGACCGCGTCCTGGCGACTGCCGCTTGACCCGCGCACCCTCATCGCGACTCCGATTACCCACGCCGGCGTTCTGCCGATCCTGCCCACGCTGCTGCGTGGCGGCACCGTCGTCCTCCAAGCCGGCTTCGACGCCGAGCAGTGGCTGGCCGCGGTGCAAGCCCATCGCATCAACTACGTGTTCACCATCCCCACCGTGCTGTACGCGCTGCTCGACCACGGCGGTCTGGACCGGTTCGACCTGAGCTCACTGGAGACCGTCGTCTACGGCGCCTCACCGATGTCACCGTCGCGCATCGACGAGGCGCAAAAGGCGTTCGGCCCGACCCTGTTGCAGGGCTACGGCCAGACGGAGTGTGTTGGCATGGCCACCAGTTTGCTTCCCTCCGAACATGTTCCAGAAAACTGGACCTCCTGTGGTCGCGCGGTCGCCGGAGCGGTCGTCGACGTCCTCGACGAGGACGGGCAGCCGGTGCCTGACGGAACGGTCGGCGAACTCTGCTTGCGGTCACGCGGCGTGATGTCCGGGTACTGGAAGCGACCCGAAGAGACCGCCGAGGTGCTGCGCGACGGCTGGCTTCGGACGGGGGACATGGCATTCCGCAGTCAAACCGGCTTCTTTCACATCGTCGACCGCAAGAAGGACATGGTGATCTCCGGCGGCTTCAACGTCTACCCACGCGAGATCGAAGACGTTCTTGCCGACGATCCAACGGTGTCGATGGCCGCGGTGATCGGCGTGCCCGATCCGAAGTGGGGTGAGGCGGTCAAAGCCTTCGTCGTGCCCCGGCCCGGTGCGACACCGGACACCGCCGTCTTGATGGCGAGCGTCAAACAGCGAAAAGGTCCGCACTACGCGCCGAAGTCGATCGAGGTGGTCGATCAACTACCCATGACGAAAGTCGGAAAGATCGACAAGAAAGTGCTTCGCGCCACGTATTGGGCCGGCCTCGAGCGGGCGGTCAACTGACATGACCGACACAGCCTTATCGCCGGCGCTCGTCAAACACCGTGCGGGAGCAGCCGTTTGGCTACGCTTGCAACGCCCGGCGGCGATGAACGCCATCAGCACAGACCTGCTGGACGAACTGAACCTCGCGCTGGATGAGATCGAATCCGACGAAACCGTCCGGGTAGTCGTTCTGACCGGTACCGGCCGGGCATTTTGCGCGGGTGCTGACCTTAAGGCCCTTGTCAATGCGGCCGGCGAGGTCGATCCCGGAGACGTCGTCGAATTTGTCGGCTATGCCGGCCGGACCATCGAACGCCTTGCCGCACTTGGACAACCGGTGATCGCGGGGGTGAACGGATTGGCGCTGGCCGGCGGACTCGAACTGCTGCTCGCGAGCGACATCGTCGTGGCTGCGAGCACCGCGCGGATCGGTGATGCACACGCGAATTACGGACTGATTCCCGGCGCCGGTGGCTCAGTTCGTCTTTCGCGCGTCGTAGGCACCCACATGGCGAAATATCTCGCCTTCACCGGCGATCACTTTCCCCCGTCGTCACCGGTGCTCGCGGGACTGGTCAGCCTGATCGTCGAACCGGAACAACTCGACAATCGGCTGTCCGAACTCGCCAGCACTCTGGCCGACAAGAGCCCGCTGGGGCTGCGCCGGATGAAACGGCTGATCAACGACGCACCCGATCAGTCTCTTCGCGACGCACTGGCCGCCGAACAGCACGCCCTCGGCGAGCAATGCCGCTCGGCGGACTTCACCGAAGGAATCGCGGCGTTCGCCGCCCGACGCACGCCCGTCTACCCGGGCCGATAGGAGAATCCACTATGGACACCACCGCGCCTTTCACCGTTGGCGAAGATCACCTCGCATTCCGGCAATCGGTGCGGACACTGGCCCGATCGCGCTACGCCGACTCGATGCTTGCCCGGTCGCAGAGCGAGAAGTTCCCGACCGCCGAGTTCGGTGAGTTGGGCGCCGCGGGGCTGCTCGGACTCCTGATCAGCGAATCGGCGGGCGGCCAGGGCGGCGACATGCTCGCTGTCGGCATCGCCGTCGAGGAACTTGCATACGCCGACCCCGCGATCGCCTACCTCGCGTTTGCGGCAAATGTCAGCAATGCGCTGCTGGCCGCGCACGGCAGCGAGGAAGTTCACCAGCGGTGGGTCACCCCCGGTATCGCCGGCGAGGCGGTCATCTGCCTCGCGCTGACTGAGCCGGGGGCCGGGTCCGATGCGGCGAACCTGTCCACCCGGGCTACCCGGGTCGACGGCGGATGGCGAATCTCCGGTGAAAAGACCTCGATCACCCAGGCGGTGCATGCCCACGTGGCGATCGTCATCGCACAGACCGAGCCCGGGTCCGGCGGCAAGGGCATGGGAATGTTCCTCGTCGACATGGACGATCCCGCGGTCACCGCCCAGGCCATTCGTGATCCCGGCTTCAAACCTTTAGGTCGCGGCTCGATCTTCTTCGACGACGTGTTCGTGCCGGCCAGCCACGTCCTCGGCGAGATCGGACGCGGATTCGGAATGGTGATGCACGAATTCGATTTGAGCAGAACGCTGATCGCGCTGATGAACATCGGCACCGCGCAACGCGCACTCGACATGGCGATCGAATACTCCAAACAACGTCAGACATTCGGCCGGCCGCTTGCTGCCAATCAGGGCGTCTCGTTCGTGATCGCCGAACACAGCACGTACGTTTCGGCGGTGCGGGCGCTGGGCTATCACGCTCTCGGACTTCGGATGTCGGGGCAGCCGCACACCACTGAAGCCGCGATGCTCAAGTGGTGGGGGCCGCTGGTCGCGCACAACGCGATCCGTGACTGTATCGTGCTGCACGGCCAAGTCGGCTGGTCCGATGAGATGCCGCTGCAGGCCATGTTGCGCGATGTCTCGGGGTGCATGATCGGCGACGGAACACCTCAAATCCAGAAGCTTGTGATAGCACGCGAGCTGATCGGCAAGGAGGTGCTGGCACGATGACCGATGACGAAACTTCGCTACGCAGCGTCGTGGTGGCCGGGGTCGGAATGACCGCATTCGGCAAATTCCTCGACCGCAGCATCAAATCGCTTGTCGCCGAATCTGTTCAGGTCGCCATCAAAGACTCGGGGATGGGCGACTCGGACAAGGGCATCGAGACCATTTACTACGCAAACACCGCGTCCGGGATTCTACAAGGCCAGCACTCCGTGCGCGGACAGCACGCCATGCGCGAGGCAGGGCTCAACGGGATTCCGCTGATCAATGTCGAAAATGCCTGCGCCTCAGGGTCGACGGCACTCAATCAGGCGTGGCTGGCGGTCGCGTCCGGCTATGTCGATGTTGCGCTGGCGGTGGGCGCCGAGAAGCTCTATCACCCCGAGAAGGCGCTGACGTTTGCGGCGATGGGTAGCGCGCTGGACCAGGATCGGCTAGCGGAGATCTTCGGAGAAATCGGTGTCGGCGGCGGGGACCAATCGGTTTTCATGGATGTTTACGCGAAAGCGGCCACCGACTACATGGCCCGCACCGGCGCCACCCAGGAAGACTTTGCTCGCGTTGCGGTCAAGAACCACGACCACGGTGCGCTTAATCCCAAGGCGCAGTACCGGACCCGTTTCACCGTCGAGCAAGTGATGGCTGCCCGCGCCATCTCCGGTCCGCTCACCCTGCCGATGTGTTCGCCGATCGGCGACGGCTCTGCTGCGGTCATCGTGACCACGCCGGACATTGCGGCGCGGTGGGGCGCCGAGCCGATCACGGTGCTGGCCACCATGACCGGCGCGTCGAAACCCGGTGTCGGCGGGGAACTCGTAGCTGGTGTGGCGAAGCGGGCGTTCGACTGGGCCGGCATCGACCCAAGTGAGGTAGACCTGCTGGAATGCCACGACGCCACCTCGCCGGCCGAGTTGATCGTCATCGAAGAACTCGGGCTGGCCAAACCCGGCGGAGCCGTGGATATGATCCGCAAGGGCGACACGAGTATTGGTGGCAGGCTGCCGGTCAACACCAGCGGCGGCCTGGAAAGCAAAGGTCACCCGATCGGAGCAAGCGGTCTCGCGCAGATCGTCGAGCTCACCGAGCAACTCCGCGGCCGTTGCGGCGAACGTCAAGTCGACGGCGCACGGATCGCGCTTGCAGAGAACGCGGGAGGCTACATGGGACCCGACGCGGCAGTCGCCGTCGTGACCATCCTCGGCGCGCCGTCCAGATGAACGCGAGTATCGAACAGCTGTCGCCCCCGGGTGCCGAGGTAATCGATGTGCGCAACCCCGCGACGGGTGAGGTGGTCGGCAGCGTTGCAGTGCAATCCGCCGAGACGGTCGCCGCAGTCGTGGACGAACTGCGAGCCCATCAGTCGTCTTGGGAGACGCTGGGACCCGAAGCTCGCGCGGCCTGGTTGCGAAAGCTGCGGGACTGGTTACTGGACAACGAATCCCGGATCGTCGATGTGGTGGCCACCGAGACCGGTAAGCCTCGAGTCGAGGCTGCGTTCGAGGTCATGGTCACTTGTGACGCGATCAACTATTACGCCGACCGGGCAGGGAAGTACCTCGCCGAAAAGAGGTTCCGGCCGCACGGTCCACTCACCTCCACCAAGAAGCTCACCAGGGTGTACCGCCCATACCCGGTCGTCGGCGTGATCACGCCGTGGAACTTCCCGCTACTGATTCCCGGTGTCGATGCCGTCGCGGCGCTGCTGGCCGGGGCTGCCGTCGTTGTCAAACCCTCGGAGGTCACTCCGCTGTCCGCCTGCGAACTCGCCCGCGGCTGGGAACAGATCGGTGCACCACCGGTTCTCGCCCGTGTCACCGGCCTCGGCGCAACGGGCGCAGCAGTGGTGAACACCGTGGACATGGTGCAGTTCACCGGTTCCACCAAGACCGGACGGGCCATCGCCGCGCGCGCGGGCGAACGATTGATTCCCTGCGGCGTCGAACTGGGTGGCAAGGACCCGGCCATCGTCTTGGCCGACGCCGATCTTTCCCGCGCCGCCAACGGTATCGCGTGGGCAGCCCTGTTCAACTCGGGTCAGGCCTGCATCTCAGTGGAGCGCGTGTACGTCGAGGCGCCGGCCTACGACCGGTTTGTCGCACTGCTCACCGAGCGAGTGCGGTCGATCAGACAGGGTGTCGACAACGGTTCGTACTCGACGGATGTCGGTGCTGTGGTCACCGAGCAGCAGGTCGAGATCGTGCGGAGCCACGTCAAGGATGCCGTCGCCCACGGTGCCACCGTCGCGACCGGCGGAAAGACGACCGGAAACGGTGCGTTCTTTGAGCCAACGATTCTTCTCGACGTCGATCATTCGATGGCCTGCATGCGCGACGAGACATTCGGCCCCACGATCCCCGTGATGAAGGTCGCCGACGAGGAAGAGGCGATCCGGCTGGCAAACGACTCCCAGTATGGGCTATCGGCCACGGTGTGGACCAAGGACATCGCTCGCGGACGCCACATCGCGCAGCGGCTCGAGGTCGGAGCGGTGAACATCAACGACGCCTACTCGAACCTGTTCTGCTTTCCCCTGCCACATGGCGGATGGAAAAACTCCGGCCTCGGGTCGCGGCTCGGCGGCGCGCAGGGCATCCGGAAGTACTGCCGTCAGCAGGCCATCACCACGCCACGCGTGCCGAGGCTGGAGAACCAGCTGCTGTGGTACCCCTACTCGCATCGCCGAGGCCGCATCGTCGCCGCATTGCTGCGCCTGTTCGTCGCCCGCGATGTTCGGCGGCGACTATGGCGGGCCGGTAGCCGAACCCCCAGTCACGCGTCGACTGGCTCCGGGGCGAAGTAGAGATCGGGCATCCGCCGCCACGCTTCGAGTAGGCGCTTCTCCTCCGCGCTGCCATGGCCTGGTTTGCCTGCGGCGGCTCCCAACATCGAATTGATCACCACCATGCAGAATTCGGGGAATCGTTTGTGGCCGGCGCGCCGCTCGCCGAGCAGCGCCTTGCACAAGTCGAGGTTCGCGCGCGCGAATTCGCTTTCCAAGGGCTTCAGGTATTCACGCATGTCCGGATCGTGCCGGGCAGCAATGAGCAACTCGAGGGAAGCTCCGCCCAGTGGGCCGGAGACGACCTGCCAGAGGAGCGAAGCCCAGTCCTCGCCGTTGAGCGCCTCGGTGGAACGCAGCCGTGCCTCGCCGACCTTCGTGGCGTACAAACGGCGTGCCGCCGCGCTGATGAGCTCGCCCCGAGAACCGAAATAATGCAACAAAACTCCCCGAGAGACCCCGGCCTGCTTTTGCACCTCCAGCGTGGTGGTAGCCACGTAGCCCCGCTCGATCAGGATCGACACGGTCGCGTCAAGCAGCTTGCGTTCCGCGGCCTGGCGACGCTCGCGCTGACTGATCCGGACGGGCGGCGCAGCGGTCGGATTCCTGGCAGGCAAGGCGAACTCCTCACGGGCTGTAGCAAATTGACACGATACCGAAACCAGCGATACGTTCAATACTAGTCAGTATTGACTATTATTGCATCGTTTAGTGGAGGCGACATGACGACTGGCCCTTTGTCCGGCGTGAAGGTTCTCGAAATCGCTGGAATCGGCCCGGGGCCCTTCTGTGGAATGCTGCTCGCGGATCTGGGTGCCGATGTGGTGCGTGTCGATCGGCCGGGTGGCGGAGGCATGCAACTACTGCCGTGGGCCGATGACCTGCTCAACCGTGGCAAACGTTCGATTGCCGTTGATCTCGCCGTATCCGGCGGGGCGGAGACGGTGCTGCAATTGGTCGAGCACGCCGACATCCTGTTCGAGGGCTTTCGCCCCGGGGTCGCCGAGCGGCTCGGTATCGGACCCGAACCATGCCTATTGCGGCGACCCCGATTGATCTACGGGCGCATGACCGGATGGGGACAGGACGGCCCGATCGCACGCACCGCCGGACACGACATCACCTACATCGCGACCACTGGAGCGCTGCACGCGATCGGGCAAGCCGATGGCCCCCCGCAGATCCCGCTCAACCTGGTCGGCGACTTCGCCGGCGGAAGCATGTACCTGCTGGTGGGCATGCTCGCCGCGCTGGACGAGGCCCGACGAAGCGGCCTCGGCCAAGTCGTCGATGCGGCGATCGTCGATGGCACCTCCCACCTGATGACCATGATCTACAACTGCTTCGCGGCAGGAATCTGGTCCGATGAACGCGGCACCAACCTCGGGGACGGCGGTTCGCCGTTCTACGGCGTCTATCAGACCCTGGACGCAAAGTTCATGGCCGTCGGTGCGCTCGAACCACAGTTCTACGCCGAATTCCTGCGCCTGCTCGAACTCCCTTCTGACCCCAGTGCGCAATTCGACCGCGACGCGTGGCCGCAGCTGCGAACCCAGATCAGCGCGGCCTTCGCCGCCCGACCCCAGCAGGAATGGGCGAAGATATTCGGCGACAGCGACGCCTGCGTGGCGCCCGTGCTCGGCATGGCCGATGCGCCGGACCATCCGCAATTGGCAGCCCGCGAAACCTTTTTCGTCGGCAATGGGATAACCCAGCCGTCCCCGGCCCCCCGCTTCTCGCGGACTCCGGCAGCGGTGGACAGCCCACCTTGCGTGCCGGGCCAGCACACGGACGAGGTGCTGGCCGACTGGCTGAACTGAACATCTCCCGGCAGTGATCGCGGCGCCGAACTAAACCAGTCAAATCTGACCACCATCGAAAGTTCCTACCGCAATCGGAGGAGTCCCGGACGCGGGCCGGTTGGCGTTGGTGATACTGGACCGATGGCGAGCACTGAATTCCACCGTGACCTGAGCAGAGTCGCCCGCTTCGCGCCGCGGGCACTCGTCGGTCCGCGGACATTGAAGCTGATCCGCGCGATCTCCCCGGCGGCACAGCGCGGATCCAGTCGCGATGTCGAGGCGCTCATCCTGGGCTCCGGCGTCGGAGTGCGCCTGCACCGCCCGGTCGGCGTCGAGCAGCCAGGTCCCGCATTGTTGTGGATTCACGGTGGTGGCTACGTAATCGGTACCGCGCAACAGGACGATGATTTGTGCCGCCGGTTCGCTCGCGAGTTGGGCGTCACCGTCGCGGCGGTTGATTACCGGCTGGCGCCCGAGCATCCCTACCCCGCGCCGCTGGAAGACTGCTATTCCGCGCTGAGCTGGCTGGCCAAGCTGCCCGCCGTCGACCCGGCGCGGGTGGCGATCGGCGGGACCAGTGCCGGCGGTGGTCTGGCTGCAGCGCTCGCATTCCTGGCACGTGACCGCGGCGAGGTGTCGCCGACCCTGCAACTGTTGGCCTACCCGATGCTCGACGACCGCAGCGGATCAACAGCGGAGAACCCGAATTACCGGCTGTGGGGCCCGAAGAGCAACCGCTTCGGCTGGGCCGCCTACCTCGGCAACGCCGATCCGCAGGTCGCCGTTCCGGCACGCCGCGACGATCTGAACGGACTGCCGCCGGCCTGGATCGGTGTCGGCAGCAATGACCTGTTCCACGACGAAGATGTCGCGTACGCCGAGCGCCTCAACGCGGCGGGAGTCCCGTGCCAGCTCGACGTGGTCGACGGCGCATTCCACGGCTTCGATCTGGTGGTGCCGAAAGCCGGTGTGTCACGGTCGTTTTTCGCCAGCCAATGCGCGAATCTGCGCACCGCGCTGGCAGCGAAGGTCTGATCGGCGGCCATGCTCAGCAGCGCACCGTTCTCGACGACCGATGAGCAGCGAGCGCTGCGCGACACGGTCGCCGACCTGCTCGCACGGCATTCGGATGAGGCGCAGGTACGGGCGCTGATGGCGACCGACACGGGTTTCGACCCGGCGATGTGGCGCGAATTAGCGGCCATGGGTCTGACCGGGCTGCTGATCGCAGAGCAGTACGGCGGTTCCGGTGCGGGCCCGGTGGAAATGGGCATCGCCATGGAAGAGATGGGCCGAGCGCTGCTGGTCGGCCCGTTCCTGTCGACTGCGGTGCTGGTGCCGAGCCTGCTGGCCGAGATCGGCGACGCCGCTGAATGTGCTGCGGTGCTGCCCCGAATCGCGGCCGGCGACGTGATCGCCACGGTCGCCTTCGCCGAGGACGGCTCCGCCCGGTTGCCTGCGACGATCGCGACATCAGCGGGTGCCATCGGCGATGCCTGGCATCTCACCGGTTACAAGCACTTCGTGCTCGACGGACAGTTGGCGAACCTGCTGTACGTGCTGGCAGATACCGACGCGGGCCCTGCCGTATTCGCGGTCGACGCGGGCGCCACGGGCTTGGACATCACACCGTTGACCACCGTGGACCCGACCCGCAAGCAGTCCCGCCTGCAGTTCGTCGACACTCCGGCGCGTCTGGTCGGGCGGCCCGGCGCCGGCGTCGAGGCGTTCACCGCGGCGCTGGACCGCGCGGCAGTGGCACTGGCCAGCGAGCAGGCCGGCGGTGCACGGCGTGCGGTGGCGATGGCCACCGAATACGCCAAGACCCGTTACCAATTCGGTCGGGCGATCGGCAGCTTCCAGGCGGTCAAACACATGTGCGCCGACATGCTGTTGGAGGCGGAGTCGGCGGTGTCAGCGGCGCGCTTCGTCGCCGGATCATTCGCCGAGCACGCCCCGTCGCGGATTGCAGATCTTGCTCTGGCACAAGCGTATTGCTCGGATTCGTTCGTTTCGGTAGCGGCCGACAATATCCAGGTACACGGCGGCATCGGCTTCACCTGGGAGCATCCGGCACACCTGTATTTGCGTCGGGCCCGCAGCGACGCCCAGCTGCTGGGCAGCCCATCGTGGCACCGCGAACGCTACCTGCAGCAAATCGAGGGCGGTGAGCACACTTGACTGACGACGAGTTACGCGCCGAGGTGCGTAACTGGCTGGCGGCCAACTGGATTCCCGGTGGCGACCGCGCTACCTGGGCCCAGACCGTCGGCGATGCCGGATGGGCGGTGCCCAGCTGGGAACCGCAGTGGTACGGCCGCGGCCTGTCGGATGACCAATCCCGAATTGTTGCAGCAGAATTCGCTGCGGTCGGCGCACCGGGCACCGGTCATGACCGCGCGAACCTGTTCGCCTGCACGGTGCACGACGCCGGAACCGACGAGCAGAAGGCGCGGCTGCTTCCACCGTCGATCCGCGGTGAGAGCAAGTGGTGCCTGTTCTACAGCGAGCCCGGGGCCGGATCGGACCTCGCCGGCCTGCGCACTCGTGCCGAGCGCGACGGGGACGACTGGGTGATCAACGGACAGAAGGTGTGGACGTCGTTCGCCGCGACTGCTGACTACGGCATGCTGGTGGCCCGGACCAATTGGGACGTCCCCAAACACCAAGGCATCAGCTTCTTCATGCTGCCGATGCATCAGCCCGGCATCGAGATTCGGCCGATTCACCAGATCACCGGCGAGTCGGAGTTCAACGAGATCTTCATCGAAGACGCCCGCGTGCCCGCCGACAACCTGATCGGCGAACTGAACGGCGGCTGGTCGGTGCTGCAGACCGCGCTTGCCTACGAGCGCCGGTTCATGGGCGATCTGGCCCGCACCGCCAGGGACAGCAACCGGCCGAGAGCCGAAAAAGCAAACGTGCTGGTGGAATTGGCACGCGACGCCGGCCGGCTCAGCGACCCCTACATTCGTCAGCAGATTGCCCACGTCGATGCGCTCACCACGGTCAATCGGTGGAACACCCAGCGCTCGAGAGCCGCGGTCGATCGCGGCGAGGCAGCGACGTTGATGGCGCTCGGCAAGATCGCCATGTCGCGGATTCTGCACGAGACCGCCCGGGTGGAGACCGAGATCGTCGGCGCCGAAGCCATGTTGACCGGACCGGAGAATCCCGTCGGCGATGCGGTCACGTTCCGGACGATGAACGCGTACTTCACCTCGATCGGCGGAGGTACCGATCAGATTCAGCGCAACATCATCGGTGAACGCGTGCTCGGCCTGCCGAAAGAGCCTGAGCCGTATCGCG
>Ga0302326_10010937_pt1 | contig 19589 bp, 17 predicted proteins | sample Palsa_T0_3_FD_202264 | JGI IMG/M metagenome (GOLD analysis project Ga0302326, IMG submission 202264) | Peat permafrost microbial communities from Stordalen Mire near Abisko, Sweden - Palsa_T0_3 | ecosystem: Environmental > Terrestrial > Soil > Palsa > Peat permafrost | place: Sweden: Abisko...
TTTGGGTCTCGCGGGAGCTCGCCCCTCCAAAAAAATGATGGATTACCTCGGGTTGGTGTTGTAGAAGCGGGCGGGGAAGTTGGGGGCGTTGGTGTCGTCGAATTGCATGAGGCCGTTGGTGTCGGCAAGAAAGGTGCCGAGGTCCAGCCAGTTGAGTAAGTCCGAACTGGCCTGAATATCAAAAGATTCGCCGGGGGAGCCTTGGGCTTCAATTAAAACAGTGCCGTTGGTTTGGCGTTGGATAGATATGGGACTGTATTTAATGGTGACGATGCCCGTGCCGCCACCAGGAAGCGTCTCGTAGCCGGTCACATAGACGTTGCCGCTTTTATCCACGGCGATGGCGTTGCCAGCGGCGTTACCTTTGCCGGGACTGCTGTATCTTTCCAGCCAGATTTGATTGCCGTTAGGATCATATTTGATCGTCACAACATCATTGTTGCCGCTAGCGCCGGGAGAATAACCCGTTACATACATGTTGTTCCCTGAATCAATGGAGATAGATGGCTGCATACGATCAGTTTAAGGGCTTACCGGGGTTCGCCCGTCCGGCGAATCCGCCTTTTTGGGCGCGGCGTCCAGGAATTGCAAGCGGCCGAAAGCGGCGGGATCAAACTTCACCTGACCAAAGTCGGGACTGGTGCCCTCGATGCCGCCGGGACGCCAGGCCAGCAGTTTAAACGTAATCGCGCCGCCCTGCACGAAGGTGGCGTGCGTGTTGACCGCAGCCGCGGGCGGCCGCTCGCCTTGGAAATGGGCGAACTCAATGGCGCTGGCGCTGGTCAGCGGGACATTGGTCGTGCCGCCGACCGTGAGCAGGGAAATCTTGCCGTCAGCGATGGATGCGACCGCGCCGCTGATTTTCGCGCCGGATTCCAAATACACCACGTCGTGCGAGGGATCCGAGACCTCGGCGGCGGCATCTTCCAACACGCCGTTCCATTTGGAGACGCGGAGATTGCTCATCTTGACGGCGGCGGAGCCGCTGCTGTTATTGACAAAGCGAAGCCCGGTGCCCTGCCCGGCGAACCCGCCCGGATCGATCCAGTCCTTAATCAGCGCCCCGTCCAGAAAGAGCACGATCTGACGGCTCTCCTTGTCCATGCGCAGATCGACGTGCATGCGATCCTTTTGGTTGAGGGATTGGACGATGAGTTGTTCACCCAGCGCGCGCAGCGGTTCCTTTTTGCGAATCGGCGTTAGATTGATAAAAAGCGTATTGTAGAAGCGCAAACTGTAAAAGCCGCCGAAGTCGGGTCCGTTTTCCTTGTCCGTCAGCAGGATGGGTTGCATGGAATCGGTGTAAAGCGCGATGGCCAGGTTCAGCGGCCCTTTCCAGGCCAGATCAAATTGTATTTGGGAACGGTCCGGCAATTTCACATCGCGCGCGATGGAGGCGGACTTATCCGCATAAAACGCGCCGTTGCGATAGGTCCATTGGCCGGCCTCAGCAATAATTCCTTTGACCGCGTTGCCCTGCGTCCAGCCCTCGATGCCAGTCGGGCCGTCAAAAAGCACGGGGCTGTGCGGATTAAAAGAGAGCGTTTGCAGCGAGCGCCGCGGAATGGTCAACTTGCCCGCATACCAAGTATCAAAGGTTAAGGCGTCACGGCTGCAACTCACCAAGTTGCCGGCCAGAGTGTCGCCGTTGGCCAGCCAAAGTTTGCAAGAGGCATTGGTGCTGGCGCCGGTAAGAGGCCGTGGAGAAAGATCGATTTGTGTAACATTCTCCGGCTTGAAATCGATGTGACCCGAGGCATCGGCATGCTGCCAGCGGATGACACGGCCAGGCTCGATTTCCAGCAATCGACCGTAAAGAGTATCACCATCCCGGAACCAGAGGCAGTCGGCGTCCACTCGCGCCGAGCATGGTGGGACGAGGGCCCAGAGAACCAAGGCCAATGAGAGGAATTTATTCATCCAAGCCCTCAAACTCCTTGGTATCACCCGCCACCGATTCTGCCCTGGGCCGGTTGAGGTTGAACTCCAAGGCGCGGATGGCGTTCGGTTGGAAAGCCAGCGTGCCAAAAATCGAGCTTCGCCCCGAGACCGCGCTCTCGGCCCATTTTTCCAATTGGAAGGAAACGCTGCCGCCCCCGGGAAAATGAGCCCGCACCTGCCAGGGGCCGGGCGAATCGACCATCGGCTTGGCGTCCGCAAATTCAATCTGTGTCACCCTTTCCAGGGGAATATCCAAAATCGTCCCCGCCAGATTCAACTTCGCCTTTCCATCCTGGATGGATTCGATGTTCCCGGCCGCTTGATCGTGATTGAGGAAATGAACGGCGTCGTTGGTGGTGACAGCGGCAAACGATTCCGGCTCGGAACGCCCCTCCCATTGGCTGATTTTGAGATGGCTCAATTTAACGGTTGAGTTCCCGAACATAATAGGCTGCAACATAAACATGACTCCCGTCCCGGTGCTCGTAAAGTTGCAATCCTTCCAAGTCTTGGCCAGGACGTGGTTAATAAACACCGAAACGGTGTTTTCCGTGCGGTTACACTCGATGGCGACGCTCATTCGATTTTTTGTTTCCCCTTCCGCAATCGGGACGCCGGCATTGTTGTACGCGATGCCCCTGTTTTGGATGGGGCGCAAATTGAACCTGTTGGGCGATATATCGACCACGCACGATCCCCCGTTGACCTCCAGACGCTCGGTCACGTCGCCATAAATACAGACACTGAGCGAAAAAAGGGCGTTCCATGACAAGTCGAATTCCACCGTCGTGGAATTGGTTAAATTCATGTCTCTCCCCAACATGCCAGGCCCGGTGCCGACGAAAGCGCCATCCCGAAAGGACCAACTGCTGGGAGTATTATTGACCACCGTCCAGCCACCCTCGTCATAAGGGCCGTCATACATAACAGCGTAGTGAGGGGACAGAAATGTGATCGCGCGCAACGCCGCCCGTGGAATGACCATCGGACCGCCGAACCACGTGTTGAATCCCACCTTCTCACTATCCAATGAGGAGATAGAACCATAGAGATCGTCCCCATTGCCGAACCATAGATGACAAGTCGGCCTCAGGCTCATGGCATGTGTATGGGCAAAGCGAATTAGATCGAGGTGATCGGGGCGGAAGATAATCGGATCCCTGGCCTCTGGACTGACCCACGTCAAGCCGTGTTCGACATCCATGCCGCCCATTTTCCCGTGCAGGGAGGAGCCATCCGCAAATTCAACCACGTCACTGACCGGTTCGGGTATAAGCTCCGGCGCGCTGGCCTGATTCATCCCTCGCGTAATCATAAAGTTGTCCATGATGATGGGCTGCCCGATTGCCGCCCATGGCAGCCAGCACAACAGCAGGCCAAGCCGGAAAGCATTATCTTTCATAAATCGGCAAGTAACGATAATTGAGCGCCAGCGAAAGAAGCGAACCCGCCGTGGCGAAAGTCGGGCCAAGCTGGCCGTCCCAATTGCCCTCGGGAGTTTGCGTGGAGCGCAATGAGGCGATGTTGTCTTTGTTCCAAGCCTGCCAGGCGGTCGGCGACCCGTGAAAATAGGCTTGGGCGGCGTAGTAAAGATAATATTGGGGATAGCTCGCGTCCGGATGGCTGGTTTTCAAATAGTTGAAAGCCGATTTGTAGGCGGTCGAATTCTTCTCCTTGGCCAGCGAAAGCACCACGCATCCGATGGCGGTTCTGGTGGCATTCGGCGCGACGGGGGAAATGTAGCCGAAGCCGCCCTCGGGCGTTTGGCAGGTGACAAAAAAGTTAATGCCGTTCTGGATGACTTGCTCAGGAACCGCTATGCCGGCATTGCGAGCGGCGAAAAGCGCCACCATTTGCGCCCCGCTCACCGTGGTATCCGCATCGGTCGAATCCGGCGAGTAACGCCAGGCGTGAAATTTGTTTTCGCCCTGGGCATTGACGATCAGCTTCACCGCCTTTTGCAAGGCTGGACCCAGACGAGGATCATCCACTGCCCCATAAGACTCGGCCAGAGCCAAAGTGGAAAAGCCGTGGTTATACATGGAGGTCCCAATCATGCCCGTGGTGGGATCCATGTGCTTGAGCACGTAACCCAGCCCATGATGAATAGCCGTGCTGTAAGGACCAAAATTCGGATCGTCTCCGTGGGCCAGCAAACTGATCACCGCTAGAGATGTCACCGCCGGTTCGCCGTTGGGGGGTTCATCGGCCCAATTGCCTTCCGCTTTTTGGGTGCGAACCAGGCTCTGCATACCGTGGACGTACATCTTGTCCACTTCCACCGCCACGATTCCGGCTGAACCTGTGTACACCTGTTGGGCGGACGCCGCGCCGGCGCTCAGCACGAGAGTCAAATATAGCCGCGCCTTATTCCTTGGTGTGCTCCAGCCCATGATAATAATTTTCCAAGGCGTCCCGAAATTCCGCCGGCGCATTCTGAATCACACCCGCGGCCTGATTGACAGTGCGGTTGGCGCCAGCTTTGCCGGTGGCGTTTCCCGAGACAGGCGAGCCCGTGCCGCTGCCCGATCCACCCGGACTGCTCAAACCGTGGTTGGGCTGGGCGGCAAAAGCTTTGGCGTTGGCCGCGTTGCGCGCCATCTGGGTCAAAAACTCCATCTCCTCCGCCGCACTGCTGCTGCTCTCACCGGGTGAAGGCTTGGGGCTGCCCTTTTGAGCTTGTTCGTTGATCAGGTTGATCAAATCCGAAAGTGCGTCCACACTTTTAACCTCGGCGTTGTCGGCCGGCTTGCCTGTATCCGGCTGGCGGAGCACATCCAAGGCTCCTTTCAAGGCGGTCGAGGCGTCGGCAAAAGCGGTTTCGAGTTGCGGAACGGGTGTTTTTTGGTGAATGCCATCAAGGTCGCCAGTCATTTTTTCCTGGCTGCCGGCCAGGGTGGCGGCGCGCTTCTGGTAACTGTCCGCCGGGCCTTTGTCCTGGTCCAGGATCGTGGTTTGGTCGCGCAAATTGACCTCGTTCTCGCGTAAACGAAGCAACGCGATCAACTGCTCGGTCAAGTCATTTTGCTGTTGGCCGCCGCTGCTGGAGTTGGAACTTTTGCCCGAGTCTTTTGGCTCCAGCTTTTCCGCCCATTTTTGGAAACGCTCAGACCATTGGTCCAAATTCCTGGAGGCCTGGATGCCAATGTTGTCCGCGATCAATCCTCCGAGGCGGTCCAATTCATCGGTCACGCGGATGTCTTTCATCTCCTTGCTCACTTCGCCATAAGCAGGCTTTTGGGTGCGTTCGAAAAAGCGGCTCAGTTCGCTTTGCAGAGTGGAGGTTTGTTGTTGAGCGCCGGACTGGTTGTGGACCAGGCCTTGCTCGAACAGTTTGAGCTTCTCGGGCAAATCACGGGCCAGCATTCCAATGGTATTGGAGGCGGACTCGAAGAGCTGCGCGCCGATATCTTTTTCCTCGCCGCCGACTTTGCGCAGGCGTTGCGCCAGCGTCTGGGCCTGGAGGTTGTCCAGGTGCTGGTTGGCTTTGCCTTCCATCTGTTCAAGTTCCTTGAGCACGTCTTCGGCCTTTTGTTGCGCATCGGCCATGTCTTCCGGCTTGCCTGAGCTTTGCTGGGCCGATTGCATGGATTGCGCGGCCGCGGGCATTTTTTTGTCAGACAATTGGCTCCATTGCTGCATGGACTTGCTCCATTGACGAATCGTCTCGTCATTGAAAAGAGGGTTCTTCATGGCCTCGTGCACCGCTTGCTCACCTTCCTTGGCCAAATCGCTCAAGTTGGCGGCGTTCCGCATTTGGTCATCCTTGCTTTGCCCCAAACGAGAGGCCTTTTGCGCCGGAGACAATGTATCCGCATCCTTGACTTCGGCCAATCCGGTCACAACTTTTTCCTGCAAGCGAGTCACCTCCTCCACTTGCGTCAGCAGCCCTTCCAATTGCTGCCGCACGAGTTCGGCATGTTCCTCCGGGCTCAAAACCCGGATGCGATAAACGGGCGTGCGAATTCTTTCCCGGTTGGGAAAATAATCCCGCGTGAAGCCCGTGAGCTCCACCGTCGAATCTATGGGAATGCGATACATGGCGGGACTCCAGGAAAATGTTTTCTCGGTTTCCTTGAGCGTGGAATTGGTAGTTTGCGTTTTTACTTCTAAAGTTCCGTTGTCGGTAGCTGGGGAATCTGCTGTCATTTCCCACGACAATCCCAAATCACGCACACCGAAGTCATCGTGCGCCTGCAACCGGATGCTCAGGACATCGGAATAGAGAACCGCAATCTCGCGCGGCATGTCCATGATCTCCGGCACGGGCGGAGCGTCGGCCTTCATCTGCACCGACAGGCGCAAGGGCGCGGCGTTGGTCAGGCCAAGTTGGTCCCGCCAATTAAATGTGTATTCGGCGCTGGCTTCAGGCTTGGTTTGAACCGTGGCAAAGCTGTCACCGGATATTTTCAGTGGCGAAGGATTTTCGCCTTCGCTCTGCATCACCGCGGAAGATAAGGCGCGACTGATCCGGCCGTGGAATGCAATGCGGCTGCCTTCCACAGTTGACAGCGAACCGTTTTGCAAAAGCTCGTCCTGGGCCGGATAACGCAAGTAATCGGGCAGTTGGATTTGCGCCGCCAATTCTTGCAGGGAAGGTCGATAAGTGGGAAGAACCTTCACCAGCGCCTTGGCATCGCCGACACGCACTTCTAAAACACCATTTTCCACTTTGCCGGAAACCTTGAGCATAACGCGCCCACCTTCCACGCCACTTTCCACGGCTGGCTGGCGCGGCCATAAGCCCAAAGCGCGCGACGGTTTCCAAAAAGAACGATACTTAACGCTGGCCGCGATGTTGAATGCCTCCCCGTGCGGCACGATGAGTTCCTTGGGCAATCCCTCCAGCGCCACGAGTGTGTAGCGATCGATATTCGCCGTCGGCAAAGCCCAGCGTTGAAATGCGTTCCAGCCCGATTGCGGCAGGATGACAAAGAGCAGGACCAGACAGCCCGCCAGACCCGCCGCCCCCAGGCTGGATTTTCGGGCCGTGCGCGTGTTGACGCTTTGGCTGAAATCGTAACCCTTGGCTTCGTCGGCGACCTGATTAATGGCGGCGTGATAAAGCGCCGGGGAAAAATTGGCGTTATGTCGCGTTTCGTTGGCCAATTCGACAATGCCCAGTAAACGGTCCCCCAGGCGGCGGTATCTTTTTTGCACGAGGTTGGCCAAGGCCCGCAAATCGCGGCGCTGCCAAATCCACCGCCGCGCCCAAACCAAGCCCGCCGCGCAGGCAGCCGTCAACCCGCAAAGGCCCAAAGCCAAACGCAGCCAGACCGGCGTATCCCAGAATCGATCAGAAACAAAGAGCGCCAGAAATGAAAACATCAGCCCGCCCAGCGCCGCGCCAACTGCAACCGTCGTTTCCACCCGCCAAAGGCGGCGTTCGACTTGGGCGAACTGCTGGCGCAAAGCCTCAGGCAGTGCTACGGACAATTTGTCATCGATTTGGGCCATTCAAGATTTCGGCTACCTTAATTTGCCTCTGCCAACGCCCGTAGTCCAAAGAAAAAACGGACCAAAGATTCTCCACCCTTCTTCTTTCATGAAACATTTCCCTTGGTGGCGTGTAGTGCCTACGTATGAACGATACGCAGACCAAGTCCGATGCACAGCTCCTTCATGAATACGCCGAGCACGGCACTGAGGCCGCCTTCGTGGAAATTGTCAACCGCCATACCAACCTTGTCCATTCCGCAGCCTTGCGGCAAGTGGACTCGCCCGACATCGCCGCCCAAGTGACCCAGGATGTTTTCGTTGGCTTGGCGCGGGCGGCGCGATTCTTATCACGGCGGCTGACTGCGGACGCTTCGTTGGTGGGCTGGCTTTGCCGCAGTGCGCGCAACGCCTCGCTTAACCTTCGCCAAAACAAAATCCGCCGGCCTTCGTCCGCCAGCCTGGGATTGCCGGAACTTTATCCGATCGCCAGAGCCACTGATGACTGGGAGCGCCTGCGCCCTGTGCTGGACGACGCCCTGTCCGTTTTGTCAGAAACAGACGAGTCCGACCACGACGCCTTGGTAATGCGGATTTTCAAAAAGCAGGATTTGCCTTCCATTGGCCGGGCGCTGGGCGTCAGCGATGACACGGCCCAAAAAAGAGTTTCGCGAGCCTTGGATAAATTGCACGACCGGCTGATCAGACTCGGCATCCCCGCCGATGCCGCCGCGCTTTCCGTCCTTCTTTCCGCCAAGGCCGTCCAAGCCGCGCCGGTTGGTTTGGCCGTCACCATCTCAACCGTGGCCGCGATTACCCGCACTACCTTAAGCGCCTGATTTTAGTTAAGAAACCGGACGGGTGGCTATTAGGCAAGGAGGCGCGGGTCGAATGTAAATTTCTCAGGTTTGCCGAATGTGATCTGTGTGAACCCAGGGTGAGCAGGATTGAGCAAGTAGTTCGGCTCGCCCGAAATGATCCTGCTAGGCAACGCCAGGATGGGGCTTCGTCTCTCGCGCACCCAAGTGTCGCCAATTCTTTTTGTTGAAGGCGGCGGCGGTTCATCGCCCCAATCGGCTGGCAGCTTGCTCAAAGGAAATTTCTCCGTCAGGGCCTCATCGAACCGGATTTGAATCGCCACGTAATTGAACAACACTGGCGGATTCAAATGCACCAGACTTTCCAGGGTCGCCAGCGATTTACTGCTGCTGACATAAACGATCCTCACCCCGCGCGAGTTCCAGCGCCCGCCAAACTTAGCCGCACCCTCTCCGGAAAATGCCGTGTCCGCGTGCTTCTCCTTAAGGATACGCCAGGCTTCCAGCATCAGGAATAAACGCCATATTCAATACGGCCGAGCAAATCTTCGACTTCGCGCGCGCCCAGCTCGGTCTCGGCATATTGCAAAGGCACAGCGCCGCCCAAGCCAATTTGCGGGGAATTAAGCCATCGGCGGGCGTTATCCTCAGAATCCAGGACCTGAGCCGCCTTGCCCATGAGCCGCGCAAAACGCACGACCCGGTCGGATTCCCAGGTCTTGAGGCGTCCGCTATCCATGCGGCGACGGAGCGTGGCTTTGGAGAGGCCCAGCATCAGGGCAAGTTTATCCTTCGGCACCGCCAAACTGGCTTGCAACTGATCGAGTTCTCCGATGGGCAACCCCAACAGCAGTTCTTCGACGAGCTTCGCAGGAGTAAACACGCTCTCGTGAAGGGTGTCAGGCTCCTGCTCTTTGATAAAGTACCGCACGACGCCGTCATCGGGCTTTTTAGCCATCGGCGGGCTGTCCTTGTGGCGGGCGGTGGCTGCGCTCGCTGCCTTTTTCAACGATTGTTTCATATCGCTCATTTGATACTTTATATAGTCTCATTTGAATCTTTTGTCAACTCCCCTTTTTTATTCTATTTAACGCTCAGACTTTGTCGGATTTCTCGGTTCGTGGTTATCTAATACCTGAGATGCAGACGAAGTCCGATGCGCAGCTACTAAAAGATTATGCCGAAAGGGGCCAGGAGGGCGCTTTCGCGGAAATCGTCCACCGGCACACAAACCTTGTCTATTCCGCCGCCCTGCGGCAAGTGGACTCGCCCGACATCGCCGCCGAAGTTGCCCAACGCGTCTTTATCGGTCTGGCCCAAGCGGCGCAATGCTTGTCCCACCGCCTGGCTGAAGATGCTTCTTTGGCCGGTTGGCTTTGTCGCAGCGCGCGCAACGTCTCCCTCAATCACCGTCGGGATGAATTCCGCCGGCAATCACGCGAAAGACAAGCCATGGAAATTCTCGATATCCCTGAAAACTCGACGGACTGGGAGCGCCTGCGGCCGGTGTTGGATGCCGCCATGACCGAATTGGACGAGTCTGATTACGACGCCTTGGTGATGCGGTTTTTCAGAAACCAGGACTTGCGCTCGGTGGGCCGGGCGCTCGGTGTAACCGACGATGCTGCCCAAAAACGCGTCGCGCGCGCCCTGAACAAACTGCGAGACCTTTTAACCCAGCGCGGCATTACGACCACGGCCGCCGCGCTTTCCCTCATTCTTTCCGCCCATGCCGTCCAAGCCGCGCCCGTTGGATTGGCGTCCGCCATTTCGACCGCGGCCGCGCTTGTCAGCACTGCTCTCAAAACCTCCACCACCATTGCCGTTGCCCAAAAAATAGTTATGACTACCTTGCAAAAAGCACTTATCGCCGCCGCGCTTGCGGGGGCCGTTGGAACTGGAATCTATCAAGCTCATCGCGCCACCGTGCTGGAAGAACAAACGGCGGCATTGCGGCTGGAGCACGATGCTCTGGCTAAACAATTGCAAGATGAGCGCACCGAAGCCTCGAACAAACTGGCCGCAGCACAACTCAGGACCACGGCGCCCAAGGCCGACCTGTCCGAGTTGATGAAATTGCGCGCCCAGGTTGCTAGTTTGCGCGACAAGCTCAAATCGTCCGCCGCCGTGCCCGAAACCGATTCGACCTCTGCCGAAATGAAGTCCTGGTTGGTTCGCGTCAAAATGCTCAAAGATAGGCTCGCGCAAATGCCAGACCGGAAAATCCCCGAGTTTCGGCTTCTCACCGATCAGGATTGGCTCGATGCCGTAAAAGATGTCAAACAACTGCAGACCGATGCCGACTTCGCCAAGGCCATGAATGCATTGCGCGACGCCGCCAAGCGGGAGTTTTCCACCATCGTCCAAGGTGGTTTAAACGGCTACGCGCAAGCCAACAATGGCGCTTTGCCCGCAAGCTTCAACGATTTGCAACCCTACCTCTCCACACCTCTGGATGATTCCGTTTTAGAGCGCTACGAATTCGCCCAGCCGGGAACAATATCTGAGAAAACCGGATCCTTGATTGATGAGAATGGCAATTACTATGCCTCGCGCATCCAGGTTGCGATCGGTTCCATATCGAGCTCGACGACGACGGAAGATGAATTGCACCCGGCCATCCAAGCTTTCCTGGCTGCGAACGGCGGGCAAAGTTTGACCGACCCCACTCAACTGCTGCCCTATGTGCAAACGTCCGACGAAAAAACCGCCCTGCAAAAAGCGATTCAAAGCTTCCAGCAAGGATTCGGGAAGTGATTTTGCGCTGGCGTTGAATTATGAACGATAAGCGCCGCGCCACTCAATCAAGGTTCACAATGGCTGGATCTCCGTAAAGAGTGAACGAACCGGTCCGCGTGATCTTAACCTCCATCAATTGCCCAAGATGCCGGGGACTGCCGTCAAATAGAACGATTTTATTGCAACGCGTCCGGCCCATCATCCGAGCGGGGTTGGTCCGGCTTGGGCCTTCCGGCAAAATCTCCAGCCTTCGGCCCACTTGCTCCTCATAACGCCGCTTGCCGATGGCGTTGATTTCTTCCAGCACACGCGCGTGGCGCTGCTCCTTGATTTCCTCCGCAATCTGATCCGGCATTTTGGCCGCGGGCGTGTCGCTGCGCGGGGAATACTTGAACAAATAGGCGTTATCAAACTGCGCCTCCCGCGCCAGCGACAGCGTCTCGGCCAAATCTTCCTCCGTTTCGCCGGGAAATCCAACAATGATATCCGTCGTCAGGCCCAGGGCCGGTTGAACGCCGCGCAATTGCTGGACGATCTCCAGATAGCGGGCGCGCGTGTAACCGCGGTGCATCGCCTTTAACATCCGGTCGCTGCCGCTTTGCACGGGCACATGCGCGCTTGGGCAGAGCTTGGGCAGCCGCCCATAAGCCTCGACCAGATCGGCGCCATAGCCTTTGGGATGAGGCGAGGTGAAACGGATACGTTCCAAGCCGTCAATTTCATGCACGGCTTCCAAAAGTTGGACAAACGCGGATCGGCCCTGGCGCGCCGGGATTTCGCGTTTGCCGTAACTCGTCACAATCTGTCCAAGCAATGTGATTTCTTTGACACCGTTGCCGACGAGTCCACGGCATTCGGCGACAATATCGGAGATCGTGCGGCTGCGTTCCTCGCCGCGCGTATAGGGAACAATGCAAAATGTGCAATACTGGTTGCAGCCTTGCATGATGCTGACAAAAGCGGAAACACGCGCGCCCTCGTGGTTTTTGCCGTTGAGAATGTGCTCCTTGATCGCGGCTTCGCTGCCTTCCTCTGCGCCCGTCTCTACAATCTTCTCGCGCCGGCCCGAAAAAATATCGTCCAGATAATCCGCCGTGCGATGGAATTTCTGCGTGCCGACCACCAGATCGACATCCGGTAATTGATCGATCAGCCGTTGTCCGCGGCTTTGGGCCATGCAACCCATGAAACCCAAAACAACTTCGGGCCGGTGGCGGCGTACGTCAGCGGCGATGTTCTGCATTTTGCCGATGGCTTTTTGTTCCGCCAGATCGCGCACACTGCACGTGTTCAACAAAACGACGTCGGCCAGCGCTTCCGAGCGAGCAAGAGAATAACCCTTAGCCACGAGTTGAGCCGCGACCGCCTCCGAATCGCGCTCGTTCATCTGGCAACCGTAGGTCTTGATGTAAACACTGGGCATTTTCTTTTAAATTGCTAGGGCGGTGCTGCTGCGCCGCCGCCTTTGAGCGAATCTTTATTAGCCTACTATTCTAGGCCGCCTACTTGCAGGTGTCGAGGTCTAGAATGCTCTCGAGCCGTTACGATCCTTCCGAATCTCTTGCATCTCCCATTTACACTTCGTTTTCATCATTTTTTATTTTTTCCCAGGCGACATTAGTCAAACCTAATCAAGCCATTTGAGACCCCCTCATCCCCCGGTAGATCGAGACTCCGGCACAACGTGTTGTGCCTCCCATCTCTGTTCTGACTTCGAGCTCTGACTCGATTTCCCTGGGAGAAAAGTCACAGCTCGACGGAGTCTCGCTCCCGCGGTGAGGTTGTCTCCTATCGGACAAAGTCGCACTCAGTCAAAGCAGTCAAAGCAAGTCGCACCCGACGCATCAAGTCGCACCTGGTCAAACCAAATTGGAGTTATGAATTGCTTCAAGTAAGCCCAACGGGCCGCGCATCTTTCAAGAAACTTTTGGGAAAGTGAGATTTTTCAAATTGTTTTAACCCTTTTCACATGAAATCTCGCACTACTCAGTGTTGGGGAGAACACAGCAAGAACAAAAAATAATGAATGCCACCGGACACGCGACAAGAACTTGGACTTACGTTGAAAACAACAGCTTCGGCATGCCGGGTATCCAAACCGAGAGGAAACCTGTTCCCGGCCCCCGGCCGGAAGGCCTAAAAGATCCATGGGAGCCGTTGTGGGAAAACTTTGCCGGTGAGCGACTGGACATGAGTTCTCAAACCCAGAGCGCCGTATTCCAGGTGCGGCGCTGGGGCATCAACGAGTGAACCGCGGCAGCGCTAAACTGGTTAACCAGAGATCATTACGTGCAAGATGGAAGGAGATACAGCAAATGAATGCTATAGAAAATTCCGAAGAAATCAAACATGACACTCAGCCCAAGAAGGTGATTTACACCGCGAAAGCTCACACCACGGGTGGCCGGGATGGCGGCGCTTCCAAGACCTCGGACGGCCGACTGGAGGTGAAGTTCTCAATTCCCGGCGGTCCGGGCAACGGCACCAATCCTGAGCAATTGTTTGCGGTGGGGTGGTCGGGCTGTTTCACCAGTGCGATTAAAATTGCGGCGGCCAAGATGAAGGTGCGGCCTCCGGCCGACCTGGCGGTCGATGCGGAAGTGGACCTGCGCCAGGGCGACGACGGTCACTCCCTCCAAGCGCGCCTTAACGTCAGCCTCCCGGGCTTGGAACGCGAAGTGGCGCAGGCGCTGGTGGATGCCGCGGAACAGTTGTGTCCCTATTCAAAAGCCACACGAGGAAACATCCCCGTCGCGGTTCATCTGGTCTAGGTTGGCCTGTCAAAAAAATTATGAAAAATATGACTGCGAATATCCAGCAAGAGAGCGCGCGCGCTGTCCAAACCCAAAAGAAAGAAAGGTTAGCCATGCTTAGCAAAGATAAACTGCCAGTGCGGGTTGAAAAGGATATCCTCGTTTCAGGCGACGGTATGGTTACGATGGTGGACCTTCCCTTGCGCATCCTCTTTAACACCGCCAACTTCGACGGTCGAAACATTATTGACGTCGCGCTGGGTCAAGGAGCGCGAGTTCTGGGGGCGCCCGGGCTGGTGAGCGATGGTGAAGGAAGGCCTTTGAACGGCCACAGCGGCGGGCGCGTTCCCACCATTCCGGCGGCCACGGTTCGATGGGCTCCTCAGGCGCGGCAAGCCGCCCTGAGCGCGAGGGAAATGGACGTATTGAAACTCATTGCCAAAGGGTTGCGAAACAAGGAAATCGGCGCGGAGTTGAAGATTGCCGAAGACACGGTCAAAATCCACATCAAGAATATTTTTGGCAAATTGCAGGTGCATGACCGCACCCGGGCCGTCGTGACCGCTTCGCAATTGGGAATCATTCATCTCGAAGAAGTGCGTTGAAAGTGAACTCTTGAAAAGTTCTGCCGGCGCCCGTCTTGTCGCTCTTGGAGATAAAAATGGGCTTGCGGCTTTGCGCTTTGGATGCTTGGCAATATTCAGTTAGCGCTCGCCGTAAAAGCAGAGGAGGGCACCGGCTTTTTGGGCAGGGTAAAGTGGAAATTTGCGCCCTTTTGTATTTCGCTTTTCACCCAGGCTTCGCCGCCGTGCGCCTGGACAATATGTTTGACTATAGCCAGGCCAAGGCCGGTGCCGCCACTCTCGCGGGAACGAGCGCGGTCCACGCGGTAAAAGCGTTCAAAGACACGGTTGAGCGCATCCGCGGGAATGCCGGGGCCGTCGTCGGCTATGGATACTTCCATCTGTTCCTTGGTCTCTTGCGCGTTGACCGTAACGCGGCCGCCGCTTTTGCCGTACTTGATCGCATTGTCCGCCAAATTGAAAAACACTTGTTGCAGGCGGTCGGCATCGGCCCAGACGACGGTTTGCGGGGGAATCTTGTTTTCAAGCGTCGTCTGTCGGGAAGCGGCGCGCGCACCCAAGTCGTCCAGGACGCGTTGGCAAAGCTCCCGCAGATCCACTTGCGCCAGATTCAAGGCGATCTGCCCGGATTCCAGCCGGGAGATAATCAGCAAATCTTCAATTAAAAACAGGAGCCGGTCCGAATGCTTGTCGATCTTTTGCAAAAAGCGGATGGCTTGCTCCGGATCGTGGATGGCGCCATCGAGCAACGTCTCGGCTGAGCCTTTGATGAGCGACAGAGGGGTCCGCAGTTCATGGCTGACGTTGCCGACGAATTCCGTGCGGATGTTTTCCAGTTCTTTGAGGCGGGTGACTTCATGAAAGACAAACAATTGCCCCTCTTCGTTGCCGGGCGCGGCGGTGACAATGGCGGCATTAACCTGCCAGCAACGGCGGCGCGCGCGTTGAATTTCCAACTCGGCGTCAATGATGCTCTTCTCTTTTTGCAATCTCGCGGCCAACTCAGCCAATTCATGCCAGCGGAAGGCTTCCATGATGGTTTGTCCTCGGACATCGACGGAAAGATCAAAGAATTTGCGCAGAGAATCATTCATCATGCGCACCCGTCCGTGATGGTCGAGCAGGAGAATGCCTTCGCTCATGCTGTTGAAGAGGGCCTGTTGGCGGGATTGGAATTGGCCTTGGATTTCCTCCTGTTTCTGTTGCAGGTTTCGGTTATGTTCCTCCTGCGCGGCCGCCAAAACCCGGCGGTGCCGCAACGTCTGCCATCTTCCCAGAACGGCCGCCGCCGCCGCCAGCCCAATCCATGAAACATACCACCACATGCCAAGGCTCCTTTGAATTTCAGGCCTCCCGGAACCGGTACCCAACCCCGCGCACGGTATCCAGCATTTGGGCGGCAGGCCCGAGTTTGGCGCGCAAACGGCGCATGTGAGTATCGACGGTGCGCGTGTCAATCATACTATTATAGCCCCACACGTCCCGCAAAAGTTGCTCGCGCGACTGCACGCGCCCGCGGCGCTCGGCCAAAAGGGCCACCAGCTTAAATTCCGTCAGGGTCAAATCCAGGGTGCGCCCTTGCAAAGTGACCCGGTGCCGCGATGAGTCGATGCGCAATCCGGCCAATTGCGTAGGGGCGGCCTCGGCCTCCGGCTGCGAATGGCGGTCGATTAATTTTTTGATCCGCAACACCAATTCGCGCACGCTAAAGGGCTTGGTGACGTAATCGTCCGCGCCTAATTCCAGGCCCAGCACGCGGTCGAGCTCAGAGGCGCGCGCGGTCAAGATGATAATGGGCACGGCGCGCGTGGCCGGATCGCGGCGCAGCGTTTTGCAAACTTCAAGCCCATCCAATTCAGGCAGCATGATGTCGAGGACGATCAATTGCGGTTTAATGGCGCGAGCCTGTTCCAAGGCCTCGCGGCCGTTGGCCACGCTCACAACGTTGAAGCCCGCTGCCCTCAAATTGGTGTCGATCAATTCCAACAAATCCGGCTCATCGTCCACCACGAGAATATTTGGTTTCGTTATCAACGATTATTGCTATTTCACCGCATTCGCTGCGCCAAGGAAATGAAAAAGTCGATGGGCGGAAGCAAAAAAGCGTCTGCGAACAGGCGCTTGGTTTCTGAGGTTGGCTGGGTTTAGCGCTTTATGTGTGGTCGAATCCACAACGGTCGCCGAATTTAAGACGAACCGATAAGCCGGAGGTTCAAACTGCGCATAGCGCATACAGGGATTAGGGCGCTACCCTAAGCAGGATTTCCCTTTGCTGACGAGATATCCGAAGTGAAATTTCTCGACCCCGGTCAAGGCCTAAGGCTTGCCGCAACGCCTCGGCTACGTCCGAAGTTTCCGTTCCATTCATCGAAAGGATAATGTCGTTCGGACGCAAACCGGCCTTGGCAAAGGGCGAGCCAACGGGGACCACCAGCACTACCACTCCGGCTGCGGCGGGAAGGCCGAAGGCGGATTTCTCGGCTTCGCCCCCAATGTCGCGGACGGTAAGGCCCAGGCATTGGCGCGGCGTGACGTTGGGAGCTGTGCTTGCTAACGCAGCGCCTTGCGCCGTCGGTAGGGCAGGCGCGCGGGCCATGGCCTTTAAGTCCGCCTTTTGTACACCGAATTGATCCATGGGAAAATTTACGAACCCCAAAGCCAGGGCGGGCGAGCTATCTTTGACCCGGTAGTCGCCATGGGCGGGATCGACGAATTGCGCGTCCGCCACCTGGGAATGTTCGTCGCGACCGCTTTGCGCCTGCAAGCTCGCGGCGGGCGCCGTTCTGGCTCCAACTTTTTGGACAAGATTGTAATCCATTTCTTTTCCCCACGGTGGCGAATACATGAGCGCAGGCTGGTAGTCCGTCCAAACGATGTTACGGCGGAAAATGTCGCCGCTATCGGCGAACCAGCAGTGCGGGCAAAATCCCGCGTTGACCATGATATTATTCTCCACAAGGCGATGGTAGCCTTCACGATTTTTTATGCCGCCATGCAAACAGAGATTATTGCTGATGATGTAATTCGAGGAACCGTCATCGAGGTCAATGTCCCAGCCGTGATCGCAACGCCACCGGTTGTTGCGCAGAACAATGGGTTTGACAACGTCCAGCAGCGGCAACTCCGGCTCTTGCTTGACCCACGCATTCACCTCGCTGGCCTCGGGCAGCCAATAACGGTCGCGACCCCAAGAATTGAAAGAGCCGTGGTCGCCGGTCTCTTGGACCGTATCGAAGATGTCACAAAACTCGACCACATGGCCGCCCCAGCATCCATCGCCGATATTGATGCCTGCGCGAGGCACGTCATAAATGGAGCAATGGCGCAAGGTGATGTTTTGCGCCAGATCAATTTCAATGGGCGCGGTCTGCTTTTCGACGCGCCCGGTTTCGTGCAGCAGGCAATCTTCCACCAGACAATCCGCGGGATAATTGTCCGTCTTCGGCCCAGGCGCGCGGTCCAAGTCCTCCAGCTTGTGGCGCTGATTATAGTTGAACAAGGGGCTGCGCGCTGCCTGAGGATCGCCCACAAAACAAATTCCATTGGCGCCGGCTTGTGAGATATGACAGCCACTGATCGTCACGCGGCGGTTATAGTTATTGACAAAAACGGCATTACCTCCGAGTTGGTCGAGAAAGCAATCTTCCATCGCGCAATCCTCCGCGCCATTGAAAAAGATCGCGCCGCCGCGGTAAATCGCCCAGTCGCTGCGGAGCAGGGGTTCCCTGGTCTCCATCACCGTTCGCGCCGCCTGACGGAAGGTCAGTCCTCTTAAGGAGACGAAGCGGACGGGTTTTTGCGCATCGCCGCGAAATTCGACCACGCAACGCAAGCGCGTGGCTTCGATTCTTGCGTTCATTAAATCGAGACCGGCAGGCGGATAAAAATAAAGGATGTGGTTTTTGGCGTCGAGAAACCACTCGTCGGGCGCGTCCAGTTCCTCGAAAATATTTTCCACGAAGCGAATCGTCTGGTGCATGGAGCCGCCGCGATTATTTTGCCAGCCGCCCTCGAGCTTCACGTTATTTTGGTCGTCCTTGCCCATGATACGCCAAGTGAAATCACCCCACAGCGCCGGATGCATCGCGTGAAAATATCCGCCCGTGGGATCGGCCCAGCGTGCCGCGCGCTGGGGTGAGATGGCGTCAGCCGCGAAGCCATCAAAGTATTGAGCCGACGCGTCGAAATTCGGATAACGCGCCAAAATCTGGCGCTCCCCGTTCACGAAAATTTCCTCCGTGCGCAAATCGTCCGGCACTTGCGCTTGCATAATGCTGTTTTTGTAAGGTCGCCATTTCAAGTCCGCCAATTCCACACCGCCGCTGAGAACGGGTCGCTCCTTTTCGTAGGCTTGCAAAATCAGCGGCGAATCCTTCGTGCCCGAATCCTGATCAGTGAACACCAGCGGTTCCGGCAAATAATAAATGCCGCCACGCAAGAGGATCAGGCCTTTTGTTTGACGCCACGCCACAAGCGCCCGCGGTAAGCTCGCAAAAGGCTTGTTGAACGTGCCCGTATTAGCGTCATTGCCCGTCGGTGAAACATAATATGGCTGCGCCAAGAGCATCGATCCGCCCAACCAAATCGACGCGACCACAAAGGCAGTTCTAAGCACGCGTCTCATCAGGAGCAATCAATGTCATGTCGCGCGCAACAATGCAACTCAAGTCCTCTTCGTCGCAAAAGTGTTTGCGAATGTTGAATTAAATACCAAATCTAACTTGGGTTTGGGTACGGCTTTTTATAAGACTAGCAAATGAATTTCGATCGCCCCTCAGAAAATCCCGGGAGTTCAGCCGCTCCCTCGATCAACGAAGAAACGGTCGCGCCCTCGCCAACGGGCTGGCGCGAGCTGTGGTCGAAGGAAGACTGGTGGGCGGTTTGGCTGGGCCTGGGCATTGTCGCCGCAGCCATCGCCTTGTTTCTCGGCGGATCGAGCCTTTCGTGGATCGCGGTGGCGCCGGCCAAATGGTCGGACTTTTCTCATTTGGCGGGACACTTTTCAGAAAACATCTGGCGATACGCGGCGCAATTCGCCTTCTTTGTCACCGTCTTTTCACTTATAGCTTTGGCCATGAGACGGAATGCGGGAGCATTTATTCCGTCGTTTGGATTTGTCTATGTTCTCTCGGCGGCGGCGCTGGCGGCGGGGAATTGGTCGCAGGCGCAGCGTTACAACCTTGAGCCGCCCCTTTGGCGTTGGTAGTTGGTCTCATTATCTCAAATCTTATCGGCGTCCCGCGTTGGCTGGACGAGGGATTCCGCGTCGAATTTTACATTAAGCTGGGCATTGTCCTTCTGGGCGCGACATTGCCGTT
>Ga0302326_10010938_pt1 | contig 19587 bp, 20 predicted proteins | sample Palsa_T0_3_FD_202264 | JGI IMG/M metagenome (GOLD analysis project Ga0302326, IMG submission 202264) | Peat permafrost microbial communities from Stordalen Mire near Abisko, Sweden - Palsa_T0_3 | ecosystem: Environmental > Terrestrial > Soil > Palsa > Peat permafrost | place: Sweden: Abisko...
AATCCGAAAGACCGATTGACCCCGAAGACAGATTTGCAAAGAAGACAGACTTGATTGACACAGGTGAGTGAGCAAGGGCCGTCTAGCGAGTCTTTCCGTCGTAGAGGACCCAACCCGATGCAAGGCTTCGGTCGCGCTCCGCATCGGCGTCCTTGTCGGCTGCTTCTACCGTGTCGTGGGAGTAATACTCAACTCCTCCAACTGCGTCGAAGTCCGGGTCCATCTGGACCGAGTCGCCTTCGAAAATGCGAACTTCATAGAACGTGCGATCTTCGGACGGCCCAGCCACAATTTGCCGGAACTTCTTGCCGGGGCTCGGGGCGCCGGAATAGAGCACGTGGAACCTGCTAAATCGGGCCATAGGGCATTCTATCCCCCTCCATTCAAAACTGCTGATCGAGACAGCACTCGGAATAGGTATTTAGCGATTCTCGTGCAGTCCTCGTCGACCCACGATGAACCGCGTGATGGAAGATGATTTCAAGCCGCGTCGCTCTAATAGCTCATCCGCTAATGCTGAAGTCCTTAGGATAGGATCAGCCGTGTTTCAAGGAACTTGACGAGTTCCTGGGGAGGCACGGGCCGGCTGAAAAAATACCCTTGTGCCTCGTCGCATCGATGAGCCTTGAGAAAGTCGAGTTGTTCTTGTGTTTCCACACCTTCTGCGATGACCCGCAAATTCAAGCTTCTCCCCATGCTGATGATTGCGCGGACAATTACTGTCTCATCGGGAACGGTAGTGATTTGCCCCACGAAGGACTGGTCTATTTTGATGGCATCGAGCGGAAACTTTCGAAGATAACTCAAGCTTGAGTAACCTGTCCCGAAGTCGTCGACTGCCACCCTCACTCCGCTTTCCCTCAAAGTTGACAGCATCGACGCAGTAAGCTCAGCCTGCTTCATGAGCGCACCCTCGGTCAGCTCCAACTCGAGGTATCTGGGATCCAGGCCGGTTTCGCTCAGGATTGCACGGAGGTCATCCAGAAAGGTCTCGTTCCGAAACTGCATCGCAGAAACGTTGACCGCGACTGTCAGCATCGGCAATCCTGCCTTCGCCCATGCTTGGGCCTGCGCACAAGCTTCACGCAGGACCCAGTCTCCGATCGGCGCAATGAGACCGCAGCTCTCAGCGACTGGAATAAACTGCCCCGGCGAAATCGAACCCAGAGTAGGATGCGTCCATCGTATCAATGCTTCGACGCCAGTAACCATTCCAGTTGCGATATCGATCTTCGGCTGGTAGTGCAGCGTGAATTCCTGCCGTTCCAAAGCGCGCCGCAGATGCTCCTCGATCATTTGCCGCTCCACTGCTTGGACATTCATGGCTGATCTGAAGAACTGAAAGCTCTGGCGCCCATTCTCCTTAGCATGAAACATTGCGGTGTCCGCATTCTTGATAAGTGTTTCCGCATCCCGGCCATCGTCGGGATAAATGCTGACACCGATGCTCGCCGTAATGTGAAGATCGTGTTTTTCGATTGAAGTAGCGCCTGCGACCACATCCAACAACCTTCTCGACATCGAGACGGCATCTTGCGGATGGTCTATCTCGGATAGCAGGACGACGAATTCGTCTCCTCCCTGTCGGCTCACCGTATCGGTGGAACGTACGCATTGCACGAGGCGTTTTGCAAGCGATTGCAGAAGTTTGTCGCCCGTCGGATGTCCCAGAGAATCGTTAATATGCTTGAAGCCATCCAGGTCCAGGACGAGCACGGCAAACTGGATCTCGTGACGCTGCGCAAAGCTGATCGCTCGGTCAATGCTTTCGTTGAGTAGCAATCGATTGGGCAATCCTGTTAAAGCGTCATGCTCGGCCGCATGAGTCATTTGTTCGGTGATCGTACGCGTCGCATCGGCAAGTCGAACCAACTCCTCGTTCGAGCGATTCAATTCCTGAACTTTCTGTACTAGATGCGCTTCAGCCTGGGTGCGCATCGTGCTGTCGCGTAATGCGGACCAGCCGGCAACTCCCGTGATCAACAGCCCCAACATAGTTCCAGTGAAGAGAATGATCTTGGTCTGGCTTAAGTCCCGCTCCATGGCCGCAAGACGCAGCTTCCGCAAACCCATTTCTTCGCTCTGCAGCTTGTCGGCTAACGCTTCAAAATCATCCGCTTCCTTCTGGCTCCGGCCCGTCAAACTGGCAGTCGCCGCAACTGTAAGGCCCTGCGCCCGGCGCAGACGAATAATGGCCTCGGAACTCTCTATGTTTTCTGCGACAAGGTCTGCGAGGGCGGCAAGCCTGTTTTGCTGTATAGGATTATCCGCGGTGAGGTTCCGAAGGTTGTCCTGATCCCGCTTCACTCCGATTACGCTGGCATGAAACGGATCAAGATCCGATTCCTTGCCTGTCAATGCAAACTCACGGCTCGAGGACCTCAAGGATTCCATGGCCAGGCGGAGACTCTGAATACTCGTCAACACTTCGTGGGTATGCCGTACCCACTGGTCACTCTCATCCGAGAGAACCATCCAGCGATAGGACAAAGCCCCCATCAACAGCAGGGTCAACATGGCAAAGCCGAAAGCCAGCTGCACCTTCCGCTTGAATAGCGACTCGGTCTTCATTTCATCTGGCCTCGTGCTGTGGGCAATGTCTCAAAGTGCTCGTTTCGACCACCTCGGAGCCCAGAAGGTACGAACTGGGCACCTATGGCCTCCTCGGGCCTCTGGTGCTTCTGAGTCGTTTCATCGGAGTCGATAGCAACCATTCGGGGACTCCGATGTACCTCAGATATTGGTGCTTGGAGCCTAACTCCGCTGAGCTCCTAACTTCTCCCGGTTGAATCTTCAATTAATCTATCTCTCTAACATGTTGATAAAACTCACATTACTACGCAAATCCTCGAACACTTAGATTATGCGCCAAGCGTGGCAGTTTCGCGCGCATGCAAGTTACTTTAGTGGGCCATGGGTTATTCGCCTTACCGAACGACGGACGAAAGCTGCCAACGTGTGCCTGGTAGATTCGAAGACCGTTGAGCTCATAACGCCGTTCGCCAGGGTCTAACACGCATGAGGCAGTCGCCTATGACGGGTTGAGCAAGAAGTACATTCACAGGGTAATCAACCACTCGCCGGAATACGCGCGCAGGCAGGTTCACACGCAGGGAATCGAAAACCTCAGGAGTCTGACTCGCCGGATGCCGACACTCCTCTCGGTCATTGTTCCAGCGACACACAGAGGTGATATTCTTGCGCGTCGTCTCATAAGAACGAGGAGGATGACGTGAGAAAAGGCATCATACTGGCGATCGCGGGGTTGGCGTTTTTGGCGGGGTGCGGCAACCAGGGGGACAAGGCCCCCGGCATTCCCGTTACGCCCAAATGGAAGGGACCTGTCTACCGCCTGGCGGTCGACGCGCAGGCGCCTAAGCCGAACCCCGCGGGCGTCACCCTTCCGGCCATCAAGTTCACGGCGAATCCCGATGCTCTGGAAAGAAGAGCCAGCCTCGTGGTGCGCTTCGAGCCTTCGGGAGCAAAACAGGATCAGCCGATGATGGACCAGGTGATTGTCGGTCCGTTCGATATCTCTGGCGCAGAGGGCGCCCTTCCCGCGGACTATATGGATCTGGCGGATAAAGGGCTGGCGCGGCTGCTCGGAGCCTACTGCATGAAGGGAAATGTGAAGGTCTCCGTGATGCTTGTCCGATCGTCGCTCGCCCCCCAGGCCGGAGATGCTGAAATCGATCAAAAGCGCCTGTCCGACTGGTTGCCGATCGAGGTTGTCTTCAAGAACCTGCACCCGGCCTGCTAGCTCTCGAACACCGGCGGATCGCCGGGCGATCCACCGGAACTCCGAGGAACGAGAAGAGCATTTATCCGAGGGACCTGATCTGCACGATTAGGCGGCGAGTGCAAGTTGCATGATCCGGGAGACCGCGTCAGACCAATCGCCGCGTTGGCCTTCAAAGCATCGCGCCCCTGCAGCCGCGCGACGGAATGATCCGACAATGTGTGGCGAGTCGGCCAGAACGTGTGGCGTATTTTGCAACAGCGACAAAAGGCCCTGACCTTGAGAAACTTCTTGGATATTCCAGGAACCTTCTGCTTCATATTGCAGCGAAAGAATCCAGCCAACCTTTGCCGGTGACGAAGCGACACGGGCGTTGAGTTCGATCGGGAGCACAGCCGTCTGTTCACGTCCGCCATTGCGCAGAAGGAGCGGCCGAGGATAGGCATGGACCAATCCCTCGGAATCGATCAGCGCATACTCATCGGAATAGCAAATTGCCCCTTGACGCAACAGTTCAGCCACGAGCGACGATTTGCCAGAGTGCGAAGCGCCTGGGAACAACAACGCCCGATCACCCAGTAAAACTGCTCCCGCATGCACCGCGCTCAGGTTTCGCACGCCTTCCACGAATCCTCTATCCAGGCAGTCCATCAGGTCCCGCAAAAGCTGCTCGGCCCTGGGTGCTGATGCCACGAAACAATCATCCCGATAGAGACGAAACTCATGCGCATCCTGAACGACACGGAGGCAGAGGTTGGCGCAAGAAGAAGCAATGTCGGTCCTGGGAATGGAAGGAAACACACAGCGATCGAGAAGTTCCATTACCTCAGAAGAAGGAGCCTCAACATAGATCGCAAATCCAAAGAGACAGACGCCGAAGCAGTGCCCGCCAGACTCATAACTTCGAGTTGGCGCCTGATGCACCGTTTCGCGACAACTGCGCGCGTCATGTAAGTCCTGATTCAAGCTCGACAAGAGACTCGCCTGAGATAATCTTCTATTTTCAAATTCGGAAAGGGTGTGCAATCCGGCACACCTGTCTCCAGAAATCTTCAGATCAAACTAAGTTTAAAAACGATCGCCCGATGTGTGACTTACATGGGCCGTTGGCCGATCGTCGAATTTGCCGCAACTCGGATCCGGATCCACAGTCGAACGTGCCTCCGCCGCCATAGCACGCTGTTGCCCCATGGTCATGGAGACGACCAACGGCAGAGCGACAGCGCCCAATCCTGCGAGCACTGCACGCCGGCTTGCTTTCGGGAACGATCCCGAGGTCTTCACCAATTCCTTCTCCCGCAACTCCAAAACGGCTTGCTGTGCAAGTTCATCCGTGATGGAAGGGTCGCTAATACGGCGCATGTCTTCGGCAACTTTCGAAAGTGTCGTTTGACCAATGCAAGCGTCCCACGCCGCTCCGGCAGTTGCATTCAATGCGTAGACCTTTTCATTTTCGGAATCGACGATGACTCTCGAGCCATCGGGAAGCCCATTGACCACTAGATTTTTAGAATCTGTACGCTCTATCTGCATTTTTCTCTGCTCCTGTCGGGGTGATTTACCCCTTCCCAGATGAATAATCTTTCCGGAGTATAGCGCGGATGATCATGGATAACTAGCACAAACATTAAGTATTTAGTAATTCATATCTGAGTTCCAGTAACTGCTAACTCGAGGTCTCTAATGGGGCATAGCTTACAACTTTTGTGTTAGCTAGTGTGCTTTACATGCGAGATATAGGCATCTTCGTTAGATAAGATTTCCGTCGCATCGTAAAAGCAACCCGCACAAGTTTTACCGCATCGCAAATGTCGCTGCAGAAAACACTCCGGGTGTCTCGAACTGTGCTCCGCAAACAGGTTCTCATCCGATTCAAATCCATCGAACTTTAGATGTATTCAGGAAAAAAGCGCGCGCGTGCATCCTTTTCTCATGTCGATTTGCAATTTATGCTGAGTGAACACCATTCGCGCAGCGAAGATGGCACGGAATCGCCCTTTACACGACAAGAGAGCTCGGCTCAATGCACTGGCTGAAAAACGCATTTCGCGTGCAGATCTAAAGCGCACACAAAAGAAATGACTCATACGACCAGATCGCCGATTCGTGCAGAATATAGCTGCACATCTCGATGCCTGATTCAAGCTCACGGCGCGGGTCATGCGCACTGGACTGCGAAAGGGCGGATCTGATGCCTATCGATCCGGAGACTCGCGGGATTCTGAAAGCAATCGTCCAATGCTCTTTCCACGGGGATGGGAAGCGCCTCGAGAATCTCGCCGGAAAAATCTCGGATTGGAATTCATTGATCGCGCCCGCGCGTCAGCACCGCGTCGTGCCTCTGCTCTATGCGAGGCTCATGGAAACCGACGCACCCGTCCCGCCGGAAATACGAGAACTCCTGCGTATCGATTACGACCGGAATGCTTTCCGCAGTCTTGCCAACGCCTCAGAACTGGTTTCCATTTTGAAGCGGTTCGATCAGCAGGGTATACCGGCGATGCCGTTCAAGGGTGTGGTTCTCGCCGCCTCAGTCTATAAGAGCCTGACGATCCGTCCAGCCGGCGATCTCGACCTTCTGATCTTTGAGCGGGACCTCAAGAGGGCCACTGCGCTGTTGCTCGAATGCGGCTATGAACTGCAGACCGAAGCACACGAAGATGGCTCGCCGTCGATCGAAAACTACTACGAGTACCACTTTGAACGGCCCTCGGATGGAATGGTGCTCGAGCTTCGCTGGCGGCTGGAACTCACCCAACCGCGCTACAGACACAATCTGGGCATGGATTGGGTCTGGCCGCGGAGACAAACAGTGAGTCTTGCCGGCGTGGACGTCCCCAACCTGGATCCCGAACGTTCGCTCCTGATGCTCTGCATGCACGCGAGCAAACACGCGTGGTCACGGCTGATTTGGATCTGCGATGTTGCGCAACTTCTAAAAGAAAAATCGGACCTGGACTGGAACGCGGTTACGAGAGAAGCCAAGCGAGTCGGACTCTTTCGCTCGCTCGCGCTCGGCGTACTACTGGCGCGGCGTGTGTGTGGAGCGCCGGTCCCGGCGAAAATTCTGCGGCGTTTCGAATCGAACCGGGATGCGAACAACCTTGCGGCGTATTTTGAGGAGGCCGTGTTGGATGAAGCCGGCAAGCTGCCCCGCAGCCATCTAGCTTACAACTTCAGACTTCTCGACTTCCGAGACCGGGTCAGAGTGTTGCTCTCGACGAATTTCGCTCGGCCAAACGAAAGAGATCGCGAGATCCTTCTTTTGCCCAAAGCGCTTCATCTTCTCTACTACCTGGTACGACCTATCCGTTTTCTTCTGCATCGGTCGGCCCGATAAGCGGCGCGGCGAAAGCTATCCCAACGTCCAAGCCTGCGCGCTCCCTCGGAATGGACACCACCCCTTTGCAGGTAGTGTCCTACGCAGAGTTAGGACACTACCCCTTTGCACCCCTCTCCAAACACACTCTGCTATCCTGATTGGTTTACCCGAGGAGTGAACCACGCATGCCGGAGCATAGGGGGCGCAAACATCATCAGGACCGCGTAGCCGAGACACTGCGCGAAGAAATCGGCGCCATGATCGAAGGGGAACTCGTCGATCCGCGCATCGCCTTTTGCTACGTCAGCGAGGTGCTGCTGAATCCCGGCGGCAAGTCGGCGCGCGTCTACGTGGCCGTTGACAGCGCAACCCCCAACATTGCTAAGGCCGAAGACGACACCGTCGCCGCCCTTGAATCCGCCAAGGGTTACATCCGCTTCCAAATAAAGGAGCGGATGGGCGTGCGCCACGTCCCCGACCTCGCCTTCTTCGCCGATCGTTCCGGCCGCTTCCAGGCGCGCATCGAAGAGATCATGCAGCGCTCGCGCAAACGGCAAAAGGCCCCGGTGGAGTAGCCGCCCATGAACGACCCCCACCCCACCGTCGCGAGCCCTGCTCCCGCCAATGTCACCGCGAATTCTCCCACCAGTCCAATGGACGCCATCCTTCAGGTCATCCGCGAGGGCGAGCGGTTCCTGGTTTGCTCCCATTCGCGGCCCGATGGCGACGCCGTGGGCAGCGTCCTCGCCATGGGCATGTTTCTGGAGCAGCTCGGCAAGCGTGCCGACCTCGTCACCGCCGACCGCATTCCGGTTGTGTATCGAAAGCTTCCGGGGGCCGACAGCATCCGCACCGCACTGCGTGTTCATGGCCCCTACGACGCCGCAATTCTGCTCGAGTGCGACAGTACCGAGCGCACGCGGTTGCGCGGGCTCGAGCGCTTCACGATCGTCAACATCGACCACCACGTCAGCGGCCGCCCCTGGGGCCAGGTGAACTGGATCGATCGCGAAGCAGCCAGCGTGGGCGAACTGGTGTACCGGTTGATCAAGGCAGCCGGGGCCAACCTCACTCCTGAAATCGCCACTTGCCTTTACACAACGCTGCTCACCGATACCGGCGGGTTTATTTATGGAGGAGTTCGCGCTTCCACCTTCGCCCTGGCGGAGGAGCTGACCCTCGCCGGCGCCGATCCGATTCAAATCTCCAAGGACACCTACTTCCGCACACCGATGTCGAAGTTGTTGCTGCTTGGCGCCGCGCTCAACAATCTCCATCGCGAAGGGCGCCTGGCATGGTTGTGGATCACGCACAACGACATGGTGCGCACCTGTGCAGCCGAGGAAGATTGCGAGGGCATTGTGAATTACGCTCTTTCGATTGCGGATGTCGAGGCAGCCGTCTTTCTGCACGAGCTGCCCGAGCAGCGGATCCGGATGAGCCTGCGTAGCAAAGGCAATGTGAATGTGGCCGCCATCGCCGAGGGCTTGGGTGGGGGCGGACACGAGAATGCTGCAGGCTGCACCATCGATGGCCCGCTGGGCCGCGCACTCGAGGAAATACTAGCCGTGTTGCGCCCCTGCGTAGCCAGCGGCGTGGCCAAACAGGATTCCAGATCCGGTTGAGGATCGGCCAAATCTGTTAGCCTTGTCCCTGTCGAAACGTGCCGGAGAGTGGGACCCCCGCGCCGCTCGCACCTCACGTTTCCGCCTCATTTGAGGCCAACCATCAACCGGTCACCGGGAGTTCCCCTCACTCCCATAGCGCCTGCCAACACTATCAGGCGCTAAGTAGGCCGAACGGGCCCAGCGCGCACGGCAGAATGCGACGGCCCCATTGGAGAACTGCTGGACGTGGAGACTGCGTTGGAATCAGCTGCTCCGGCATCGACGGAAAAACCCGGCAAACGGCTGCCGAATTGGGCCACTATTTGTGAAGCTTCTGTCTTCGTCGTCTTTGCTGTCTTCTTCATTCTTTATGGAGTCACACCGCTCTTCGGCGGGGACGGCATCGGTCTTGTAGGCGCCGACGAGCCACGTTATGCCCAGATCGCGCATGAAATGCTGAGCCGCTTCGACTCCGCGCCCTCCCTGAAGGAGCGCCTCAGCGCCTGCGTCACACCGTATCTCTACGGCCACCCCTGGCTGGAAAAGCCAGCTCTCTACTATTGGCGCGCCATGTTTGTCTTCCAGGACTTTGGCGTACACGATTGGAGCGCGCGGCTGCCCTCGGCCAGCTTCGCGTTCATCATGGCGGCACTCATTTACCTGCACATGCGGCGCTTTCGCCGTGGAGGCCATCTCGACGCCGCGCTCATCACCGTAGCCTGCGCCGGCATCATCGGCTTCTCCCGCGGCGCCTCTACCGACATGCAGATGGCCGCACCGTTCTCCATCGGCTTGCTCGGCTGGTATGCGTGGTACGAAACCGATTCGAAATTCTGGCTCTTCGATATTTATTTCTTCACCGGGGTCGCCACGCTGGCCAAAGGTCCTGTGGCCCCGTTCTTGGCCATATTGATTGTGATGGCTTTTGCCGCCTTGCGCCGCGAGTGGTCAATTATCAAGCGATCGTTCTGGTGGCCCGGCGTGTTGCTCTATTTCGCCATCGTCCTGCCCTGGTTCGTCGCGGTCCAGCACCAGAATCCGACTTTCTTCCGCGAATTCTTTCTTGAGCACAACCTCGAGCGCTTTGCCACCAACCGCTTTGAGCATCAACAGCCCTTCTGGTATTACCTGATTGTTGTCCTGCTCGCGGTGATGCCCTGGACGGTCATCGCCATACGGGCGCTGGTCGATGGCATTCAAACCTCGGTCGCGGAATGGCGGCTTCGCCATTCCAAACCAGATAAGCCCGCGCCGAAACGCCCCGGCGATGCCTTTCCCGAATTCCTTGTTCTGTGGACGCTGATCCCCATCATCTTTTTCTCCTTCTCCCAATCCAAGCTTCCTGGCTACATTCTCCCTTCCATCCCACCCATCACCATCCTCACCGGCGACTATTTGTTTCGCTGCCGCAAAACCGGACTGCAATTCTGGATACTGCTAGGGCACGCACTGCTTTGCGGGGTCATGGCGCTGATTGCCTTTTTGCTTCCGTGGTTTGTGGCCCACGGCACCACCTTGCCCCCCGCGCACGCGCTGACGGCTGCCGTGCTGGCCGCGGCAGGCGCAGTGCTGCTGATTCTTGTGGTAGTGCACGGCTTTGGCGTCGCGCGCCTGCGCCTTGCCACCACCGCCATCCTCATGGTTCTGGTCTTCTTCCTCTACGGACTCGGTCCGTTCTTCGGCATTCCGGCCGTCAGCGCCTCAAAACGAGTAGTGAACCTCCTCGATCGCTCCTACTCGGCGCGCCCGCTGGCGGAACGGCTGGCCGGCCTTGCCCCCAGAGACGAGACGGTTGCCGTTTTTCGCGTCCGCCGCGACGTCGAGTACGGGTTGGCCTTCTATCGCAATCACCAGGTCGTCAATTACGAAGAGACCGGCGTGCCCAATGAAGAGCACTTGCTGGTGGCACGCGTCACCGGGCGTCGCGGCGTCGATCTGCACACGCAGGATGATCTCGGAGAGTATCTCGAAGGCCGCCAATACGAGCCGCTCTTTACCTGGCCCGAGCAGGGACTTGAAATTTACCTCGTCGGACGCAAGTGATTCAATGGCATGTACTGCAAAATGAAGTGAGCATCGTAAAAGGCCGATTCCGATGGCATCCTAAGAAGACAAATGGCAGCGAACGTTTCCTTCGAGATTCTCGACTTGCGGCACTTCGGAGCACCGGTGCTCCGTCCTGTCCTTGAAGCCGAGAGCGAAGTCTGGATGGAACGGCTGCACTGGGACTATCGCGCCTCGTCTAAGCTGCTCATGCAATACATCGACAGCCACATGCTTCCTGGCTACGCCGCGCTTGAGTCCGGCCAGGTCACCGGTTATGCCTTCTGCGTCTATGAGGAAAGCAAAGCGGTCATCGGCGACGTCTTCGCACTGCCTGGCGTGAGCCCCGAGATCCCCGAGCCTTCCGATCTCGCATCGGACTCTACTCACGTGGGACCCGCTCACGAAATCGAGGAGACTCTCCTCAAGCACCTGCTCGAAACCCTCCTCAACTCGCCGCAAGTCAATCGTGTCGAATCGCAGCTCTTGCTTCATCCCGCAGGCAGCCACGCCGGCCTATTTCGCAGCGAAGGATTCGATGTCTTCCAACGGTTGTTTATGGTGCAGCCGCTTGCCGGTCGCTGGACACGCCCCGGCATCGACTTACCCCCTGGCCTGGAGTTGCGCCCGTGGCGCGAAGAGGATCTGAACGCCGCAGCACGCCTCATCTCCGCGGCCTATCGCGACCATCCCGACAGCCTCATCAATGACCAGTACCACTCCGTCCATGGTTCGCTGCGGTTTCTGCATAACATTGTCCACTACGCTGGATGCGGCGCGTTTTCGCCGGTCGCCTCCCACGTGATCCTGGACCGCCGGAGCGGGGATCTCGCGGCTCTTGTGCTGGGCTCGCGCGTCAGCCCGCAAAGCGGACACATCACCCAACTCTGCGTTCACCCCGACTTCCGCCGCCAAGGGCTGGCCCGCCTCCTGCTTTCCCTCGCCGCCGCCCAGTTCATTCGCCAGGGCGTTATCGAAATCTCTCTCACCGTCACTGAAGCTAACCGCGACGCCATAGAACTCTACAAATCGGAAGGCTATGAGAACAAACACACCTTCGACGCGGCGGTGTGGGAGCGTTAAGGTTAAGTTCCGTATCTCGGTGATTAAAGTAACTTTCGTGTGATCGAAAGCACCACTGTGGTAACTTAATGCGCCTAAAATAGGTACAAATACATACTTGAGTCGGCGCCTCCTGATGAGCGAGTTGCTGGCTTGCGGAAGGGTGTTCTCTCCGGTTGGTATCTCTGAAGGGGTTCAAAGTTCTCCCGCCCAGATCGCCAGAGATGACTGAAATTAAAGGGGTGCCTATGCCGAAGCAGTATTTTCGCTTCAACGCATGTTCGAAAATGAAGATTTCGGGTGACGAAAGCGGACAGGTGCTGGTGTTGGTGGCGCTGAGTCTGACTTTGCTCATGGGCGCGATGGCGCTCGCGATTGACGTGGGATTCGTCCGATTTCAACAGCGTCAGTTGCAGACGGCGGCCGATGCAGCGGCGATCGCGGCGGGTCTGGAGCTCGGCAACTGCAACAATACGGTTTGCGCCAACATGCAAACGGCAGCGGCGACGGCTTTGAAAGAAGACGGCATTACCACCACCACGATCACCCCAACTGCGAACCAATGCACAGTCTCCACCACGTCGGGCTTAGCCATGATTATCAATGTTGCTCCCTGCGTACTGGGAGCGAGCGATCCGAACAACGGCAACACGCATATGGCCGAGGTGGTCCTTACCCAGCCCCAAAGAACGTTCTTTGGCGGCATTATTGGGGTTCGGACATGGAATCTGGTGGCGCGTGCGGAAGCAGGGGATTCGTATATTAATGCCAATACCAGCGGCGGTAATTGCCTTTATACGAATGGCCTCGCATTTAACAGCTCCGACGGCACCTTTGTTTTGAACAGTTGCGGTATTTACGATAATGGAAACCTTCAAACCGACAACGGCGACAGCGTGACTGCCTCGACGTTCCTTTATTACGGAACGTGGAGTCCCAATAACTGCAATAGCAGCTGCACCTGGAACATAGGGGGTTCAAATACCCCGCCGGCGCACACCACTTCGCCGCAAAGCAACCCGCTGGCAAGCCTTACGCCGCCCTCTCAGCCGGCAACTTCGACGACGAATACTCAGACGCCCAATAGCGGAGCAACTCTGCAACCCGGCTATTACCCGAATGGGTTCAATCTCAACTCGAATGTTTCTGTGACCTTGAATGCCGGCCTCTACTACATGGGCGGCAGCATTAACGTCAATAGCGGCGCCACGCTTACCGGGACGGGCGTGGAATTGTATTTCGTGAATGGATCGTTGCAGCCGAACAGCGGTAGCACGTTGCAGCTTACGGCGCCAGCAACGACGTCGTCGACAGCGGGCACGACTGCCAATATGCTGGTTTGGGAGGCCAGCAGCAACGGCTCGGGCATGACCATCGACACTGGCTCGTCCTCCTACTTTAACGGAATCATTTATCTCCCCACGCAAACCCTCACCCTCAACAGCGGCTCGGGTGTCACCATCAACAATGGAGCGACCGCCACGGCTCTTGATGTGAACAATATGATCGTTGACGATAATGAAACCTTCAAGATCAACGGTTCCGGGGGATATCTCGGCGGCAGTCCCAGCAAGATCTTGGGATCGTTTGCGCTTTCGGAGTAGCTTATGAAGAAACTAAATCGATTCAATCTGTTACGAGACGAACAAGGGGCAAGCCTGGTGGAGCTGGCATTTGTGTTGCCGTTGTTTCCGCTGCTGCTGTGTGGCGCTCTCGATTTTGGGCGGGCCTTTTATCTTTCGGTTGAGGTCGTAGGCGCAGCACAGGCTGCGGCGGCGTACGGGTCTCAGAATCCAACCGATATAGCGGGGATGCAGAATGCGGCCCTGGATGATGCACCGGATGTGCCGAACCTGTCGGCAGGAACTCCTACCTCTGGTTGCGAATGCCTGGACGGAAGCCACTACGGTACAGTTTGCCCAACCACGGCGACGTGCGGGGGCAACAATACGGTCCAACGCGTCAATGTGACGGTTACAGGAACCTATTCGCCCTTGATCCCTTGGCCCGGCGTTCCTTCCTCTATGTCGCTTTCCAGTACGGCGTCGATGCGCAGCGGAGGCAGCTAGTCTTTTAGCGGTGGGAGCAGACAGATGAGATTCCTCCTGCCTGTTGGTTGAAGGACGAGAAGGCGAAATGAAACGGTGTCCTGCTGGGGAGCAAAAGCGTAAAAGAGCGGCCAGTCAATGAAGAGAATGATTGACATGCAGAAGCGGTTCCGTTGGTCGCGCGAAGAGAGCGGTTCAGCGCTGGTGGAATTCGCTGTCACTGTGCCACTCCTGGTCTTCCTTTTGTTCGCCGTTCTCGATGGGATGTTTACGATGTATGCCTACCACTATACGGCCTACGCCGCGCAGCAGGGCGCGCGCTTCGCCATGGTGCGCGGCTATACCGCGAGTGAGAACATAGCCACACCGTGCGGAACGTCGGCGCCCCCGAGCTTCACGATGGCATACGACTGCACCGCCCTCGGCAGCGATATTCAAAATTATGTGCAAAGCCTGGGGGCGATTAACCCAAGCAATCTGACGATTAACACGTCGGGTGCGTATGTTTGGCCGGGTAAGAATCCGGACGGAACCACCACCGGGTGCGCAACCCAAGCCAATAGTAAGGGCTGTCTGGTAAGAGTGACGGCCAGTTACACCTTTGATTTCTTACCTCTTGTTTCCGTGACCGCCGTGACGATGCATGCCACGTCAGAAAAGGTGATTCTCGAGTAAGAACCGGCGCCCGCCAGGGAGCGTTTCGTTGCTTCGATGCAAGGAGAGGCCTTCGTTACCGCGCGATCAGATACATGCCCCAGCTCAACACAATCGCCGAGCCCACAAACAGCAGGAAGCAGTAGAGACCGTAGCGGACCATGCGCCGGGGTGTCTCGCGCTGCGTGATGCCGAAAACGACCGACGCGCACAAGGCAAACAGCAAAACCGCCGTAAAGTGAGAAGGACTCAACATCAGAGCGGCTTCCTCCTCGAGCGCAGATTGTGGGCATCCACGGCCGCAATCACATTCAACAACCCGGCCACCACGATAAACCGCGTGCCGTAATCGGCGGTCGTCACCTGCACGGAATCCGCGCCCAACCCCAGCACCCGGCTCACAACGTAGAGCAGCCCGCTGCCCAGGTCGCCGGCCAGGCCAAGAATGTCGAGAATATCGTGCGCACCAGAGTAGACCTTGCCCTGCATGGCCAGACCCAGCACAAACATGCTCACAATGGCCAGAGCCAGCAGAGCGCCGCGGCCCCATTTGCGCACCAGAAAATGCCCCGCTCCAGGCACAAGCCAGCCCACAATCAAGGGCAGGTAAACGAATCCTTGCTGCGTGGTTTTGGTTGCTGCAGGAGTGCTGTTGGGTGTTGCTGCCATGCCTCTTCGACTATATCGTACCGGGACGGCCAACCCCGTTCCCGTTCAGTTACCCGTGGGGATGATTCCCGCGTTCTCAACCATCAGAACCACCGTGCGCTGCTGAGCCCGCGTGCGATGCACCACACCGCGCGGAACTACGAAGCCCTGTCCGGGCGCAAGTTCTACAACGCGGCTCTGCACCCCATCGACGAAGACCTGTCGCTGGGGGCCCCGTTCCTCCAGATCGATGAGAAGCACGCCTTCGACCACGTAGAAAAACTCATCGTCGTCATCGTGTTTGTGCCAGTGATACTCCCCTTCAAACACGCCAACGCGCACCACCGATCCATTCACCTGGCACAGTGTCTGGTTGAACCATTTGAACTCGCAGGCGTCCGCAACGGCTTTCACGTCGATCAGCTCCAGCGGTCCATTTAGGATGTTGAGGCGGGTTTCATAAGGAAAAGCGGCAGTCGATTCAGCCATCACGATTTCCTCGCGTGCAACTAGCGCACTCATTGAAGTGGGCACACAATGTAACGTCGCCGATCACAATCAGTTTCCAAGAACCTAAGCGGTCTAAAACCCAACGAGTCTCTTTCTGTTCCCTGTTCCCTGTTCCCTGTCTTTATCAGATCCGCACCAGCTCGCGCTGTATCTTCCCCGTCACCCAGGCCTTCGTATCTGACGTCATCATGTCCACTTCGCTGCGCACGCCAAACTCAGGCAGATAAATGCCCGGCTCAACCGAAAAGCAAGTATAGGGCAGCAAATGACGCTCATCATGCGTTTCAAGATTATCGAGGTGCGCGCCCGGTCCATGCAATTCCCGTGCGATGTTGTGACCCGTACGATGCGTGAATTCGGCGCCAAAACCCGCGGCATAAATCACCCCGCGCGCCGCGTCGTCCGCCTCGTACCCGCAAATTGCGCGGCCTTCGGCAAACGCAGCTTCCACAGCGGCAATGGCCGCATCGCGCGCGTCCCGTACCGTTGTGAAGACTTTCTGCTCCCGCTCCGTCGGCTCGCGCCCTACCACGCCAGTCCACGTAATGTCGTAGAAAATACTGTCCGCCTCGTTCACCCGTCCCCAGATGTCGATTAACATAAAGTCGCCCTGCCCGATCGGCGCACTATGGTCAACAGCAGGCTCATAGTGCGAATCGGAGCTGTTCGCATTCACACTAACGTTGGGTCCGTTCTCCCAAACCAATCCCTCACGCCGCATGGCTTTGCTCAGCCACTGCACGTGATTGAACTCCGTCAATCCAGCAGTCCGGCGCAAACCCGACGACGGCCGAACGCGCCGCCCAATCTCTTTCCATCCCTCTTCAAGGATCCGGTCGATCGCTTTCTGCGCGACCGCGTGAGTCGCCATCTGCTCTTCGCTCAGCACAGCTTCGAACTGGCTGACGAGATCCGCCGAGCTCACAATCTGCTTGCCCAGCCCGCGCAAAAACTCCACCGTACCCGCGTCTACCATCGACACATACATAATGGCGTTGTTCGGCGAGTACTGCATGGCGATCTCAGTCGCGCCGGTCAGCATCGCATCCAGGCCCGCCGCCAACTCCAGCCAGCTTGAATAAAGTCCCTTGGTTCCGGGCAGCGAATCGAGACGTCCCTGCTCCACGCGATGCACCAGCTTGCGCGGCTCGCCCGCCGCGGGTACAAAGTAGTACCAGCGCCGCGTGATGTGCGCTTTTTCATCCAGGCCTAAGATGTGTGCGGCAATGGGATCGCGATGATGATGATCGTAGAAAAGCCAGCCATCGTGGCCGCCCTCGCGCAGTGCAGCCTGTATCGCCTCTAAGTCCATAAGGCAATTTTACGCGTCTGGTTTCTCGGTCCGAGAAAGCGTCTTATAGCGCAGCCAGCGCCTCAGGCTGACTGGGAAACAGCCCCGCATACTTCGTGATCCCCACCATGGTGAAAACCTTGGTGAAGTGCGGAGACAGCCCGAAGGCAAACACTTTTTGCCCGGAGTTCGCGGCCTCGATCAGCATCTGGATGACCAGCGCAATGCCACTCGAATTGATATAGTCCACCTTGGTGAAGTCCAGGAGCACGAGCTTCGCCGTCTCCTTCGGCAAACCCTGATATGTGCCCAGCACCGCGTCCTTCGACGTGCTGGCAATATCGCCCTCGAAGCGTAAGACCGTGACCGGATGTCCGGCCGGGGAGGTAACTTGGTCGATGCGCGCTTTCGTATCAGTCTGCACGATGGTTGTGTCTCCAGTGATGCTCTAATCCGTTTCTTTGTCGAGGCGAATGACAAGCCGCACGTAGCTGCTCTTTCCATTGGTGCCCTTCACCCACTCCGCCTCGTCGACCAATGCCTGAATCAAGAACATGCCCATGCCGCGGGGATCCTCTTCGCCATGAATCTTGCGATCGATGTCAGGTTTGACAGGCAGCTTTCTAAGTCCCTTGCCATCGTCGATGACTTTCACCTCGAGCGCGTCGTCCACCGACGAAAGAACGACCCCGACTGAAAGGCCCTCATTCAGCAGATTGCCATGCTCTATTGCATTGATGCACGCTTCGGCCACGGCGGTCTTCAGATCTTCGACGCGTTCAGGCTTGAAACCCATCAGCTTGGCCACTGCGGCCGCGGTGCTCATTGCCACCTTCTCATAGCCGAGCCGCGACGGAAGCCGAACCTCCACGCTGGTGGATTTCACGTTGGTCATGCCTCATTCCCCATCCCTACTGCGCTTCCCGGCAGAGTGCAAGAGCCGTCATATCGTCTCCCTGGGCCGCGCCTTGCGCAAACTCACCTATGGCCGTCCACAATGCACCGAGAATATCATCCGCCTTCACTGCCGGGCACTTACAAAACACATCCAGCAGCCTTTCCTGACCGAATTCTTCATCGCCGCGGAATACCTCAGTCAATCCGTCGGTGTAGAAGAGCAGCTTCGCTCCCGGTGTAAACCCGCATTTCTCGGTGGAGTAGCGCATGCCGGGCAGCATGCCCAGCGGCGTTCCCGTCGATTCGAACTGCACGATTTCCCCGCCCGGCGCGAGCAGAAACCCCGGATTGTGCCCGGCATTCACCACTTCCAGCTCGCCCCGCTCCGGATTCAGCCGCATAAAAATCGCCGTCACATAGCGGCGTCGCGCTTCCTCACCCTCCGCCCAGTGATGCTGATTCATCCGCGCTCCGAGCTCGTCCAGCGGCAGCCCCGTGCTTGCGATGGCCCGAAAAGCCGCGCGGAAGCTGGTCGACATAATCGCCGAAGCCATTCCCTTGCCGGCCACATCGGCCACCACCATCAACACGCCGCCGTCCGGTTGCTCCACGATGTCGAGATAGTCGCCACCCACTTCATAGCAGGTCACCGACCGGTAAGCCACAGAGTAGCCTGAAATCTCAGGCAGGCTTTGCGGCAGCAGCGACCGCTGAATATTCCGCGCCGCATCCAGATCCTGCTGCACCCGCGCCCACTGTAGATTGCGCTCGTGATTGCGCGCATTCTCAAGCGCCACGGCCGTCTGCAGCGCCAGCCCTTCGAGAAAATCGGCCTCATACAACGTCAGCTCGCGCCCATCGGGAGGCGCAACTACCAACTCCGTCATGCGGCGGCCTTCGCGATCCTGCAACAGATAGATGGGCTGTCCCGAGCCGCTGCCATCGCCGAGATTCAGGTTTTTCACATTGCCATAGGCAAGGCCCTCACTGGGAAACGCCGCTCCGGCCATCTCCAATTCGCGGACAACAATGCGCAGCGTCTGCTCCAGCACTTCTTCTTCGCGGATCGTAGAGTGCACCTGCCGCGACGCCTCAAGCAGCGCCTGCAAACGCGCCACCTGCTGCTGTAATTCGATGGTTTCGTCACTGCCTGGAAGATGAATTCCAGCCGCCATCCCTGACCTCCGTGGAATCCCACTCTACCACGCTTGTAGTGAAGGCCGTCCAGGCTGCATTTGGTCCTGTCAGCGACCTCTTACTTCGCAGCCCGCGGCCCCACCACCCGCCGCATATCCTTCGTCTCCAGAATCCGCTTGTCATACCCATGACGCGCCACGGCCAGCATCGCCTGCCCTATTTCACGCGTCGATAAGATCTGATTGGGAAACATACGGTGCAGCACCGGCAACACCGGACCTAGCACGTTGTAGAACATCCGGTACATCGGCGTCTTCGATTGAATGCCGTCCATCGGTTCAATAAATCCCGGCCGAAACGCATAGGCGTTCAAGGGCAGCCGCAATAGCGCATTCTCCGTACGCCCCTTCACCCGCGCCCACATGACGCGCCCACGCTCTGTACTATCCGTTCCCGATCCCGAAATATAGGTGAATGTCATCCCAGGGTTCACGCGGCTCAACGCTTCGGCGGCAGCTAGCGTGAACCCGTAGGTCACGCGCTCGTATTCGGCTTCTTTCATTCCGGTCGACGCCACGCCCAGACAAAAGAAACAGGCATCGAAACCAGCGAGGCTCTCCTCCATCCCG
>Ga0302326_10010942_pt1 | contig 19584 bp, 16 predicted proteins | sample Palsa_T0_3_FD_202264 | JGI IMG/M metagenome (GOLD analysis project Ga0302326, IMG submission 202264) | Peat permafrost microbial communities from Stordalen Mire near Abisko, Sweden - Palsa_T0_3 | ecosystem: Environmental > Terrestrial > Soil > Palsa > Peat permafrost | place: Sweden: Abisko...
GTTGTGTCGATGTTCTTCGCGGCGAAGGGCCGCGCCTCCGAGAGATGGGCCACGCTTGAGGCGATCCATCAGCTGGAGAATCCCTACAACACGGAGACCCCGGGAAGCTGCGGTGAACTCGGTCCGTACCAGTTCCGTGAGCAGACGTGGAAGATGCACACGCAGGCGCCCTTCATCCGCGCGCTCGATCGCCGCTCATCCGATGCGGTGGCCGTCAAGCACTACGACTGGATCAAGTCCGAGCTTGAGCGCAGGCAAATTCCCGTGACGCCGTTCAACGTGGCCCTCGTTTGGAATGGCGGCGTCCGGGCGGTGCTGGATGGCAACCCGCCGTCGGCCGTCGTGGACTATGCGTCACGGGCGGCCAACCTCGCCGCCGTCCTCGAAAAGAGCCAGGTCGCCGACGCCCGCTGAGCGCGGCGTCAGTCGAGGAACTTTGACTGCTCCGGGGCCCGCGTCACGGCGCTTGCGGCCTCTTCCCTTGGCAGCGGGTTCAGGTGCCGCGGCGGCTTGGCGGTCCTCTGGGCCACCGCTGCCTCCCTGTCCCTGACGATGCGGTCGCAGATCCCGTGGATCTGGAGGCGCAGCCACTGGCTCGTGCTGCTCGCCGCGGTGTAGTCCGCGGGCCCGTAGTGGTCGATGCGCCCGACCTGCCTGAGCCTGTCGTTCTGGGCGTATTCCTCCGGCCTGGCCGGGTTGTAGACCCCGTAGGCGTTGCCGCCGTTGCCCTTCACCACGGAGAAGCTCGGCACGTCGCTCGGGCCGTCGGCGATGTAAATCATGTTCTGGAAGGGGATCCTGCGGTCCTCGGCCGTGATCCTGGAGTTCACGTCGATAGCCGGGTTCTTGTTCGTGCCCTTGTTGATCTCGAAAAGCGCCCGCGTCTTGGTGGTGTTGTCGATCACCGTGCCGATCTGGGCGATCTCGGCCTCGGCCGTGATCTCGAGCTCCTTCTGCTGCAGGAAGCCGGGCTGCAGCGGGTTCTCGATGAACTCGCATCCCCACACGCCGTCGACATGCGACGCGATGGCGCTTCCCCGGATCATCTGGGCCAGGCCCGTGCTGACCACGTAGTGCTCGAGGCGGATGTCGTGCTTCCTGTACTCGGCCTTGTCCGCGACCCAGGCCTTGGACGCGCCGAAGAATTCCGGCAGTCCCGGGTAGAAGCGGATCTCGGCCCCGCACTTCGACAGGATCGCGTTGTTCAGGCCCGCCATCCGGCCCGCCAGGACGTAGGTCAGCAGGTGGTTCAGGTAGCTGATCTCCCCGGAAAGCGTGTAGCCGCGGCGCCTGTAATTTTCGACCAGGGCATTCGTCTCGGCCCAGAACGTCGCCTCGTCCACGCCGTAGCGCCGGAAGAGCGGCGACTGCATATAATCGGGGATTAAGGTCTTGTCGAAATCCCAGATGCAGGCGATTATGTTCTGTGTGAAGAGCGTCGCGGCCATGCGGTTGCGTGAGGCGGCATTCTAAGCCCCCAGTCGCGGCCCGCGCAATTCGCAAATCGCAGCCATGGACGCCCTTCCCGACATTTCACCATTCCAGAGGCGCCTCGAGGAACTCGACGCTCAGATGGCGGAGCCGTCCTTCTATTCCAGCCAGCGCCGGGCCGCCGACGTGACCCGCGAGCAGCAGAAGCTGCGCAAGCTGGTCGGGGACCACCGGTCCTTTACGCAGGTGGAGCGCGAGCTGGTGGACGCAGCGGCGCTCGCGAAGGAGGGCTCGGGCGCGGCAGACCTGCGCGAGCTTGCCGCCGCCGAGATACCCGATCTCGAGAGGCGCGCCGCCGCGCTGCGCGAGGCCATCCTCCTCGCCATGATTCCGCCGGAGCCCTCGGACTCGCGCAACACCGTCATGGAGATCCGTGCGGGAACGGGCGGCGACGAGGCCGCGATCTTCGCCTCCGAACTGTCCCGGTGCTACCAGAGGTATGCCGACTCCCAGGGATGGAAGATCCAGCCGATGACGAGCAGCTACACCGAGCGCGGGGGCGTCCGCGAAGTCGGCTTCCTTGTCACCGGCGCCGACGTCTACAAGCAGCTCAAGTGGGAGAGCGGGGTGCACCGCGTGCAGCGCGTGCCCGTCACCGAGGCGAGCGGCCGCATCCATACCTCGACCGTGACGGTCGCCGTCCTGCCCGAGGCAGAGGAGGTCGACATCCAAATCAACCCTCAGGACCTGGAGATCACGGTCGCACGCGCGAGCGGGCCGGGAGGGCAGGGGGTCAACACGACGGACTCCGCGGTCCAGATCCTTCACAAGCCGACAGGGCTCATCGTGCAGTGCGCCGACGAGAGGAGCCAGATCAAGAACCGCGCGAGCGCGATGACGGTTCTGCGCTCGCGCCTGCTCAAGCTGAAGGAGGACGAGGAAAAGGCGAAATACGCCGCCGAGCGCCGCAGCCAGATCGGCTCCGGGGACAGGAGCGAGCGCATACGGACCTACAATTTCCCGCAGAACCGGGTCACAGACCACCGGATCGGGTTCACGCTCCACGGGCTTCCCCAGGTCATGGAGGGAGCCATTGGGCCCATCATCGAGGCGCTCCAGAAGGCGCACTACGAGGAGCGCCTTGCCGCCCTCGAGGGCCGCTCGTACGAGCTCGTGAGGCCGTCCGCCGAGCTCGGTTGAGCGCCGCCTCCCGCGAGGCAAGGCCCGGCCCCCCGATCCCTACATGCTGAACGTCCTGGAGGTCGTGAAGAAGACCTCAGAATTCTTCGCCGCCAGGGGGATCGAGTCGCCGCGGCTCAACGCGGAGCTGATCGTGGGCCACGTCCTCGGGCTCGCACGCATGAAGCTCTACCTTGAGTTCGAGCGACCCGTCACCGATGCCGAGCTCGGCGCCATCCGCGAGCTGGTGCGCCGGCGGGGCAGGCGCGAGCCGCTGCAGCATGTCCTCGGATTCACCGACTTTGCCGGCCTGCGCCTGAAGACCGACCGCCGGGCCCTGATCCCGAGGCCGGAGACAGAGCTTCTCGTCGAGACCGCCGCGTCGAGGTGCGCGGTCCCGCCTGAGCGCATCCTCGACCTAGGTACGGGCAGCGGGGCAATAGCCCTGGCCCTCGCCAGGGTTTTTCCCGAGGCGCGGGTGACGGCCGTCGACTCGAGCCCGGACGCCCTAGCTCTGGCGACGGAGAATGCAGCCTCGGCGGGCTTGGAGGGCCGCGTCGACTTCCTGCAGTCGGACTGGTTCGAGCGAGTGCCCCTGGGCGAACCCTTCGGCCTCGTGGCTTCCAATCCCCCCTACCTGTCTGCGGCCGAGGTTGCCGCGGCGGCCCCTGAGGTCCGTGACCACGAGCCTGCGGCCGCACTCTCGTCCGCCGAGGACGGGTTCGCGGACCTAGCGCGGATCATCGCGCGGTCACCGGGCTTCCTGGCGCAAGGGGGGATGCTGGCCCTTGAGACGGGCATCGGACACCATGCCGCCGCCGCGAAGGCCGCGACAGCGGCGGGATTCGCCCGCACGGAATCGATCCAGGACCTGACCGGCCGGGACAGGATATTCCTGGCCTGGCTCTAGCGGCGGGAGCGTTCAGCCCTTCGACATCGCGGTCAGCGGCGCATGGTCGCTGGCCCAGGTGTCGTGGTTGCGGCCGAGCTCGATCGCGTCGTCGACAACCCGCAGCGACTCGCGAAGGCCGACGTCGACCTTCCCGTAGGTGTCGCCGTTTCCGTCGTCATCATCGTCGCCGGCCAAGTCGTCGTCGTCATCCGCATCCTTGGCACCGGGCGCCTTTGGCGCTGCTATGCGGGGCGGCAACGGCGGCCCCAGCCTGAATTCCTTGAAGGGGTAGTCGGCCTTGGCGAGAGCGTTGCGCTCGGACTTGATCTCCTTGCGGAACGCGTCGTCCTCGGTCTTCTGCTTGCGGCGCTCGACGAGGTTGAGCGAGATGAGCTTCTCGGCCTGGCGCTCCTTGAACCACTCGACATACTTGCGCACGTAGCCGAACTCCTCGAGGCCGGTCTGGCGCGCCTCGCTGTCCTTCTTGAGGGCCTCCAGGACCTTGGCGTCGATAGGGGCTCCCCTGAACGAGCTGGTGGCGATCTTGTCCCAGACCAGCGCGTGGGGCAGATCGGACTCGCCGATAGGCAGGTACTCGTCGACCGAGGGCAGCACGATGTCGGAGACCACGCCCTTCAGCTGCGTGGACGAGCCGTCGGGAAGGTAGAATTTCTGGATGGTGATCTTCGCCGCGCCGGTCTTCTCAGGCGAGCGGGCCAGCTCGCGCGAGATCTTCTTCATCTCGAACGTCGCCTGCACCGTGCCCTTGCCGTGGGTCGAGCTGTCGCCGATAACGACCGCGCGCCCGTAGTCCTTGAGGGCGCCCGCGACGATCTCGGAGGCCGAGGCGCTGAAGCGGTCGACGAGGACGGCCATCGGGCCGTCATAGGTGAGGTTCTCGGCCTTGTCGCTGTCGACCTGGATCTCGCCGTCGTAGCCCTTGACCTGGACGACGGGACCCTGGTGGATGAACAGGCCCGCGAGCTCGATTGCCTCGCTGAGGTAGCCGCCGCCGTTGTGCCGAAGGTCGAGGACGAGCCCCTGGATATTCGCCTGCTTGAGCTGCACGATGAGCCGCGCCACGTCCTCGGAGGCACTGGTCCGGTCGGCGTCGGTGTCGCCCTCGTCGGCGGGGCCGTAGAAGGCGGGCAGGGTGACGACCCCGAGCGGAACCGTCTTGCCGTCGGCGCCGGGAACCTGGAAGACCGCGGCGCGGGCGCGCGCCGAGTCGAGCTTCACGACGTCCCGGGTGATCGAGATCACCTTGCGGACGGACGTGTCCGTCGCGTCGCCGGGCTGCACGATCAGGCGCACGACCGAGCCCTTGGAGCCGCGGATCTGGTCGACTATCTTGCGAAGCTTCATGCCCGTGACCTCAACGGGCTCGGCGTCGCCCTGGGCCACGGCGATGATCTTGTCATTCGGCTTGAGCTGCCGCCCTAGGTCCGCCGGGCCGCCGGGGACGATCTCCTTCACCGAGCAGGTGTCATCCTCGAGTCCGAGCATCGCGCCGATGCCGACCAGCTGCAGCTTCATCTGGATCCCGAAGTCCTCGTAGGTGTCCGCCGAAAAATAGGTGGAGTGGGGGTCGTAGAGGCCGGCGACGGAGGCCAGGAACCTCTCAGCCAGCTCGCTGCCCTCGGTCTCGCCGACGCCCTTCAACATGCGCTCGTACCGCTTGCGCACGATGTCCTTCGCCTGGTCGATCGTCTTGTCATTGAGGAGCTCCTCGAGCACCTCGAACTTCACCCGCTTCTTCCAGAGGTCATCGGCCTCGGCCATGCTCGTCGGCCACTGCGACTTGGAGCGGTCAATCCTGAAGGTGTCCTGCACCGTGAAGTCTATGGGCTTCTTGAGCTCGGCGAAGATCCAGGCGATGCGGGCGGTGATCCGGTCGTCGTAGACGTAGAAGATGTCATAGGCCGCGTCGATCTTCCCGAGGTAGTCGACATTGTAGTAGACGTTCCTGCCGAAGCGGCTGACGAAGTCCTCGCGGTCGGTGTCCAGGAAGAACAGGTGCTGGCCGTCCAGGTCCGTCATGTAGTCCGGTATCACCTGGGCGTAGTCGCCGCTGTGGACGGCGTCGCGGTTGTAGTGGGCCTGCTCGAGCAGCGTGACCAGCGTCTGGGCCTCTGTCGAAAGCGTGTCGGGGGTCGTGAACTTGAGGTCGGAGGCCGAGAGCCCGGCGGCTGATACGACTGCGATCCATGCTGCGAGGAATCGACGGGGGAGAACCGAGTGGAGAGTCATGCGGATGTAGTACGAGCGGCGGCTTCGTCTCAGACGCCTACTCCTCGCAATTGTTTCACGGGAAGGGTCGGAACTCAAGGAGGGAGGGCGGTTTCCCCCGTATATCGGACGGTGCGGTCTTTACTTAGGCCCAATCCGGGGCCCGGACGCGGCCGCACGCTAGCGTCGCCCGATCAGGTCCCTCGCGTCGTCCAAGACCTTCTTCTCGCTTGGCGAAAGGGACCCGAACCCGTCGCTGTTGATCTTGTCGAGGATCCGGTCGACCTCGGCCCTGAGGTGTCCCTTGTCGCCGATGTTGACGCTGAAAGGGGCGCCCGTGCTCGCGACCTTCGCCGTGCTCCGCTGCTTCATCCACTTGGGCAGCTCGATCTCGGCGCGTCCCTGCGGCAGCCCCCAGCTGGCCTCGTGCAAATAGCGGAAATAGACCCAGCCGGCCGCCATGCCGCCGAGGTGCGCCGAGTGCGCCGCGCCGAGGGGCGACGGGGCGCCGAGCATCTCGTAGAACACGAACCCGCAGACATCCAGGGCGATGAGCCCGTACGCGACGTACTTCGGCTTGATGCTCACCGGCAGGATGAAGAACAGCAGCAGCGTGATCTCCCGGTTCGGGAAGAAGCAGGCGTAGAGGATGATCAGCGCCGAGACCGCGGCCGAGGAACCCGTCAGGAGCGCCGCCTGCTGCCAGTGGACCGCCGTGAAGGCGAGCCCGCCGACGACGAGCGCGGCGAGGTAGAACCCCGCGAACCGTCGCGCCCCGAGGATCGGCAGGATCTCGCGCCCTGCAAAGTAGATGACGAGCACGTATCCCAGCAGCTGCAGCAGGTTTCCCGTGTCATGGAGAAACCCATACGTCACGAGCGTCCAGAAGTGCCCGGCCCTCAGGCTCAGCGAGGACAGCCCGAGGTCCAACTCGAGGTTCGTCCGCATCCCAGGCAGGCGCTCGACCACCATCTGGATCAGGAACACCGCGACAATGAGCGACACCAGCCATGTCAAAATGCTCGTGCGTCGGCGTTCGTAGCCATCGCGCATGTAGGGGCGGTCCTGCAGCATGACGAAATCGTAACCGTAGCGTTACCGAATACAAGCCGCCTTCGGTCAAATATTTGGGTAGCCGGCGCGAATGCTCGGGGTCGGCCGGCGGCCCGTTTTCGCAGCGGGGGATACGTCCCCAGAAACCCCCCTTGACAGACCGGCCCGGGCACTGTCCCTTCTATTGCACCTATGGCCAACAAAGCAGACAAATGGGGGCAGAACGCCGCGGGCAAGTTCTTCGTCGATCAGCAATGCATCGACTGTGACCTTTGCCGCGAGACCGCGCCCAACTTCTTCACGCGCAATGACGAAGGCGGCCATTCGTATGTCCACAAGCAGCCCGAGACGGAGGAGGACATTGCCCTGTGCATGGAGGCCCTCGAGGGCTGCCCGGTCGAGGCGATCGGCGAAGACGGCGACAAGCCTTGACCGGGCGGCGGAATTATTCCGCCGGGCAGCTTGTTAATGAAGGACGGGGGGATGATTAACGACAGGCTTGTTTTTTGGCCTCGGCGTGTTACGGGTCGCCTTCCATGAAGCACCCATTGAAGGTCCTCCTGTTCGCGGCCCTGGCCCTCGCCGCCACGCGCCTCGCCGCGCAGAGCACGGACGTCCTTCCGCAGGTCACGGTCTACTCGCCGAGCGTCGCCAACCAGTCGCCCGCCGGGAACTTCGCGATGCCGGTGTCGGCCCTGCGCTTCGAGCCCCTCGTCGACATCGAGCCGAGGAACATGGCGGAGGCCCAGGCCGACGTGACGATCCGGGGCGACACGTTTGAGAACACGGGCCTTCAGGTCGGCGCCCTCTCGCTCTTCGACCCGCAGACGGGCCACTACCTGATGGAGCTGCCGATCGCCCCCGTCATGCTCGGCGCCCCGGGGATTCTGACGGGCGCCGACCACGCCCTCGAGTCGATGAACTCGACGGCGGGCTCGGTCGACTACCAGTGGAAGCCCGTCTCGCAGGCCGGGTTCCTGACGGGCGCACTCGGGACGGACGCCCTCGAGCGGGAGGAGCTCTACCAGGGCCTGACAGGCATTGGGTCGCCGCACCTCGCGGCCGACGCCGACTGGGCTCACTCGTCCGGCAACGGCACGGTGCCCTTCGGCGACTTCCACTTTGACAGGGCGGACGCGCGCGCGGAGTGGGTGGCGCCCGGCTCGCAGACGGACGTCTTCGCGGGCTACCAGGCGAGCTTCTTCGGCTGGCCGAACCTCTACACTCCCTTCGACTCGGACGAGACGGAGAATCTCCAGACTGTCCTCGTCGACGTGAACAACCGCGAGGACCTCGGCGAGGGGCAGTTCTTCGAGGCGGGCGGCTTCTACCGCAGGAACAAGGACGACTATGCGTTCGACCGCTTTGCGCCGCTGGGCGCCGTCCATCCCTACCAGCACACCACCTGGGAATACGGCGCCTCGGTCGGCGGCCGATACATCGTCGAGGGCCTCTACATCAACTTCCATGCCGAGGAGACGACCGACGCCCTGCAGTCGACATCGCTGATCTACGGCCCCTACCACAGCCGCGACCTCGAGAAGGTCGCCGTGCTCCCGGAGGAGCAGTGGGTTGTCACGGGCGCGGTGGTCACGCTGAAGGCGGGCGCGACCTACGACGACTCGAACCGCGCGAGCGGCGTGATTTCCCCGGTTGCCGAGCTCTCCGAGCAGTGGAACACGGGGGCGCTGAGCCGGATCTACGCGAGCTTCTCGACGACCACGCAGATGCCCGACTACACGGCGCTCGACTCAAGCCCGACGGCGGGCCTGTTCCTCGGCAACCCCGACCTCGGGCGCGAGGTGAGCCGCGACAGCGAGGTCGGGATCAGCGGGGCCCTGTTCGGTTGGTCCGCCAAGGGCGCAGTGTTCTACCGCCGCGACGACAACCTCGTCGACTGGACCTACCTTGACGGCGTGTTCGGCAGGTCGGCCAACCCCGTCAACATCGACACGACCGGCGTCGAGGTCGTCGCCCGGCGCTCCTGGAGCCTGCTGACGACCGTCATTGGCTACACCTACCTCGCCAAGGACGCCAACTACCTGGGTGCGCCGGTGACCGCCAGCTTCTACGCCCTGAACTACGCGAGGCAGCGCCTGACGGCGGCATTCATCGCGACCCTGACCGAGAACTGGGACCTGCGCCTCGACAACGAGGCGCGGATCCAGGAGCCGGACGCCCTGCGGACGCAGGGGGGCAACGACGCCTGGGTGAGCTCGCTAGGGCTGGCTTGGCATCCCACGGGCCGCCACAACCTCGAGTTCACGCTCCAGGTCGACAACCTCTGGAACAGCGCGTTCCAGTCCGTGCCCGCTGTCCCTGCGTCGCGCCGGCAGTTGTCTTTTGGCGCGACTTACGGATGGTAGAACGGATGTCAGACAACCCCTTCCTAGACCCCTCCCTTCACGTCCGCTGGACGGCGCTCAAGCCCGAGCTCGTCGGCCCCTCCATTGACCTCGCCATCGGGCGGGCCGAGGCGGCCCTGGCCGCCATCGAGGGCCTGGAGGGCCCCCTGACGTACGCCAACACCTTCCTCGCCTTCGATGACTCGACGGATGAACTCGGCCGCGCGTGGGGCCGCGTCAGTCACCTCCAGAATGTCGACGACTCCCCCGCGCTGCGCGAGGTGCACAATGCCACGCTGCCGAAGGTCTCGGCGTTCTTCGCCCGCATCCCCCTCAGGGCCGCCCTCTGGACGAAGCTGAAGGCGTTCTCCGGGCAGCCCGAGGCAAAGGCGCTGAGTCCCATCCAGGCCCGCTTCGTATCCGAGACCATCGCCGAGTTCCGCGAGGCGGGCGCCGACCTCGGCGCCGCCGACAAGGGCCACCTTGAGGCCCTCCAGGCGGAGCTTTCGCAGCTGACGCAGAAGTTCGCGAACAACGCACTCGACTCGACCAACGCATGGCAGCTGGTCGTCGGGGACGAGTCCAGGCTCGCGGGACTTCCCGACCGCGCGAAGGCCCGGGCCAAGGCCGACGCCGCGGCGAGGGGCCTCGGGTCCGAGGGTAGCCCGGCGTGGCGTTTCACGCTCCAGCAGCCCTCCCTTGAGCCGTTCATGACCTATCTCCTCGACGAGGCGCTGCGCGAGGAGATGTGGCGCGCCGCCTGCGCCATCGGCGCCGTCGCGCCGCACGACAACACGCCGATCATCAACCGGGTGCTGGAGCTCAGGGACGAGAGGGCGCGCCTCCTCGGCAAGGCGCACTTCGCGGACCTGGTGACGGCCCGCCGGATGGCGAAGTCCGGCGCCCGCGCCCTCAAGTTCATCGAGGACCTGCGCAAGCAGTGTGAACCCACCTTCAGGCGGGAGTGCCGCGAGCTCGAGGAGTCGAAGGCGGCCGAGACAGGCGCGCCCGTCGCGCTGCTCGCCCCCTGGGATCTCATGTTCCGGGCCGAACGCCTGCGGCGCGCCCACTACGCCTTCGACGAGGAGCAGCTCCGGCCGTATTTCCCGATGGACCGGGTCATGACAGGTCTCTTCGAGATCTGCCGCCGGGTGTTCGGTGTGCGCGTCGTGCAGAGAAAGGCGGGCGAGGTCGAGACCTGGCACCCCGACGTCATCTTCTACGATGCGTTCGACGCCTCAAACCGGCACGTCGGCTCGTTCTACGCGGACTGGTACCCGAGAGAGTCCAAGCGCAGCGGCGCCTGGCACGACGAGCTCGCCAGCGGCGGCCCGCAGCGCGACGGATCGTTCAAGCCCCACCTGGGGACCATCTGCGGGAACCTTACGCCCCCGTCGCCGGGCGTGCCTGCGCTCCTCAGTCACCGCGAGGTCGAGACCATCTTCCACGAGTTCGGGCACCTCCTCCACAACATCCTGAGCGAGGTCGAGATCAAGTCGCTGGGGGGGACGAAGGTCGCGTGGGACTTCGTCGAGCTCCCATCGCAGATCATGGAGAACTGGACCTGGGAACGCGAGGGCCTCGACCTCTTTGCGCGGCATTTTGAGACCGGAGAGCCGATCCCGGACGAGCTGTTCACGAAGATGGTCGTCGCCAAGAACTTCAGGTCCGCGACCTTCATGACGCGCCAGGCGGCGCAGGCCGAGATGGACCTGCTCTTGCACATGCGCCCAGCCGACTTCATCGGCAAGGGCGACGTGGAGGAGCCGCTTCGGGCGGCCATATCCGCCGCCATCATACCGACCAACCCCCCGGCGCCGACCATCATCAAGCGCTTCTCCCACCTCTTTTCGGATAGCGTCGGCTATGCCGCGGGCTATTACTCGTACAAGTGGGCGGAGGTGCTCGACGCCGACGCCTTCACGCGGTTCCGCCGGGAGGGCATCTTCAACGAGAGGGTGGGGAGGGACTTTGTCAGGGCGGTCTTGAGCCGCGGCAATTCGGCGGATGCGGCGCAGCTGTTCCGCGAGTTCATGGGAAGGGACCCCGACATAAACGCGCTTCTCGAGCGCAGCGGACTGGCGGCTTGAAATTGCGGCACTTTGGGCGACCTTAACGGACACAAGACATATGCACGCATTCCTAGCCTTTTACATCCCCCAGGGCCCATTCTGGGCCGCCGCGATCCTGGTCATGGTCTTCTCGTTCTACGCGCAGATGAGGGTATCCCGCGCGTACTCGAAGAACGCCGAGATCCCGTCACGGGGCGGCATCACGGGCCGGGAGGCGGCCGCAGCCGTCATGTCCCGCGCCGGCATCGCGGATGTCACCATCGAGGAGACCGGCGGCCGCCTGACCGACCACTACGACCCTGCGAGCAAGAAGCTGGTGCTGTCGTCCGAGAACTACCGGGGCACGAGCCTTGCCGCGGTGGGGGTTGCGGCCCACGAGGCCGGCCACGCCCTTCAGCACCGCGAGGGTTTCCAGATGCTGGAGTTCCGCATGGCCCTCGCCCCGACGACCCGCATCGCCGCGGGCATCGCTCCCTTCCTCTACGTCGGGCTCTTCTATTTCTCCCGCTCGACCGGCGGCCTCTTCCTCGACATCGCGATCGCGGCCTTCGCTATACTGACCGTGTTCCAGCTGGTCACGCTCCCCGTGGAATATGACGCCAGCCGGCGCGCAAAGGTGCAGCTCGTGGCACTCGGCATCCTCGACCAGGACGAGATGCGCGGCGTCGACGAGGTGCTCGACGCGGCCGCGCTCACGTACCTCGCGGCCTTCATGGGCGCCTTGGTCAACCTGCTCGCGGTCCTCTCCCGGAGGAACTAGGCGCCCAGCGCCCCCCGCACCTTGGACGCCAGGGAGTCCACGGTGAACGGCTTGTGCAGGAAGTCCGACACCGGCATGCCGCTCGAGCGCTCGGCGGCGTCCTGCCGGCAGTAGCCGCTCATGAGGATGACCGGCAGCTCCGGCCTCTTCGCGCGAATCCCCGCGAGCACCGCCTTCGAGTCCATGCCCGGGAGCTTGAAGTCGAGCAGCACGAGGCGGTAGCGCCTCGGGTCCGCGTCGTAGAACGCGAGGGCCTGCGTCCCTTCGGCGGCCGCGCTTACCGTGAACCCTATCTTCGAAAGGGCGCGAACGAGGACCATCCGCACGGCGTCGTCGTCGTCGACGACGAGGATGCCGCCTGAACCCTTCCACTCAAGCCACGCCGGCACAGCCGGGGCATGGGCCGGACGGTCTGCGACGGGTGGCGTGGAGGGTTCCATTTTTGAGCGGGCGACCGGCTGGCAACGCCACCCGGGCCTGGGGGTGCTATCGTCACGAACGGCATCTTCCACGAGGTCGGTGACTACGTACCGTTGTTCCGGACGCCCCCGCGGTATCGCCTAAGCATTTGACCTTCACGGCCTGCGGCGCAGCCTGAGGCTGCCTTTCGGAGGAGTGGCTGAGTTGGTTTAAGGCACCTGACTTGAAATCAGACGTGGGCGCAAGCTCACCGGGGGTTCGAATCCCTCCTCCTCCGCCAATTTCCCGGCGCCTGTCGCGGCTTGAGATTCGCCGCCGGACGGGCTGCAATGGCGGTCCGTGGGCAAGCTTGAAGAGTTAAAGGCGGCCATCCGCCAGAGGCAGGGGTGCGACTCCCGCTTCGTGGAGACCGTCCTTGTCCGGGAATCCATACCGAGCGGCGCCTCGTGGGAGGGGGATGTGGCCATATTCGACCTGCTGGGCCATCCGACGGCGAAGCGCTGCTATGCGTGGTGCGAACCGGTCGGCGAGGAGGCCGCGAGCCGGCAGATCTTCCAGGTCATCGACATTCCGCCGGTGGAATCCGCCGAGACCGCCATCCGGTTTGCGCTGGCGGCTCATGAGAGGAAGGCCGCGTCCGGAAATTCGCCATCTAACTCACGCAGCGCAAAATAAGGACGCTGCCGGAGCGGGGGGTAGGCCTTGACAACATTTGCCACCGCGGGGTATTATAACAGTTCGTTATAACACTCACTTTTGTCTAAAGTGGGCCCTGGGGCCCGCTTTTTTTTTCCCACAATCCAACCTATGAGCAGCGAAATTCTTTCCGTCCTCGAGTACATGGAGAAAGAGAAGGGCATTCCGCGCGGCGACATGATCGCGACGATTGCGAATGCCCTCAAAACTGCTGCGCAGAAAGGGGTTAACTCGGGCCAGGAGCTCAAGATCGACATCAATCCCAAGAACGGACAGCTCAAGGCCTGGGCCCTGATGAAGGTCGTGGACTCGGTCAGCAACCCGAAGACGGAGGTCCACGTCGAGAAGGCGCAGGCCTCCAAGCCGGGAGCCGTGATCGGCGAGTTCATCGAGCGCGAGATCGACCCCTCGACGCTGGGCCGCATCGCGGCCCAGACCGCCCGCCAGGCGGTCATGCAGCGGCTGCGCCAGTTCGAGAAGGACCGCATCTACGACGACTTCAAGGACCAGGTCGGCAACATCGTGACCGGAACGGTCCGGCGCCGGGAGCGCAATGACATCTACATCGACATCGGCAAGGCCGAGGCCGTCATGCCCGCCAAGGAGCAGGTCCCGATGGAGGAGTACCAGCCGGGCGATCGCATCCGCTGCCTCCTGCTCGAGATCGAGAACACCCCCCGCGGACCCGAGATCATCCTGACCCGGGCCAGCCCGAAGTTCGTCCGCCGGCTCTTTGAGCTCGAGGTGACCGAGATCGCCGACGGCACCGTCAAGATCGAGGCCTTCGCGCGCGAGCCCAGCTACAGGACGAAGATCGCCGTGTCCTCGAGGGACCCGAAGGTCGACCCGGTCGGCGCCTGCGTCGGCGCGAGGGGCGCCCGCGTCAAGACGATCGTCCGCGAGCTCGGCGGCGAGAAGATCGACATCATCAAGTTCTACGCCGACCCGCGCGAGATGGTCATCGAGGCCCTGAAGCCCGCCGTGCCGCGCGAGATCATCATCGACGAGCGCAACCGCCGCATCCTGCTGAAGGTGGCGACGGACGACCTCGCCATCGCGATCGGCCGCAAGGGCCAGAACGCGCGCCTCACCTCGCGCCTGATCGGCTGGCGCATCGACATCGAGGAATTCAAGGCCGAGGGCGACGACCCGCGCGGCAACGCAGTCAACGCCCTGGTCAAGTCGCTCGGCCTCGATGCCGCGATCGCGGGGCGCCTCGTGGACATGGGCATCAACTCGCCCGCCGCCTTCGAGGGCGTCGTGGCCGACGACCTTGTAGGCGCGGGATTCACCGCCGAGGAAGCGCAGGACGTGATCCAGCGCGTGACCTCCTGATCACTGACGAATGAGCATCCGCATCCACGAACTCGCACGAAAGCACAACATGGAGGGCCGTGACATGCTGGCCCTACTGAAGGAGCGCGGGTACGTTGCGGCCGACACGAAGTCCGTCTCGAGCACGGTCAGCAAGATCTACATCGAGGAGATCGACAAGGAGTTCGCGGCAAAGACGCAGGTGAGCGCGCCGGTTGCCGCCGTCGAGGCCCCCGCGCCGGTCCCCGCCGCGGCGCCCGCTGACGCGGCGAAGGCCCGCAGCCCGATCGGCATCTTTGTGAAGACGGCCCAGGATGTCGCCCGCGAGAAGGAGACGGTGGCCAAGGTAGCCGCCGCCGCCGCAACCCCGCCGCGCCCCGCCGCGCCCCCGATCTCCGTCGCCAAGGCGCCGTCTCCGCCGCCGCCGCGCCCGGTCATCACGACGCGCCCGGCGCCGGTTGCGCCGATGGCGAGCCCCGCCGCGGCGCCCAAGCCCGCCGCCGCGCTGGCCCCCGCGAAGGCGGGACCCGCCCCCGTCCCCGTCGCCGAGGCGCCCAAGCCGGTCGCCGGGCCTCCGCCGCTTCCCGTGCGAGGCCCCACCGGCCCGCGGCCGCTCCCGAGCCTTTCGCCCGCGATGGCCTCGTCCGTGCCGGTCGTCACCGTCGAGGGCGACGTCAAGATCATCCACCTTAAGCCGCCCGTCATCGTGCGGGACTTCGCGGCCGCCCTGAGCCTCAAGCCCTTCAAGCTCATTTCGGAGCTGAACCAGATCGGCGGCTTCGCGTCGATGAACTCCACGATCGACGAGGCCGTCGCGCAGAAGGTCGCCGAGAAATACGGCTTCGTCCTCGACATCAAGCACCGCGGCGACGCCACGGCGCAGCAGCAGGCCAAGGACAAGATCAAGGCCAAGCCTGTCGCGGACGATTCCAAGGACATGGTGGCGCGGCCCCCGGTGGTCGTCATCCTGGGCCACGTCGACCACGGCAAGACCACGCTCCTTGACGCGATCCGCAAGGCGAACGTCGCCGCGGGCGAGGCCGGCGGGATCACCCAGCACATCGGCGCCTATCAGATCGAGCACAACGGCCGAAAGATCACCTTCCTGGACACCCCGGGCCACGCGGCGTTCAACAAGATGCGCGCGCGCGGTGCTTCGGTCACCGACATCGCCGTTCTCGTCGTGGCCGCGGACGACGGCTTCATGCCGCAGACCGACGAGGCGCTCGAGCACGCCCGGAACGCCAAGGTCGTCACCATCGTGGCCGTCAACAAGATGGACGCGAAGGGCGCGAACCTCGACCAGGTGAAGGCCCAGATGCAGCAGAAGGGAATTGCCCCCGAGGACTGGGGCGGCGAGACGATCACGGTTCCTGTGTCCGCCATCAAGGGCACAGGGATCAACGACCTGCTGGAGATGATCCTCCTCCAGGCTGACGTCCTCGAGCTCAAGGCGAACCCGAAGGCCGAAGTCGCGGGCGTCGTCATCGAGTCCCAGGTCGACGTGGGCCGCGGCCCGCTCTCGACCGTGATCGTCCAGAAGGGCACGCTCCGCACGGGCGACGCCATCGTCTGCGGGGCCCAGTGGGCCAAGGTCCGCGCCATGTTCGACGACAAGGGCGAGCCTATCAAGGAGGCCCCCCCGTCCACGCCCGTGCGCGTCATCGGCTGGTCGGGCACGCCCGACAGCGGCGCCACCTTCCGCGCGGCCAAGAACGCCCGCGACGCCGAGAACCTCGCCGAGGAAGAGGCCCACAGGCTCAAGAAGGCGGTCACCACCGTCGACTCGGCCCAGAAGGACATGTCCGTCGAGAACCTTTTCGCCAACATCGTCGCGACGCAGCAGAAGGTGCTCAAGGTCATCGTCAAGGCCGACGTGTTCGGCTCGGCCGAGGCCGTGAGGCAGCTGCTCGAGGGCATCAAGAGCTCGAAGGTGTCGCTCGAGATCGTCTCGACGGATGTCGGGCTCGTCACCAAGAACGACGTCATCATGGCGGCGGCGGCCGGCGCCACGATCCTCGGCTTCAGCACAAAGCTCGAGAACGGCGTCACGCCGCTGGCCAAGCACAACAGCGTGCGCATCGAGTCGTTCAACATCATCTACGAGCTGGCCGACAAGGTGCGCGAGATGATGGCCGACCTCCTCGACCCCGACATCAAGGAGATCAAGCTGGGTGCCGCCGAGGTGCGCGCCACCTTCCCGCTCGCCAAGGGCTTCGTGGCGGGCTGCCTCGTCACCGAGGGCAAGATCAACCGCAATGCCGCGGCGCGCCTGCGCCGGGGCCGCGAGGTCGTGCACGAGGGCAAGGTCGGCACGCTCAAGCGGTTCAAGGACGACGCCAACGAGGTGCGCGCCGGCCTCGAGTGCGGCGTGAAGCTCGACGACTTCAACGGCTACCAGGTGGGCGACGTGATTGAGTGCTACGACACCCAGAAGGTCAGGGCGTCCCTTTGACGGGCTGACCCTGGACGACGCCCGTGTCCAACCGCATCGTCAGAATCAACGAGCTCGTCCAGCGCGAGATCAGCGACATCCTGCGCAAGCGGCACACGTCCGAATCGGCCGCCATCACGATCTCCGAGGTGCGGATTGCCCCGGACCTGCGCGACGGCCGCGTCTTCGTCGCCATCCTCGGGGAGCCCGAGGAGGTCGCGAGCCGGTTCAAGTGGCTCCAGGGCAGGGCGAACTCGATCCGCGCGGAGCTCGCGAAGCGCATCACCATCAAGTTCCTGCCGCACCTGACCTACGTGCTCGACAAGTCGAGCAACCGCGTCGCCCGACTCCTCCAGGCCATGGACGATGTCGAGAAGACGGCCGGAAGCCACGGGGAGCCGGGCCATGGGCACGTACTATCCTGACTTCTCGGGGCCGTTCCAGGCCCTCCTTGCCTCCGTCAGGGGCATGCCGGTCGCCGTCATCGGGCATGCGCGCCCGGACGGCGACTGCATCGGCTCGCAGGTGGCGCTCTCGCGCATCCTGTCGGCGCTGGGTTCCGCCGCCGTCTGCGTGAACCCGGACGCCGTGCCGCGCCGCCTGGCCTACATCGCCACGGGCACGAGGTTCATCCGCACCGACGAGGCGCTGCTCCTTCCCGAGGAGACCCTCGCCGTGTTCGTTGATTGCGCCGACCACGCGCGCGCCGGCGAAAGGCTCAAGGACCGGTTCCCCGGACCGGCGGGAACCGTCGACCACCACCTCTCGAATGGCGGCTTTGGCGCCATCAACATCGTCGATAGCGGCTCGGCCGCGTCCTGCGAGATGCTCGCCGGGCTCTTCATTGACGCGGGCCTGGCGATCGACGTGGTGACGGCGACCGCGCTATTCGCCGGCATCCTGACGGACACGGGTCAGTTCCGCTACAGCTCGACATCGCAGCGGACCTTTGACCTGGCGGGCGAGCTCGTATCGCGCGGCGCCTCGCCGTCCGAGGCCGGCTATGAGCTGTTCGAGCGGGAGTCGGCCGGCAAGCTGCGGCTCCTCCAGAACTTCCTGGCGTCGCTCGCGATGGAATGCGGCGGGCGCCTCTGCATCGGCACCCTGGAGGCCGGCGTCTTCGAGTCCACGGGGACGACCGCCGAGGACACGGAGGGCCTGGTCGACTTCGCGCGCTGCGTCGACGGCGTCGATGTCGGCGTCCTGATCGAGGAAAAGCCCGACGGCGGCGTGAAGGCGAGCCTGCGGGCCAAGGATCCGCTCTGCCGGCTGGACCTGGTCGCGGGAAAGTTCGGCGGGGGCGGCCACGCCTGCGCCGCGGGGCTCAACCAGAAGAAGGGCGCGGGAGAGTTCCGCGCGCTCCTCATCGCCGCCATCGAGGAGCGCCTCCGGGTCGTCGACGCCGAGCGGGCGAAGGCGAGGGGATAGGCCATGCTGGTCCCCCCGAAGGAACTCGATGGCGTCCTGCTCGTCGACAAGCCGAGCGAGCACACCTCCCATGACGTCATCGCGCGCCTGCGCGGCAAGCTGCGCATGCGCAAGATCGGCCACGCGGGCACGCTCGACCCGATGGCTACGGGCCTGCTGATCGTCCTCGTGGGCAGGGCGACGCGGGTGTCGCAGTTCATCATCAGCCTGGACAAGGAGTACGAGGGCACGGTCGAGCTCGGAAAGACGACGGACTCCCAGGACGCGGACGGCGAGGTGATGGAGACCCGTCCGGTGCCCGCGCTCGCGGAGGCCGACGTGAGGGCGGCGATGCAGGGATTCCTCGGCGACCAGTACCAGACGCCGCCCATGTTCTCGGCGATCAAGATAGGCGGCGTGCCGCTCTACAAGAGGGCGCGCAAGGGCGAGGAGGTGGAGAGGGAGCCGCGTTTCATAAGGGTCATGTCCTGGGACCTCCTGCGATTCGAGTCGCCCAGGATCGACTTCAGGCTGCGCTGCACGAAGGGCACCTACGTGCGCACGCTTGCCCACGACCTGGGGGCGAAGCTCGGGTGCGGCGCGCACCTCAGCGCGCTCCGCAGGACGGCGACGGACAGGTTCAACGTGGCGCAGGCGCTCACGATGGACCAGATCCAGGCGATGTCGCTGCCGGAGATCGAGAAGCGGCTCATCCCCGTGAGCCAGGCGGTCCCGAGCGTCGCGCTGTGAGCACTCCGGCACAGTTCGCGGGCCTGGACAGGGTGGCGCTCCCGATGCGCCCGATCCATGTTGCGATCGGCATGTTCGACGGCGTGCACCTCGGGCACAGGGCGGTCATCGAGAGCGCGGTCCAGTCGGCCCGCCACAGCGGCGGCGTGTCGCTCGTCCTGACGTTCTCTCCCCATCCGAGCGTGCTCTTCCGGCCCGACAACCCGACGCGCATGATCATGGACCTGCCCAGCAAGGTGGCGAAGATGGGCTCGCTCGGAGTCGACGCCGTCGTGGTCCAGCCCTTCACCCGTGACTTCGCCGCCATCGGCGCCTCGGAGTTCATCCCCTTCATCAAGCGGCACCTGCCGCGGCTTGCCGGCATCTATGTCGGCGAGAACTTCCGGTTCGGCCAGGGGCGCAAGGGCGACGTGGCGATGCTGGTCGCCGAGGGCCGCAAGCACGGCATATCCGTCTTCAGCGCGCCGCGGGTCAACCTGGACGGCGAGCCCATCAGCAGCACCAGGATCCGGGAGAGGATAGGGCAGGGCGACATGAAGGGCGCGGCGGCCCTCCTCGGCTATGTGTACACGGCCGAGGGCACGGTGGTACACGGAAAGCAC
>Ga0302326_10010944_pt1 | contig 19581 bp, 19 predicted proteins | sample Palsa_T0_3_FD_202264 | JGI IMG/M metagenome (GOLD analysis project Ga0302326, IMG submission 202264) | Peat permafrost microbial communities from Stordalen Mire near Abisko, Sweden - Palsa_T0_3 | ecosystem: Environmental > Terrestrial > Soil > Palsa > Peat permafrost | place: Sweden: Abisko...
CCCCGGCCTGGCCTACACGCCGCAGGCCACAGGCCAGCTCTTTCCCACCACGGTGGCGACAGTGATGGCAGGCCTCGAATTCACGCTCGATCCGTAAGGAGAAGTCATGCTGCGCATCTACTCGCTTCTTTCCGCCGCCGCCGTCGCAGTTTGCGTCCTCAGTGGGGGTTGCAGCATGCCCACCCCCGGGAACGCCGAGATCGGGTGCGCCTATGACCCGCAGTCCAGTCCCCTTTGCCCAGGCTACGACGCTGGGCTCCGGGCAGTCGTCGACTCGGGTCCACGGGTCGCCGCCGAGGATGACGGGGCATCGGAGGGGGGGACCAACGTCTCGGGCCTGGGCATGCCGTGCAGCAGCTCCGCCGACTGCGCGAGCTTTGGCGCGGACTACTGCCTCATCGCTCCCAACGGCGGATTTACCTCGTTCTGTACGTACACGCACAGCACGGTGGCCATCTGCGGCGCAAGCTACGGCTCCTGCGATTGCTCGCAAAGCCCGATCGCGCTCGTCAACACGTACCCGCCGAGCATTTGCGTCCCGCCCTCGCTAGCGTCAGTCTTGCCGTCTTACGGGTGTACCTGTCTCAGTACGGGGTGAAGTCAGGCCGCTCGGCTGTGCGTACCGCGTCAGCCCTGATACAATGACGGCCTTATGGCAAGAGATCGACTCGTGGAGATCAAGCCCCCGGCATCGCAGGCGGCGCGCGAGCGCGACGTTGCCATCCGGAATGTACGGGATCAACTGATGCAGTTCATGGAGCGAAAGCTCGTAAAGGAGCGCGGCAAGGAACTGCGGTCGCTCGGTCCCGACGTGGCTTGCATGGTCGAGGGCCTCGCCGATTGCATGGCCATGATTCACTTCGACGTCATGCGCGCCGTTGCGAACCGCGACCCGGACTCGCACGAGCCCAAGCTCAGCATCGTGCGCGAGCCCGAGCGAAACAGATAAGATCGCGCGCCCACCTCGGACGAGGGTCCCCCCCCTAGAGCGTGCCCGCCCCGTGCGCTGCCGCATAGGCCTTCGCACGCTGCAAGATATGCAGCGTGTCCGAGACGTGGTCGCCCACCAGCGTCACGACGTAATTGCCTGCGTCGAGCTTCACGTCGATCTCGAGCCAGGAGTCACGTAGGCCGTACGGGTCGTTCGGTATCCGCGACGCGTCCACCTCGCCGTCGAGCACGCGGAGGTTATGGCATCGCAGCATCCGGGCGAAGCGCTCCGGATCGACGCCTCCCGGAGGCCGCACGAAGAGGTAGACACCCCAGACCGTGCACACGCCGTTGCATGCGTTCTGATGGAACTTCGAACGGACCCCGAGAACTCGGATCGAATCGAGCGCTCGCGCCTCTTCTTCCGCGGGCAGCGCGTCCCGGCACTCGTTGGCTTCCATGCTTGCGGCGCGCGCGGGCAAAGGGACGCGCGCGGCGCACGCGCCGACGAGGAGCCCCAGCGCGGTGACCATAGCCCCGAGCGAAGCACCTCTGCCGATGGCCCTATTGACGTTGACGCCCACGCTGGAGATTACGTCCGGGCGCCGCGAAGGTTACGTACGGCAGCGTGCCGGCACGCGATTGCGTGGCGCGGCGGATCCCGGCGCGGGGGCCACACGCGGGTCGTGCAGCCCCCCCACCGGTCCACGGCGCTGCTGAGATTCGCCTCGGTCAGCGCATCGAAACGGAGGGCACGACCTTGGACGGAGCCCACGAGGTAGCGCGGTCCAGGATCCTCTGGGCGTCACGCGGCGAAGTCGTCGACACCTGGATGGCGAATCCATCCTGGGCGGGTTTGACGGCGATGTCGACGACGGCGTCCGGCAAGAAGAACGGGTCGCCGTCGTCGGCCATCTGCCCCAGTGTCGCGTCCGCGCTGTGGCACTCGAGAGCGCGGTCCAACCACTCGGCGGTCACGCCCGGCTCCGCGGCCACCGTCACGATGGCGCCGCGCAGCTGCGCGCGGGCGTCACTCTTCGACGGTTCCGTGCCGCGGTAGAGAGGACGCACGCCCGTGACCGTTTGCCCGCCCAGAAGGGCGGAAATCGGCTGCCCTTCGTTGACGCCATTGCAGCGCGTGGTCGCGATGTAGTTGGCGTGATCGGCGGCGGTCTTGGCCTGCGCGTTCGTATCCGACGAACCGCAGCCCGCGACGGCAATCGCGACGAGAGCTGCGGCTGTAACTGCATAGTGCCCCGGAAGGAGCAACGAACCATGGCTGAGGTGCTTCATGTTTTCGGCCTCCAGTCGGGAGACAGAAGCATCAGGCGCGCCAACTTTTCCGCTCGCGCTACCCTCATTCCTGGTCGGAACAGCTCAACCTGGCTGGCCTCGGCCTGCCTAAAAAACGTGCCCCACTCTCCACAATGCAATGTCTGTCCACGTTGGTACGTCGGACCTTGATCCTCGGATGCCTCCCGTGACCGGCGTGTCCTGATGTAGATCTGAGCCCACCATGCTCACCCGGCGGATCACTTCGATCGTCGCCGTCCTTGCCGCTGCCGTCTGGCTGGGCGGAATCGTCGCCCTCGGCGCCGTCGCCGCGCCTATCGTCTTCTCCCGCGTCGCGTGGCCACAGAACGCCGACGCGATGAGCCTTGTCTTCCATCGCTTCGACGCCGTCGCCATGGTCTGTGCGGCCCTGGTCGTGGCGTCCGAGGTGGCCCGGGCCACGGCTGGCGCTCGCTTCACTCCCCTCGATCACGGCCGCGGGGCCGCCTCGCTCCTCGCCGCGGTGGCGGCGTTCGTCGAGGGCGTGAGCGTCTCGCCTCGCATCGCAGCGCTCCACGCCGGCGGCGCCGTGCGGGGCGTGAACGCGGCGGGCCTGGAGCTCGCGCACCTGCACGGCGTGGCCGAAACGCTTGGGAAGACGGAGGTGGGCCTGCTCGTGGTCGTCCTCGTGCTCCATGTTCTGTCCTAGCCCCGCGTCGTCTTCCCGCGTGAACGCCTTGCTCAGGCCCACAGAGTGCTCCGGGGCGGCGGCGGTGTCGCAGAAAAACGCCGTGGTCATGGTGCCGGTTTCACGATGGAGCGAAGCTTTGGGAAGAGCTCCAAGAATGACAACGTCGAGAGCCTGCGCCCGCCTTTGCATCGCCGTCGCCTCGGGGCTCGGCTGCGGAGGCACCAACGGCAACGGGAGCGGCGGCAGCGATGCGGCGTTTGGCGGTTCCGCGAGCGGCGCATCCTCCGGCGCCAGCTCGTCGGGCGGAGTCGACAGCAGCATCGGCTGCGCGGCATCGTGCGACGGCGGCGCGCCCGCATCGTCCCTGCGGACGGGCGTCTCCCCGAGCGACAACTTCGACCTCTCCGGCTACACGCTCACCATCCCCGTGAACAAGACGGGGGGCGTGACCGGCGTCGCGACCATCATTTCGTCCGCGGCGCTCGCCGGCGGGTACACGTCGACTTTCTTCTACACGGGCTCGGATGGCGCCATGGTCTTTTACGCCCCTTCGAACGGAGCCTCGACGATCATGGACGGCAACCCGGACCACTCTCGTTCCGAGCTGCGCGAGATCTTCGACGGCGGCGACGGAAGCGTGGACTGGACGAACAACGCCGGCGGAACCATGACCGCGACGTGCCGCGTCGATCGATCGACGATCGACTCCGACGAGGTGACGATTGGCCAGATCCACGCCGAGGATGCGCCCTTCGTCCTTCTCGAGTATTCGGCGACCTCGAGCGAGATCCGCGTGGCCATGTACGCGAAGACCGACTCCAGTTCGCCCGCAGTCACCAATCTCGTACCGAACTTCGACGGGGGCAGTCCGATCTCGTATTCGCTCGGGTGGCACAAGTCGACGGTGTCCATCGTCGTGAACGGCATGTCGTTCGACCTTCCGACGGGTTCCTCGTGGAACGATGTTCCCGTGTACTTCAAGGCTGGCGCCTACAGCGCGGCGCCGAGCCACGGCAATCCGGCGGGCGACGCCACGCAGGTCTCGTTCTACGCCCTCGCCATCACGCACTGAGCGGCCTCTAGCGCACCGCCGTCGAGATGAGCTCAAGGTTTGCTGTCATCCTGAGCGAAGCGAAGGACCCCACGGAGAGCGCGGAAGGGCGTCGTCCATGGGGTCCCTCGCTGCGCTCGGGATGACAGCAAAGGTTTGACGTCATCACGACGGCGCTGCGCTAGCGGCGTGCGGGGTCGTCGACGGCGGCGCCGTCCGAGGATGCCTTCGAGTCGCTTACTGGCACCCATCGCCATGGACCCGCGCCGCGGGCTTCCACTCCAGCGGCGCCGCCGCGGAGCTCACTCGCCCCAGGTAGTCCGCAAACGCCGTGACATCGAGGGGTCCCGTCTTCGGGTCCTTGCCCTCGCGCAGCACCTGGTAGCCATCGCCGCCGCCGGCGAGGTAGGAAGGAACGGCTATCCGCACGCGCCGGTCCGCGGCGAGCGGCTGCCCGCGAAGGCGCAGATCGCTCACCTCCAGGGATCCCTTGGACCGGTCGACTGTGTACCGGTACGACAGCCCGCGGGACACTTGCAGGATCCCCGTGTGTCCGTACTGCCGCTGCAGGAGCTCGCGGATCTGGGCGCCCGTGAGGGTCATTGTGACGACATCGTTGCGGAAGGGCTGGATCTCGAAGGCATCGGCAAACGTGACGGCGTGCGCGCCAAGGTCGGGCCGGTGGGCGACGAGATCGGCGCGTATGCCGCCTTGATTCATGAAACCGACGTCGGCGTCGCCGGCCGATTGCATGGCGTCCGCGATGAGGTCGCCGAGGGGCGTTTCGCACGAGGGGCCGCCCGCGCGGCGCAGATCGCCGGTGACCTCGCCCTTGACCCATCCGACGACGCGATCGGCGACGGGGCGTGCGCGCTCGACGTACCGGGCGACCACGGACTCGACTTGGGGGTCGGGCGGGACGTCGCGGGTGACCGGGACGTTGCGCGCGCTCATGTCGACGATACGCCTGGCGGCGGGGTCCAGGGTGAGATCGATCGCGGTCACGAGGCGTCCGTAGCTGGAGGCGCTCGTGACCAGGCGGCCGCCGATGCGACAGTCGTAGGCTTGATGGGTGTGACCGCTGATGACGATGGCGATGGCCGGGTCCAGCCGATCCAACATGGGCAAGAGAGCCCCGGTGAGCCCGTCGCAGGAGTCGTAGGTGCCGCCCGGCCCTTGGGCGGCGCCCTGGTGGATGACGAGGACGATGGCGGAGACGCCCAGCTTCTGGAGCTCCGGCACGAGGGCGTTCGCCGCGGACGCTTCATCGCCGAACGCGAGCCCGCGGACGGCGGCGGCGTTGGTGACGGCCGGGGTGTGCTCGAGGGTCTCGCCTATGAACGCGACGCGCGCGCCATCCCACTCCTTGACGACGTAGGGCGGAAAGAGGGTGCGGCCTGCGTCGCGCTCGACGACGTTTGCGGCGAGGTACGCGAACCGCGCCCCTTCGAAGGCGCCGGCATCGCACGCGGAGCCCGCATCCAGAGGGCCGAGAGCAGGGTCGGCGACGGCGGCATCCACGGGCGCGCGCGACGATTCGCCGGGCTTCTGCATCACCGCGGCGCAGCCTCCGTGCTGGAGCCACTCGAGCCTGGGCACGCCGCGGTCAAAGTCGTGGTTGCCGACGGCCTCGATGTCGAGACCCATGCGGTTCATCACCTCGATGGTCGGCTCGTCGTCGAAGAGGCCCGATACGAGGGGGCTCGCGCCGGTGAGGTCGCCAGCCGACACCAAGACGGTATTCGGGTTCTCGGAGCGAAGGCGAGTGAGGAGGGCGGCGAGGAAGACCGCGCCGCCCGTCGGGACACGCAGTTCGCCCGCATCGTCGCGCCCCGCGTCCGAGGGGGCGAGCGGCTCGCCGGGCGGAGCCGTGACGAAACCGTTGCCGCCGGGCGGCGGCTCGAGGTTGCCATGGAAGTCGTTGATCGCGAGCACGCGCACGCGCACGACAGGCACGCTCGCTGGGCCCGTTCGAGCGGGCCGCGCGTCGGCGAGCGCCTCGCCGCCGTCGTGCGGCATGGAGGCGATGGACGGCGAGGCCGGTTCTGAAGGGGGCGCGCACGACGAGGCGAGAGCGAAGGCGCCGAACGCCGCCGCGCGAGCCGCCCGACGAGTGTAGGACGCGAGAGAGGGCCGGGGCTGCATTGGTTCGCGGCAGATCATCACGCCTCGCCGGTCGCGGAGCGGCAAATCGACGCTGGTTCCGCTCATCCGGCCGCCGCGGCCGGGCGGCTCACGCTGTCGCCGTCTCCGCTCTTCAGCTGCTGGAAGATCGCCGACGAAAGAACAGTAAGTCCGCCGAGCAGGAGCATCGCTTCATGGATGCCGTGGATCATCAGCGGTGGCTCGGAACGGAATCGGTCGGGAATGAAGAGCGCGGTCGCGAGGGACGCCACCGCGACGCCGAAGCTCATCGACATCTGCTGCATCGTGCTCGCGAGCGTGCTGGCCATGCTGGCGTCCGAGGGCGCGACGTCGGCATAGGTCAACGTGTTCATGCTCGTGTACTGGAGTGACGAGAGGAACCCGAACGCCAGCGCTTGCACGACGATGACCGCCGCGGGTGTCGTCGCGCCCACCGTGGCGAAGAGGACAATGACGAGGCCGAGGAGCGCCGTGTTCCACAGGAGCACCCGCCGGTAGCCGAAGCGCGACAAGATTCCCGGGATCGTCATCTTCAGCCCGATTGCGGCGGCCGTCTGCGGCATCAGAAGAAGGCCCGATTGGACGGGCGTGTAGCTGAGCCCCACCTGATAGAGGAGCGGGAGGAGAAAGGGCATTCCGCCGGCCCCAAGGCGAGTGACGAAGCTCCCGAGGACGGCGGCGCGCAGAGTTCGGATGCGGAAGAGCGTGAGCCGCAAGACGGGGCTGAGCGTTCTCCGCGCATGGATCGCGTAGCCCACCAGGAGTGCAATCGCGAGCGCGAGGAGCCCGAGGACCCGAGCGACGCGGAGCGTGTGCTCTCCGAAGACCTCGAGGACGTACGAGAGAAGAGCGATTCCCGCACCGAATAGCACCAAGCCGACCCGATCGAGAGGCTTCGTCACCTCGGCCCTGAAGTCAGGGAGATGGCGGTAAACGAGGTAGAGTCCCACGACCCCCATCGGCACGTTGACGAAGAAGATCGCCCGCCAGTGCAGGTAGCTCACGATGAGCCCCCCCGCGAGAGGCCCCACCATCGGTCCGATCAGCGAAGGAATGGCGACGAAGCTCATCGCGCGGACGAGCTCGGACTTGGGGAACGCGCGCACCATCGTGAGCCGACCGACCGGGACCATCAACGCGCCGCCGCATCCCTGCAGGATTCGGCACAGGACCAGCACGTGGATGCTGCTCGAGGTCCCGCACAGGATGGATCCCACCGTGAAGAGCCCGATCGCGGCGGCGAACACGCGCCGCGTTCCGTACCGGTCGGCGACCCAACCGCTTAGCGGAATGAAGACCGCGACGCTGAGCGTGTAACTGCTGAGCACCGACTTCATGCTCAGCGGCACGACGTCGAGCGCTTTCGCGATCGCCGGCACGGCGGTGTTGAGGATGGTCGTGTCGAGCGACTCCATGAAGAGCGCCACCGCCACGAGCCAGGGCAAGAGCCGCTTTGCCGCGGGGGAGACCTCCGGAGCGCCTTCGGGAGCCTCGGTGCTGGCCTGAGGGCGCCCGCTTTCGGTCACGCTCTCGGCGAGGGTCATGGTCGAGGACGATGATAGCGCTGACGAGCTCGGAGCAAAGCGGGCCGTTCTGGTCGCTGGGACAGCACTCTCCGCTCTGGTCGCCCTTCGCTCGATGGCCCAGCAGAACAAGGACACGGTGCAAGTACAGAACGGGCTGGCGCTCTCGGAGTTCAAAGGATACGAAGACTGGCAAAGTGTGGCCCCGAGTCACACCGATTCCACAAATGTGATCCGATTGATTCTCGCCAACCCCGCGATGATCAACGCGTACAAGGCAGGGTCCCCGGGCAACGGCAAGCCCTTCCCCGATGGCTCCAAGATTGCGAAGATCTTGTGGGAACAGAGAAAGATTACCGACCCGCCTTTTTCCGGGAACGCGCCCGACACGGTGCCGGGCAAGCTGACTGAGCTCGAGTTCATCGAAAAGGACAGCAAACGATTTCCAGACACGCACGGATGGGGCTTTGCCGCGTTCAAGTATGACGCCGCAACCGACAAGCTCGCGCCCGTCACCTCGACCGACCGGCCGCCGCAGGTGAACGACGCCAAGTGCGGAGCTTCTTGCCATGCGATGGCAGCGTCGACGGACTACATTTTCACCGCCTATCCGAGGAGATAGTCGAAAACGTCGAGCGCCAAAGGCCGTGCCGCAGGCCTGACTTGTCGGCGAGGAGCTCGACGTTGAGGGCGACGATCGCGCCCGAGTTCAGGTCGGCCGCGAGCAACGCGACCGCGAACAGGGTACTTCACGCGCGGATGACGGCCTGGTACACGGATCGGGCTGCCCAGAGGTTGCTCGCGCCATCGACGCTCCGGTCTTCGGTCTTCGCTGCCCTTCCCTTAGGTCCCTCGACGTGAACTCGACCCGCTCCAAGATCCGTGCACTCGGCGGCGGCGCCCATCGCGCGGCGACCTTGGCCGCTGGGCCGATGGCTCTTTCGGTCCTGGCCACCGCGGCGCTCGTGACGGGTTGTGACTACGTCGACACGCCGTACACCAACGTCGTCGTCGACAACGACTACCCGGCAGACGCGGCTGCTCCTCTTGTTGTCTATCAGGCCCATTGGCAGGCCGTCGCATTCACGACTCCGATCCCTCCCGGTTCGTCGTCGGCGCCCCAGACCACCGTGCCCGCGTCGGACAACACGGCGTGGGTCGTGCTCGCTCCGGGATGGGATCCGTCCAGCTCTTCGTCGCCGACTTCGTACGTCGTCATGCAGTCGCGAAGCGGGTTCGCGGTGCACTTGAACGACACGCTTCACATCCCCGTGGACGACGCGGACTTTGCGGGCAACTGCGCAACCGGCACCCCCCTCACGCAGTCCCAGGCCGACTTCATCACGCAGTTCGTCTTCCCGAGCACCTTCCAGGGGTTAGGGTACGACGCGGCGACCTGCATGACGACGCCCGTGGGCGATGCGGGGGCCGAATGACGGGGCCGCACCGGTCGCGCGCCAGAGCATTCGCCTTCGCCGGAGCGTGGCTCGTTGCTCGCATCTTGCTCGCGCCCACTTTGGCGCATGCCCAGCCCGCGCCGCCCGCGGCCCATCAAGACGAAGCACTCGACTTGATGAATCTCCTTTCGTGGCACGATCTACACGACATCCACAACGAAAGTTGGAATGCGTACGGGCAATTCACCTACATATCGCAATGGCATCCCAGTTTTCCGGCTCCCTACACGAACGCCAACGGGAGCATCAATTCGCTCGTGCCCGACCCAGAGCGTAGCTTCACGGGCACGTTTACCCTCTTTTTTGGACTGCGCCTCTGGCCCGGTGCCGAAGCGTATATCGCGCCGGAGTTCGTCGCGGAGAGGGGCTTCTCGGACCTCCGGGGAATCGGCGGATCCATCCAAAATTTCGAGTTGCAAAAGACGGGCTCGGAGATCCCGACCCTCTACCGATCGCGCTTGTACCTGCGACAGAGCTTGAACTTCGGAGGCCAGCCCGTCGAGAAGACCTCCGATCCGATGCAACTCGCGACTGTGGTCGACAGCCGACGTGTCGTCCTGACAGCCGGTGAGTTTACGTCGCTCGACATCTTCGATCGGAACAACGTGACGTGGGACCCGCGACAGACGTTTCTCAACATGGCCTTCATGACGCACTCGTCGTGGGATTTTGCCGCCGATTCTCGTGGCTATTCGCTCGGCGGCGCGGCGGAGTTTTACTGGGACGACTGGGCCTTGCGCATCAGTCGGATGGCTCCACCCCTGAACCCGAACCAGCTCCCCATCGACACCGACTTGTTTCGGGTCTACGCCGACACCCTGGAGCTCGAGCACGATCACGTCCTCTTCAAGCAGGCCGGCGCCGTACGGGTTCTCGGGTACAGAAATCACGAGGTCGCCGGCCGCTTCGCGGACGCCATCGCCGCCCTCAAAGCCGATCCGTATGACAACGCCGCAAACTGCCCGGCGAACGCTTTCAATTACGGCTCCGGGAACGTGACCGCACCGGACCTGTGCTGGGTCCGCAAGCCGGACACCAAGATGGGTATCGGGATCAACCTGGAGCAGTACGTCACGGAAGACGTCGGGGTCTTCTTCCGGGCGATGTACTCGGACGGGCAGACGGAGGTCGACGCATTCAACGCGGCCGATCGCGACCTGTCCTTCGGCGCAGTGGCGAAGGGTTCTCTCTGGCATCGTCGGTTCGACGTGGCGGGGCTCGGCTACGCCGCCGCATTCATCTCCAGCATCCACGCGCAATACCTGGCGATGGGCGGCGTCGACGGTTTCGTGGGCGACGGCCACCTGCGCCAGGCGCCCGAGAACGTCATCGACTTGTTTTACAGCGTCAATCTGCTCAAGGCGATCTGGCTCACGGCCGACTACCAGGAGCTCTGGAACCCTGGATTCAACGCGGATCGCGGTCCCGTGGAGATCTTCGGCGGGAGGGTCCATGCCGAGTTCTGAGGTGCGCGCCGCGGCGGCGCTCGTCGCACTTGCGGTCCTCCTGACACGGGCCGCTCCTGCCGAGGCGCAGCAACAGGCGCAGGGGTTTGCGCTCGACCGCCTGTATCTGTCCGCTCCGGGCGGAGGGTGGTTCGTGATGGACACCATCGACATGCACGGCGGGCTCGGTGGAGCTGTATCCCTCACGACGGAATATGCGCGCGACCCCCTGCGTGTGCAGGCGAGCGACGGCTCCCAACGACTGACCGTCGTCTCGGACGAGGCTTTGGTGAACATCGGATTCGCCGCGACGTACGACCGCTTTCGCGCGTACCTGAGCTTCGACACGCCTCTCACGGTGCAGGGACAGGGCTGTCCGCCGGCGCCCCACAGCCCCACCTGCGGGATTGTCGGCGGCTATCAGTTTACGGCTCCCAACTCGGGGCAGGCCTTCACCCCCTCGGGCGTCAATCTGGGGACGGCCCCCGACGCGTTGGCGGACGCGCGGATCGGCTTCGACGCACGCCTGCTCGGCTCCGCGGGAAGCCCTCTTCGCCTCGGGGTCGGAGCGCAGCTCTTCGTGCCGAGCCCCAACACGCTCCAGTCGGAGTATCTCACCGACGGCACGTTTCGCGCGATGGGTCGCCTCCTCTTCGCAGGTGACGTCAACGCGTTCAGTTACGCCGGGCAGGTCGGCGTCCACATTCGGCCCCTCGACGAGTCCCCCACGCCGGGCGGCCCCCAGGGGAGCGAGCTTCTGTTTGGCCTGGCTGCCGGGCCGAAATTCTCGGTCGGCAAGGGCAACGCCATGTCGATCGCGGTGGGCCCGGAGGTGTTTGGCGAGACGGCGTTCCGCTCTTTCTTTGGTTCGAACACGACTGGAGTGGAAGGGCTCCTGACGGGCCGCCTCGAGGGTACGGCCGACGATGGGGGCCAGCTCCGGGTGAAGCTCGGCGCTGGCGCCGGCCTCGACGCGAACTTTGGCGCGCCCGAATGGCGGGTCGTCTTCGGGATCGAGCTCTTCGACCACAGCGTGGATCGTGACGGCGACGGGGTCACCGACAGCAAGGACGCGTGCCCGGACGCGCCGGGGATCACGACCAAAGAGCCAAAATCAAGCGGGTGCCCGGCTGCCCCGAACGATACGAGCGCGCCGCCCCCGTAACACGTGGCTAGGCCGACGCGGTCGTCGTAAGGCCATAGGTCTGGATGGGCGCGTCGACCTCGATGACGACGATGGAGACGCCGAGGCCCGTCGCCTTGGCCGATGCTTCGGCACGGAGGAGCGCTTCTGCGCTGCTGCCGCCCGCGCTTTCGGCAGCTCCGAGGAAGCTCCCGAGCGGGAGCTTCGCCTGGCGTGTGGGAAGCGTAAGTTTCTGCACGAATCCGCGGCTGGCCATCTCCTCGGCGAGCACGGCGTGACCGTCACGATCCTCATCGACACCGAGAAGCTGAATCTGCACGAAGAACGACTTGCTCACGTCACTGACCTCCGAATCGGCAGGTTAGAGAGCATCGGCCTCGGGGCGCAACGGTGCTCTGCTCGCCGGCTCCTGAGGCTCATCGTTCGGGTTCTTGGGGGATTTCTTTCATGCTGGTTGTCTCGACCCTCACATTCGGTACGAGGCCCGGTCCGCGCGGTTTGACGGGAGGTCCAATCATTTCAAGGCGTCTCCCGGACCGCGCGTCGACCCGCCCTGGGGATTCGGTACGTCCAGAGCTGCGACGTTCGATCGACCGACCGGGAAGATTGACCCGCCGTCCGCGTTGCCGAGGCGTCCTGGCTTCCACGACGACGGCGCGAAAGAGCCCCGCCACGCTTGGCGATCACGGCTGATGAGGACGTCGATCAAGGGCCGACATTGTTGGCCTCATCCGCATGGCGACGACCAAGCGCGGTCACCATGGGACCCCCAAACATGGCTAACGCCAGGCAGGCGAGAATATATGGCCTTCGGGGCCTCCGAACGGCGCTGGTCGCCACGACCACCCAAACGTCGCATCGTCCCAAGCCTGTAGCCGCGCAGCGAGCCTACGCGGCTCTAGCTCAAGCGACCGTCGGCTACCCGTGCCCTCACGGCACGGCACTCGCAACAGGTCCCTAGATACGGGCGGCGACGCGAACAGCGACGCGCAAAAGGGACAGGGCCGATGATGCACTTGACTCAATTTGCCACGGGGGCATGCGCTGGTTCGATCCTCCTTCTTCTCGGCGCCTGCGCCCACGGCGTCGGCTTCGGCTTCGACGAGTCGAACTTGTTGGTGGAGGAGGGCGGAGCGTCCCCGGTGCCTGAGGCCGCCACGCCCGAATCGAGCGCGACGGGGCCGTCCTCGCACTCGGAAATCCCAGGTATCGGGCCGGGGAGCGACGGAACGATTCACGACGAGGATGCTGCGACGATTGAATTGGGCCAAGACGTTAGTCCGGGCACCGCGCCCGCGGCCGACGCCAGCGCCGCAGCCGTCCCTGCCGTCGAGACAGTGGGCGACCAAGCACCGCCCGAGGGGCCCGCGCCGCTCGACGACGGAGCGACGGACGCGGAGGCAGACGTCGCGGACACCGGCGCGACCACGTCCGCGAGTCCCGCGGCTGCCCCTACTTCGTCGGCCCCCGCAGCTCCGACGGCTCCCACTGCAACTACGACTCCCACCGCGACCACGGGGCCGACGGTTCCGGCCCCGACATCCTCCGCGACTGCTTCGCCTCCGCCGGCGGCACCCACGGCGACCTCGCCGCCCGCGGCGCCCCCTACCACGACCACGCCGCCGGCTGAGGCGGGAGCTCCTTCCACTGAGGCCGACGCAGAAGCAACGAGCTGCCAGCCGTCCTCGTGTTCAAACCTTTGCGTGCCGTACTTCGTTCAGTGCTGCAAGTCGGATAACACCTGCGGATGCTCGCTCTTTTTCCCTCCGGGGCCCTGCGAATAGATCAGCGCACGCGGATCTCGTGCTCATCGATGTAGCGCGCAAGCGACGATGCCGCGGCGCTCCCCTCGAACACGCTGCCGAGGTAACCATCGGGTCGTACGAGGTACGTGGCACCCTCGCGAAAGCCCGCCTCCGTCGCCGCGGGGTCGCAGGCGAAGACGTGCAGCGACAGCCCCCTCTCTTTGCAGCCTGCACGGACGTCGTTCGACGGCGCACCGTAGACGTGCACCTGCCAGTCGAGCGATCGCAGCGGCGTGAAGTTGTCCGGTGCTCCCGCCGTGGCGGGCGCGACCCAGGGCAAGCGATCGCCTGCGTGGATTGACCCCGCGTGCCCCCTGCTCCACGCGCTCTTCCGGTACTCGATGGCGGCTTGCGCCAGGGCACGGAAGAAAAAGCGCTGCCCGACGTGCGTCGCGATGACGCGCGCCGCGAGCCGCGGCACCACCTGCGTGCGGAGCACCTCGGCGAGGCGCCCCGGGCTCGATGCGGCCTGGAACACGCGGTCGGTCGTCGCGACGAGCTTGCGCGCGAACGCGATGCGCTCGGGCTCGTACGTGTCGAGCAGATCCTCGCGCGCGCGCCCGCCGAGAACCGCTGCGAGCTTCCACGCGAGGTTCGTCGCGTCACCGAGGCCCGTGTTCATCCCCTGCCCCCCGACCGGGCTGTGGATATGGCCCGCGTCGCCCAGGATGAACGCCCGCCCAAGGCGGAAGCGGTCGGCCACGCGGTGGTGCACACGGTAGGTCGAGAACCAGTTGACCTTCGCGACGTCGAGCCCAATGCGCCGGATCGGCCGCATGTCGACGTCGTCCCACCCGACGCTTCGCCCGCTCCCGCCCGCGCCATCCTGGATGGTGCCGACGACGCGCGCCCGGCTCTCGCCGGCGAGCGGGAAGAGGCCGAGGAACCCGGCATCGTCGAGCACGACGTGCAGCTCGCCGTTGACCGCGGGCCCGTGCGCCTCGACATCGGCCACGAAGAAGAGGTGCTCGTAGGTGCCGCCCGGGAACTGCGCGCCAATCGCGCGCCGCGTCGGGGAGCTCGCGCCGTCGCACCCGGCGAGGTATCTCGCCCGCCAGGTCGACGTACCGCCGTCCGAACGCCGCTCGTGGACGACCACGCCCTCGTCCGTCGCTTCGAACGAGGTGAAGGCCGTCCGCCGCTCGACCCGCACGCCGGCCGCCTCGAGCCGCTCGACGAGCAGGCGTTCGTGCTCGTCCTGCGGGAAGATGACGCCGAACGGGAACGGGCTCAGCCCGCGTCCGATGGCGCCGATCTCGATGTGCGCCACGCGGTCCCCGCGCCGCCACAGGTTTGCGGCACCAAGGATCCGGCCGCGCCGCACCACTTGGTCGGCGAGATCGATCTGCCTGTAGATCTCCAGCGTGCGCGATTGGACGGCGAGAGCGCGCGACGTCGTGCCCGGCTGCTCCGTCTCGTCGACGATGCGCACCCGCACGCCCTGCTTGACGAGCAGCAGCGCGAGCAAGAGTCCTGTCGGCCCCGCGCCGGAGATGAAAACGTCGACGTCGTTGTTGGTCGTCATCGCGCTGGGTACCCCTCTTCAGGCGTTCGATGTCCTTCTTCCGCAGGGTACCGCCGCGTCACGGTTCACAGACCCCATGGAACCGACCGAACGTCTGGGCCGCCAACACGAAGTGGTACCAGCGCATCGTCATCCTGCCACCGATTGCGAAGAGTCTACGCCTCGAGCGGCGCGAACAGCTCTTCGATGTCGTCTTCGCCGACGGCGGCGCCGCCGTCGTCGCCCAGTACGGCGCTCGACAGCCACCGCTTCTTGCCCTGCAGCGCGATGACACGCTCTTCGACGCTGCCGGCGACGTAGAGGCTGTGCACGAACACGGGCCTGCGCTGGCCAATGCGGTACGCGCGGTCGGTCGCCTGGGCCTGGGCCGCGGGGTTCCACCATGGGTCGTAGTGCACGACGGTGTCCGCGCTCGTGAGATTGAGCCCCGTGCCGCCCGCCTTCAGGCTGATCAAAAACACATCCGCCTCGCCTCCCTCGAAGGCATCGACCATGCGCTGGCGGTCTCGGGTTTCCCCCGTCAGCATCAGGAACCGCACGCGCCGATCGCGGAGCGCTTCGGCCGCGATCGCGAGCATGCTCGTGAACTGCGAGAAGACGAGCACGCGGTGGCCCGATCCCAGTTGCTCGCCGAGCATCTGCAGCAGAGAGTCGAGCTTGGCGCTCTCCCCGACCGGCCGGGCCGCGTCCATCGCCACGAGCCGCGGATCACAGCAGACCTGCCGCAGCTTGGTCAACGCGTCGAGGATGGCGATCGACGACGCGGCGAAACCCTTGGCGCGGATCGTCCGGCGAACGTCGGCGTGGGCGGCCACGCGGATCGCCTCGTACAGCTCGCGCTGCTTGCCGCCAAGCTCCACGGGGACTGCCAGCTCGGTCTTCGGAGGCAACTCGGTCGCGACGTCGCGCTTCAAGCGGCGCAGGATGTACGGCTCGACGACGCCTCGCAGCGCCGCCAGGCGTTCGGCGTCGCGCCGCCCTTCGATGGGCTGCCGCCAGAAGCGTTGGAACGAGAGCTGGTCGCCGAGCAGGCCCGGCGCCAGCCAGTCGAAGATCGACCACAGCTCGCCCAGGTGGTTCTCCACCGGAGTGCCCGTGAGGCAGATCCGGCTCGTCGCCTGCACTCGGTCGAGGGCGCGCCGGGCCTGGGACCGGGCATTCTTGATTGTCTGAGCCTCGTCGAGGAGGGCCACGGAGAAGGGCAGCTCCGCGAACCACGCCTCGTCGCGAACCAGCACGGGGTACGTCGTCACGACGACGTCCGCGGTGCGTGCCGCCGTGCAGCGCCGGTGCCGATCCGGCCCGTGCAGCACGACGACGCGAAGGTGGGGCGCGAAGCGCGCGATTTCGCGGGACCAATTGCCCATGAGAGTCGTCGGCGCGACGACGAGCGCAGGCTGCTGCAGGCGGCCAGCATCCCGCTCCACGCAGAGGTGGGCGATCGACTGGAGCGTCTTGCCCAGGCCCATCTCGTCGGCCAGGATGCCCCCGACGCCCGCTTCGCGAAGGCGCTGCAGGAACGCGACCCCCTCGGCCTGGTACGGGCGCAGCGAGGCACACAGCCCCCCGGGCGCGGCGGCGCAAGTCAGAGGGGCGCGAACGCGCCTTGCCCGCGCAGCGACACCGCCCGGATCCGTCCACGCGATCGGCGTCCGAGCGCTGGAGAAGGCGGCGTCGAGCTCGGCGAGCGCCAAGGCACGCGCGCTGGGGAACTCGCGACCGCGGCGATGATCGCCCTGATAGAGCTCGGCCACCACGCGCAGGATCGCCCGGAGAAGGTCCCGCGGCACGTTGAGGAAGTGCGTGTCGGTGATCCGCACGGCCCACGTGGCTCGCGACGACGCCAGCGACTCGAGCCCGCCGTCGGCGTCGGCGTCGGCCCGCTCGAGCAGTTCGAGGACTGCCGCCAACAAATCGACGCGGCGGCCGTCGAGTTCCACGCCGAGCTCGAACCCAAACCAGTCCGGCCGGTCGTCGCATGGCGCGATCTCGGCGTACCAGGCGGGCGCGCGCTCGAGGACGCGGAATGGATAACCGGCGTCCACGTCGACACGCCATCCGAGGGCTCGCCACTGCGTGAGCGCCCGCGACGTGAACGCGCAGGCCGCGTGCTCGTCGCCGTCCGCGCGCACGACATAGTCGGCCTCGCACCCCTCCGGCGGCGAGATCGAATCCATGCATTCGAGCTCGACCGCGCCGAGCCGCTCGACCACCGCCCGCGCTGCGCTCTCCGCGTCGCGATCGCGGGGTTGCGCTTCGAGGTTCCCCGCTGCCGCCGAACGAAAGATGCGCGCCCGATCATCGTTCGCGCGGACGCGTGTGCCGCCGTAGTCGAACGTGAGTTCGATGAGCGGCACGCATGCCTCGACAGCCTCGTACGAGAGGCCTCGCAGGCTTGTCACCAGCACGCGCTCGGCAAAGAGGCGTATGCACGGTGCGCACGTGATCGTGGCCGCAGAGTAAGCTCGAGGCTGCTCGGAGATCGGCGCAGGGACGGTCACGATCGTTTCGTTTTTTTCACACTCCGTCCCGGAAGTCTAACTTCGCCGATCGACCGGAGCTCGCGGGGCCCACCGACCGCGAGGGCGTCGGCACGTTCCTCGAGTCGATGGCGTCGAAGTCGGGCACGTCCAAGAAGCAGGTCGCCGACCAGTTCTTTGCTGCGGCACGCCCGTCGTCGACGGCGGGGTGATCCGGTCGATCGCTTGACGGAATGGACGGTCCGGACGATGTGGGAGCGCGGCCTGCCCTCGCCTTTGTGACGGTTCGACTTCATCCATGTCGTCCGGGAGAAGCTGACGAAAAGAATCCGCGATGCGCGCGCGAGGCACCTTCTCGTCTCGAGGGGTCGCCGTGAACGCCAATGGGTCTTCCAATTCGAACACCTCGCTCCCCTAACGGCGGAAGGATGTCGCCGGCGGCGGCGATTCTGGTCGCCGCCGCCTGTGGTCGTCCAACGAGTGGCGGCCTCGCCGACGTGGCCCGGGACGTCGGCGCGCCGGTTTCTTACGAGCTGACACCGGACGCGGGTGGGTCCCCGATGGCGTCTGTCGCCGACGCGGCTGCAGCGCCGTCGCTGCGGGTCGGTCGCTCCCGTTCGCGGATCCGTCCAACGGGACACTTCGACGTCGACGCGTGGGGAGGCGCCACGAACACGCACACGCTGCTCGACCAGGCGGGCAAGGGCGCAGTCCCCGTGAGCGAATGCCGGTTTCTCTGGGGACAGGACAATCTCTACATGTTCTTTTATGCGGGCGATCTCGACCTCCAGGCTCGAGCGACGAAGCACGATGGCCCCGTGTGGAAAGACGACGCCGTCACGTTCGCCTTCTTTTCACCGGAGACCCCGGGCGGCTCGGAGCCCACGAAGTTCGTTGTCATGGCCACGCCGACGCGCGTCCTGTCCGACGGCGTGTGCCCACGAGACGCGACCGACCTCGGCGATCCGCGATGCGATCTCCGGTGGGAGAGCCACGCGCTGCTCGGGACCGATTTCGATGGCACGCTGAACAAACTGGGCGACTTCGACGAAGAGTGGGCCGTCGAGATCGCGCTGCCGCTGCGATCGCTCGGGATCGATCCGGACGCCGCGCCGCCGATTCGCATCGCGGCGACGATCCGGCGGTGCGAGATGGCACACGACGGGCCCCGGGCTTGCGGCCTTTGGGGCGAGCCGGGCCTGCCGGGGGAGCTCGTGCTCGAGGGGCGCTGAGGTCGTCGAGGCGTTGGGGCGGCGGCGGCCCAGCCGCGTCAACGCTTCGTTTCGCGCCAGCGCGCGCGCCACGCGGGCGCCTCGAACGGGTCGGCAAAGTACTGCGTCTCGCGCGCGACCTTTCCGTCGCGGAACTCCATGATGCTGACGGTGGGGACCGGGCGCCCGTCGTAGAAGATCACGTACTCGATGACCCACAGATCGCCGGAGCCGAGCGTTCGCCGGACCTCGAAGCGGCGCCCGGCCGGGTTGTGCCCGCGTGAGTCGAGCACGTTGCGACGGCCCCTGAAGCGTTCCTTCGATTGCGGGTACTCGAGCTCGACATCGTCGAGATAGATGTCGCCCTCTCCCGCATCGTCTCCGGCATTGGATGCCGCCCAGTGCCGATCGAGCGCAGCCCGGATCTCCGCGTCAGCCATGCTCAGTCACCTATGCGCGAGGCGTGCCGTCTCCTGCTCGGCTTCATTCGACCCGGATGACGCCGCGAGCCCGCAGGTCCGCAATCCGGAGCTGCGCCTCGCGGGCGGTCGTGGCCGTTCGGCGGGCAAGCTCGGCTATCGAGCGCATGCCGTCGACAAGCGCAAGGATGCGGTGCATCTGATCGTCGAGGTTGAACCATGGCAGATCGTCATGCGCCACGATCAGCTTCGGAACGGCCCTCGAGCTCGGCAGCGTGAGCGAATCGGTCTGCCGTGAGCGGCTCTTGACCGCTACCGGGCGAGCTGTCGGTGTCTTGTCCTCCGCTGCGAGCTTCGGCACGACCGGGGCCGGGGGGACGTGTGGCGCTCCCACGCGAGCCAGCTTGCGCGTCGGATGCCGGCTCGGTCGATCGGGCATTGACGAACGAAATCGTAGACGCGCCTGACTGGGGGTCAATGCCC
>Ga0302326_10010946_pt1 | contig 19581 bp, 23 predicted proteins | sample Palsa_T0_3_FD_202264 | JGI IMG/M metagenome (GOLD analysis project Ga0302326, IMG submission 202264) | Peat permafrost microbial communities from Stordalen Mire near Abisko, Sweden - Palsa_T0_3 | ecosystem: Environmental > Terrestrial > Soil > Palsa > Peat permafrost | place: Sweden: Abisko...
GACACCGCCGCAGTTCCATCCCGCAATGAGCGCGCAGCCCTCCGCCGCGCCGACCGCGATCGCCGCGCCACCGCCGTCGAGCCATATGAACGAGCCGGTGCCGTCAACGCCGCGCGCGCTGGTCTCGGACGGGCAGAAGTTCAAGGCGTCGCCCCTCGCCCGCCGCGCCGCCGAAGAGGCTGGAATCGATCTGTCAGCCGTGCGCGGCAGCGGTCCCGACGGCCGCGTGACCAAGCGCGATCTCGACAACTTTCTGCGCGAGCAGCAGATGTTCCGCTATCGGCGCCTGATCGCTCCGCGCGAAGGCGCACCCGGCACCCGCCAGGAATTATCCGCGATGCGCCGGACGATCGCGCATCGGATGGCCGCGTCCAAGCGCGAAATTCCGCACTTCTACGTGACCGTCGAGGTCGACATGGAAGAGGCGGTGCGCTTCAAGAATTCGCTCGAGGCGACCGAGCTGTTCGACGAGGACATCTCGTACAACGACATCATTATAAAAGCGACGGCGCTGGCGCTGGGCCGCTATACGCGGATTAACGCGTCGTTCGAAAACGACAGTATCGCGATCTTTCCGAACATCAATATCGGCGTGGCGGTCGCGGTCGAAGACGGACTTATCGTACCGGTAATCCGCGATTGCGAGCGCCTGGCGCTGCCCGAAATCGCCAAGGCGGCTCATCGCCTGGTCGCCAAGGCGGCGCAGGGCGGCTTCACGGCCGAGGAGCTTTCGGGCGGCACGTTTACGATCTCCAACATGGGCATGCTCGGGATCGAGCATTTCGCCGCCGTGATCAATCCGCCGCAGGCCGCCATCCTGGCCGTCAGCGCGATCAAGGAGCGGCCGGTCGTACGCAACAGTCAGATAGTCGTGGGCCGGACGATGATGGTCACGGTGTCGTGCGACCATCGGGTGATCGACGGCGTCGTCGCCGGCCGGTTTCTGCAGGAGGTCAAGCGCTTCCTCGAAAATCCGGCGAGCCTGCTCGTCAATTAAACTATCGTAGAATTTCGTAGATTATTCCGCCCCGGCGCGCGAAGATCAGTTAATTTCGCTCTGGCGCGCGCGCCGGCATGACGAAGATTCGGATTCGACTGCATGCGCGGCGACAGCGAAAAAGGGAATTATTTTGGCCAATTCGCGATATGACCTGGCGGTAATCGGCTCGGGTCCGGGCGGCTATACCGCCGCCATCCGGGCGAGCCAGCTCAAGATGAAAGTCGCGGTTATCGAACGCGACAGTCCAGGCGGCATCTGCCTCAACTGGGGATGTATTCCGTCCAAGGCGTTGCTCAACTCGGCGGAAACGATGGAAACGATCCACGACGCCGCCAAGGAGCACGGTATCGAGACCGGCGAGGTCCGCGTCGACTTCAAGCGCGTGATCGCGCGCAGCCGTGAGGCGGCGGGCAAGCTTTCGCGCGGTGTGCGTTTTCTGCTGCGCAAGAACAACATCGATTATATCGAGGCCGACGCACGCATAGCCGGTCCGAATCAGGTCGCGTTGAATGCAGTGGCTGGCAAGCCGACGCCGCCGGCAGCCGCGATCGAGGCGGATCGTATCCTGGTTGCCACCGGATCGGGCGAGCGCCTCTTCCCCGGCATGAAGGTCGGCGACGGCGTGATGACCAGCAGCGAGGCTCTGGTCTACGACAGGATACCCGCTTCGATCGTGATTATCGGCGCCGGCGCGATCGGTCTCGAGTTCGGCTACTTCTATCGCGCCTTCGGATCGGCGGTGACGATCGTCGAGCTGGAAAAGCAGGTGCTGCCGGGTTTCGATGCGGAAGTCGCGCAAGAGTTAATGAATTCGTTCGTCAAACGCGGCACGCGATTCATGCTCGGCCACGGCTACAAATCGATGGCGCGCCGTGGCGACGTCTGGCAGGTCGTCGTCGAGAGCGGCGGCAAACAGCAAACCCTCGAAGCCGAGGCTGTGCTGGTAGCGGTCGGCCGGCGCGCGCTCGGCGCTGGAATCGGACTGGAAGAGATCGGCGTGGAGGTGGACCGCGCAGGCTTCGTCACAATCGACGATTCATTCCGCACGAGCTGTCCGACCATCTATGCGATAGGCGACGTCTCGCGTCCGCCTCTGCTGGCCCATAAGGCGTCGGCCGAAGGTGTGGCGGCGGTCGAAATAATGGCGGGCGTCCGCGAGCCGGGTTTCGATCTTCTGTCGATCGCTGGATGTATCTATTGCGAGCCCGAAGTCGCGACGGTCGGGCTCAGCGAGGCGCAGGCGATCGAGCGCGGTATTGAAGTGAAGATCGGCCGGATGCCGTTTCGCGCCAACGGCAAGGCGGTGGCGATCAACCAGACCGAGGGCTTTGTTAAGCTGGTCGCCAGCAAGCAGTACGGCGAAGTGATCGGCTGCCAGATAATCGGCCGCCATGCGACCGACATGATCGCGGAAATCGTGCTCGGGCGGGCGCTGGAGACGACGACCGCCGAAATCGGCCGCGCGACGCATCCGCATCCGACGCTCTCCGAGGCGATCATGGAAGCGGCCCTCGCCGCCGAAGGCGAGGCGATCAACTTCTGACGCAATGGAACGCAGCCTAATCGTCGCGCGAATGGGCACTGTCGATTACGCGGCCGCGACGGCCCTGCAGGATGCCTTGGTGCGCGCGCGCCAATCCGATGCAATCGGCGACATACTCCTGATTCTCGAACATCCGCACGTCTTCACGCTCGGTCGCGGCGCCCAGGAAAGTTTTCTGCTCGAACCGATTCCCGGCGTGCCGATCCATCGCGTATCCCGCGGCGGCGAGGTCACTTATCACGGCCCGGGCCAGCTGGTCGGCTATCCGATTATCAAGCTCGAAGGTGCGGCGCGCGATATCGGGAAATATCTGCGGGCGCTAGAACGCGTCCTGATAAACGCTCTCGGCGCGGCGGGACTAGCTGCCGAACAGCGCGACGGGTTCACCGGCGTATGGGTCGGCACCCGCAAGATCGCTTCAATCGGCGTCGGTATCCGGCGATGGGTGACGTTTCACGGATTCGCGCTGAACGTGGCGCCGGACCTGGCGTATTTCAATGCGATGGTGCCGTGCGGAATCGCCGGATGCGAAATGACCTCGATGGCTGCGCTCGGCAATACCGATACCAATGCGACCGTCGGTAGCTTCGCGCCGCTGGTCGAGTCCGCATTCGTTGAGGCGTTCGGCTATGGCCGTGCCGTCGCGGCCGACGTCGATTCGATCAGGCGCCTCGTTGACGATCCCGCTCTCAACTGCGAGGCTTGATTTGTATGGACGCCGTTGCCCGCAAGCATCCTGAATGGATTAAAGTCCGCGCTCCGACTTCGCCCGAATATCTGCGCACGCGCGCGCTGCTGGGCGAGCTGCGGTTGCATACGGTTTGCCAGGAAGCGTGTTGCCCGAATATCGGCGAATGCTATTCGCATCGCACGGCCACGTTCATGCTGATGGGCGACGTATGCACACGCAATTGCCCGTACTGCGCCGTCGCGCACGGACGGGCGCGGCCGCTCGATCCCGATGAACCGCGGCGGATCGCCGAGGCCGTCGCGCGGCTGGGGCTGCGTCACGTGGTGGTGACGTCTGTCGATCGCGACGATCTGCCGGACGGCGGCGCCTATCACTTCGCGGAAACGGCGCATGCGATCAAGGCCGCGATTGCCGAGGCGCGAATCGAAGTGCTGGTGCCCGACTTCAAGGGCGAGCACGCGAGTATCGCAACTGTCGTCGATTCTCCGGTCGACGTTTACAACCACAATATCGAAACCGTCCCTCGCCTATACCAGACCGCGCGGCCGGGCGGACGCTACGAGCGATCTCTGGACGTTATAGATCATGCGGGCAAGCTCGGACGGGCGCGTGACAACGCGATCCTCACCAAGGCGGGACTGATGCTCGGGCTCGGCGAACAGATCGACGAAGTGATTGCCGTGATGCGCGATCTGCGCTCGGTCGGCTGCGATATTCTGACGCTCGGGCAATATCTGCGGCCGTCGCCGGATCATATTCCGGTCGCCCGCTACGTCGATCCGGCGGAGTTCGTCGAGATGCGCGCCGCGGGTCTCGAGATGGGCTTCCGGCACGTCGAATCGGGTCCGCTCGTACGCAGCTCGTACCATGCGTGGGAGCACGTCGAGCAAGCCTCAGCTAGGTAAGTCCCGTCAACGCCGCGAGCGGCGGTTCGAAATAGTCCGACAGCCTTTCACACGCGCCAAGAAAAACGCCCCCGCGACCCGTAAGGATCGCGAGGGCGTTTAAGCATCGAGGTTAGACGACGGCTAGAGCAGGCTGCCCTCGTCGATCCGCTTCTGTTCGGCGGCGCGATTCTGCATGTACGCATCCTGGACCGAGCCGTACAGGTCGATCGCATAGCGATCGACCTCTTCAAACAGGTTCAGATGCAGCGAGCGGTAGTTGATTCCCGACAGCGCATACCTGGTCGCGTTGGCGGGAATATAGACGTACCACGGGGTCAGATAATCGAGCGGATTCATCGCGCCGTCGGCAAACATGCCGGCCGTATCGCGAATCGTCGAGGGACCGAAGAACGGCAGCACCAGGTACGGACCCGGCGGCACGCCGTAATGGCCCAGCGTCAGGCCGAAGTCGTCCTTGTTCTCCTTGAGGCCGAACCAACTGTCGGCAACGTCGAACAATCCGCCGACGCCCAGCGTCGTATTGATTGCGAAACGCATCACTTCATCGTTGGCCGCCTGCAGACGGAGCTGAAAGAGGTTGTTGGCGAAGCGGGGAATGACGCCGACGTTATCGAAAAAGTTGCTGACGCTCTGACGCACCGGAACAGGCGCTATCGCGGCCCATCCTTTGGCCACCGGCAGCACGACGTACTTGTCGAGGTTGAGATTGAACTTGAACATCTGTTCGTTGAACGGCGCGAGCGGATCGCCGTAGGGCTGCCCGCCGTTGAGCTGATCGGGCGGAGGACCCGGGGGCGCCGAGGCGTCCGGACCGCCCGAACCGGGCGCGGTCTCATTGCCCGCACAGAGTGCGGGAGTCGTCAGGAACGCCGCAATTATCAGCAAGGTCGCCGCGGTTGCCGCCAGCCACGTCAATAACGATCGTGCCGGCCAGCCGTCGCCGATAGTCTTCATTTCACTAATCATCCCCTCGCCCTTTGTCGCCGGTCTCGTGCACCCCTTTTAGCGATTCCGGCAGCAGTATAATAGTCTGCATCAGCGCTGCCTAGTTGTTCGCCGAATTGCCTAAAGACCCCGCCAGTTGATTGCGTTTCGCCCGGAGTTCGTCCATGAGCGTCGGGAAACCCTTGTCATTGATCACGCGGTTGAACTGGTTGCGGTAGTTGGCGATGATGCTGATGGCGTCGACCGTCACATCGTAAATCTTCCAATTCCCGTTTTCCAGCTTCAGAAGATAGTTCAGCGGTATCGGCGAGCCGCCGTTGGGCTCGTTTATCGTCGTCTTGACCTGGGCGTATCCAGGGTAGTCCATCGACCACTTTATGAAGGTGACGGTCTGGCCTTTATAATCCTGGATTTTGTTCAGATAAGAATCCTGAATGAAGGAGGTGAACAAGCCGGTAAAAGCCGCCTGCTGGTCGGAGGTCAGAGTTTTCCAATGATAGCCGAGCGCGGAGCGCGACATTTCGGTGTAATCGAAGGCGTCCGAAACCAACTGGCGCATCTGGGCGCCCTTTTGCGCCAACGTGAGCTGGTCGTTCTTGAGCAGCGCCAACGCCGGATTGACGAGACCCTTGACCACCGACATCGGATCGCCCGTATCGGCACCGACGCGAGTTACAGATAGCGTGCCCATCACGATCGCCATCACTATCGCAATTGCCGAAATCAGAGCGATTGCGCGCGCTCGACGCGGCGCCGTTCCTTCGTTCATCTTGCTCTCACTCATTGAAACTATTTCTTGTCCTTGTCCGAACCTTGACTGTTGATCAACTGACCGATCGCATCTTCCAGCACGAAGGCCGACTGGGTCTGGCGAATCGTTCCATCATTACCTAGGGTCTTGTCGCCGGATCCGGGCGCGATCGAAACATATTTGTCGCCGATTATGCCGCTGGTCTTGATCGACGCGATCGCCTGGTCGTCGACCTGCACGCCGGTGTCGATAAACAGCGCGACGCGCGCGCGATAATTGTCCAGCGAAATACCCTCGACGCGGCCGACCGGCACGCCTGCGACTTCGACCCGGTCATTGTTCTTGAGACCCGAGATATTGTCGAAGTTGGCAAATAACGTGTAGCCCGGCACTCCGAGCAAGTTTACATTGCCCAGGCGAAACGAAAGAAACGCCAGCGCCGCAATTCCGAGGATTGCGAACAGCCCGACGATAAGTTGTGTGGTTCGCGATGCGTACATTACTTCAATCAGCCGGCCGCTGCCGCGCTGTCCTCACCCGATGCTTTGCCGGCCAGGAATCTGTCGAGCACCTCATTATGGACCGACGTAACCTCCGCTACCGTCCCGCTGACCGCGATCTTGCCCTGATGCATAAAGGCGATTCGGTCCGAGATCTCAAAGACCGCGGGAACGTCATGGCTCACCAGGACGGCGGTCAGGTTGAAGCGCTGCTGGGTAGCGCGAATCAGCGCATGAATCGAGCCGGTGCGGGCCGGATCGAGTCCGGTCGTCGGCTCGTCGAGCATCAGGATGACCGGGCGCCGAATCAGCGCACGCGCGAGCGCCGCTCGCTTCTGCATGCCGCCGCTCATCTCCGAGGGATACTTCTTTTCCATCCCGTCCAGGCCCACCGCGCTCAGGGTCTCATGCACTCGATCGGCAATTTCAATGCGGCTTAGATGAGTCTTTTCGACCAGCGGGAAGGCGACGTTATCAAACACCGTTAGCGAATCGAAGAGCGCGCCCGCCTGGAACAGCATCCCGAACTTTTCGCGCGCCGCGTCGACCCCGCGCGAACCAAGACGCGTCACGTCGATACCATCGATAACGATCTGACCTGAGTCGGGCCGCAGCAACAGGTTCAGATGCTTCAGCAGCACCGTCTTGCCGCATCCCGACGGTCCGACGATCGTCGTAATCTCTCCCCGAGGAAAGTCGAGGCTGACGCCGTCGAGCACCTGCTGATGTCCAAAACGGCGGCGCAGGTCCTTTACCTGAATAGCCGCGTCTTTACCGCTCTCTGACATAACTGCTCATCGTTACAGAAGTATGGAAGTCATGAAATAGTCCCATACCAGTATAAGCACGCTCGATAGCACTACTGCCTCTGTAGTCGCGCGGCTTACGCCAGTCGCCATCCGCTGCGCATGGTAGCCCTTGTAACAGCAGACCCACATCACGACCAGACCGAAGACGACGGACTTGAAGAATCCGGTCGCGATATCGTGCCCGGTCATGTTCTCGCCGATTCCGTTGATGTAGCTCGATCCTGGCGCCCCCATCAGATCGACGCCCACCACGTAGCCGCCCAGAATACCGACTACGTCGAAAACGGCGGTCAGCAGGGGAAAGCTGATTAATCCGGCGAGCAGGCGAGGCGTAACGAGATACTGGACGGGATTAATCGCCATCACGGAGAGCGCATCGATCTGCTCGGTCGCCTGCATCGCGCCGAGTTCCGCCGCCATCGCGGATCCGGCCCGCGCCGCCACCATCAGGGCCGCCAATACCGGGCCGAGCTCGCGCACCAGCACCAGCGCCACCACCGTGCCGAGCGCGCCCTCCGAGCCGAAACGCCGCAGCGTGTTGTAACCTTGCAGTCCGAGCACCATGCCGGTAAAGGCGCCGATAAGCAGGATAAGGAAGAGCGAATCCGCACCGATGGCGCGAAGCTGGCGGATCAGCAGCCGCGGTTTATAGGGCGGCAAAACCGCATAGATCATGGCGTTGGCCATGAACAAAACGAATTCGCCCAGCGAAATAATGTTGTCGATTATGAGCGCGCCGAGCCGCCCAACCAGTCCGATCACTGACATCAGGAAATTTCCAGCTAACTGCCGGCCCGTAGGCTAAAGCTGCGCCATCCCCATCCGGGCAAGTTCGTTGAGCGTATGAGTCGAACCCGGGACGCGCGCGAAATCCGCCAGATCGCTCGCCAGATCGATATCCAGCGCCGTGCCCGGCTGCCGCACGATCGCGTACGGCACGCCGGCTTTTTCGCAGATTTTTACATGGGCCATAAGACTCTGCCGTCCGAAACGCGTCGCAATCGCGGCGGGCGGCGTGCGAACGATCATATTCGTACCGGTGAGGTCGCGCGAGGGCACCAGCACCACCCCTCCGTTGGCCGCGGCGGCTTCAAATACCGCGTCGATATCCGGCCCCGTCACCAGCGGGATGTCCGACAGCACCACGCACAGCGCCGTCGTACCCTCGGCCGCCAGCACCCCGGTCGCAAGCTTGACGGCGGCGTTGAGCCCGCGCGGATAACCCTCGTCAATCACGATCGCTCCAGCGCGCCGGGCAACCTCGAGCAGCGTCCGGTCGGAACTGATCACCGCGACATGATCGGCCCGCCGCGCCGCCAGCGCAGCGCCGAGCACGTCGCGATACATCGCCTCCGCCAGAGCCTTGCGGTCGGGCGCAGCCATCGTGGCGGCAAGCCGGGTCTTGGCAAACTCCAGCTGCTTGGCGGCTATCAGAGCTACATTCACGGCGTTTCTTATAACCTAAGCGGCGCGACGCGCCAACGCCAGCGCGATTTCATGTATTGGGTCAGTTTGGCAGACCTCTGAAATAATCTTTTGCGATCGCCCGGCGCTCTGCCTACAATCCACTATGATCAAGGCCCATGCGATAGCCGCGCCCGTGCGGGCGATCGCCCTGCTCATCGCCGCTTCGTGGCTCCTGATGGTGCCGCCGCCGGACTCCTCGACCGGCACCCTGACGACAGATTTCAACGCGCCACTGTCGCAATGGGCCCAGTTCCGCGAGTTCAAGCATCAGGCACAATGTGACGAAGCGTTGGCGAATTACAAACTGAAGCCGCCCGGCAACTTTGTCGATATGCTCGGCGCCGACATGGCGGCCAAAACGATTCAGGCCGCGCAATGCCTGCCGACCAGCGACCCCAGACTTCAGCTCCGATAGCGAATAAGATAGCGGCTTGACTCGCTTTCGTGGCCCGCTTCAACATGGAACGTCAACAATTCAAGTTATCGCGTCGGGATTTCCCGGCGGCAGGTCGATCAAGATCAGGGCATGATGAGGGGAAGGAGTGGAGACGGCATGAGTATTGGCATCCGAATCGGCACCGGCCACATTTTTAACGCGATGAAACGGCTCATCGCGCCTCGACTCGTGGGGATGATCGCGGCCGCGGCGATGATCACGTTTACCGTGACGGGATGCTCCCACAAATCGGTCGACGATTATCTCACCGCCGGCGACACCGCGATGCAGAACACGCATCTCGCCGACGCCGAGGCGGACTACCAGGCTGCCGTCAAGATCGCGCCCAATGACCCGCGTCCTTATATCGCGCTGGGCAACCTCTACGTCTTCCAGAACAAGCCTGACGAGGCTCGCGCCGAGTTCATGACCGTGCTTGATATCGATCCGAAAAATGCCGACGCACACGCCGCGCTCGGCGGTCTCTATTTCGGCGAGCAGCAGTATCCGGCTGCCGAATCGCAGTATCGGGCAGCCGTGGCGCTCGCTCCTGAGCGGGCCGAATTCCATATCAATCTCGCGCAAGCTCTGACTAAGGAGAACAAACTCGCCGACGCCGAAGATGAGTTGCGCACCGCGATTGGTCTCGAGCCGAAAAATGCGTCGGCCCATCTTGCCCTCGCGGCCCTGCTCTTCACTGAGCCTAACCGTACCGACGAAGCCAAAGCCGAATACGCCCAAGCCGTCGCGCTCAGTCCCGGACTCGCCACGCCGACCGCCGAAGCGTCGCCATCCGCAATGACTCCGCCGGCTGTTCCACTAACCGCGCCGTCGACCGGCGCTGCCGTTATCAAGCCAATCGACAAGAAGTTCCTGCTAACGCATAACTCGCCGGTCTATCAGAACGCCGATAGCTCGAGCACGGTGGTCGCGCAGGTCCATCGCCGCAAGTACGTCCACGTGATCGGGATTACTGGCAACTGGCTGCAGATCCGGATGCGCAACGGCACGGTCGGCTTCATTCCGACGTCGGCCGCCGAATGAACGGCGTCGCGATCAACACGATCGGAGCGACCTGCGTGATGACGAGCGGAAATCGGCTCGCGGCGTGATCCGGATTTGCTGCGGCGATGGCTGGAAATCGATCGTTACCTGGGGCTCTACAAGCTCGTCTATCTGATCGGGATAGTCGTCAACCTCGCGATCCTCGCCGCCTATGAACGCACGGCCGCACCGATAGATCTCGCGATCGGGGCGGTTGCGCTGTCCCTTAATCTTGCCGCGTGGATCCTCTTTCTCAGTGGCCGTTACGTTGGCTTTATCGCCGAGCGCGTCCTGTCCGTAGGTCGGATGCTCGTCCCGACAGCGGCCGCCACAATCCTGCTGAGCTATCCCGTGATGACGCTCAGTCCACTCTCAGTGGTGCTGTGGATTGGAGTTCTGCGCCTTTGGATCGCGCGCGGCAACCAGATGCTATGGTTGACGTCCGCAATCCTTCTCGGACTCGAAATCGCCTACTTCCGGCGCCTGCGCAGCTATCGTTTGCCAGGCGCGCCGGCGTCGAATCAGACACCGGCGTAAAACTGCCTGGCGCTGGCGCCAGAAGTAATAGTGGCGCGCGAATCGCTCAGACTACGGAGTCGTCGAGTAGGTGGTCGTCGTATTCTTCTGGACGTTTCCGTATGGATCAGTCGTGGTGGTCGTCGTCGAGCTCTGCGTCGGCACGGACGGCTCAACTGCAACCGGCGCAACCGGCGTCGTTTCCTTCGTATACGAAAAGCATCCGGTCGACATGACGCACGCCGCAGCGAACGACGTGGCAATCAATAAATTTCCGAAACGTTTCATTTTAAGACCTCCGGCGATTAGCGCCGCGATAGTTTATGCGCGACGAATCGCTGGATATGAGATTGAGCAAACCGCATGCCGGAGTGGCGATATCGATCGAAAAACGCCGTCAATAAAGGCGTTTTCGTGCGGATCGATGCTTCGTGCAGCGTCCGCAGTCGCAAACTTTAATTTCTTATCCGGAAAATTTTTCCGACCTCACGCGGGGATGGAAAGAAACCAGTGAACAAAGCAGAACCGATCCACTTCGTGTCATTCTGAGGCGCGGCGCCGAAAGTCTTACCCTCTCCCGGTCGGGAGAGGACGGCGCGCAGCGCCGGGTGAGGGACCTTCAAAATAAAAATCTGCGATCTTTTACTTCGTGCGAGAGTGCGAGTCCCCAGATTGTCGGACTTCAATGACCACCCGTCCGAAAAAAACTCTGGAGCAAAAAGACCCTCGCCCTCGGCGCGACCTCTCCTGACTGGGAGACGACCCCTTCGCGCGCCTTGACAATTTGCCGACGCACGCATTAGGTGGAATTCAACCTATCTGCTTAATCTGTCCGGCGGAGGCGCGACACCCACGATGCCCTTCATAATGAATGCTTGGTACGCCGCGGCTTGGCCGAACGAGATCGCCGCCGACCGCGTCTTCGCCCGCACGATCTGCAACGAATCGATGGTTTTCTGGCGCGATAGCACCGGCGCCGCCGTCGCCCTCGAGGATCGATGCACCCATCGCCAGATGCCGCTGGCCAAAGGATGGCTCGAAGACGGCACGATCCGATGCTCCTATCATGGGCTGCGCTTTGCCGGCGACGGATCCTGCGTCGAAATTCCCGGCCAGAATAATATTCCCGCCGGCGTTCGCGTTAGGCGCTATCCGGTGGCCGAGCGCCACGGATGGGTGTGGGTATGGCCCGGCGACCCGGCCCGCGCCGACGCTGCCCTGATCCCCGATATCCAGACGCGCAACGAATCCCCCGGATGGACTTCGGTCGGCAGTACGACCCACGTTGCTGCGAACTATCTTCTGTTGAGCGATAATCTTCTCGATCTGACCCACGAGACTTTTCTGCATGTCGGCAGCCTCGGTAACCACGCCGTCGTCGAGCATCCGATGGAAACGCGGACCGAAGGCGATCGCGTGGTTGTCACGCGATGGATGCGCAATCACATTCCGGCGCCGTTCTGGAAGGCAAACATCAGGAACGCAACCGGCTACGAAGGGTTGTGCGACAGGTGGCAGATAATCGAATTCCGGCCGCCGGCCCATCTGGTGCTCGATGTCGGCGTCGCCCCGGCCGGCGATCCCGACCCGATGAATTCCGCCAGCGGAGCGCAGGGCTGCAATCTCAACACAATCACGCCGGAGACCGAGCACACGTCGTGGTTTTTCTGGGCGTTTTCGCGCCGCTTCCAGCTTGACGATACGGAGCTTTCCGCCCGCTTCCTGGATCGGGTCACGGGTATTATCGAGGAGGATCGTGTTGCGATCGAAGCCGTACAGAACGTGATCGATCGCGACGGTCCCGAGCGCCTGATTAGTCTGCGCACCGATGCCGGCGGAATTGCCGCACGCCGGATAATCGAACGGCTCATCAGGGCCGAGGCCGCCGAAGCCGCCGCGCCGGATCGGACTACCACGCGTCGGCCAACAAGCCGGCGCGCCGCGCGATGAGCGCCGACACCGGATGGGCCGCGCGCGCCGTGCCGCCGCCGGGCACGCGAGTCGTCGTTGCCGGGGGGTGTGGCGGAATCGGACGCGTCGTCGTCGCGGCCTGCCGTGAGCTGGGCCATCGCGTCGCCGTGCTCGACCTGCCCGGTTCGATCGAACTTCATCCGCCCGACGTCGAGCTGATCGTTCCGACCGACGCCGCCGACGCCGCCCAGGTCAACAGCGCATTCGAGATAGTCGCGGCCAAATTCGGCGCGATCGATCTGCTGGCCTTTCTGGTCGGCTTCACGCTGACGCCGCCGCGTCATACCGTCGAGATTGACGGCGATCAATGGGAGGACGTGCTGCGCGGCAATCTGACCAGCGCCCATTTGGTAACACGCGCCGCGATTCCTCATCTGCGTCGCGGAACGGCGCCAAATATCGTCCTGATTTCGTCGGGACTCGGCGTCGTCGTCCTGCGCGGTTACGGGCCATATGCTGCAGCCAAGGCGGGAGTGATCGCTCTGACCAAGGCGCTCGCTATCGAGCACGCGCCCCATATTCGCGCCAACGCGATCGCGCCGGCCGCTATCGTCACCGATTTCATGAAGGGCGGACTGGCAATCGGCGCCACCGGCGACGACTCATGGTTCAACCCCGCCGCCTACATTCCGCTGCTCCCGATGGGCCGGATGGCCGAGCCGGCCGACGTCGTCGGACCGCTGCTCTTTCTGGCCAGCGACGCGGCGTCGTACATCACCGGGCAGACTATCCACGTCAACGGCGGACGCTACATGTTCTGACGTCCGCGTCAGTCGGCGATTCATTCAGCCGGATTGCCGATCATCCAGATTCTCGGTCATATGGCGCATCTGGCCCACCAGCGCGCGCACTTCGGCGGCCCCGAGCCCCATCAGGCAGCGATCGTTAAGGGCGGTCACGACCGGTAGGATCTGCACGAGCCGTCGCCGTCCAAGCGCCGTCAGTTTCAATGCGACACTGCGTCGATCGAGGCCGCTGGCCTCGCGGCGGACTATCCGGCTCGCGACCATCAGGCGAATCGTATGATTCAGCGTCGTGCGATCAACAGCGGTCAGCTCGGCCAGCATTCGCATCGTGCAGCCCGGATGTTCGTTCAGTACAGCCAGCACGCGCCATCGTTGGCAGTCGAGTCCGAAACGCCGCAGCTCGCGATTGAGGACGCGGTTGCGCCGCCCAAGAATCTGGCCGAACCAGAAAAAGATATGCTCGTCTATCTGGAAGGCAGCTCGGCCGTCTTTATCAGCAAGCCGGCGGCGCGGCGCAGATTTTCTTGAAGTTATCGGCAATTCATTAGCTGGCCAGTGCCGCAAGTTCGTCCGCGGTGACGCGCGGGCTGTTGATATAGGCCAGGCGGCTATCGCCGGCGTCGCGCTCCCGCAGCCATCGCGCAACGATCGTCATCTCGTCGAGCTCGATGCGAGCGACCGGCCGCGCCCGAAAGGCGTCATATCTCTCCTCGATAAACTTCGCGATCCGATCCAATGCGCCAGGCGCGTCGAGCGAGTCGGTCATCGCCAGGCGCCCGCTCAGAACCACGTAGGCGGTGCGCGCGCCCGGCGGACCCGCGGCGATCACGAGATTATTTTCCGTCACGATCTGCGCGAGGCGGTTCACCCGCCGCGACAGCACGACGAGCGCCCCAAGGTCGCGATGATTACGGTCGGCTTCTTCGAAGCGCATCGCAGCCGCCGCCTGATCGCGCGCGCCCACCAGCTGAGCTGCGATCGAGCCACCGCGCCCGCGAATGAATTCGACCGCGCGGCGCACCCGCGCCGCATAGTCGTCTTCGCCAATCGTCAGATTGCACGGCATCGCACATCTGCCGACCTGGCCGCGGATACACGGTGGAAAATCTTCCGCCGGAGCGAGACGGCCCGCGCAGGTCCGCAGCCCGAGGAGACGGGAGAGCGCGTCGACCGCGCGGCCGAGACCGGCAGCGCCGATAAACGGCCCGGCATACAGAACGCCGCGGCGCGTGCTCAGGCCCGGCGTGATCGTGAGGCGCGGAAAGTCGTCCATCAGGTCGAGCTTGATGAAACTCGCGCGCGGCGCGCTCTTGAGCATCCGGTTGTACGGCGGCTTGAGCTCGCGGATGAGCCGCGCTTCGAGCAGCGCCGCCTCGAGCGTCGACGCCGTGATGCGCGTCTCGATCTGATGGACGTGGCTTATCAGTTCAGCGGTCTTCGCCTTGATACCGAGTCCGGCGTTGAAGTATGAGGCGACCCGCTTGCGCAGCCGGTTGGCCTTGCCGATATAGAGCAGTTCGCCGCGCTCGTTGCGCATCAGGTAGACGCCGGGATCGTCGGGCAGCGCCGCGATAACTTCCGGCGGCACGTGACGCTCGATTCGCCGGCCGACGGCGGCGCGCGCCTGCATGTCGAGCAGCCGATCGAGCCGCCCGACACCCATCGCACCGGCCATCTCGAGAAATATCGACAGTGCCTCGGCCGTCATGCGCGCATCGCCGAGACCGCGATGGCGCCCCGCGGTCGACAGGCCGAAGTGCTCGGCTATCGCGTCGAGGCGCCGGCGCCGCAGCGACGGCAGCAGCCGTCGCGAAAGCTGCAACGTGCACAGGACTGGATTTAGCAGCCCGATTCCGAAGATGCGGCGGAACTCGAAGTCGAGGTGGGAGAAGTCGAACGCGGCGTTATGCGCGACCATCACGGCGTCGCCGAGGAAGTCGCGAAACGCGGGCAGGACGTCTTCGATCCGCGGCGCGTCGCGCACCATTTCGTTGGTGATCGAGGTCAGGCGCGTGACGAAGCTGGTGATCGGGCCAATTGGCCGGACCAGGCTCTCGAACGACTCCAAAATGCGCCCGCCGTGCATCCGGTAGGCGCCGATCTCCGTGATCACTCCGGGGCCGACGCGGCCACCGGTAGTCTCGAGATCCACGACGACGAAGTGCGCATCGTCAAGCGGCACGCGCAGCGATCCGTTGCGCGCGAGCGACCACATGCCGCTCGCCGGTTCGAAACTGAAGTTTGGATCATTGCCGATAAGCTGCCGTATCAGCCGCGGTCCGAGTTCGGCGTCGGAGCCGGTACCCCGCAACAGCAGGCCGACCAACTCGTCGGGCCGCGCTCCGGCCGGACGATCCGCCAGGTAGGAATAAAGCTTTTCGCGCGCGCTGACGCCGCCAAATGAAGCCACCACAACCCCCAACCACACCTTCGACATATATTCGCTAGCAATCGCGGGCCGGACGCGCAACTTCGAGGCGATCCGAGATGAGCGCCCTGGCTGTATGGCCTTATAGGACTGCAGGCCTTACAATGTGGATCAAGAGGAAAATTGAGATGGATAGAGTTCTGCTGACGCGTGATTGCGAAGCGATCCAGGTTCCGGTGGGTGAGAAGATAACGCTGGAAAAGGGATGCGAGGTTTTCATCACGCAATCCTTGGGGGGAACGTATACAGTTCAGGTTCCGGCGCACGGCGGGCTCTATCGAATCGCCAGCCGCGATGCCGACGCGCTCGGCCTGACTGCTGAAGAGGCCGCAGCGACGGTTGCGGCGGGTGGCGGCGACGACGTGGAATCGATGGTGTGGGAACAGCTCAAGACCTGCTACGACCCGGAAATACCGGTCAATATCGTTGATCTCGGCCTGGTCTACGGTCTCGAAGTGAATCGCAATGACGATGGCGGCAACCGGGTCGACGTCAAGATGACGCTGACGGCGCAAGGCTGCGGCATGGGCGCGTCGATCGCGTTCGACGCCAAGGCCAAGCTGATGACCGTGCCGGGCGTGACCGAGGCTAACGTCGATCTGGTATGGGAACCGCCCTGGAATCCTCAGATGATATCGCCCGAAGGCAAGGAGCGCCTCGGAATCGACTGACGGCGCAGGCGCGTTCTCTGTTAGCTTTCCCTATTCGAGTTAAGGACGGCCCCCGGTCTGCGCAGTTTTGATGGTATGGCGCGGCCGTTGACTTGATTTTAGGAGCCGGGTAATCTGCGTGATTCTGGTTTGATCATGTTTGCAATCGTTAAAACAGGCGGAAAACAGTACCGTGTCGCGGTCGGCGACCAGATCACGGTCGAACGTATCCATGGTGAAGTCGGCAGCAGCGTCGCGCTGGGCGAGGTGCTCGCACTGGGCGATACGCAGCCCCCGGTTATCGGGACGCCGGTCGTCGCGGACGCGTCGGTGACGGCGAAAATCGTCCAGCAGCCACGCAGCACCAAGATAATCGTCTTCAAGAAAAAGCGGCGCAAGAATTACCGCCGCAAGCATGGCCATCGCCAGGAATTGACCGTGCTCAAGATTGAGGAGATAAGCCGTGGCGCATAAGAAAGGGCAAGGCTCGACGCGCAACGGCCGCGACAGTCCGGGTCAGCGGCGCGGGATCAAGATCTATTCGGGTCAGACGGTCCGCGCTGGAAATATACTTGTTCGCCAGTTAGGCACGAAGATCCATCCGGGCCGCAACGTCGGGATGGGCCGCGACTACACGATCTTCGCGCTCACCGATGGCGTGGTGAAGTACGAGACCTATCAGCGCGACAAGCATCGGGTGAGCGTAATCGCGGCGGCTCCTATCGAATCGGCGGTTGTCGAATCGGTGGCTACGGAAAGCGCGGCACCTTAGGTGCCGGCGAGGCGCGCTGCGCCTGATCAGAAATATAGAAAGCTCTGCGGCATCCCGCGGGGCTTTTTTGTTTTCGTTTGGGACCGCGTAAGACGATTAATAATGCAGGGAGGTCATCTTCGATGCGCCTCGGACTCGTGACCGGATATTCGGGCTCGCGCATGGCGCTGCCGATGGACCTGATCCTCGATGCCGAACGCCTCGGCTTCGATTCCGTATGGACCGCCGAGGCTTACGGTTCAGACGCCGTCACGCCGCTTGCCTGGATCGGCGCGCGCACCACGAAAATAAAACTCGGCACCGCGATCATGCAGATGCCGGCGCGCACTCCCGCGATGACAGCGATGACGGCGATGACGCTCGACGGGCTGTCCGGCGGACGATTTATCTTGGGCGTCGGTCCGTCGGGACCGCAGGTCGTCGAGGGTTGGCACGGGATGCCGTACGGTAAGCCGATTCTGCGCACGCGCGAATACATCACGATCATCCGCGAGATTATCGCACGTGAACGTCCGCTCGAATTTCACGGTCGCGATTACCACATCCCCTACGACGGTCCCGACGCGACCGGCCTCGGCAAGCCGCTCAAGAGTATCCTGCACGGCCGCACCAGCATGCCGATCTATACGGCCTCGATTAATCCGAGGGGTATCGCGCTCAGCGCGGAAATCGCCGACGGTCTGATTCCGGTCTGGATGAATCCAGAGCGCTTCGACCTCTATAAAGCGCACCTCGACGAAGGCTTCAAACGGTCCGGCCATCCCGACCGCGCCGCGACATTTCAGATTGCTCCGTTCGTATCCTGCGTCGTCGGCAATGACGTCGAAAAATGCCGTGCGGCGCTCAGGCCGTCGCTCGGGCTGTATATTGGAGGTATGGGAGCGCGCGGCAAGAATTTCTATCATGATTACGCCGGCCGGCTCGGCTATGAAGATGCGGCGCGAAAGATTCAGGACCTCTTCCTTGCGGGACGCCGGGACGAAGCGGCCGCGGCCGTACCCGATGGGCTTATCGATGACGTTGCGCTGGTCGGACCCCGGGAACGAATCGCCGACCGGCTGGAAGCGTGGAAGGCGTCGCCAGTCACCGCGATGCTGATCAGCGCCCAACAGCCCGAGGCGGTCCGGATACTGGCAGAACTCTGCCAGTAACCGACTGTCGCATCGATATCTCTTTCGATGGGGCGGCCGCTATGGGTCGCTGCTATAATCGCAAGTCATGGCTCGATTTATCGATGAAGCCCGCATCTACGTGCAGGCCGGCAAGGGCGGCGACGGCGCGATTGCGTTCCTGCGCGAGAAGTACCGGCCCTTCGGCGGTCCAGCGGGCGGCGACGGCGGGCGCGGCGGCGATGTGATCTTCGAGGTTGACGAGGGGCTTTCGACTCTGCTCGATTTCAAGTTTCAGCCACGGCTGGTTGCCGGCAATGGCGAGCCGGGACGCGGCAAGCAGCAAAATGGGCATGCGGGCCGCGAGCTCGTGGTGCGCGTACCGCCGGGCACGTTGGTCTGTGACGATGAGACTGGCGAGCCGCTTGCCGATATGGTCGCGCCGGGCGTTCGCACGGTAATCGCCCACGCGGGCGAAGGCGGCCTCGGCAATATCCACTTCACTTCGTCGACGCGCCGGACGCCGCGAATCGCTACCCCGGGTGGCCCAGGCGATCAGCGCTGGGTCCGGCTGGAGCTGCGGCTGGTGGCCGAGGCGGGACTCATCGGACTGCCGAACGCCGGCAAGTCGACACTACTCGCGGCGCTGACGGCGGCGCGTCCGAAAATCGCGTCCTACCCGTTCACCACCCTCGTCCCGAATATCGGACGGGTGATCGCTGACGAAGGCGAAGATTTCACGATCGCGGATATTCCCGGTCTGATCGAGGGCGCCCATCAAGGCCACGGCCTCGGAATCCGCTTTTTGCGCCATCTCTCGCGCACCCGGATGCTGGTCTATGTGATCGATGCGAGTTCGGATCCCGTCGGAGATTTGACCACGGTGCGCAACGAAATCGAGGCGTTCGATGCGCTTCTCATCCAGCGCCCAGCGATAGTGGCGCTCAACAAGCTCGACCTCGTTTCTGCTGAAACCCTCAAAGAGGCGGCCGAGGCGCTGAGGCACGCGAGCGGCCTCGAAGTCTTTGCCATTTCAGCGCAGGAACAAATCGGTCTAGCCCCGCTGATCGAAGCGCTGGCGCGGAATCTGGCGTTGAAGGACGAGCAAATCGCGTGTCCCAGTTGAGCTACAAGTCCGACTTGATTGAAAGTGCCCGCCGAGTGGTCGTGAAAGTTGGCACTGCCGTGCTCGCAGGCTCGGCCGGTCTCGATGGGGAGATTATCGATCGACTTGCGGCCCAGACTGACGATCTTTGTAGCGCCGGACGCGAAGTCGTGATCGTGAGTTCCGGCGC
>Ga0302326_10010948_pt1 | contig 19579 bp, 19 predicted proteins | sample Palsa_T0_3_FD_202264 | JGI IMG/M metagenome (GOLD analysis project Ga0302326, IMG submission 202264) | Peat permafrost microbial communities from Stordalen Mire near Abisko, Sweden - Palsa_T0_3 | ecosystem: Environmental > Terrestrial > Soil > Palsa > Peat permafrost | place: Sweden: Abisko...
ATAACAGCGTCTGGTTGACCGTGTCCGGCAAAAAACTCTGGCCCATGACAAAATCGTAAACCGTAAATCCAGAAGAAACCACCCGACTCTCGGTCCATCTATGACCGACACACTCCTAGAGGTGAATGAAAAACAATCGTCGCTCGCGGCATCTCCAGAACATCTTATCCGACAATCTCCACCTCTTAATCCATCGGCGTGGGTTAGCATGAGTTGCCCGTCGCTTTTCGTCACATCCTGCAATGAACCCAATCTGGCCGCAGCCTCTCGATCCTCTCCACTCTGTCGCGCTTTCGGCGATGGCTGCGGCGCTGCCTTTGGTCATCGTTCTAGTCCTCATGGGCGGACTGCGCAAGAGCGGCCTGTTTTCCTCTTTCTGCGGTTTGGGGACAGCGGTTCTGCTGGCACTTTTTCTGTGGCGCATGCCGGCGGTGCTGGTGTTTTGGAGCGCGGCGTATGGCGTTGTTTATGCGCTGTGGCCAATTTTGTGGATCGTCTTTACCGCGCTCTGGCTCTACAACCTGACGCAGGATACGGGAAAATTTGAGCTTTTTCGCCGCTGGATGGAGCAGCATGCTTCGGGCGACGGCAGCATCCAGGTGGTGCTGGTGGCGTTTTGCTTTGGCGCGCTGCTGGAGGGGACTGCGGGTTTTGGCGCTCCGGTGGCGGTGACGGCCTGCCTGCTGGTTGGGCTGGGGCATCCGGCGCGGAGAGCGGTGTTGACGGCGCTGATCGCCAATACCGCTCCGGTGGCCTTTGGGGCGCTGGGCATCCCGATTATCGCGCTGTCCGGGGTAACGGGGCTCGACCTGGCGCGGCTCTCGGCGATGGCGGGCAGGCAAGTGCCGGTGCTGTCGCTGATGCTCCCGGCATATCTGATCCTGGTCGTCTCCGGCGGCAAGGGGCTGCGCAGGAACTGGCCGGTGGCGCTGGTGACGGGGCTGAGCTTTGCGCTGACGCAGTTTTTCGTCTCGAATTTCTGGGGACCGTATATCGCGGATGTGCTGGCTTCGTCCATCTCCATCTTTGCGACAGTTGGTTTTCTGAAGGTGTGGAGTCCGAAGGGTGCGGAGACGGAGGTGGCTCAGGTTTCACCTGAGCAAGACGAGTTAGAACGATTGTCTGCGAAGGAGGCTTTTGCGGCGTGGCTGCCGTGGGTGATGCTTTCGGTGGTGGTGATTTTGTGGTCGTGGCTGCGACTGCTGCCAGCGGGGCAGGCTGTAGTGCCTGTGCCGGAGCTGCATAAAGGCGTGCTGATCACCCTTTACCAGAAGCCCTATGCGGCGATGTACACCTTCCAGCCGCTGGGGCCAGGGACGGCGGTGCTCGCGGCTACGATTTTGACTGCACTGTGCCTGCGCGTGAGGCCGTGGGTGTTTTTTGTCGCGGGCGTGAAGACCTTGCGCCAGTTGCGCACTCCAGGACTGACGGTGATGACCATCGTCGCGCTGGCCTATCTCTATAACTACTCGGGAATGGCGTACACATTGGGCGCGACATTTGCGCGAGTTGGGCCGGCGTTTCCGCTGCTCAGCGGATTTCTCGGCTGGATCGCGTGTTTCCTGAGCGGGAGCGATACGGCGAGCAACCTGCTCTTTGGCAATCTGCAGGTGGCGGCGGCGCACCAGCTTGGCCTGAGCCCGGTGCTGCTGGCCGTCACCAACTCTTCCGGCGCTGTCGCGGGCAAAATGGTTTCGCCGCAGAATATCGCCGTGGGCGTGACGACGGTGGGTCTGATTGGGCAGGAGGGCAAAGTGCTGCGCTCGGCCTTCTGGCACAGCATTTTGCTAGCTGGCGTGGTCAGCCTCATCGCTTTTGCACAGGCGTACTGGCTTACGTGGATGATTCCCTGAGGCGAGCGAGGATGCGCCGGTCTTCGTCGCTGAGAGTTGCGCCTTCCAACAGGTCAGGGCGGTTTTTGAGCGTTTTGCGCAACTGCTGCTCGCGGCGCCACTTGCGCACGGCCGCATGATCGCCGCCGAGCAGGACTTCGGGAACGGCCAGGCCGCGAAACTCCGCTGGCCGCGTGTAATGCGGATAGTCGAGCAGCCCGCCGGAGCCGTGCTGGGAACGCGGAACGCCTTCCACATCGACATCGATGGCAGCATCGCCGGCTCCAAAGCTCTCGAATTCGCTCGAAGCTTCATTCCCTAGCACACCAGGAATGAGGCGCGCCACAGCATCGAGGACAACAGCAGCGGCCAGTTCGCCGCCGCTCAGGACGTAGTCGCCGATGGAGAGCTCGCGGTCGCAATAGATCTCATTGACCCGCTCGTCGACGCCTTCGTAGCGGCCGCAGAGGAGGACGATGCGGTCGAGGGACACGAGCTCGCGGACAATGGATTGGGTGAATCGCTGGCCTTGGGCGGAGAGCAGGATCACGGCTTCGCGCTGGCGCGATTCTGTGCTGCGTTCGGACAGTTGCGGCATTCCCGATGAGGCCAGCGCTTCGCCTAATGGCTCGGGCTTCAAGACCATGCCTTCGCCGCCGCCAAAGGGACGGTCGTCGACGGTGCGATGGCGGTCGTGGGTGAATGTGCGCAGGTCATGCACGGCGATTTCTACGAGGCCCGTCTTCTGCGCGCGGCTGACTACGCCGAAGTCGAAGAAGCCGCGCAGCATCTCCGGGAAAATCGTTAGAATCTCAAATCGCATCGTCATTGCCACCGGATTTCTCGGAGAGCTGCACTTCGACGAGACCTTCAGGAAGGGCCATTTCTACGCGTTTGGCTTCTAGGTCGATTTTGCGCAGGTACGACTTGGCGAAGGGGATGAGAATTTCGTCGCCGGCTTCGCCTCGGACGACCAGCAGCGCAACCGGTCCGGCATCGCGATCTACGTCTTCGATTTTGCCGACTGGCTTTTCCGGCTCTGAGGCCACATCCACCAGCGAACATCCAATCAGGTCGCCAACGTAGACACCGTCCTCATCGAGCGGCGCGCGTTCCGCTCGTGGAATTGCAACGATCAGCCCGCGGAGGGTTTCGGCTTCGGTGATGGAGTTGACGCCGGCGAAGTGAAGAACTACGTCGCGTGTCGTGCCGCCTTTATGCAGCCAATGCGAGACGAGTTCGGCCTCGCGGGCCGACTCGCCTGCCGCGCTCAGCAGCCAAACCCGCTTGCGTTCCGCAAACTTTTCAGGAAAATCGGTGAGGATCTCGGCAAGGACTTCGCCTTTGCGGCCCTGAGACTTGCGAATCCGCGCCAGCCAGACCCAAGCCTGCTCATTCGCCTGGTCAGCCGTCATCGCGAACTCCGCCCTAGGTCGAGTTAAGAGGTCAAGCCTGGACGGCTAGTCCCTAGTCCTCTTCTTCCAATATATCGAGCGTATAGCGGTGGTGAACTTTCATGCTCACCGCGCCCAGGATGGTCCGCACCGATCTTGCTGTACGGCCCTGTTTGCCGATAACTTTGCCCACGTCTCCCGGCGCTACGCGCAGCCTGAGGACCGTGTTTTCTTCGCGGCTTACCGTTTCTACTTCCACCGCATCCGGCTCATCTACCAGGGCCCGAGCAATTTCGCGCACCAGTTCGTCCACAGCGAGCATATCCAATTGGGTCATGCACGTACTCCATCCCCAAAGCTTCCGGATATTTCAGACGATTTTCCCGCCCTCAAAAATACCGCTCCAAAAACCAGCTTTGTCGTTGGGCGAAATACTATCAGCACACCGGCACCTGCGTCAGCAAATCACAATTTTAGAGCGCTTCGTCCGACTTTTGGCTGGTCAGGATAGAGCCAGCCACCAGACGAAGGCCAGCTTAGGCAGCGACCGGAGATGCAACCGGAGCGGCGGCCGGGAACTTCGCGACCAGCTTGGCTACACGGTCGGACATCTGCGCGCCCTTGCTGATCCAGTACTGGATGCGCTCATGCTCGAGGGCAACGGTGGCCGGGTTGGTGCGGGGATTGTAGGTGCCGACGACTTCGATCGAACGACCGTTGCGGGCGCGATCCTTTTCGATCACGACAACACGGTAATACGGCTTCTTGGTGGCGCCAACGCGCGCCAAACGAATCATAACCACGGCGATACATTTCCTTTCAGTTTCCTTGTCTTCGATTGTGCATTGGATTGCGCGTCAGCCGCGCATCGGAAGGCGAGAGAGCTCTCACCCGCACAGAACACAACATCTAAGTATCGCTGAAATTTACCCTTTTGGGCAAATCCATTGCATTCAGGCAACGGTCTGCGTCGAAATGCGGCTTCCATCCGGTGAAAAGCGAACAAAAGGAGCAGGACACCGGGGGGGGGTATTTATTTTCTGGTTAACAGCCGGACAAGCTCGCCAACCGCGCCACCAATCGCCCCAGCCGCGCAGCCCGTGGTTTGGATGTTGTCCGCGCATTTCTATTATGCACGTTTCGGAGTGAATTGAAGGCAAATAGGTTTGCGGAGAGCAAGTGATTTTGATTGAGCGAGATGGAGGGTGCATTTTCGCGATAGGGGCTTGACAAAAGTTCAGGGATGCCGCTCTCGCCAAATTCCTTTGATGTCGAATCGAGGCTCACACGTTTCACTCATATCGCAATGCTTCCAACGGATCAACCTTCGCCGCCCGCCGTACCGGCGCCCAACACGCCAGCAGTCCCACTCCCACAAACAAAGCTCCCACCACAAGCAACGTCGCAGGATCGCTGGGCTGCACTTCAAACAGGAACGACTTCAACACCCGCGACAAAACAATGGCCAGAAAAACACCGGCGATCACGCCACCCGCGATTAATCGAAATCCTTCTCCGAAGATCAAATTGCGAATGTCCGTTTGTTGCGCGCCCATCGCGCTTCTGATCGCCAGCTCTTTCCGTCGCGCAGCCACAGACAGGGAAAGCACGCCGTAGATTCCCACCAGCGTCAACAGGCTTCCGACCACTGAAAATCCTGTCAGCAGATGCATAGCAAAGGTCCGCGAGGATAAAGATTCGTCGCGAATCTGCTCCAGTGTCTTCACATTTTCGATCGCCGCCGTAGGATCCACCGCGCGCAATTCGCGTTGCACCGCAGCAACCACCGTGCGCGGATCGGCCGCTGTCCGTACCACAAGATGCTTAGAAAATGCAGTCGCCTGCCACAGCGGCAGATAGACCTCCGGCACCGGCTTCTGCGTCAAATCGTCCGTCCGCCCATTCGCGATCTCCCCGACAATTTCGATGCCCGGCTTATCGCGCCCGTTGAACCAGATCTTTCGCCCAATGGCATTGCCGTGCGGAAAGTAGCGATCCGCAAACGCCTGGTTCACGATGGCTACATTGGGCGCCTTGTCGTCGTCCGTCGATCGAAACTCCCTCCCGTCCGTCAGCGCCGTTCCCATCAACTTGAAGTAATCGGGCGTCACCGCACGCATCGGCAGCGCAATCTTGTCGCTCTCTTTCACCGCCGGAGGCCGTCCCTCGATATCCATCGTCGCGGGCCAGTTGTTCCCCGTAAGCGGCACTCCCCAGGCAAACGCCGCATACTGCACGCCTGGTATCGCTGCCACCCGTTCCAGCGCCTGCCTGTGAAAGCTTCTCCACGTCGAATAGCTTTGTACATCCGTCACGCTCATCGTCAAAATCCGTCCTGTGTTGTATCCCGACGGCACCTCAGCGATTTTCACCATCGTGCGAATGAGCAGCCCCGCGCCCACCAACAGCGCCAAAGTCAGCGCCGTTTGCAGTATCGTAACTCCTTGCAGCAGCCGCCTCTCGCCGGTTCCCGCTGTGCCTTTCGGTCCGGCACTTTTCAGTACTTCCATCGGATCCAGACGAAATGCTCGCAGCGCCGGAATCCCTCCCGCAACAAACGCGGCGAGCACCGCCGCTCCCAGGCCACAGCCCAAAACCGCCCAGCCCGCGGTCACTCCATCCAAACGTGGAATGGCATGTCCCGCAATCGCCTTGAACAGTTTCACGGCGCCGATCGCAAGCCCGCACCCCAATGCTCCGCCGATCAGGGCCAGCAACAGGCTCTCTGTCAGGACTTTCCTCAGCAGGGCTACGCGGCCCATGCCCATCGCGATCCGCACCGCGTATTCCTGCTGCCTTTGCAGCCCGCGCACCAGCAGCAGCGCTGCCGCGTTCCCGCATGCGATCAACAGCACCAGGGCCGACGCGCCAAGCAGCGGCAGCAGAATCCGCTTGCCGTCCCGGTTCATATATTCCGTTACCGGCTCCAGTTGCGGCGCAAACCCTTCAAACCTCTTCTCATCCTGCGCCTCTCTTGCCGCCATCACGGCCAATTCTTGTTGTGCATGCTGTGGAGTGACTCCATCCCGCAGCCGCGCCACCACATCCCAGTACGGCTCCTTCTCACTCTTTGGATCCGGATAGATCGGCATCCAAAAATCCACCGTTGCATTCACGTCGTAATTCGGTTCTTTCGCCGCTCCCGGCGACGGCAAAAATCGCACGCCCGGTTGCATCACGCCGATAACCACCGGCGTTACGTCCGAGCGGCTGATGCGCACCGTCTTTCCGATAATCTGCGGATCGCCACCGAATACCCTCTGCCAGAACTCATATCCCAGCAGGATGCCCTTCGCAGGCCCTGGTCCGAAATCGGAATCGGCAAATGCGCGCCCCATCGCCGGCTTCAGCCCCATGACCCGAAAATAGTCTCTGGACACACCCATTCCCTGCATGGACTGGCTGCCGTCATTGCGAATCAGGAAATTGAAGTTCCAGAAATACCCGGCGACTCCCTGAAGGGATTTCGACTCTTTCCCCCAATCCAACCACTGCTGCGCCGCCCATCCGCGAGGACTGTCCATCTTCTGCCCATCGACGCGCTGCGTCGGAATCAGCATCAACCGATCAGGCTTCTCATACGGCGGAGGCGTAAGCAGCACACCTTGAATCAAACTGAAAACCGCCGCCGTAGCCCCAATGCCCAGCGCCAAAGTCAGCGCCGCGATCAGACTGAAGCCAGGCTGCTTCCGCAGCATCCGAATTGCAAATAGCATATCCCGCCGCATAGGTCCTCATTTCTCTTCCAGGTTCCGCAACGCTCGTTCCTGTATTCGAGGGAATATTGATTGAACTTCGCTCTATCGTTATCCATCCGGTTGGGCGATTGAATCCCAACTAGTCTTGCCGGGATCGATGCAATCGTATTCTCGTCGGATCACAGGTGCTGAGTTCAGTACCGTAGTACGCGCATGCACGTAAACGCCCAATCATAAGAATGGCGAGCGGAGGGGGAAGAGTTGTTTGCGAGAAGCAGGCGATTTGCTGATACAGCGCAGTTTAGCCAGGACATGGTGCGGGCCGAGGTGTTTATGTGGCAGACAAGACAAGCCCTGGAGACCAACCAAGGATGTTCAGAAGCGAACAGGATCGGTCTAAAAATGGACAGCGAAGGAGTCGCATTCATGCGATTGTCCTGCGATCAGGCCCCAGCTGGATGCACATCTTTCTTCTCATACGGCCGGCAATACGCGCGGCAAAAAGCCTCGGCTACGCAGGTGCCAAGCTCGGGCTCGGTTTGAGCAGGCGGAGTGGGAATTTCCGGGGCGGCTTTGGGAATCGATTTTGCGGTGCCGAGGAGGCTCTGACCTGGCTGGCCAGTCTCGCACCGGCCCTCCATCTGGCGGCCGAAGATGTGTTTGTACATCATGGGCCCCAGCAGGAGGGCAAAACAGACATTCATGTCCATCTTGCTGGGCAGGCGGCCGTCGCTCATGGCTGCGGTGAGAATGCGGCTGATGCGCTTGCGTGGCCGCTCCATGACCCGCGAGCGCCAGGCGTCGCCGAAATGCTGATGCGTGACAGAGTAGGCTACCATCTGCGGCATCAGGCGCTTCTGGTCTTCGGGGCGGGCATGGCGGGGTTTGTCGTTCAAGACACGTTCGAGGTCGGTGAAGAGGTCGCCGGTATCCTGCTCCGGAATATCGTCTTCGATGCCGACGACGACGAGGAGCAGCTCCATCAGGAGCGGCTCTTTGCCTTCGGGCCAGTGCTTGTAGATGGTGGCTTTGCTGACGCCTGAGGCGGCGGCGAGGGCGTCCATTGTGGTCGTCTCGATGCCGCGCTCGACAAACAGTTCCAGAGCTGCTTCGAGTACCCGGTTGTGAGCGTCGGTGCTCCTGATTCTTGCCATCCGCTAGTTGTTTCCTGTGCCACTCATGCTAAACCCCGATCCCGAATGGAAGTTAGATCTCGATTTTGGAGAAGCTGTAGGCGCCGAGGCTGAGGAAGAGCAACGCGACAGCTACAAGCACGGTTGCGTCCAGCCCTGCTCCGAAGCGGACCTGCCCCACGACCATCCCCAGCAGAGCTGAGCGCATGCCGTCGATGCCATAAGCAAGCGGATCGATGGCGTTGATAACCCGCAGTACCGGACCAACCGTGGTGAGCGGATAAAGCGCGCCAGACATGAAGAAGATGGGCAGGACGAGGAAATTCATAGTCATCTGGAAGCCCTGCATGTCTTTAAGCGCGGAGCCGATAGCAGTACCCAGCGCTGAGAAAACGATGGCGATGAGCGCCATGAAGAGAATGCCCAACGGCACCATCGCCACGTTGACCGGGCGAAAGCCGGATAGGATGCAGACGACGGTCACCAGCAGCCCCTGCATCATCGCCACGGTCGCGCTGCCGAGGGTGCGTCCGGCCATGATGAGCAGGCGCGGTTGCGGAGCGACCAGCGTCTCCTTCAGAAAACCGAACTGGCGATCCCAGAGCAGTCCCATGCCCGAAAAGACTGAAGAGAAGAGCACGGTCATCCCGATGATCCCCGGCGCGAGGAATTGCAGATAGTTGCCTTGCCCCGCCCGCGCGTACACCGGACCCATGCCAAAGCCGAGGGCCAGCAGGTAGAGCACTGGCTGTCCCAGAGAAGCGATCATCTGTGCCCGCGACCGGAAATAGCGCTTCATCTCCCGAAGCCACAATATGTAGATCACACCCATCACGATCTCCTTGTGTGTTGCCGGCAAAGCAGCCGGGGTTGCTGTTCCCTGTTCCCTAATCCCTGGTCCCTGCCTTATCGCTTCCACATCTGCGCGAACTGGCGCATGGCTGCCGCCGGATCGGCGCTCTCGTCGCGAATCTCGGAGCCGGTCAGGGAGAGGAATGCCTCTTCGAGGGTCTTGGTTCCGGTGCGCTCCTTGATTTGCGCCGGTGTGCCGAGGGCGACGCCTTTGCCGTGGTCGATGACGGCGATGCGGTGGGCGACGCGGTCGGCCTCGTCCATGTAATGGGTGGTGAGGAAGACGGTGACCTGCTCGTTTTCGTTGAGCTGCTTGACCTGGGCCCAGAGCTGGTTGCGGCTCTGCGGATCGAGGCCGAGCGTGGGCTCGTCGAGGAAGAGGATCTTGGGCGTGTGCAGGAAGCCGCGGGCGATTTCGAGACGCCGCTTCATGCCGCCGGAGTACTTCTTGACCTGCACGTCGCGGCGGTCCCAGAGCTCGAAGAGCTTGAGCAGGCTCTCGATCCGCTCTTTGGCCTGGCGGCGGGGCACGTGGTAGAGGACGGCGTGCAGTTCGAGGTTTTCCTGGCCGGTCATGTCGCCGTCAAGGCTGGGGTCCTGGAAGACGATGCCGAAGCTTTTGCGGGCCTGGAGCTGGTTGACCTGGGGGTCGAGGCCGTCGAGCCAGATTTTGCCCGAGGTGGGCTTCAGCAGCGTGGTGAGCATCTTGATGGTGGTGGTTTTGCCGGCGCCGTTGGGGCCGAGGAAGGCGAAAATTTCGCCTTTGCCTACTTCAAAGGAGATGTTGTCGACAGCGGTGAAGCTGCCGAAGGTGCGGCACAGATTCTCGACACGAATCATGCTGATCTGCCTCCGCGGATAACAATACTAAACGGTTTAGTTTAGTGCAAGTAGATTTTTGTTGGAATTTGCGAAATTCTTACGCGATTACCTGGCTTCGCTGCGGTCGATTTCCAGCAACAGCTTTCGTCCCCTCGCACGCATCGCGGCCGTTCCGGTTTGGGTAAAATCGCGGACCAATTCCACGACATGCGTTCTTAATGCCGCATCCCTCCGCGCAAGCTCCCATAGCCCCTGCATCGCAAAGGTTTTCACGATAGAACTGCGATCCCCAAGATAGAGCTCAAGAACTGCCGCGGCCCGGCGGCACTCTTCCGGAGTCAGTTCCAGGCGCGGGATTATGGCCGCCAGATGCCAGCGCAACTCCTGCTGCGCTGCCTCTGCCATCAACCCGAGCAGTTCGCCCTTATACGCTTGCAGGACGCCGATTCGTTCCCGAGAAATCTTCTCCAGAGCGTCCGCTGCCCGCATCCGAATTACTTCGCTCGAGTCCCCTAACAATTCCACTAACTCACCGACGCGTTGCGGCTGTGTCAGGGCCAGATCGGCAACTTCGTTCGCACGGCCAATCGAGCGGCGATCTCCGCCCGAAAGCATCATTCGTGGATTCTCTCGGTTGGTCATTTACAGGTTAAGAACTCGTTCGGTACGCCAACATTAGAACGATCCTGCTATTAACATTTGGTGATAACGGGTGTCTTGAGGATCGGCCCACCTGGCTCCTTGACCCACTCCGCGTCATAACAGCCTCGTTGGCGATACATGCCGTTGCTAAACCGATATGGAAACAAATGGCTCTCGGTCGCAGAGTCGTGAAGACCCAAGGTTACGTCGCGAAATCCATTTGTATTCGTATCTTCAATGCGGAAAACCTGTGCCCCATGGTTAAGAATCGACTGATAACCAACGTTTGTCTTTTTGAATATCCAGAACAGGCAATTGCCCACAGCCCCACAAGTTTCCATACCGAAAGACTGGGCTATAACCTCCGGCGTTCCATCGCCATCCAAGTCAAGCAACTCAATGCGCGTGTCGGCAGCTAAACCAAACAGCCGCTTCTCAGAATGGATGTCAAGAGCATCCATCTTTGGACGAAGTTTTGTGGCAATGGCACGAATTAAGAGGGTCTGATCCGCCGGACTCAATTCCTTAGAGAAACGAATTGCATCCTTCCTAGCTAGCTCGTGTGACTTCTTAGAATCCCAGTGGAAGCTCTGCGCGACTGCGCAAGTAGCCACACCAACAAGTAGACCGATTGCCAACCTTTGGAGCATGGCTAAAAGCATAGCGTAAGAAACAACATTGAATCAGTCCGTTGCCGGAAACAGGAAGCGTAGGAGTGGGCCGACGCGGGTGGACCAACTGGCTTCGTCGTGGGTGCCACCGCGGATTTTTTCGAAGTGGAGGGTTTCTTCGTCGCGCCAGCCGTTTTCGCGCAGGCGTTTGGCGAGGAGTTCCACGTCGCGCAGGGTCATGCGGCCTTCGTGGTCGCCTGCGTCGAGCCAGATGCGCGGCTTGTGCTGCAGGAGCGGAGCGATTTCATTCACGACTGCCAGGATGCTCTTGTGGTTCCACCAGATGCTGGGGGAAAGCACTGCCAGCTTCCCAAAGGACTCGGAGTTTTTCAGTCCGAGGTAGAGCGAAACCAGGCCACCCAGCGATGAACCTCCCAGGCCGGTGTGCTCGCGCTCGACGCGAACGCGATAGTGCTCGGCGATCCAGGGCATCAGTTCGAGGGTGAGCAGCGCGCCGTAGGAGTCGGCTTCGCCGCCGCCCATTTGCCAGTCGCGCTCGGGGGTGTACTCGGCCAGGCGGCGCTCGCCGGTGTTGTAGATGCCGACAATGACCAGCGGCTCGACCTGGCCGGCTTCGATCATGGCGTCTGCGGTCTCGCGGACCTGCCAGGTCTTGCCCTTGATGTACGAGGTTGCGGGGTCGAAGAGATTCTGGCCGTCGTTGAGGTAGAGCACGGGGAATTTGCGGTTGGGCTCGGCCTCGTATTGCGGCGGCAGGTAGACGATGAGGTCGCGGCGGTCGGGCAGGATGCGGCTGCGAAAGGCGCGATGCACTTTGAGGCGGTCGTGCGGAGTCTCGGCGGGCGCTTTGTCTGCCGGGGCGTGCCATCCTGGCCAGTGGAACGGTGGTTCAAACTCTGTGCGTGCTTCCAGATCCAAACTGCGTTTCCTCCGCGCTGCCTTCGGTGGCGCCCCTGATCGTGCCTTGGATGGTGTCTTAGCCATTGGCGCTCCGCTATGCTCGACCGAGCGCACCCGCGCGGGGCGGTCACCTACCCAACCCGGATTTTCCGGTCCGGCTTTTTAGTCCCGTGGCTGTTACAGTATCAAAAATGACGCACCGGCCGAAATGGCACCTGAGGTGGAAAACTAGATGAATCGCGAGTATCACAAGTGGTATTCCCATCGACTGGGGCGCGATATGGAGCTGCTGGTCTTTGGCCATGCGGGCGTGCCGGTCATGGTCTTCCCTACCTCGGGCGGGCGCTTTTACGAGTTTGAGGACCGGGGGATGGCGGCATCGATTTCGGGCAAGATCGATGCCGGGCAGATCCAGCTCTACTGCGTGGATTCGGTGGACATGGAGAGCTGGTACAACCGCAATGTCTCTCCGCGCTGGCGCATCGCCCGGCATGTGCAGTATGAGGATTACCTGATCCACGAGGTCGTGCCGCTGATTCGCCAGAAGAACCGGGACCGGCATATGGTTGCGCTGGGGTGCAGCTTTGGCGGATTCCATGCGGCGAACATCGCCTTCCGGCATCCGGATGTTTTTACCGGGCTGCTGTCGATGTCCGGAGCCTTCGATATGTCGAACTTTCTGCGCGGCTATCACGATCAGGACGTCTACTTCAACTCCCCGACTCAGTATTTGCTGAACCTGTCGGACCCATGGTTCTTTGATCGGTACCGGCAAAATACCTATGTGCTGGCGACGGGCTGGGATGACCAGTGTCTGGGCTCGAACCAGCATCTGGATGGCATCCTGAGCCACAAGGGCATTCCGCATAAGCTTTACATCTGGGATACCTATAACTCACACGACTGGCCGACGTGGATGAAGATGGTGAACGAATATCTCTGAGGACGAATCCGATGACAGCCTTCATTGCCTTATTACGAGCCGTTAACGTAGGAGGGACCGGCAAGTTGCCGATGACCGAGCTCAAAGCCATGTGTGAGCAGGTTGGATTCACCAAGGTGAAGACGTATATCGCGAGCGGCAACGTGGTCTTTCAGTCTTCTAAATCCGAGGCCATTGTAAAAAAAACGCTGGAGGCTAGCCTGACTGCTTACGCAGGCAAGCCAGTCGGCGTGTTGGTGCGCACCGCGGCGGAAATGGCAGCGATACTGGCTGCCAATCCCTTCCCCGACGCGCCACGCAATAAGACCGTGGCGATTTTCCTGGACGCCGCACCGCCGGCGAACTTCCTCGATGCTGTTACCCATCAATCGACGGAGCAACTGCAAGCCGGCCTGCGCGAAATCTACGGCTATTACCCGGACGGCCAAGGCGAATCCAAACTCAAGATCCCCGCTGCCAAAAACGGCACTGCGCGGAATATCAACACTGTCGCAAAGCTGGTCGAAATGGCTGCGGGTCTCTAGTGTCCCGAGTGAGAAGTTCATCGCTGAAATTGAGCGTTGCCTCGGCCGCATAAATCGCTGAACAGCAGATCCTTCACTTCGTTCAGGATGACAACATTTGTTAAAACAACTTCAGACTCGGGACACTAATTTGCAAATTAGCTTTCCGTGTCCATTCCATAAAGAGCAACCGAACGGTTGCGCTTTGACTCGATTCGGCATAATATGCAACCAGGAGGTTGCTTATCATGGCTGACCCGAACGATCGTATCGAGAAACGAATTGAATTGAAGGCTCCGGTCTCTCGCGTGTGGAGCGCGCTGACGGATTACCGCCAATTTGGCGAGTGGTTTCGAGTGAAGCTGGAGGGGCCGTTTGTTCCTGGCGAGACTGCGCGCGGCCAGATTACCCATCCCGGATACGAGCATGTGCAATGGCAAGCCGTCGTGAAGTCCATGGAGCCGGAGCGCTTGTTTTCCTTTACCTGGCATCCGTATGGGATCGACCCGAAGGTCGATTATTCGAAGGAGACGCCGACGCTGGTTGAGTTCAGGCTTGAGGCGACCCCGACCGGCACGCTGCTGGTGCTGACGGAGTCGGGATTCGACAAGGTTCCTGCTGACCGCCGACTTGAGGCGTTTCGCATGAACGACGGCGGATGGACGCAGCAGATGAAGAATATCGAGGCCTATGTCGGCGAAGCGTCGTAGCAGCAGGGCTGCCGCGCCGGTCTTTGCGGCGTTGGGCGACGAGACCAGGCTGGGGCTGGTTCGCAGGCTCAGCGACGGCAGCCGATGTTCGATTTCGCAGTTGACTGCCGGCTCCAGAATGAGCCGGCAGGCAATTACCAAGCATCTGCGCGTGCTGGAGAATGCGGGAATTGCGCGCGCGGTCCGCAGCGGCCGCGAGAGCCTTTACGAATTGGACCCCAAGCCGATCGGGGAGGTCAGGCATTATCTCGATCTGGTCTCCGAGCAGTGGGATAAGTCTCTCTCCAGACTGAAGTTCTTTGTGGAATCCGAGCCCTGAGCAAGAGAACCCGTGCTTTAATAGCTTCGAGCCCACTAAAAGCCCGGAGAGCGCCCATGACCGAACTCAACCCCTACGCGAAGTTCATCGACTCCCGCCCGATCGCTGAGATTCTCGCATCGACGCCTGCAACCCTGGAGGCGTTAGCCGACGCGATTGGCGTAGATCGCCTGGCTGTCGCTCCCGCAGCGGGCAAGTGGACGCCCGCCGAGATTCTCAGCCATCTTGCCGACTGCGAAATCGCCTTCGGCTTTCGTCTTCGCCAGACTTTGGCTGTCGACAATCATGTCATTCAGCCCTTCGACCAGGAAAAGTGGGCTGCGACGTATCCTGGCATCACAGCCCAGCAGGCGCTCGCGGCCTTTACCGCTATGCGCGAGTGGAACCTGATCCTGATCCGCAATGCTCCACAGGGCTCGTCTAAAAAACCTGTTACCCATCCTGAACGCGGTGCGATGACCTTTGCCACGATCGTCGAAACGATGGCCGGCCACGACCTCAATCACATTCAGCAGTTGCAGAAACTTGCCGAGCAAGCTCAACAAGCCTAACCTGCTCTTGCCTCACCGGAAGAGATTGGTTGAAGCGAGATCGATGACCTCATCGGCGCGTCCGTTCATGACCGCGCGCATGATGTAGAGGCCAAATCCAGTAGCCTGCTCGAGCTTGATTGTCGGCGGCAACGAAAGCTCCTGCCGGTTGACAACGACATCGACCAGTGCGGGGCCGTCATGGGCAAAGGCCTGGCGTAGAGCGCCTTCCACATCTTCCGGCTTCTCCACTCGAAGGCCGAGAAAACCGCAGGCTGTCGCGATATCCGCGAACGATGGATTGACGAGGCCTGTGCCGAAGTTCAAGAATCCCGCCGCTTTCATTTCAAGTTCGACAAAGCTCAGGGCGCTATTGTTGAAGACGACGATCTTGAGCGGCAGCTTCATCTGTCGCAATGTCAGCAGGTCTCCGAGCAGCATCGCCAGTCCGCCGTCGCCGGCAAGCGCTACCACTTGCCGGCCGGGATAAGCAGCCTGCGCGCCGATGCCCTGAGGAACGGCGCTGGCCATCGAGCCATGCACGAAAGAGCCGAGCAGGCTGCGGCGGCCATTCATTTTGAGATAGCGTGCGGCCCAAATCGTTGGCGTGCCTACATCGCAGGTGAAGACAGCGTCCTGCGCGGAGATCGAATCGATCAGCTTGGCTACATACTGGGGATGAATCGGAGTTTTGCCCGGTTCCCCAACCGCCAGCTCATCGAGGCCGGTTCGCGCCGTCTTGTAGTGATCGAGCGAGGCCTTCAGGTGATCGGATTTCTTCTTCGTTTTGAGCAAAGGCAGTAGTGCCGCGATCGTGTCTTTGACGTTGCCGACCAGACCAAGATCGACATGCGCGCGCCGCCCGATCTGCTCGCCGCGAATATCGACTTGAATGATCTTTGCTTTCTCTGGAAAGAATTGCGTGTAGGGAAAATCCGTGCCCAGCATCAGCAGCGCATCGCAATTCATCAAGGCGTAGTAGCCGGAGCTGAATCCGAGCAGGCCGGTCATGCCTACGTCATACGGATTGTCGTATTCGATGTATTCCTTGCCACGCAGGGCGTGGACAATGGGAGCTTTCAACTGCGCCGCGATCGAGAGCAACTCGGCATGAGCGCCGGCGCAGCCTGCTCCGCCAAGGATGGTCACCTTGGCGGCATCGTTAAGCAGCGCCGCGGCTGCTTTCAGGTCTGCGCTGCCGGGATGAAATACCGAGGCAGGATCGCATAACTGGATGGCCTGCGGCGCCACGGAGCACTCCGCAAGCAGGACGTCGCCGGGCACTACGATCACTGCGACTCCGCGACGCGCGATGGCTGTGCGCATGGCGATGCCGAGGATGCGCGGGACGTTGTTGGCTTCGCTGATCAGTTCGCAGTGGTAGCTGCAATCCTTGAAGAGAATTTCCGGGTGCGTCTCCTGAAAGTAGCCCGTGCCGAGCTCCGCGCTGGGAATCTGCGCTGCTATCGCCAGCACCGGCACACGGCTGCGATGGCAGTCGTAGAGCCCGTTGATCAGGTGCAGATTGCCGGGGCCGCAACTGCCCGCGCACACGACCAGGTCGCCGGTGAGGTGCGCTTCCGCGCCCGCGGCGAAGGCGGCAACCTCTTCGTGGCGGACGTGGATCCACTGAATTTCGCTGTGCTCGCGGATCGCATCGGTGACGCCGTTGAGCGAGTCTCCCGGCAAGCCGTAAACCCGCTTCACTCCAGACGCAATCAGTGTTTCCACGATGACTTCCGCCGCGCTCTTCGCCATTCCCGCCTCCAATTCTTGAATCCTTTTCGGGGTTGGATGCCGCAACGGGCAAGACGGTCTCCCGATTTGAGCATCAGTTTTCCGAAAAATGGAGCAGCCTCACATCTCATGCGGGATAAGAAAAACTTTTTGCGGCGGGAACCATTTTTCGCTCTCCGTTGTCCAAGCCAATAGCAGTTCCAGCACGTATTTCGAACCGCTGTCGAGGAGGCCGAATGCGCCATACTCTCGTTCTTTTGTGCGCCTTAACCGCGACCTGCGCCGCTGCCCAATCGCACCCCGCAGCAGTCTCTGCCGCTGCCAACTCGACCGCCAAAGACCTGCCCGTTCGCCAGGTGATCCTTTACAAGAACGGCATTGGGTACTTCGAACACGCCGGCGCGGTGACCGGCAACCAGCGCGTGGCTATCGATTTTACTTCAGAGCAATTGAACGATGTGTTGCAGTCCTTGACCGCGCTGGACAGCAAAGACGGGAAGGTGAGCGCCGTCAGCTACAACTCCACCTTGCCTATCGACCAGCAATTGAAGACGCTGGCGCTGGGCCTGCAGGATTATCCGCCGACGGTTGCCGTCTACCATGCTCTTCGCGGGCAGCGGGTGGAAGTGACAGGCGCAGGCGCGCCTCTGACCGGCAGGCTTGTCAACATTGAATTTCGCAAGGAGACGGACAAGAATGGCGCGACCTCCGAGGATCATCATTTCCTGATTGTCGAGACCGATTCCGGAGCGCTGCGCACGGCCGAATTGACGGACGCCGTCTCGGTGCGCATGTTGGACCCATCTTTGCAAAAGCAGTTTGCCGATTACCTTGGCATTATTGCCTCCACGCAGAATCTGCAGGTGCGCCATTTGACGCTCGAAGACCGAGGCGAAGGGCAGCGCGAACTGCGCATCAGCTACATCAGTGGGGTTCCGGTCTGGAAGTCGACCTACCGCATCGTCTTTCCGCACGATGCGACCGATCACGCGATTTTGCAAGGCTGGGCGGTGGTGGATAACACGATTGGCTCGGACTGGGACAATGTGCAGCTTTCGCTCGTCGCCGGAGCGCCGCAGAGCTTCATTCAGCCGCTCAGCCAGCCGCTTTACCTGCGGCGGCCGGAGATTCCGATCTCTACGATTGCCATGACTACCCCTCAGACGCATGAGGCTGCGGAGATGAAACAGCCGCTGGCTGCGCAGCAATCGACCAAAGTCGTCGTCTCTGCCGCTCCATCGGTCTCATTCGGTGTTGCGGGCATGGAAGGCATGGGCTCGGGTTCCGCTGGAGGTGTGGGTTCAGGTTCAGGCAATGGGTATGGGCCGGGCTCAGGCGGCAATGTCGGGGGCGGCCTCTACCGGATTGGCGGTGGTGGAGGAGGTGGTGTCTTCGCGGCTACGAACGCCATTCGCGAGGGCGATGTCTCCGCGAATAGCTTCGACGACTACTTTCAATATTCGCTCGCACAGCGGGTCACTATCCACAAAAACGAGTCGGCCATGGTGCCCATCCTCCAGGAAAATCTGCCCGCTGAGCGCGTGACGCTCTGGAGCCAGAACGAAGCTACTCCTTTCCGCGTCATCTGGCTCGAAAATACTTCCAAACTCACTCTTGACCGCGGGAGCTTTTCTATCTTCGAGAGCGGAGTCTTCGCCGGGCAAGGCCTGCTCGATCCCATCCATCCAGGTGAAAAACGGCTGCTCTCTTACGCCGCGGATCAAGCCGTCCGAGTGAAAGAACACCCCGAGAAGAGCAAACGCGAAATTCGCGATGTGCGCATTACCGCGCGGGGGCTCATTCGCAAGCGTTACGCTGCCGAAAGCCGTACCTCGTACGAAGCCATTAACTCCGCGGAAGATGCGAGAGTTGTGGTGATCGAAGTCCCGCGGCGCGCCAACCGTAATCTGACCCCGGAAAGCAAAGCCGCCGAGATTGCGCCCAGCCTCTACCGGGTTCGGCTGCCGGTTCCTGCGCATCAATCCGCAAGTGTGCTGGTTGCCGATGAAGGCCCTGAGTATGAAGAATGGCGCATCCAAGAAGACGCCGATGAGGTCGGCATTCTGCAAAGCCTGGGCGAAGAGGTACCCGCGCTGGATAGCAAGCTGAAACCGATCTACACCGCGCAGCAGCAGATTCGCGAGATGAAGGCCCAGCTTCATGATTTGGAGGAAAAGGTCACTTCCCTTACTGGCGACGAAGCGCGCGCCCGCGAAAACCTGACGGCGCTCAAAGGCAATGACGCGGCTAAACGCTTTGTGGAAGAACTTAACCAGGCCGAAGACAGCCTGCAATCCACCCGCAAAGAGATGGCTGCCCTTGCGGAGAAGGAGAAGGCCGCAGTCGAGTCGCTCCGCCAGACGCTGCTGACCATCGACATCGATTGGAAGTCGCCTGATATAACCGTTCACGCCGACTGAGAGGGTCGACTGAGAATCACAATTAACCACAAAACACCCTAATTCCACGCAAAGTCGATCCCCAGTCGAATGAGAGCGATACAAAATCTCATAATGTTCCACGTGGAACAATTTGTGTTCCACGCCAAGATTAGCTGTGTTCCGAATAGATCACCTGTCCCTTCCCTCCCGATTCCCTGCCCTAAACTAGAGGGACGGAGGACGGCAGAATGAAGAAGATCGGCGTTCTATTCGGAATGGAGAACAGCTTTCCCGGCGCGCTGGTGGAGCGCATCAACTCGCTCCACGCGGATGGCATTACGGCCGAGTTTGTGGAGACAGGCGCTGTGCATCTGGACAAAGCGCCGCGCTATTCCGTGATCGTCGACCGCATCTCCCACGACATCCCGTTCTATCGCGCCTATCTGAAACATGCCGCGCTGAATGGCACGGTGATCGTCAACAACCCATTCTGGTGGTCGGCGGACGACAAGTTTTTCAACTACACGCTGGCGGAAAAGTTGGGCGTGGCC
>Ga0302326_10010950_pt1 | contig 19579 bp, 24 predicted proteins | sample Palsa_T0_3_FD_202264 | JGI IMG/M metagenome (GOLD analysis project Ga0302326, IMG submission 202264) | Peat permafrost microbial communities from Stordalen Mire near Abisko, Sweden - Palsa_T0_3 | ecosystem: Environmental > Terrestrial > Soil > Palsa > Peat permafrost | place: Sweden: Abisko...
CCTATGACTGGGCGATGTATGCGCAATTTCTGCCCGGCCTGCCCCGGATGCCGTCGTGGTGGCCGCTGAACGTGACGTGGGGCGGTCTGCCGTCGTCACGTCTCCTACTTCGTGCTTCCCGCCCTGATTGGAGCCGCCCTAGGGCGATGGCTGAGCGTAAAGTTCCACTGGCGCAGGCCAATTACTCTCCTTGCGGTCGGCCTCGCTGTCGGATTCAGCTGGGCGTTCGTGTTCAACGCCATCACCGGAGCCCATTTCGGCAACTTCTACTACGGCTACGTGATTCCGGGGCTGGCCATCTTCGAGGGAACCAAACACCAGTACCCGCTCTATGACTCCCTGGCCATGGGCATCGAGATGATGGTCTTCACCTGCCTGCTCGGACGCACCGACACTGAAGGGCGCAACGTCATCGAGATGTGGGCTGACAGCAAGGCAAAAACCCGCATCCAGTCGTCGGTGCTGTCCGTCGTCGCCGTTGTCGTGGTCGGCCACCTGGTGTATGGCTCGGTCTTTGCGCCACATCTCATTACGAAACTCGGCGGTTGGGTGACCGCAGGACCCACCGAACAGCTCTACCCGGGCACGCCGAACCAGCCCCGCTAGCAGAAGGCAGATCGTGACGAGCAATCCAACAGTCGAGCTGTATTACGACCCGTTCGACCACGCCATCGACGACGATCCCTATCCAGTGTGGAAGCGGATGCGCGCCCAGGCCCCGCTGTACCACAACGACAAACACAACTTCTACGCGCTCAGCCGCTATGACGATGTCTCACCCGCACTGCACGATTGGCAGACCTACCGCTCCGGGCACGGCACCACCGCCGACGTCTTGTTCAGCGGCATCGACATACCGCCCGGAATCTTACTGTGGGAAGACCCGCCCTTACACGACCTGCACCGCCGCCTGTTGTCACGGGTCTTCACCCCCCGCCGCATGTTGGCGGTCGAAGGGTTGGTGCGTGACTTGTGTTCGCGCGCATTGGATCCGCTTCGTGACTTGGACGGATTCGACTTCGTCGGCGATCTCGGCGCAATCATGCCCATGCGGACCATCGGCTACCTGCTCGGAATCCCCGAAGAGGGGCAACAACAGATCCGCGAGCGCAACGACAAGAGCATCACGGTCGAATCCGGCGGCAGCCTGCTCAGCGCGACGACCCTCGAGGAGTCGATCGCCCAGTTCGCCGACTACATCGAGTGGAGATCGAGCCATCCGTCGGATGACCTGATGACCGAACTGCTCAACGCCCACGTCGAGGAACCTGACGGAACGATGCGCCCCCTCGACCGCGGTGAAGTCATCGCCTACACCGCGATGATCGCCGGCGCGGGCGGTGAGACCACCGCTCGACTGATCGGATTCATGGGCGAGCTACTGGGTGAAAACCCAAACCAGAGAAGAGAACTGGCCGCCGACACGTCGCTGATCCCGTCCGCAGTCGAAGAGACGCTGCGATACGAGCCACCCTCACCGGTGCAGGGGAGGTACGTCGCTCAGGACACCGAGCTCTACGGGCAGACGGTGACCGAAGGGTCCTACATGCTCCTGCTCAACGCATCGGCCAATCGTGACGAGGCACACTTCGTTGACCCCGACCGCTTCGACATCCACCGCAAGGCAGGACATTTGAGCTTCGGACAAGGTCTGCACTTCTGCCTCGGCTCCTCACTGGCACGGCTGGAAGCTCGGGTCGCATTCGAAGAGGTCTTCAAACGGTGGACCGACTGGGACGTCGACTACGAGAACGCGAGCCGCGCGCGAACATCCAGTGTGCGGGGCTGGGCCCGCCTCCCTGTCAAAGTCACGTAGCCAAGATCACTGCAATACAACAGGTTTGACGCCACTCAGGAGGAAGCAATGACCGCAGGAAAGTACCGCGTGGTGGTGTGGGCGACCGGCGGAATCGGGTCGATCGCGATACGCACCATCGCCAACCGGCCCGACCTAGAGCTGGTCGGGGTCTGGGTGCATTCCCACGACAAGGTGGGCAAGGATGCCGGCGAGCTCGCCAACGGCGATCCGATCGGCGTCACCGCGACCAACGACGCCGACGCACTGATCGCGCTCAGGCCCGACTGCGTGATCTATGCCGCCAGCGGGCCTGAACGAGACGCCCTGGCCATCCCCGACTACGTGAAGCTGCTCGAATCGGGCATCAACGTCGTCACGACCAGCACAACCCGGTTGGTCAACCCGCACGCTTATGAGCCGGCCGAGTGGCGCGAGCAGCTCGTCACCGCCGCCAAGCAAGGCCAGTCGTCGCTCTATGCCTCTGGAGTCGAACCTGGCTTCGCTGCCGACTACCTGCCGCTGGTGCTGTCTACGCAGTCGTCTTCGATCGAGTCGATCCACTCCTACGAGATCGGCCTGTACGACGACTACGGCGTTCCCGACATCATGATCAACGGCCTAGGATTCGGTCAGCCGCTCGACTACCAGCCCTGGATCTCATTTCCTGGAGCCATCGCCGGTGAGTGGGCCGGCCAGCTCCGCTTGATCGGCGACGCTTTCGGTGTCGAAGTCGAAGAAGTACGCGAGGACTTCGACCGCGCCGTCACCAACGAAACCCTTGAAGTCGCCATGGGAACCGTCGAGGCGGGAACCTGCGGAGCGATCCGGATGAAAGCCATCGGCGTCGTCGACGGGCGCGAGGCGATCATCGTCGAACACGTCACGCGCTTGGCGCACAACGTTGCTCCGGACTGGCCGCATGGCATCGGCGACCTGTCCTATCGGGTGGTCATCACCGGCGCCCCCGACATCGACTGCACCCTGGCAGCAACCCTGCGCGACCCCGGACGAGCCGGCATCGGCTCGATGACCTCGGGTGCCGGAGCGATGGTGGCCACGGCGATGCGCGTCGTCAACGCCGTCCCCTATGTCGTCGACGCGGCACCAGGACTCCTGAGCGCCGTCAACCTGCCGTTGACTATTCCCAAGAATGTCTTTGCTGCACATACACGTTGAGTATCGTGTTGACGCTCCGATTCGACATGAGGGTTCCTGATTGGGCCGGGCCGGCGGCCGCGCACTATTCCGCGATGCTCGACATGTGTGAGTGGGCCGAGACGCGCGGCGCAGCGTTGGCGGTGTTGTCCGAACACCACGGAGCCAGCGATGGTCACCTGCCGACCCCGCTGATCCTCGCATCTGCCGTCGCGGCGAGAACGCAACAGATAACGATCTTGCTGGCGGCGGTGCCTTTGCCGTTGTGGGATCCGGTCCGGCTGGCCGAGGAGATCAGCGTGCTGGACCTCATCAGCGGCGGCAGGGTTTCCTACGCGTTCGGCGTGGGCCACCGCGAGGAGGAATACACCCATTTCGGCGTCGAGATGGCGGCTCGCGGCCGGCTCGCCGACGAGTACCTTAGTGTATTGATTGCGCTGGTTCGTGGTGAGTCGGTTGATTTCCGGGGCCGACACGTGCGCGTCACGCCGCGATGCGCATCCCCCGAGGGGCCTGCGATGATGATTGCGGGCGGCAGTAAGGCCGCCGTGCGCAGGGCCGCCGCGCACGGCCTTGGCTTCATCTCCCAGATCGACCGACCCGAGCTGATGTCGTATTACGAGGATCAGTGCCGCAGGCTGGGTACCGTCCCGGGCTTCGTCCAGTTCCCCGTACCAGACTCCCCGACAGCGGTTTTCGTCGCCGACGAAGTCGATCAGGCGTGGGAGCAGCTGGGCCCGCACCTGCTGCACGACGCGGCGATGGCGGCGGCCTACCGGCACGGTGACGACTCAGTGGCAAGCATCACCCGGGCGCAGACACGTGGTCGAGCTACGTTTGGCCGGCGGACCGTATCGCATCTTGACACCCGCCGCGGCAACGGAATTCGTGCGTGCCGGCATGTCGCTACCGCTGCACCCGTTGTGCGGCGGCATCGACCCCGAGGTGGCGTGGCGATACCTGCAGACAGCGGTGGCGGCCCATCAGCAAGCCCAAATGGTCCACGGATGAGCTTTCGGATCCTAAAGACCCGCGAAGTAGAAGCCCAGCAGTAGGGCGAAAAGCCCGACCACCCATGCGCTGGTGGTTGCTTTGAGCCACAGGGGCGCTCGTCGAACTTCCATGAAATGCCAAATCACGAGCTGTGCCTTGACCGCCGCAATCAGGAGTACGACAAGCGTGACCGTCGTGTTGATCTGATGCGAGGCTCCGCCGTCGCGGGCGACCAGCCACGACGCGAGGGTGACCGTCGTGACCAATGCCCACACGATCGTCAGTGGATTGCCTATCAGCGATGTCATGGTCTACCTCATCAAGTAGAGGAGGGCGAACAGGACCAGCCACAAAACATCGACCATGTGCCAGTAGGTGGCACCTGTCTCCACGAACGAGATCTTCGGCGGCTGCGAGGTTTTCAGGTTGCGGATGACGAAGCACATGATGACCAGACCGAGTGCCACATGGCACAGGTGCATCCCGGTCATCACGTAGTAGAACATGAAGAACAGGTTCGTTCCCGGAGTCAGGCCTGCACTGATTTCGGGGATCCACTCAAACATCTTCAGCAGCGGGAAGGCGGCGCCGAAGGCGAGCGCCGTCCAGAACCGTCGGAGTGCTTCGGCTGAATTTCCGGCACGCGCGGCGACGGTACCGAGTGCCACAAAGAGCGAACTCGACAGCAGCATGACGGTATTGACGGCGCCGACATCCAGGCTGAGCCGAGCCTGGCTGTGCAGGAACAATTCGTGATTCTGGCCGCGGAAGTACATGTAGACAACGAAATACACGCCAAAGATGATCAGGTCCCCGACGACGAAAAACCACATGCTTGAGTCGCCGGGCACATGACCACGCGTATCGGCGTCTGGTCGAGAGTTTCCGACGCCGGTGGTGAAATCCTCGGTGACGTCGGTCACGCGCCCATCCTCGAACCGTTGTCGAGTGCTGCCGGCTGTAGCTCAGGGCGGGCGTTGTCGAGTTCGGCTTCGGGTTGGTTCTTGATGGCCCGGTAGATGCACAGGTACACGATGAACTGCCACGAGACATAGAGCGTCATCGCGAACCAGAAGGTCAACAGCCCGTTCCAGGCGAAGGGTCCAGACTTCGCAATCCAGACCGGCGCGGCCATCAGTTCGGTCACGTACTGCCAGACGGTGTAGTAGCCCAACCACTTTGGCAGGATGTTGTTCTGGTCGAGCAGGATGGCAAGACCAAAGGCCATCCACATGACGCAGAAGCACCCGAGCGAGCCGATGAACGCCAAGTAGCCGAAGTCGTAAAGCATCGTCAGAACAGCTGGGCTGTACCCAGGGCGGAATGCGCCGAGACCGAAGCAGAACATCGGAAAGAGCATGCCGACGATCGCGCCGGTGATGGCGCCGATCATCATCGAGTACCGGAACGCGGGACTGACCGACATCCGTCTGATCTGGATGAGGTAACACGAGTATGAAACCGGTGCCAGCCCGAAGGCCAGGGTCAGGATCACACACGCAACCAGCAGATTGTGCGACCGCATGAAGTCGACGATGAGAGGTGTGGTGCTGCTCGGTGAACGTGGCGGCATCATCCAACTCAGCGGCACGAACACGAGCCCGAACAGGGTGAAGAAGAACGGCACGCTCCAAAACGCAATCCACTGGTCGAGCTTCCGATTCTGGCGCCACGACCGAGCCTGTCCGGCTTCAGGGTTGGGGGCCGTCGCCACGCTGCCGCTCACGCGAGAGCAACCCGGTCATGGCCCTGATGTTTGACAGCGCGCAGGAGAGCCCAGAACATCACCGCGATGTACACCGCGAACGTGGTCAGCCGCAACGTGAATGACAGGGCGCCGTTGAAGGCGAGTGGACCCGACTTGTAGAGAATTGAGAACGCGCTCGGGGCCAGCAGCGCAACCGTCGCGACGTTGAAGTGCGCCACCCAGCGAGGAAAGATTGGGTCGCGACGCTCATCGAGATAGACGCTCAGTGCGAAGCATAAGTTCTGCACCATGATCGTGCCCACCGGTGCGATGAAGAAGAACCATGCCATGTCATTCAGCAGACTCGTCAGCTGCGGATCACGATCAGGCCTGAAAGCGGCCATGCCCCAGCAATAATCGGCGAGGATGAACGCGGTGGTACCGACACCGACGCAGATGATGTACGCATACGTCAGGACCGGGCTCGACGAGGCAGTCCGGGAGATCTGCACTGCTGTCACCGCGAACAGCGGCACCAGCGAGCAAGCAATGAGGTTGCAGAGGATCGCAACACCTAGTACTCCCGTGACGTTGCTCCTGAAGAAAGCTGCGACCTGATCGGGGGTCAGCGTCGGCGACAGCGGTGGTGAAAACACCGGAAACAGAAGGTAAGCAAGCGCAAAGAGCGCCACCGCCGGCGGCGCCGTCCATAACAGAATCCGTTGACCCCTGTCATTCATCGATGCCGTCCCTGCCCAACTCGCCGCGTATCCGTGCGTTCTTAGATCTAGCACGTTCGCTGACAAATGACAACGAAAGTTCCGGCTTCGCGGACCGACCCGTGCAAGTGATGAATCCACCAGCCGATCTGAAATTCACTTCCTGTCGGCTGGATTGACCAACAGCTGTCCATCCTGAGGTCCGTCGAACAGGCAATCGTCAGTGACATATGTCAGTGGGCGGCTTCAGTGCTGCACAATGGTGGCGTGCCAGACACTTCGACGGGACGCGAAGCGCAGCGCCGCAAAACGCGCGCACGATTGCTGGACGCCGCCGTCGTTGAGTTCAGGCGTGCCGGCACACACTCGGCGGATATCAACGCCATCGTCGAGGCCGCGGGAGTTGCCCGGAGCACCTTCTACTTCCACTTTCCGACCAAAGAACACGTTCTGCTCGAATTGATCCGCCGGGACGAGGACTACCTCGCGGAGGAACTCACTCGATTTCTTGACCATCGCCGTGATCTGCCGGCAGTGCTGGAGGAGATCATCAGGCTCGTCGTCGCGCTTGAACAGCGCTGGGGTGCAAGCTTATTCCGAGACGTCATCAGCCTGTACTTTTCACCGGCACGGCCCGCGAACGAAGACTGGACCAAGCACCCGACGTTTGTGCTTTTAGCTGCCGAGATCGAGAGGGCGCGCAACCGGGGCGACCTCTACGACGACGTCGACGCCTACCACAGCGCCGCGTTCTTTCTGATAGGTCTTCACGCGCAACTCATCAGCGCCAGAGATTCAGGCTCCGAACGCGATGAGACGCTGAGCAAATTCGTGAAGAGCACCCTGCGTAGCCTTCAGCGCTGAGTTGAACCGCCGTCTTCAGGGGACCCGGTCGCGTAGCGATCGTGCAACTTGGTCAGCGTGGACTCGATGCCGGTCACGTTGAACCTGGTGGCGCCGATCAGGTGGTAATAACCAATCCGGTTCTTGAGTCGGCCTGCGTCGTGGTAGTCGAACGTCTCAGTGACCCTGGTCGTTGTCGGCGAGAGCGCCTCGAACTCCCAACGCCAATGATGACCGACCGGATGGCGCCACTCGACCAACTCGTTCGGTTTGAGCGCGGTCACGGTACTGGTGATCCGGTAGGGCACCTTTAACATCTTCATATGCGTTGAGAATTTGGATCCCACAGCGAGTTTCGGGGGCGCATCGATGTTCTGTCGGACGGTGCCCGACCCATCCAACTCGTGATGGCGTCGTGGATCCACTGCCATTGCGTAGAGCTCCTCGACGGGTGCAGCCACCTCGACCGATCGGGAGATTCGACGCGGTCCGGCATGGACGATGTTGACGGTCAACTGACCTCGATGACGACTTTGCCACGCGCGTGGCCGATCTCGACCGCTGCGATCGCGTCCGCGGCCTCGTCGAGAGGTCGGACGTCCTCCACGTGCGGGTCCAGTTTGCCCTCCGCGACAAGGGCCGCGACGATCTCGAGAACGTGGCTGGTTCGGTCCCGTTCGATCATGTGTCCGCCCAGGTCGGCAACGGAGGGATCGCCGGCGCTGATCAGCTTGCTGCGGTCGGTGACCAGCCCCGCCACCGCCTTCAGGCCGTCGTGCCCGGCCAGGTCGAGAATCGCGTCGACGCCGTCGGGGAGAATCTGTCTGATCCGCTCTTCGACCCCGTCGCCGTATGGCACCAAGGTGGCGCCGAGAGTCTCAACCAACGCGCGCTTGTCTTCACTCGCGGTCCCAATCACATTGATTCCGAGGTCGCGGGCGATTTGCGCGGCGGCGACTCCCACCCCACCGCCGATCCCGTTGATGAGCAGCGTCTGCCCTTCCTTCAGGTCCAGTTGCGTCACGCCGTCGTAGGCGGTGGCTGCCGCCACCGGAAGGGTCGCGGCATCGTTGAACGACACCTGAGGCGGCTTGTGCGCGGCGGCGGTCGCCGTGACGAGTGTGTACTCGGTGTAACCGCCCGAACCCGGCGCCACCGATCCGAAGATCTCGTCGTTCTCGACGAAACCCTCGACGTCTTTGCCGACTTCCCGGACCACGCCCGAGACCTCCGAACCGAGAACTGCGGGCAGATCACTGGCTGCCGCCGGACCCAGCAGCCCGGCCCGAATCTTCCAGTCGACGGGGTTTACACCTGCGCTGCGAACTTCGACAAGCAACTCGCCCGGCATCGGGGTCGGCTTCTCGAGGTCGAGGAACTCCTGAACCTCGGGACCGCCGTTGCTGCTGTATCCGAATGCTTTGACCATGGGCGACGCGTACCCGGACGCGACATGTGTAAACCGGAGGTCCGCATCTTGAGATCTGCGCCGCTCGGCCGGTGCAGACACAAGTAGGCGGTTGGCCGCCTAACCGGGAGCGCCCTCCGCCAGTTGTTTGAGTGCATCAAGAGTCTTGCGGATGTTGATCTTCTGAAACTCTGGAAAGGACTTGCCCGAGGTGACCACCCGGTCGAAAACCGCAACCACCGGATCAGGCCACGACGTCCTGTCGTCGCTCCATGTTTCGATGACCCTGGTTTTGCCCGGGGCGGTCGGCTCGAACCGGTACTCCCACGATGCGTTTGCCGCACGTATGCGAGGTTTCTTCACGCCGATCGCGTGCACTCTGAAGGCGAAGCGTCGGCCGGGGTCGGCGGCGGTGACCGTACACCGGGTGATCCAGGCTGCCCGACCTCGCTTGTTGTGCCCTTCGAACGTCATGCCGACGAATGCGACTCCGTTTTCGGCCGGGTTCAAGATTGTCGCCCCGCGATTCTCCGGACTCCACCTCGGCATCTGCGTCGGGTCGCTGATCAAGGTGTAGAGCGCGTCTGCGTCCGCGTCGATATCGACGGTGTCTGAGACCGTCAGGATTCGCGCCATGTGAAAGGTCTCCTCGTGTGTTGTTCGCAGTGCCAGGCGCGTGTCGTCCAGGCACTCGCGGGCGAGGGTACCCACCGCACCGAAAACCTGGGCCGACCGACGTGCCCTGCCGGAGCTAGTGCAAGTGTTCGTTGAAGAACGTGAAGACCCGGCCCCATGCGTCTTCGGCGCTGGCCCGGTCGAAACCAAAGCCGACGACGCGTAGCAGGGGCGCAGCGGGATACAGATTGGCGAACGAGTGACCGGCGTCGGCGTAGATCCTGACGTCGTGGGCGACCTCTCGGTCTGTCAGACCTTTTTCCAAACGGGGACCTGCTCCTGGCAGTGCAGGATCGCGGCCGCCGAAACTGGCAACCACGGGACATGCTCCGTCGAGAATTTCGTCGTAGCGGTCGGCTGGAAAAGACGGATAGAAAGGCGCCGCAGCGTCGAAGCCGTGCGTCGCCATGACCAATGCAAACCCTCCACCCATGCAAAAACCCAGGATGCCGACCTTGCCGCTGCACCGTGGGTCGGCGATGAGGTGATCGCGGCTCGCGTGCACGTCGTCGAACGCACGGCCGTGCAGACTTCTCAGTTCACGGACGACTCGGGTCACACACCGAATCGGGCCGCCGCGCGAATACAGATTCGGCGCGATCACCACGTGTCCCGCGTCGGCGACGCGCTCGATGATCCCCGGTAGTCCGCCACTGGTGGCTGAAACCATGTCGTGCACGATCACCACACCTGGCCAGGGACCGCTTCCATCCGGGCCGGCAACAACGGCGTCGACGGGACCCCCGGGTGTCGCCAGCTCTATACGCTCCACTCGAACTCCTTCGATGCAAACCCCGCGGTGTTGAAGCCTATCGAGCAGGTTGTACAGCGTCAGCGCGGTTCGGGTGGGGTGACCCAGGTCAGTCGGGTGGTGTCGGTGATGCCGATCAGCAGTATCTGATCGGTGGTGCGCAAGAACAAGGTCTCGGATATGACGCTGTGGACCGGGAATCCTTCAACGTGCAACCAATCGATGACCACATTGCCGGCGTCCCGCAGTGCGGCGACACAGTCGTGTGCCTGGGTCGCTGTCTGTCCGGCCAGCAGCGCGGGGAGCGGTTGTCCCATGAGCATGATGGTCTCGGGGTGATGGCCGAGCATGGTGGCGAAAGCGGGGTTGTTGTAGACGACGACGCCGTCTAGTCCGGTGGCGAGCATCGGTATCGATAGTCGGTCCAACAGCATCAACGCGGGTAGCGCGTCGAGGTATTCTTCCGGGCTGGTCGGCGGGGGCCGGCGACGTCTTTCGGTGCGACGCACGTCCACGCCCGCGTACTGGCCGTAGCTGCGTGCTCTGGCACTGTCGGGCGCGGAGGGAAGGTTTGTTCGGTGCCTGGAAAAATCAGGTGAAGTACTCAATCGTGATCCCGGCATAAAGACGATCACCGTGAATGTTGAGTCGGCGGCGCGGCGCGCGCCTCGAGTTCTGCGGCTTACCACAACGGCGGAACTCGTACTCAGACCAGCTTGCTTTTTCAGCCGCCTCGAATTTACTCGATCCGATCCACCGGCGGGAGGTAGCGAGATTAATCCCTGGGTGTATGCCAGTTCTCCGAATCGAAGGCCTTGATCGTTGCGGGAATGTTCGCGTACAGCAGAGCAGGATCACCGGCCGCAGAAAATTGTAGCTGCAACGCCACCGCGTCGACCTCGACGAATGGGTAACGGCTGATTGAACGCCTGCGTAACGGGGAGCGGCCGCCCCGAGGTTTCGTGAGCTTTCATATTATTATCGCTTTCGACCCGCACATTCTGGCGGCCTCGCGAGATAGGAACCGGATCAAATGCCCTCACTTCGCCGGCTGGCCAGACTCACCCTCCCGATATTGGCTGGCGCCGCCTTTGTCAACAGCGCTGGGATTGCGAATGCCGCTCCCGCTGATGACGCTTACCTCGCAAAACTGCACGCCGTCGGGCTCTCGTGGCCTCCCTCCACCGAAGAGGCACTGATTGGTGAGGCGCACCTCATCTGCTACGACCTCACCTGGGGTTGGCAGCCACAACAGATCGCCGACGACATTCACGACCACTTGAACAAGAGGGGCGTGACGTTATTGGACGTCGGAACCATGGTCGACGCCGCGCACAAGATCTATTGCCCCGGCAATGTGTGCGACGCCCCCACTCTGTGCACCTGACACCGGCACCGGGCGCAGCGGGCCCGTGGACGAATTCCGCAGCGGTGCAGCGACGCCCGTATGTCGCACGTTTAGCTCCGTAGCACCGAAATACGGTGTGCCACAACGCCGTCGTGTGCCGTCCCCGTCACCAAGACGTTTATCGGCGGCAACTCGGCGACCTACCCACCCGCATCCTGAAGGTGTCCCAAACGTTATGGACCACGCCGCGCGTCCTGGGCGGGCTGCTCTCGTCAGTTGGGCATGATGGCGGACCGGAGGCTCGAATTTGCGGGCGCGGCCGCACACGAAATACCTCAGGAGAGGCTCAGCATGTCAACGTCAACACTCAGCAGGTCAACACCGCCACCGAGGACGTCAACGCCGACCGGCCCACCGCGGCTGCCCAGCCTGTCCAGGCTCAGCGCGCTGGCGCTTCTCGTCATCACGATCACTGTCCTGAGCATCTCCTTCTACTGGCTGGAGCATCACAAAGCCCGGCACGCGACTGTCCTCGGCGACACCACGAACCCGGAACACGCGACCGTCACTGTCCTCATCCAGAACATCGACCCGTCCACAGCGCGGATAAGTGCCCAACTGGAGCTCAAGGGCGCGGGTTCATTGATAGACGAGCGCACACACGACCTCAAAGAAGACGCGACCCTCGTCAGCAACGCGGTCACCAACCCCACAGTGGTCGCCAAGGCGAATGAACGCCCGGAATTCGTGTCGGTTCAATTCGCCCTTCGCGACGGGGTCATCACCGACTACCCCCTCGACAGCTACACGGCGAACTTTCACTTCCACGTCCTGAGCGGCACCGGCACGAATCAGCACGCCGTCCCTGTCCGCGTCGTGTTCGACAACATCGACGCCTTCTTCAAAATGTCGCCGCGACAAGAAAACTCGAGTGAACCGCACCGCGGCGGCAGAGAAGCCAAGGCCATCACCTCGCCCGAATCCCACTTCGCCGCAACCGCAACCGTGGAACGTTCGACGAGCACAATCATGTTCGCCGTGTTCATCATGGCGTTCATGTGGTGCCTCACCATCGCCGCCCTCATCGCAGCGTGGTACGTCGCTAGCGGCAAGCTCGGCTTGTTCTGGTCCGCTCTCGGCTTCCTCGGCACGCTGCTCTTCGCGCTCATCCCGCTACGCAACGCAGTTCCCGGAGATCCGCCGATCGGTTCGCTGATAGACTTCGCCGCCTTCTTCATCGCCGAAGGCGTCGTGTCGATCTCGATGATCGTGACAGTCCTGCACGGTTATCACATCGAAATCTCCAGAAAGCGCAAAGACATTCCCGTCGACGACTAGGCCGCGCCGGCCGAGGTCGGCTGAATCACTTGAGGTGCAGCGGTACTCCGGCATCGCGAAAGACATCCCGGATCGCGTCGAATAACGTGCGCGTTCCGTGACTTACCTCTTCGAGGTAGTGCTGCGACAACCCGCTGTGCTGCCATTCGAACTCGAAAGGCCGATTCTCGGGAGTCCCGAATCCGCCTCGTAGGCAATCGGCGAGTGCGTCGAGGTTATGGCCGAAATAGCCGCCGGGTCCGTTGACGGAGGATCCGATCTCACGGTAGAAGTCCTTGGCGGATTTGACCTTTCGGCCGTCGATCCGGAAGACGGCAGGTAGGTCGTTGCTTGACTCTCGCGTCATCACTGCCTCTCCGCGCCGGTGACCAGACAGAACGAGTCGTAGTGGTTGCCGGTGTAGAAGTATTGGGTCGGATCGGTCAATGGTGTTCCACCGGTGACGATTCGGCGCAGCGACCGGTCCCGGGAGCGCGGCGTGATCACGGTGTACTCGTGGTAGTAACCCCTGCGCTGCTTCGGTAGATGACCCTCGCGATTGGCGAAGACCGCTCCGTCGCTGTAAGGAAACGGGAAGGGACCGCCTGCGTGAATGCGGCGCACTGTGTCGCGGACTTCGTCCGGCAGGGTGCCCATTGCGCACGTCGACTCGCCGGCGCCGTCGACTGTCGTCGCTGCCGGGTGGGACGGATTGCTGCGCGTCAACATCCAGCCCGCGACGATGACGACGAGCACGCTCAGCGCGACGAGTGCCGGCCTGCCTCGACTCACCTGCGCTCCTTACCGCGGAATGCTATCTGGGGCCGTCGATTTCATAGGTCCCGCTGTCGTCCGAGACGAGGACGGCGACATGGCGTTGGGCTCCGTTGACAGTGGCGTCGCAGGTGAACGTCGTTCCTTTGGCTGCGCTGGGGTTTCGCCCATTGTTGCAGCTGACGTCGGTGACGCTGTTGGCGCCGTAGCCGCTGGCAGGATCGGACAAGGTTTGCAGCACGCCGGCTTGGACTTTCGTCACATCCAGGACCGTGCCGCCGGTCGCGCCGAGCTTGGGGATGTTGAAGGCCAAGACTGCGATGCCCACCAGCAGCGCCAGTCCGCCCGCCCCACCGAGCAGCCAAGGGACAAGACTGCGGCGATCGGCAGCTGCAGTGCTTTTCGCAGTAGCTGTTGGCTTCTCGCGTTCCGTCGCGAGGGGTGGTGGGCGGTCAGGACGTTGTAAATACCAGGGGATCGCCGGTGGTGGTGCGGGGCGGTGGCCGACCGGTGGTTGGCGGTGTATCGGCGGAGGTGTGGGCGGCGTGGCCCGAGGTGGCATCGGCTGCTGTCTGGCGATGCTGGTGTCGTCGTCGGAGGTTTGACGGCGCAGATACCAGGGCGTCTTCGGTCCGGGTTCATTTCCCCGACCTGGCTGCCGCGGGTCGTTCATGGGAAGTTCCCGTAGCACTGAGTGGCGTTACCGACCAGGCCGGAGCGGAACGCTACGATCCTGGTGAAGCCCGCGGGGACGCTCACTCCGCCGGCGTCGCTGGCGACGAGATGATTTGTGAGCAGGCCGGATATCGCCTCGTCAAGATCGCCTGCGGCCAGCACCAGGGTGCGACCGGAGGGCAGTGGGACGGGTGCGGCCATGTCGCGCTGGGCGACCCCGGTCAGGCAGGCGGTGCGCAAGGCGGCGCGTTCGCCGGTCAGCGAAGCACCTTGTTGGCGTTGGACGGCGAGCATGTACCGCGATGTGACGACGGAGAAGGCGGTGTCGTCGCCTTGCAGGAGTTCACGGCTTTTGTTGTCGGCGTAGGCGCCGATCTTCTGCAGGCCGGCAAGGTCGACCGTGATGGTGTTACTGGCGGGGCAGTACGAAGCCGGCGGGCTGGGCCGGGCGTCGGCACATGCAGAGCTGCCGCCGACTGTCAAGGTGGGGGCCTTATCTGGATGGAATATCTGGGTGAGGGTTTCCATCAACAGCGTCAAAGAGTCCTCGGTGATGGGCATCTCGCCGGGCTCGGAGCCACTGGCAGGGTAATTCTGCAATGCAGCAGGAAGGCCCACGTGTCGGCGTTCGATCTCATCGTGGTCGATGGCAGCGCAGGTGGCGGCATCGCCGTCGAAACCCTCCTGGAATGCGCCGACCCGATCGAGCGCGGAACCGTGTGCGCCGGGGGCGTTTTCGGATTCATCCGTGGGATCACGCAAGGTGATCCCACCAGCGAGGACATGGTCGAGGCCGTCGGTGGTGTTGAGCGCGAATCGTTTGGAGCCGTTCTGCGCTACCCAGTGCAGGTAGACGCCGGCGAAGCAGTCGGCCTGTTGTTCCCTGACGATAGTGCGGGTCAACAGGTGGACGCTGTGGGCCCGGGTCTGAACTGCGTGGCCGAATTCGTGCGCCAGCACCCCGGCAACCGCGGCGTCCCCAAAGTAGCTGCGCGCATTCGGGATAAGGAATCCGCGATCCCACGAGATGGAGTCATCGCGACGGCAGTAGGACGCATTGGGGTCGCCGTAGATGACCGTTCTGCCGCATACTCGCGCACTCGACGGGTTTGTCGAGTCATAGGACTTGATCGACGAGACAGGTGTGTATTGGCCCGAGAAGAACTCCGGGTAGGTGGCTGACCAGAAGTCTTGAATGTCGTTGACTGCCAACAGGGCAAGCCGGTCTGCGTCGCCGCCGTCGGTACCCTCGACAGTGCCTTGGGGCGCCGGAGCGTCGGAGCGCACGCCACTCAAGCCGTCGGTAGCGTGCAAGCCCCCGACACGGTCGGGGTCATACAACATCGAGGCCGCGCGGCCCTCCATGACGGCAGGAGCGCACCCTGCAACACCCGGAACGAGGCAGACCATCGCGAGCGCGACTCCGGCCCAACTCCGGCTGCGAAACGGCCGCCCGGAACCCGGGTGCAGGCGGTGCTTCATGACGTTCCTCCAAGCGGCCATAGTCCCTGCCCCGGCCACGATCCGCAGCTGGGCGCTACCGCTGTCGGCGACGTTAGTTCAACCAACATCATGCCGCGCTCGAAATCCGTGCCGAACGCCGAGATGCTATGGAGCAGAGGGAGGTTCCGACAGCGCATCGCTGACCGTCGGATACAGGGGCAAAGTCCGGTCCAGGCCTAACACTTGGATAGGACGAACGGTGTGGTGCTCACGTCCCACCAACCGCACGGACGTGCCGATCGCGGCGGACAGGCGTTGGACTTCGAATAGCCTCTCGATAGCTGCGGATGACAGCAACGTGACGCCGGTGAGGTCGGCGACGAGGATGGAAGGCCTGTCGTCGACAGCCATATCGAGTTGAGTGGCGAGTTGCGGCGCGGTGATCATGTCCACGCAGCCAGATACCTCGACCACGGTGGCGCCCCCGTCCCGGTATTGGCGGACCGCAAAATAATCGTCCGCCTGACCGTTTATCGAAGACATGGCACTGCCACCTGGCTCTGCTGGTAGCGCTTGTATCGCGAGCTTGCATGACACAACGCCCTAGCTACCCATTACGGTGCCCCTCAAACGAGTCCGCGGGCTCCTACTGCTTGGTCTCGACGACCAGCACCTCGGTCTTTGCGCGACTACGAACAGCGCGGGGCACCGACCCGATCAGGCGTCCGACCACCGAATTCAGCCCCACGTCGCCGACCACGATGAGGTCGGCGTGGACTTTCTCGGCGAGTTCGATCAGCGCGTCCACCGGAGCGCCTTCGACGGCCTTCTCCTCGACGTCGTGGACGCCGGCTTGCCGGGCCCGGTCGCTCGCCTCGCGCAGCATCGCGTAGAGCGGTGCGTTGCCTTCGGTGCGGTATTTCTCGCCGGACAGTTGATCGGGGTCCGTGCCGCCCTGGTGTGAGTCCGAGGACAAGTACGCCGACGCCACGATCAACTTGGCGTTTGACTCGGCGGCGATCGCTGCTGCTTTATCGACCGCCCGAAGAGAGGTCTCCGAGCCGTCGGTGCCCACGACGACAACTTTGTAATCCGGCACGCTGTGCTCCGATCAGTGAGGTGCTGCGGGTTTGCAGGATATCCACCGTACTATGAGGTAAACATCTGTTTACTGAATTACCGGATTGCGGCCGCCCGATCCTTCGTTCAGCCCTGTCGGCGAGACAGAGACCGGTAGATCCCCGGGCGGTAGAGGTACGCCTGCAGGCACACCAGGATCACCACCAGACCGATTGCGGTGATGACCAGCCCGACCGGTGGCCGTGATTGCCACAGTCCGGCCGAACCCGGCTTGGGTGCAACGGCTTCGGGCTTCGATGCCTCGAAAGGTATTGGCAGCGGGCCGGATTGAAGAATGCCTGCGAGTTGGCGTGAACTGTCAGATGTGAGAGCCGTTAGGTCGCTGGTGATGTGAATCGAACTCTCGATCTGGGGCGCACTGATGACCTGTGTGTCCAGGGTGTAGGCAACCTGGCCGCCACGATGGGCCGCGGCGAACTGAGCCCAGGCACTTGCCCCTGTGCCGTCGAACTGAAGATCGACCACATAGCGGCCGTCCTGCTCGTCGTACCTTGGCTTCGCCGTTCGGACCTGGTTGCTGCCGATGATCGATGGCCCGAGCGCATACGAGTACTTGTGGTCCGCCGAGCAGGTGACTAGTGGCAGGCCGGGATCGTCGTTGTCGGCCAATACGTCCGGCGCTTCGCAACGGGTGGCTTGATATTGCAACGAAAGCAGTTGGATCATCTGCGAAGTGGTCTGTCGCAGCTTCTTTTCGGTGGCGATCCGTCCGGCGAGTTCTGGACCGTTCAGGCCGCCCGGGGTTGCGCCGAAGGGTCGGCGCCCAGTCATCGGCATTGGGTGCGCCGGTATGACGTGCACCATCGGCCGGACGTCGAGCCGCCCCACCCGGCCGAGGGTGTCGACGAAGGCCCAGTGCTGGCCGGGCACAGTGACGGTCAGGGTGTCGCCAGAGGCGCTGACTCGCGCGTCGCTGACGCGTTTACCGATGACGTGCTCGGCCTGCGACAACATGTCGGAGGATGGCGGTGACCCGTCGGGTGCGCGTGCGGTCAGTGTGACCCTGGTGCCACCTTCGCGGTCGACGGCGGACACCACCGGCTTCCCGAGCGACACCAACAGGAATACAGACGCGGCAGTCGTCAGCACAGTCAGCAGTGCCAGTGCATATCGGCCAGGCCGGCGCCGTCCCGTCTGAGGTTGCTGTTGTGGAAAGTAGACAGGTGTCGGTTGCTGATACATAAGCGGTGCCCGTCAATGCAGAAGTGAACGCGACGACGGATCTTCGGCGTCCGCATAGCTTTGATACACCAGATCCGCCCGGACCGTATGCAGCATCGCGTGCGCGTCGGTCAAAGGCTGCGCCGCCGGTACCGTCGGAGGCGGTGAGCATTGGCGAGCGTCGCCGACTGGGCGCAGGGGCGCAGCGCGGCATCGAGACGGGCGCGGACGGCGTCGGTGTCGAGATGCATACCGATCGCAACCAGACAATTGGCTGGCGCTTCAGGCGGTGCGGCCGCGATGTCCGCGATGTCAATGGCCGTACCGACCAGACTGACCGCAAAGGTGGGCGCCGCGGTCCCGTACCGCATCACGACCGTTCCCTTGAGCCGATACACCCCGTGCGGCGGGTCCTCGAGCAGATCGATGAGTGCGCCAGGGTCGACTTCGCCGTGACTCGTGGCCGACACCGAGTCGGCGTGTGCATGGTCGTGATCGTGACGGTCGGCATCGACGAACAGCTCGCGCAGTGACAGCTGGCCGGTTTCGTCGCGTGACTGCGCCACGTCGTAGAGCAGTTCGGGATCGATCCGCCCACCGATGGCTCCGACGACGGTCGCGCGTGGATTGCGTTCGCGCACCCTTTGTTCCACCCGCTCGAGCACGGTCGCGCGCTCGCTGTCGGGCATCTGGTCGAGTTTGTTCACAACAATTAGAGATGCCGCACCGTAGCGCGCCGGCACTACCTCGCCGACGTCGACAGTCGCGAAATGCGTTGCAGCGTCGATGACATCGACAAGTCCGCCGAATCGCACACCGCTGACCTCGCTGAAACCGATGATCCGGGCGACTGCCACGGGATCGGCCAGACCACTGGTTTCGACAATGACAGCATCCAAATTCAGCCGGGGATCGGCGAGTTTGACCAAGGCGTCGTCGATCCCGCCGTCATCGGGCAGGCAGCAGATGCAGCCACCGGCGATAGAAGCGGGTTCATCGATCTGGCCGGATACCAACATGGCATCGACGTTCAGTTCGCCGAAGTCGTTGATGACCACGCCGATCCGGGCGCCGGGAGTCCGCAGCACGTGATTGAGCAGACTTGTCTTGCCGGCGCCGAGATAGCCCGTCAGGCAAATCACGGGAACCGCCTGCACACCCGTCCCTCCCCGACCGAGCAGCTATTGGCGCTACTTCTCGACGGGACTAGACGCTACTCGTGAGGTGCAATCCGACGATCTTGGTGGGCTCCAGTGGCAAGACGCGGGCGTCAGTGCCGTGCGGCGTGCTGCTGTCCCGCTCGAACGGGCATCGGGGCGGCCTCGGCATCGTGGTTGCGCTTCTGGCGCCGCTCATCACGCGCAGTCCGGCGGTTGAGCACCCGGTCGTCGCGTCCGGTGATGGTGGAACTCAGCTCGATCAGCAGGTCGAGCTGCTGCCAGCTGAGTCCGTCGAGGTCGCCATCGGCGTCGTGCGTGGCGAGCACCACGCCGCCGCGGAGCAGTGGCACCGTTTTGGCGTTGAAACCGGTCGTCGCCAAGAGCATCTCCGTGGCGCTGCGGTTGACTTTGCTTTTGCAAGGCCGTGTTGAGGGAGTGAACCAGAAGTCGAACCGCCGGTCGGCGCTGGTCAGGCATTCAAGCCCGTAGTTCTGAACGAGTTCCGCGATATCGGCTCTGCTGTAGGCGCTGG
>Ga0302326_10010951_pt1 | contig 19578 bp, 19 predicted proteins | sample Palsa_T0_3_FD_202264 | JGI IMG/M metagenome (GOLD analysis project Ga0302326, IMG submission 202264) | Peat permafrost microbial communities from Stordalen Mire near Abisko, Sweden - Palsa_T0_3 | ecosystem: Environmental > Terrestrial > Soil > Palsa > Peat permafrost | place: Sweden: Abisko...
TCACGACAAACTACGAGCCACGATCACCGTCCTGCCGCGACGGCGAGCAATCCGACGAAAAACTCGTCATTGTTCGAGGTGCCCTTAAACATATTCAGAATCCTGGAGCGACTAATAACCTTCCTGACCCAGGCACGCTTGAGGGAAGTCATCAGCGCATCGCTGACAATGCACGGTATTTGCGACAACAGCTAGACGCCTTACCCGAGGATCGGCGTGACAGGCTAGTCGCATTTATTGTTCAGCGCTGTTATTTGGTCGCCGTCGCTGTACCGACGGCGGAGGCCGCCCGGCGCATATTCACTGTTCTTAATTCCCGAGGGCTCGACCTGACGCCCACGGATATTCTTAAGGCAGATCTGCTGGAGCGGGCTGGAACGACACGTGAGGCTATCCTGGCTAACCGATGGGAGGAAGTCGAGCGCGTACTAGGTCGTGAAAAGATGGTCGAGCTATTCGGCCATATCAGAATGATCTATGAGCGCGACAAGCCTAGGCTCGCCTTAGAAGCTGGATTTCCGAAATTTGTTAAGCCATTTATGGGCGACGCTGACTCCTTTGTCTCTGAGATTCTTGAACCCATTTCTGATGCCTTCCAACTAATTACGGACCCGGCACGAGTGCAAAAGCAGCTTGGCGCTGAAGCTGCCAAGGCCGTGCGATCGCTTGACCGAATCGACAACAAGGATTGGATGCCTCCTGCATTGCTTTGTGTTTGGAAGCGCCGGAAGAACGATAACGCGGATGTAGCGAGCTTTTTGATTAATCTTGAGCGCCTGGTCTATTTCCTCTTTGTTACGCGGGCGGGTGTCAACGAGCGAATTGAGAGGTTTGCTGGCGTGATGGATCAGCTTAATCCAGGACCAATCGCTAGGGAATCCTTACCGACGGGGATAGACTTGTCTGTTCCGGAGCAGAATAGATTTGTGGAGGGGTTAGCGGGGCCTATTTATCTGAAAGGTCGCGTATGCAAACCGGTGCTTCAGCGATTGGACGAAGCTTTATCGAGTGGCGGCGCAACCTATGATGAGCTTGTATCGATTGAACATGTCCTTCCTCAGACAGTTGAAGAAGGAGGTGAATGGGCGATGCTGTTTCCGGAAGAACGGGAGCGAGCCGAATGGACACACCGTCTAGCTAACTTGGCGTTTCTAACGCATCGTATCAATATACGGGCGTCAAATTGGGGTTTTGAAAAGAAAAAGAAAGAATATTTTAGTTCAAGCGATGGCTCGTCTCCGTTTGTAATCACCCAAGGTGTGTTGCAAACGGAGAGATGGACGCCCGAGCACCTCGCCCACCGGCAACAAATGCTGTTGGAGAGATTGTGCAAGGTCTGGCGGTTAAATCCCACCGTGATGATCGTCCAAGAAGATGTGCATGAATATGAATCGGAACCTCACGCGGGTGCTCAAGGGATAACGGGATCGAGGGAAGCTACTGACAACAAGCTCATTGTTGCCAAGCGGGAGTCGATTATGCGGGCGCTTGGTGAACGCGAAGGTGTCATTCTGAGTAAAGGAAAACGAGGGGCGTTGTATTCGAACGAGGACGGCACACTGCGCGCAGCGTGCACCGTGTCGAAGCGGCATGTGGGCAGTCGCCCGCCGTACTGGTACGGATATTCGCCTGAATGGCGTAAATTTCTGGCGCAGGGTCAAAAATCGTTTCTGGTGTTTGTATGCATGGATCGTCTGTCTGGATATGCGGTCCCGTATAAAGAAATGGAAAAGCTACTAAATGACTTGCATGAGACACCGGATAGGCATTGGCATATCGATTTGGAAGAAAACGAAACGGCGGGACTTGATCTGGTCCAGAGAACAGGATCAAAGATCAGTTTGAACAAATTTGAGCTTAAGCCGTAAGAACGGCGATAGCGGATTCAGCGTTCAGTTCGGCGAAGCCGGACAGATCGTTGATGGCACCCCTGCGTGCGGGGCCAATCTACTCCGCCGCCGCAGCCGGGGTGTCGCGCGGGGTGAAGTGGCCGCCCTCGGCGGCGGTCATGTCGATGCGCCGCATGTGGAAGGCCCCGAGCGCCGAGCGATGGCCGATCGAGACGATCGTGGTCTTCGGCAGCCGCGACGCGAGCATCCCGTACAACTCGGCCTCGAGCTTCTCGTCGAGCGCGGAGGTCGATTCGTCGAGGAACAGGAAGTCGGGCCGCGTCAGCACCGCGCGCGCCAGCGCGATGCGCTGCTGCTCGCCGCCGGAGAGGCGCTGCGACCACGCCTCGTCGCGATCGAGGCACGCGACGAGGCTGGCGAGCCGCACATCGACCAGGGCCTTGCAGATGTCTTCGTCGGAATAGGTGTTCACCGCCGCCGGATAGGTGATGGCGGAGCGCAGCGTGCCGATCGGGATGTAGGGCTTTTGCGGCACCACCATGACGTTGGTCCCTTCGGGGATGCGGATGCGGCCCTCGCCGTAAGGCCAGATGCCGGAAATGGTGCGGAACAGCGTCGATTTCCCCGAGCCCGAAGGTCCGGCGAGCAGCGCGCTCTCGCCATGGGGCAGGGCGAGGTTCTCGGTCGCCACGATGCGGGTTCCATCGGGCAGGGTGATGTGGAGATCCTCCAGCGCGACCGGCTCCACGCCCGGCGCCTCGGCCGTCCGTGTCGGCCCTTTGGTGCCGAGCATCTTGGCCTGCTCGATCGCCTCGTCGAACGAGGTGAGCCGGTCGACGACCGATTTGAACGCGGCGAGCGAGTTGTAATAATTGACGAAGAAGGTGAGCGCTCCTTCGACCCGGGAAAACGCGCCGGCCGTCTGCGTCATGATGCCGAGCGCGATGGTGCCGGCGAAATAGAACGGCGCGGTGAAGATGAAGGGGATGATCGGAGACAGCTGCCCATAGGTCTGGGTGAAGGCGAGCAGCTTGGTACGGCGGTTGACGAGGGCGAGCCAGTTCCCGATGATTCCGCCGAAGCGGCGGCCGAGCGAAGCCTCCTCGGCGCGCTCGCCATTGAGGAGCGCGACCTGCTCGCTGTATTCGCGCAGCCGCGCCAGCGAAAAGCGGAAATCGGCCTCCATGTGCTGGCGTTCGTAATAGATGACGACCAGGGAACGCCCGATCACGTGGGTGATCAGCGTGCCCGCCGCCGCATAGATCAGGGCGATCCAGAACAGGAATCCGGGGACGTGAATGTCGGTGCCCGGCATGGTGAAGTTGGTCGAGAGGCCCCACAGCACGACTGCGAACGACACCAGCGAAGACAGGGTGGAGATCAGCAGGATCGAGTAGGAGTAGATGCCGCTGCCGGCATTATCGCCGCCATCGATGAAGCGGTTCACGTCCTCGGCGATGCGCTGGTCGGGATTGTCGGCCTGGCTGCCGGTCAGGCTCATGCGGTAGTGGGTGTGCCCACCGAGCCAGCGGGCGACGAACGATTCGGTGAGCCAGCGACGCCACCGGATGACCAGCATCGATTGCACGACGTATTCGATGAGGGTGCTGGCGACGTAGACGAACGCCCACGGCACGAAGACGAACAGCAGCAGTTCCCAGAACGTGGGGGCATCCTTGCCTTGGATCGCGTTGAACCAGTCGCGGTTGAAGAACGACAGCCGCACGGTGATGCCGACCTGCGCCTGGTTGATCAGCACGAGAAACACGATCATGGCGACCGCGATGCGCCGCTCCAGCGCGGTGAAGGCCGGGAGCGGCCAGATGCGCGCCTGCCCGGCATCGCTGGTATCGAAATAGGGGTCGGCGATCCGCATCATCTGCCGCACCACCTTGGTCTGTGCGACGAGATAGACGAGGATCGAGAAGATCCCGACGGTGATCGGCAAGGTCACCGGCAGCTTGTATTCGGCATAGGCGGCCGGCCAAAGCGAGGCTTCCGCGGCGAGCACGCACAGGCCGAAAACGATGGTCTCGATCGAGAATATGCCGACGAATATCTTCAGGAAGCTCGACAGCGAGGCCGACCGCCAGGTCGCGAGCGCGCACAACAGGGCGGTGATGCCGAGACCTGCGCCCGACAAGTCGCTGAACTCCTCGGCCACCGTGAGGGCGAGGACGCCGAACAGAGCAACGCAGATGCCTAGAATTTTCATGGATGCTTCCGCAGCAGGAGATTCGACGGGTTGCTAAACTACCATAGTTCGGGCGACGCCAGAGGCGTAACGTCGCGGGCCGGCCCTGCTCCCTACCTCCGCAGGCGGGGCGAAGTGAAGGAAGCCCCCTAGAACCGCGTCGTGAGCTCGGTGAGCCATTGCGGCGAAGCCTCCACCAGCACGGTCTCCACGGCTTTGTCGAGGCCGGTGATCACGAGCGTGCCGATTGTAATCAGTATCGCGCCGAAGGCCGCCTTGAGGCCGTGGCCGGCCGCGGCGAGGCGGTGGCGCCACCGCATCATGGCCTCGCGGGAGACGAGGCCGAGGGCGAGCAAAGGCAGCGCCGCGCCCAAGCCGAACACGAACATGGTCAGCGACACCTGGCCGAGATCGCGCCCCTGGGCCGCCAGCAGCGAAGCGGCACCGAGCGTCGGCCCGACGCAGGGGCTCCAGACCGCACCGAGCAGCACACCCACCCCGAACTGGCCGGCGAGCCCGCCCGAATGGAGTCCACCCGAATCGGGCCCGCTGGAATTGAGGCCGCCGAAGCGGTGGTGCGCCCAATTGGCCATCGGCCCGCCTGCGGCCGCGAGCCCGGTCTGCAGGCGCGGCACCATCAACACGACACCGATGGCGATGATGAACACGGCGGCCACGTAACGAAAAACATCCGCGTCGAGGCCGATGGAGAAGCCGATGGTCGCGACGAACAGCCCGATGGCGACGAACGACAGGGAAAGCCCGACAGCGAGCGCCGCCGGGCCCCATTTCTGCTCCGATGCCGCCGCCCCGAGAACGATCGGAAGCAGCGGCAGCACGCAGGGGGAAAGAATCGACAGCACGCCGGCGACGAACGACAGCACTAAGCCGCCAGAGGTCATCGGCGAAGGGCGCTCACAGCACCATGTTCAGCAGATCGGAGATCGACGCCCGGTTGGAATCGCCGACCGAGCGGCCCTGCTCTTTGGCGCCGATGAACGCGATCAGCGTCGATTGCTTCTGGGCGCGGAAGCGGCGCACCAGGTCCTTCTGGCTGTCGAAATCGATGGTGAAATAGCTGAGGTCCTTGAACTTGGGATCGGCCATCAGCTCGCTGAGGATCGGCTTCTGGGCCTTGCAGATCGGGCACCACGTGGCATGGATCGCGACGAAGATCGGCTTGCCCGCATTCTGCGCCGCCGCGAAGGCCTGGTCGTCGAACGGCTGCGGCCCGACCGCGAATGCCGGCGTGACTGCGCCCGCGGCGGCGGTGGCCAGGAGAACCGACAAAACCGAGCGGCGTGAAAGCATCGCGAACCTCCCTACGATTTTCAAAGCAGGGCGATTAATAGGCGCAGACTGTGGCCGCGCCTAGATTGCGGGTCGGCCGGCCCTATCACATCTCGTTGATCTCCCCGGGGAATGGCCGCGCCGACTCGGGGCCCGGGCTCAGACTGCGAGATTGATGATCTCCGCCTGCAACTCCCCGCCCGACAGGGTCAGGCGCCCCACCGACACCGGCAGATCGAACCGCCGCGGCCCCGCGCTGCCGGGATTGAAATAGAGCACGCCATCCTTGGTCTCGATCCTGGGCCGGTGGGAATGCCCGGTAATCACTGCGCGAAAGCCGCTCGCTTTGGGATCGCGGTCCAGCGCATTGAGGTCATGCAGGACGTAGAGACGGCAATCGCCGACCTCCACCGTTTCGGTTTCCGGCAGCTTCATGGCCCACGGGCCAAAGTCGACATTGCCGCGGACGGCGAACACCGGCGCGATGCGGCGGAGTTCGTCGAGTATTTCGGGCTGGCCGACATCGCCGGCATGAATGATCACGGGGCAGCCGCGCAACGCCGCCACCGCCTGCGGCCTCAGCAGTCCGTGGGTGTCGGAGATGACGCCGATGTGGTGCATGGGCTCTCCGCGAAATTCCTGAGCACGCAATGTGCGCAAACACAAACAGACCCGCGCTCTTCGCGCAAGCTTCGAAGGATGCGGCCGGGGCGGCGCGGTGAAGGGCTGGCGGCACGGCCGCGGCCATCGCCCTTCGAGGCTCGTGCGGAGAGCGCGAGCGCCTCGGGTGACGGTCTTTGACGTGCCGGGCAAAATAAAAAAGGCCCGGACGGATGCCCGGGCCTTCTCAGTTCGATGCCAACTTCGATTGTTCTTAGAGGGCTGGCTCAGTAGTCCATGCCGCCGCCGGTCGGCATCTGCGGGGCGGAGCTCTGCTTCTTGGGCGCCTCGGCGACCATCGCCTCGGTGGTAATCAGCAGTCCGGCGATGGAGGCCGCGTCCTGCAGGGCGCAACGCACGACCTTGGTCGGGTCGATGATGCCCTTGGTGACGAGGTTGCCGTATTCGCCGCTCTGGGCGTCGAAGCCGTAATTGTACTGCTCCTTGTCGAGGATCTTGCCGACCACGACCGAGCCGTCTTCGCCGGCGTTGAACGCGATCTGGCGGGCCGGCCAGGACAGCGCCTTGCGGACGATGTCGATGCCGGTCTTCTGATCGCTGTTGGCGGTGCGCAGCTTCTCCAGCGCCTTGATGGAGCGAAGCAGGGCGACGCCGCCGCCGGGCAGCACGCCTTCCTCGACCGCGGCGCGGGTGGCGTGCATCGCATCGTCGACGCGATCCTTGCGCTCCTTCACCTCGACCTCGGTGGCGCCGCCGACGCGGATCACCGCGACGCCGCCGGCGAGCTTGGCGAGGCGCTCCTGGAGCTTCTCGCGGTCATAGTCGGACGTGGTCTCCTCGATCTGGGCCTTGATCTGGGTGATCCGGGCCTCGATGTCGGCCTTCTTGCCGGCGCCGTTGACGATCGTGGTGTTTTCCTTCTCGATCATCACCTTCTTGGCGCGGCCGAGCATGGCGATCGTCACGTTTTCCAGCTTGATGCCGAGGTCTTCCGAGATCGCCTGGCCGCCGGTCAGGATCGCGATGTCCTGCAGCATGGCCTTGCGGCGATCGCCGAACCCCGGCGCCTTCACTGCCGCGACCTTGAGGCCGCCGCGCAGCTTGTTGACGACGAGGGTGGCGAGCGCTTCGCCTTCCACGTCCTCGGCGATGATGACGAGCGGCTTGCCGGTCTGCACCACCGCCTCGAGCAGCGGCAGCAGCTCTTGGAGCCCCGAGAGCTTCTTTTCGTTGATGAGGATGTAGGCGTCGTCCATCTCGACGCGCATCTTGTCCATGTTGGTGACGAAGTAGGGCGAGATGTAGCCGCGGTCGAACTGCATGCCCTCGACCACGTCGAGCTCGGTCTCGAGCGACTTGGCCTCTTCCACCGTGATGACGCCCTCATTGCCGACCTTCTTCATCGCCTCGGCGAGGAAGCGGCCGATCTCGGCGTCGCCATTAGCGGAGATGGTGCCGACCTGGGCGATCTCGTCGTTGGAGGTGACCTTCTTGGAATTGGCCTGGAGGTCCTTCACGATCGCCTCGACCGCGAGGTCGATGCCGCGCTTGAGGTCCATCGGGTTCATGCCGGCGGCGACGGCCTTGGCGCCTTCCTTCACGATCGCCTGGGCGAGCACGGTCGCGGTGGTGGTGCCGTCACCGGCGAGATCGGAGGTCTTGGAAGCGACCTCGCGAACCATCTGGGCGCCCATGTTCTCGAACTTGTCCTCGAGCTCGATCTCCTTGGCGACGGTCACGCCGTCCTTGGTGATGCGGGGCGCGCCGAACGACTTGTCGAGCACGACGTTGCGGCCCTTGGGGCCGAGCGTCACCTTCACCGCATTGGCGAGAATGTCGACGCCGCGCAGCATCCTGTCGCGCGCGTCGACGGAGAATTTTACGTCCTTGGCAGCCATGACTCATTGCTCCTGAAAGATTGCGTTCTGCCACACCTGGAGGGACCACGGCGCGGGGGACTTGATCCCGCCCATTCTCGCTCAGGCACTTGGAACGGCAGGTACTTGGAATGGTTGATTGGGGCGAGTTGGATCAGGCGGCCTTCTTCTTGGCCTGGGTCTCCTCGAGGACTCCCATGATGTCGCTTTCCTTCATGATGAGGAAATCGACGCCGTCGATCTTGACCTCGGTGCCCGACCACTTGCCGAACAGGACCCGATCGCCGGCCTTCACGTCCAGCGGGATCAGCTTGCCGGCCTCGTCGCGGCCCCCTGGGCCGACGGCGACGATCTCGCCCTGGGAGGGCTTCTCTTTGGCGGTATCGGGAATGATGATGCCACCGGCACTTTTCTCCTCGGCATCGATGCGCTTGACGACGACACGGTCGTGAAGCGGGCGGAATTTCATGGTGTCCTCCTAGGTTGTTGACGCTGCAATGTTTTCGGGAAAAGGGGATCGCACGGGCAAACCCAACCGATCCCCAGACGCGATTTAGGGCGCCGCGGCGACGGAGGCAAGAGGGGGAAGCAAATAAATTAGCACTCGACAGGGGGGACTGCTAGCAGGCCCGAACGCGCCGATTGCCGGTGAATGTGACTTGGTGGCAACATATGTTGCCGACGAAGCGGCGGCCCACATGTTTCGATCCCATCGGCATTTTCGCGCTGTTAGCAGATTTTCTTGAATGCTGATAACGCGTTGATTAGGCACGGTTTGTGCAACTTTTATGCTTGCAAATCATTGCCGAGAGGAAGGAGACTTTCAGGGTCGGGGTGGAGGTGCAGAATGGGATCGAAAGACTTCCAGAAGCAGCTTGCTGGCTATGGCCTGACGACCGCCAATATTCTCTATCGTCGTCCGGATCATCCCTGGCTGCTGCAGACCTATGTGTGGCAGGCCTATGACTTGTGTCCGGCCTTCCCGGAACTTCAACGCTTCCTCGATTTCTGGCGGAAATCGCTGGAGGGCGACCTGCATTCGGTGACCGTTGCGCATTCCAAGATGATCAAGCCTGCGGAATTGCGCGCGATCGACGGGGTGTTCCGGCTGCATTGACGGACGTCGGTCTTCAAGCCGGCGTCGGCGCCGTCCGAGCCAAGCTCAGGCGGCGGGACGGGCAGGCTTTGGTTAGAGCATGATCCCGAAAAGTTGCAGACTTTTCGGACCAGATCATGCTCAAAATCGAAGACTACGTCACCGTGCCGACGATGGCGCCGATCAGGCAGGTCGACAGCGTGCCCGACACGATCGACTTGAAGCCGAGCGAGACCACGTCGTCGCGCCGCTCAGGGGCCATGGTGGCGAGGCCGCCGATCATGATGCCGAGGCTGCCGAAATTGGCGAAGCCGCACAGCGCATAGAGCATGATCATCCGCGACCGCGGGCTCAGCGCGTCGGCGGGGAGCGCAGCGAGCTCGAGGTAGGCGACGAACTCGTTGAGGATCGTCTTCAGTCCCATCAGCGCGCCGGCGGTGACCGCTTCGCTCCAGGGAATGCCCATCAGCCAGCACACCGGCGCCATCACCACGCCCAGCATGCGCTCCAGCGTCAGCGGTGCGCCGGCGATCGCGGGCAACAGGCCGAGCATGGTGTTGACGAGATGCACCAGCGCGATCAGCACGATCAGCATGGCGCAGATGTTGAGCAGCAGTTCGAGGCCGGCCGAGGTGCCGCGCACGATCGCGTCCATCGTGCTCGAGGCGACCGGGGCGAGCCCTTCCAGGTCCCCGGCGGCGCGGCTTTCCGGCTTCTCCGGCACCATGATCAGGCTGATCAGGATCGCCGCCGGCGCGCCGAGCACGGAGGCGACCACGAGATGCCCGGCGGCGTCGGGGATGGCATTGCCGAGCACGGTAGCGTAGAGCACCAGCACGGTGCCGGCGATGCCCGCCATGCCGCCGGTCATCACCATGAACAGTTCGCTGCGGGTGAGCCGGCCGAGATAAGGCTTGATGCACAAGGGTGCCTCGACCATGCCGAGGAAAATGTTGGCGGCGGTCGAGAGCCCGACCGCGCCGCCGACCCCGAGCGTGCGTTCGAGCACCACCGCGAAGCCGCGCACGATCGGCGGCAGGATGCCCCAATGGAACATCAGCGTGGTGAGCACGCTCATCACCAGCACCACGGGCAGCGCCTGCAGCGCGAATACGAATTCGGCGCCCGGCGTCTTGAGCTCGAACGGCAGCGGGCCGCCGCCGAGATAGCCGAACACGAAGGACGTACCGGCACGGCTCGCAGCGGCGATGGCGTCGACGGCATCGCCGATGACACCGAACGCCGCTTGCAGCTGCGGAACCTTGAGCATCAGCACCGCGAGCACGAAGGTGACCGCGAGCCCGATGGCGGCCTGCCGCAACGACACCAGCCGGCGGTTCTCGCTGATCACGAAGGCGAGTGCCAGCAGGGCGAATATGCCGACGGCCGATTGGATGTTCTGCATGCTCTCCCTGTGCCCGGCCGAAGGACTCGTCTGCCAACTCTTGTTTCCCTGCCCGCTGGCGGGGGAGGGTCAGGGAGGGGGCAATTTCAGGGCACAGACGCGCTTCAAGAGCCCCCTCCCCAACCCTCCCCCGCAAGCGGGAGAGGGAGTAAGGACCGGCCTACCCTCGTCCCGCGAACGGCATCTGGTTCGCCATCACCGTCATGAACAGCACATTGGTGGAGAGCGGCAGGCCGGCCATGTAGACGACGGCGTCGCCGACATGGGCGGCGTCCATGCGGGCCTCCTGCATCATGTGCCCGTCGGGCTGCATGACGCCGGCGCCCTGCACCATGCGGTCGGTGAGCGGGGTCGCGGCGTTGCCGATGTCGATCTGGCCGCAGCAGATGTCGAACGGGCGGCCGTCGAGCGCGGTCTGCTTGGTGAGCCCGGTGATGGCGTGCTTGGTCGACGTGTAGGCGGCGGCCATCGGCCGCGGTGTGTGGGCGGAGATCGAGCCGTTGTTGATGATGCGGCCGCCGCGCGGCGTCTGCGCCTTCATCATGCGGAAAGCTTCCTGGGTGCAGACGAACGGCCCGGTCAGGTTGGTGTCGACCACGGCGCGCCACTTGTCGAGCGGCAGGTCCTCGATCGGCATCGCCGGGGCGCCGATGCCGGCATTGTTGAACAGCACGTCGAGGCGGTCGAAGCGTGCCTTCACCGCGGCGAACAAGGCCTTGATGGAGGCGGGATCGGCGACGTCGGTCGGCACCACCAGGCTTTTGCCCTGGGAGCCGGCACCTTCCGCCGCCACCTCGTCGAGCTTGTCCTTGCGCCGCCCGGCCAGCGCCACCGCATAGCCCGCCTTCATCAAGGCGAGCGCCGCGGCGCGCCCGACTCCGGTGCCGGCGCCGGTGACGATCGCGACCTTTTCCGTATTGTTCATGTTTTCCTCCGCGGCTGATTCTCAGCGCTGGTTCTTATAGGGCACGGGCGGGATGCTGGCATGGGCGGCCCGCAACGCCGCCGACCAGCGCTCGCGAAGATCGGTGAAATACGGTTCGCCCGGCTCGATGCGATAGGTCAGCTCCGCCGCGCAGGCGTCCCGCCGCGCCACCAGCACATCGATCGGCATGCCGACGCTCAGATTGGAGCGCATGGTGGAGTCGACCGAGACGAGGCAGACCTTGAGGGCGTCATAAAGGTCCATGTTGAAGAAGATGGCGCGATCGAGCACCGGCTTGCCGTATTTGTGCTCCCCGATCTGCAGATAGGGCGTGTCGGTGGTGCATTCGATGAAGTTGCCGGCGGAATAGATCATGTAGAGGCGCGGGCGCTCGCCCTTGATCTGGCCGCCGAACAGGAACGACACGTCGAACTTCACGTCGGCCGCTTCGAGCGCGGAGTCCTCCTCGTCGTGCACGCTGCGGATGGCGCGGCCGATGCGCTGGGCCGCCTGGAACATGGTCGGCGCGTTCATCAGCGTCTCTCGCTCGCCGGTGGCCGGGTTGTCCAGGCCTTCGCGCAGGATGCTGAGCACCGACTGAGTGATCGAAAGATTGCCCGCCGACGCGATCGCCATGATGCGTTCACCCGGCTCGGTGAAGGTGTGCAGCTTGCGAAACACGGAAATGTTGTCGAGGCCCGCATTGGTGCGGGTGTCGGCGATCATCACCAATCCTTCGTGGACAAGAATGCCACAGCAATAAGTCATGGCGTGCGCCTGCTCCCTGGCTTTCGACGATTTCGCATATAACGATGGGGGTCGCCGGGCGGCAATGGCCGAGGACATGGCGATCAGCCCTGGGTCTGCCAGGCGGCCTGGGCGACCACCAGCTTGACGGAGAGGGCCTCGCGGCCGCCGCCATAATGGGCGCCGCGCACCGGCGCCGCACCGAGATGATCGAGCCCGATGGCGACGCGGACGTGCTGGTCGGTAACACAGATATCGTTCGTGGGGTCGAAGCCGACCCAGCCGAGATCGGGCACATGGGCTTCAGCCCAGGAATGGCTGGCTTCGGGTCCGGTCGCGTCGTCTTCGCGGCGGAAATAGCCCGCGACATATCGCGCCGGCACTCCGCGTAGCCGCGCGACCGCGATGAAGATGTGGCTGAGGTCGCGGCAGGCGCCGCGCTTGCGCGCGAAGGCTTCGGCGGCGGAACCGCCGGTGTTCGGGGCATCGGTGTCGCAGGCGACGTCCTGGTGCAGGCGGGCCAGCACGCGGTGCAGCATGTCGAGCGTGCTGCCCTGCGGATTTTCGAATTCCGCGGCGTAGGCGGCAATCGCCGCGTCGGCATGGGTCAGCGCCGTCTCGCGCAGGAACAGGCTCGGCGGAAACCGTTCCACCGCGCCGCGCACGACGCCGGCGGTGTCCTGGGTTTCGACCTCGCCTTCGACCAACAGGCGCAGATCCGAGATCGGACCGCTCGCCGAGAACGCGTGGGTGAGGTTGCCGAACGCGTCCTCCTGGAGTTCCAGCCGGCAGTCGGCGGAGATGTCGATTCGCCAATCGACCACGTACTGCCCGGTGTGGTTGCGCGGCGTCAGGCGCAACGTCTGGATCACGCCGCTGGACGGGGTCTCGTAGCGGTACACGGTTTCGTGCGCGACGCAGATGCGCATGGCCATTCCCCGAATCGGCGGCTGAACACGATGCCGCTACCGCGCAGCTTACATCAAATATTGCGAACTGACGGCGGCTCCCAGCGCATTATTGTCGGCCACGAATTCGCTGATGAACTCGTGCAGGCCGGTCTGGAAGATCTCCTCCATCCGGCTGTTCTGGAGCCGGGTGCGGATGGTGCGGGCCTGGCGCTGCGCCGGGCCCTGGCGGCCATAGGTGGTGGCGATGGAGTCGCAGAAGCGCACCAGGTTTTCGTAGCAGCTCGCCAGCGACCGCGGCATCTGCTCGTTGAGGATCAGGAGGTCGGCCACCAGCCACGGCTTGAGGCTCTCGCGGTACACCCAGTGATAGGCGGTCAGGGCCGAGACCGTGCGCAGGATCGCCGCCCATTGATAATAGTCCAGCGGGCCGCCGACATGCTCGTCCGCCGGCAGCAGCATGTGGTACTTCACGTCGAGAATTCGCGCGGTATTGTCGGCGCGCTCGATGTAGAGGCCGAGCCGGGAAAACCAGTAGACGTCGTTGCGCAGCATGGTCCGGTAGGCTGAGCCGTCGAACCGCAGCGAGGTCTCCTGCACCCAGTGCAGGAAGCGCAGGAACTCCTCCCGCGACGTCGGGCCGTTGCCGAACCGCTTTAGCTCGAGCCAGGCGCCGTTGATGGTTTCCCAGGTTTCCGTGGTCAGCGCGGTGCGGACCGCGCGGGCATTGGTGCGCGCGATCTCGATGCAGTTGCGGATCGAGGACGGATTTTCCGACGAGAAGGCGAGGAATTCGGAGACGTTCTCCTCGTTCGCCTCGCTATAGCGGGCAAAGAACGCCTTGCGGCAGCCGGCCGTCGCCACCGCGCTTTCCCATTCGTTGGTGGAGCCGACATAGGCGAGCGGCAGTGCGGTGAGCCGCAGGGTCGCTTCGAGCACCCGGGCGAGATATTCGGCGCGCTCGATATAGCGGGCGAGCCAGTAGAGATTATCGGCGGTGCGGGAGAGCATCTAAGGCTCCCCGGCCGGCGGCAACATACTCCCTCGGTGGTCTCCTGCGCTCACTGCTCCGCTCATGTATCCAGCACCCAGGTGTCCTTGGTTCCGCCGCCCTGGCTCGAATTGACCACCAGGGACCCGCGCTTGAGCGCGACCCGCGTCAATCCGCCGGGAACGATGCGGATGCGGTCGCGCCCGGTCAACACGAACGGCCGCAGGTCGACATGGCGCGGTGCGACGCCCTCCTCGACGCAAGTCGGGCAGGTCGAGAGCGCCAGCGTCGGCTGCGCGATGAAGTTCTTCGGGTCGGACTTGAGCTTGGCGCGGAACGCCGCGATCGTCGCCTGGTCGGATTTCGGGCCGATCAGCATGCCGTAGCCGCCGGAGCCGTGGACTTCCTTGACCACGAGTTCCTCGAGGTTGTCGAGCACATAGGACAGGTGCTCGGGCTCGCGGCAGCGCCAAGTGGGCACGTTCTTGAGGATCGGCTCCTCGCCGAGAAAGAATTTCACGATCTCCGGCATGTAGCTGTAGACCGCCTTGTCGTCGGCGATGCCGGTGCCGACGGCATTGGCGAGGGTCAGGTTGCCTGCCTGGTAGACCGCCATCAGGCCGGGGACGCCGAGGGCGGAGTCCGGCCGGAACGAGAGCGGGTCGAGGAAGTCGTCGTCGATGCGCCGGTAGATGACGTCGATGCGCTTGAGTCCTTCGGTGGTGCGCATATAGGCGATCTGGCCCTTGACCACCACGTCGCGCCCCTCGACCAGCTCGATGCCGAGCTTGTCGGCCAGGAAAGAATGCTCGTAATAGGCGGAATTGTAGATGCCGGGCGTGAGCAGCACCACGGTCGGGTCGGCCGAGACGGTCTTGGGCGCCACCGACTTCAAGGTCGCCAGCAATTCGTCGGGATAATTCTCCACCGGGGCGACGCGGTGGCGCGACAGCAACTCCGGGAACAGGCGCATCATGATCTCGCGGTTCTCCAGCATGTAGGAGACCCCGGAGGGCGTGCGCGCATTGTCCTCGAGCACGTAGAAGGTGTCGGGATCGACCCGCACGATGTCGATGCCCGCGACGTGCACGTAGATGTCGTGGGGCACCTTGAGGCCGTTCATCTCCGGACGGAACACCGGATTCTGGAACACGAGATCCTCGGGTATGATGCCGGCCCTGAGCGCCTCGCGGCGGCCATAGACGTCCTTGATGTAGAGATTGATCGCCTTGGAGCGCTGTTCGAGGCCGAGGCGAAGCCTTGTCCATTCGTCCGAGGACAGGATGCGCGGCAGGACGTCGAACGGAATCAGCCGCTCGGTTGAATCCGATTCGCCGTAAACCGCGAAGGTGATGCCGATGCGCCGGAACAGGAACTCCGCTTCGCGGCGGCGATGTTCCAACACTTCGGGTGGCAGGCCGCGCAGCCAGTTTTCGAGGCCAGCATAGACCGGCCGCACCCGGCCGTCCGCTTCCGTCATCTCGTCGAATGCTACTGCCATTCCTGCCCCTGCGGCCGCATCCGCCGCGAGCCCCGCGTTACCGCCCAAACGTAGCAAGCTTCACGCCAAAACTACCGGATTCCCATGATCAGGCCGGTGCGAGGCCATGGATGGCCGATCCGTGGGCATCTGTCACCACATCCTGCGCCGGGCAATCCTCCGCGTATATCGTTCGAGTGAATAAAAAATAGGCAGGCGGCGGCGCAGGCTTGGCGCCGCGATCACGGTGCGGATGGCGCTGTGATGCGGGGGCGTTGCCGGATGACGAGTGTTGTCCCTGCCGGGGCGATGGGTCTATGTACGTGGGGCATCGGGGGATGGCAGCCAAAGATGAAATCCTGCGTCGACATGACAGTTCCGTGGATATCTTCATGAACGACACCAGCGCGTCATCCGGGATCGTGACGGCGGCCATCCTCGTCATCGGCGACGAAATCCTGTCGGGCCGCACCAAGGACAAGAACATCGGCTATATCGCTGAATACCTGACGAATATCGGCATCGACCTGCGCGAGGTCCGGATCGTCGCCGACGACGAAGCGGCGATCGTCGAGGCGCTCAATGCGCTGCGGGCCCGCAACGGCTATGTCTTCACCACTGGCGGCATCGGCCCGACCCATGACGACATCACCGCCGAATGCGTCGCCAAGGCGTTCGGGGTTCCGATCGACTACGACCCCCGCGCGGTGGCCATCATGAAGGAGCGCTACGCCGCGCTGGGCACCGAGATGAACGAAGCGCGCATGCGGATGACGCGGATTCCCGAGGGCGCCGCGCTCGTCCTCAACAAGGTGTCGGCGGCGCCGGGCTTCTGGATCGGCAACGTCGTCGTGATGGCGGGGGTACCGTCGATCATGCAGGCGATGCTCGACGAGGTCGCGCCCAAACTCGCGACCGGGACCAAGATGCTGTCGGAGACGGTGCGGGCGGATTGCCGCGAAGGCGACATCGGCACCGAGCTCGGCGAAGTCGCGAAAGCCTACCCTGGGGCCATGATCGGCAGTTATCCTTTCGTCGACGAAATGCGCGGCCCCAACACCAATATCGTGGTGCGCGCCCGCGACCCCGAACGCCTCACAGCCGCCAAGGCCGCCGTGGAAGCCATGTTGGTGAAAGTGCGCGCAAGACTTGGATGAGGCGGTTTGCAGGAGGTCTGCTGGCATGAGGTCTGCTGGCATGAGGTGTGCTGGCGTGAGGTGCGCTGGCGTGAGGTGCGCTGGCGTGAGGTGCGCTGGCGTGAGGTGCGTTGGCGTGAGGTGCGCGGATGCGGTTGCAGCGATGAAGGAGCGCCGATGCCGATGATCGGGTACCGCCGGGCTCGCGCGCCGAGAATCACGCAGCTTGTCGCGCGGCTGATCGTGCTCGCCTTCCTCGTCGCCGTGGCGGCACCGCTGCAGGCCGCGGGCCTGCAGGGCGTGGGAGTGGTGTTCCTGCACGGCAAGGGCGTGTGGCCCGGGGCGTTCGACGGCGGCATTCCCGGCGCCCTCGAGGCCGAGGGCGCGCTGGTGGAGAGCCCGGAAATGCCGTGGTCGTTCAGGCGCATGTATGGCGCGACCTTCGACCAGGCCATGACCGAGATCGACGCCGCCGTCGCCGGGCTCGAGGCCAAGGGCGCGAGCCGCATCGTCATCATCGGGCACAGCCTCGGCGCCAATGCCGCGATCGGCTACGCCGCGCGCCGCCGCGTGGTCGCCGCGGTGGTCGCGATCGCGCCCGGCCATCTGCCGGAGACCGAGGAAATGCGCGCGCGCACCCGCGACGCGCTGGCCGAGGCGCGGCAGATGTACGCGGCCGGGCAGCAGGACCGGCACATCTGGCCCGACCTGGTGCAGGGCATCCCGACCTTCGCCACGGCGACGCCGGCGGTCTACCTGAGCATGTTCGATCCCGACGGACCGGCGGTGATCCCCAAGAACACCGCGGCGCTGCGCGCCATTCCGTTCCTGTGGGTGGTGGGCGACGGCGATCCTATCCACCGCCGCGGCCGCGACTACGCATTCGCGCGCGGCGCCAAGAATCCGGCGAGCCGCTACATCGAAGTTTCAGCCGGCCATCTCACCACGGCGCTGGCGGCGCGCGTCCAGATCGTCGAATGGTTGAAGGCATTGTAGCGGCGCGCGGTGCCGCAGGGGAGTGGTCCATGGGTTCAGATGACGGTCGTTCCGATGACGGTCGTTCCGACGATCCGGATGTCCAGGAGTTCATGGACGAGGTGGAGCAGCACAGCCGTGCCATCTATGAAATCGTCTCCGATTACATGGACGATCTGGAAGTCCCGGAAGCGATCATTTCCCACGTCTTGCTCAACATCTCCTTCAACATGCGCATGGTCGCCTATGTCATAGATACGGAAAAGCCTTCGGCTGGCGGCCTCAAGCTCGACCTCGACCGCATGCGCAACGAAATCGAGCAGCTCATACGCGAATCCAAGAAGGGCGCCGAGGCCTTCATCACCTCGGCGAAGGCAGCCATTGCCGAGGCCGAGAAGGAGGCTGAAGAGGATTAGTTCAAGCAGACATGTGTAGGATGGGTGGAACGAGTCGACGAATTAGAAAACACAGGGCAGGAAACAATGACGCCATCGAAGATGCCGGAAAAGGCCTTTCCGGTCTCATGGGACCAGTTCCACCGCGACGCCCGGGCGCTGGCTTGGCGGCTCAACGGTGCCGGGCCGTTCCAGGCGATCGTCACGGTGACGCGCGGCGGCCTGGTGCCGGCGGCGATTGTCGCGCGCGAGCTCGACGTCCGCCTGATCGAGACCATCTGCGTCGCGAGCTACGACCACACCAGGCAGGGCGACCTGCGCATCCTCAAGGGCGTCGCCGACGACATCGTCCGGATGAACGGCGACGGCCACGGCGTGCTCATCGTCGACGACCTCGTCGACACCGGCAAGACCGCCAAGGTGGTGCGCGACCTCCTGCCCAGGGCGCATTTCGCCACCGTCTATGCCAAGCCGATGGGGCGCCCGATGGTCGACACCTTCGTCACCGAAGTGTCCCAGGACACCTGGATCTTCTTTCCCTGGGACACCGGGCTCGCCTTCCAGCCGCCGATCCGCGGCGAAGACATGTAGGCGCGCCACGCCGATTTGCTATGCTGGCGGGCAGGAGAAGAGAAGCCCTGAGGAGCGTGTCATGGATGCACCGACCCCGAACACCGCAGCGCACGACCTTGGCTCACGAGATCTGCGCTCCCATCACGTCCGCGTCGGCGAGCTGGAATGGAAGCCGACGCGCTTTGCCGGCTGCGAGGTGAAGACCTTGCTGTTCGACCGCGACACCGGGCTCGTCACCGCGCTGATGCGGTTCGCCCCCGGCGCGGTGTTGCCCGACCATGAGCACGTCAAGATCGAGCAGACCCTGGTGCTGGAAGGCAAGTTGGTCGACCGCGATGGCCCGGACACCGGGCTGGAAGTCGGCAAGGGCGATTTCGTCTGGCGCCCGGCCGGCAGCCGCCATTCGGCCTGGTGCCCGGAGGGCGGGCTGATGCTCGCCATGTTCCAGTTGCCCAACAAGTTCTACGAGTCCGACGGACGCGTCACCGATCTCTCGGGCGCCGACTGGACCTCGATCTGGGGCCATGCGGAGGACTGATGTGGCGGGCGGAGAATTGGGATTTCGCACGCGGCAACACCTTTGACCCGTCATGCGCGGGCTTGTCCGGCTTGTCCCGCGCATCTCGCTCAGTAAGTATCGTCATTCCGGGGCGCGCGTCTTCGCGCGAACCCGGAATCCAGGCTGCGGCGCAAGTGGGAGAGGCCGTCTGGATTCCGGGTTCGCCGCTTCGCGCCGCCCCGGAATGACCAGATCAAACTTCAACGGCCGCGAAGGAGGCGGCGGCATTTCCAGAGTGCGCGGGCGTGGCGGAACGGTAGACGCAACGGACTTGAAGTCGATTGAGTGCGCCCGCGGGAAACCCGGGACGCAGAACTGCTCAAAGTCGGGGAAACCTGTCAGATGGCAATCCCGAGCCAAGCCCGAAAGGGAAGGTGTAGAGACTAGACGGGCAGCACCTAACGCGGATCGCTCCGCCATGGTGAAGGTATAGTCCAGACCACAAACGCCGGTATGGCGGCGGCGAAAGCCGTAGCTGGTACGAAAATCCGTTGGGGGTAACCCCGTGAGGGTTCGAGTCCCTCCGCCCGCACCACCGGTTTCTCGAATGCGCCCT
>Ga0302326_10010952_pt1 | contig 19576 bp, 24 predicted proteins | sample Palsa_T0_3_FD_202264 | JGI IMG/M metagenome (GOLD analysis project Ga0302326, IMG submission 202264) | Peat permafrost microbial communities from Stordalen Mire near Abisko, Sweden - Palsa_T0_3 | ecosystem: Environmental > Terrestrial > Soil > Palsa > Peat permafrost | place: Sweden: Abisko...
GGTGGCGTTCATCGTGCTCACCTTCGGCGCCAACCAGCACGACGTGGGACTTGCTGCGGCGGCCGCGGCCGTGGCGATCGCGGTGGTGGTTCTCGCCGGCGTCGCCGCGCGCGCTCCCCTCGCGCGCGTGCCCGAGAACAACCTGAAGTTCGTCGTCGGGATCATGCTCACCTCATTCGGGACCTTCTGGGGTGGCGAGGGCGCGGGCGCGCACTGGCCAGGGGGTGACGCAGCCCTGCTCGCGATCATCCCTGGGCTGGCCGTGCTGTCGCTCGCGACCGTTGCGCTGCTGCGTCGCGCCGCCGACGCCGACCGTGCCGCCATCGGGGAGAGCGTCGGCGCGTGACCCAGCTGAAACGAGCGGCACTGGCGGTGTGGGACTTCGTGGTCGGCGACGACTGGCGTGTTGCGATCGGCGTCGCCGTCGCGATCGCCGTCACGGGGCTGGTCGCGGACAGCACGGTCGCCGCCTGGTGGGTGCTGCCGGTCGCCGTGGTGCTACTCCTGACAGACTCCTTGCGGAGAGCGATACGCCGCTGAATAAGGTATGACGATCCTCGAGAGGGACGTGCCAAGCTTCTGCCGACATAACCGCTTCGTTCAGAACTGCCCGATCTGCGCGCGCGAGCAGGCGGCCGAGCTCCGCCCGATCGTAACGCCGGCCGGCAAGGCGCCGTCGACGCGCTCACCGGGTCGCAGTGGTAGCGCCGGCGGCGGCCACGCGCGAACGCCGCGGATGCAGGTCCGGCAGCTCGCGCGCGGCGCCGACGACGGCTTCCGGTCGCCGCTCGTGCCGGGCGTGAAGTCGAGCGAGGACGCCGACCGGCTGGCCGAGGAGCTCGCGTTCGCCGCCGCGCGCCTCGTCCGGCTCGAGAGTGATCCGCCGGGTCTTTACGCGGAAATCGCCGGGGGGGTCGGGGGGGCGGATGCCGAGGAGCGCACGTGGCTTGCGTTCCTGATCGCCTATCTCTGCCCGGTCAACGGGGACGATCCGTTCGCGGGGATCCGGCGCGCGCGGACAACGTGGTCCTCGGGTGAGAACCCCGACCTCGAGGGCGTGCCGCTTGGAATCCGCACAGCACATGATCCTGCCCGCGGGACGAAGACGCTCGACGCCTACCGGGCGTGGGCAGCTCGCGCCGGCTCGCAGGCGGCGGCGTTCGGCGGCGAGCCGTCATGGACGCCCGAGCGCCGCTTCGCGCGCGCCTTCGAACGGCTGGCGCTCCCGGGCATGCACCGTGACGCACGCTTCGACCTGCTCGTCACGCTCGGACGGCTCGGCGCCTACGACCTGCGCGCCGGATCGCTCCAGTTCGGCGGAGCGAACGAGGCTACGATCGCCGCCAAGCGCGCGCTCGGCATCGGCGACACGCTCCTGCTCGAGCGGCGCGCCGCGGAGCTCGCCACCGCAGCCGAGCTCCCGCTCGAGGCGCTCGACCTCGGCCTACACAATTGGGGCGCAGGCACCCGCTGCACCATGGGCCTCGAGCCGACCGCCGAGCCCGACCCAGCGGCGCTCGAGTCGACCCGGGCAGCGCTGGGTTTGTAAGGGGGGCGGGGTTGTGAGGAGGTGACAGCGGAGGAAGCGAGCAGCTCAGGAGAGTCACGCATGCACGAGCTGCGCGGGCTCGGTCGCTCCGGAGGGCTGGCGGGGCTCGGCGGGGCCCGCCACTCAGAAACTGTGGCTGCGGGCCTCCTCTAGCTCCGCCGGGCTCAGATCGCTCGGGTTGACCGGCTTGGCCCAGCGCCAGCGGCCGTCGACGGGACAGCGCTGGTAGTGGGTCGAGAAGAAGTGCACTGAGAGCAATACCGCCTTTGCGAGGTTCGCCGTGTAGAGATGTCCGTCTGAGCATCGGTAGATACGTTCGGGCATGTCGCCTCTCTCTCTTGATCAGTAATAGACCGGACGCGTCGTGATCCTCGGATTTCCTGATGCCGTCCGGGCCACCGCCTAACTTCCGCAGCAATACATCTACCCGGAAGGCCGGACTCCGTCCCATGTCGCTCTGTTTCATCGAACCTCAGAACGCGATCCGCGTCATCGCCGAGTCGGTGGGACGCGAGGCTCGCCGCCAGATCCTCGGCGAGGTCGTCCGCGCGTGGGTTGACGAGATCCCCGAGCGGGATCTCGAATCCCACTACGCGAAGGCGGTGGCCGACCTCGACGAGCATGACCTGTCGCTGCTCGCTGCGTGGCATGCATCGCTCGAGCTCGGCCATCCAGTGCCCAACAAGGAGTTCTTGGTCAACGTCTTCCCTTCGCTCGGCGAGAACCGGCGGGAGGCGCTCAAGATCGCCGCGGGCTTCCGCGGCGAGGAGGCGTTCGAAGCCGGCGTGGGGGAGGAGCAGGCGTTCGACACCGTCCTGCCCTGGCTCTCGCATGAACGCTGCGTACAGCTCGCCGCGGAGTGCCTGGAGCTGTACTGCTGGGACCGCCTCGGCGTGGATAACTAGATCCTCAGACGCGCTTCGAAGCCCGCAGCGTGTAACTGTGGGGCAACCGCCAGGGCCGGTCGGCTAGTCGCCATTCCTTGGCGCTGATTCGCTCCATCTGCCCAGGCACCGCCTCCCATGGAATGCTGTCGTGCTCGACGAGCATCTGCAGCTCCATCCCCGCGTCGAACAGCGCGGTCAAGATCTCGCCGAGTCCGTGATTCCAGATGTGGGTGACGCTGGTCTGGAAGGTGATGTCGGTCTCGACATAGGTACCCGCATCGTCCCAGACGAGCGGCTCGTCGCGCTCGAAGTAGGTGTAGTCGACGACGAGGTCGTCCGTCCTCTCTGCGAGCGTCCATAGCATTGGATGCGCTTCGCGGATGAACAGCCAGCCTCCGGGAGAGAGAAGCTCGGCGACCACCGCCGCCCATGGCCGGATCTGCGGCAGCCAGCAGAGCGCGCCGATGCCGGTGAACACGAAGTCGAATGTCCCGCCGTCGAGCGCGCTCGGAGCCTCGTACACCTCTGCCTCGACGAAGTCGATCGCGACGCCGGCCCGCTCCGCCAGCCGTCGCGCCTCGAGCAGCGACGCAGGCGAGAAGTCGACGCCGGTCATGCGCGCGCCGAGACGAGCCAGTGAGAGCGTGTCGGTGCCGATATGGCACTGGAGATGGACTCCGTTCAGGCCGGCGACGTCACCGAGGCGGGGAAGATCGAACCGCACGATCTCGCTGATGTACGACGGGTCGGTGATGAATCGGTCCAGCGCGTAGCCGGGCGACGCAGCATGCGCGGGTGCCCGCTCATCCCAGTTCGCGCGGTTCAGCTCCAGACCGTGATCCACGGGCGGACCCTACACCGGCTCCGACCGGCTCACGGTGCGGCGCGGAGCGTCACGGTCTGAGGTTTGGACGGTGCGTTCGTCCCGGTGGGCGTTCGCTCGAGGATCAGCCGCAGGCTTCCATGCCCGTGCTTGATCAGCCGGCGGGCGGTCAGGCTGAGCGGGACTCTGATCGTCGTCGTGTGGCCGGCGGGGATCGAATAGCGCGTTGAGCCGGCCACGATGCGCTTCCTCGGCACGATGGCGTTGGCCGGGGTGAGGGTGAGCCTGCCTGTACAGCGCCGAGCGGCTCGGCAGCGGAGGCCGAGCAACGCAGCGCCGTGTCGGTAGCCGATCGTCGAGCTGGAAAGCGACGGCACCGGAGAGATATGGGGCGAAGTGCCGACTGCCGGAAGCGTCAGCATCACGGCCCGGCTGGAGGGGCTGGTCTGGCCGTCCCTGTCGACGGCGATGACGGTGTACAGCTGGGTGGTGCCGGCGGTGAGGCCGGTGTCGGTGTATCTGGTCGCGGTCGTCGTCGCGATCTGGGTGCCATCGCGGTAGACGCGGTAGGCGGCAATCCCGTTCTGGGACGCGGGCGCTGACCAGGAGATCACCGCGGTGTGGGCATCCCGTGCGCGGGCGGTGACAGCGCCAGGGGCGTCCGGCGCGCTGTAGCCGCTGGAGGGCGCCTGTATGAGCGCGTCCTTCGCGGTGTAGCTGGGATGCGCGACCGCGCTGCAGTCGATGTAGCTGCCGCTGGTCGAGCCGTAGCTGTACGCATCGGTCACGATCCCCGCGTAGCTCCTCCCCGCTACGGCGCCGGTCGGGGGCCCGTAGAGAACGTCCATCTGAGGCACCGACGCGCAGCTCGGGACCGAGCTGAAGTATTCGGCGAAGCCGAGCAGCGGCTCGATCAGACCCCTGCTCGCCGCCACGGTCCACGCTCCGATCGTCGTGCGCCGCAGGGTCGCTGTGTTCGTCACCGTTCCCTGCCAGGTCTCCTGGCCGGCCGCGCTGGAGGTCAAGGTGATCGTGAATACGTAGGTCTTGCCCACATCCCACGGATACGGGATGTGGCAGGAGGTGCCCGTGCCGCCGTCCGCGCCGCTCGCGCATCCAGCGCCCAGTCCGACTGTGTCCGGGCCAAACACACTGAACAAGGCGGTCTTGCCGTACTGCCCGTTGGGCTGCAGGCCCATGTACGCGATGCTGCCGTCAGCGAACTGCACTTCATCGGCCCAGTACCACGACGCGCCGGCGTTGGCGTTCGCCAGCACGGTCAACGGATACGAAACGGTCTCGAGGAGCATCTTCGGCGGTCACTCCCGCGCGAGCGCGCCCTCGATCTCTTCGATCGCCTGATCGGTCGAGCGGAACCATATGGCCTGCATTCCGGCAGCTCGCGCCGCCTCGCAGTTGAGCTCGATGTCGTCGATGAACAGGGCGGCGGCAGCGGTGACGCCGAGGCGCTCCAGCGTCAGGCGATAGATCTCCGGCTCCGGCTTGCGCACACCGACGAAGGCGGAGTCGACGACGACGCTGAAGATCTCGTCGACGGGCAGCTTGGCGCGCCAGCGCGAGTCCCATTCGCGCACGTTATTGGTGCAGATCGCCATCCGGTAGCCGCGGGCCTGCAGCGAGCGCATGTACTCGATCAGGCGCTCGTTCGGATGCAGATGGCGAAAGTAGATCTCGCCGAACCCGTCGAGCTGGATCGGACGGCCGAGCTGCGCCGTCAGCTGCTCCTCGAGACCGGCAAAGAACGCCGCCTCCGTCATCCGGCCGGTCTCGAGCTCGAACAGCGGGTGCGCGCCGTCGCGCTCCCAGATCTTGCCCATCGCGATGCCGAGCTGCTCGACCGGGATGCCCGAGATCTCCTCGTAGGCGATGAAGCCGTCCTGCAGCGATGAGGTCACCGCCGAAGTCGCAGATGATCGCGGCTACCGGTGTCATCGCGCGCGCAACAGGTCGTAGACGCCGACGCCTTCCCGCCCGCGCATTCGCATCCGGAGCAGCTCGGAGCGCAGCGGCGGATCGTCTGACACCGCGCCGATGCCGAGCGCCGCGCCGGCCGCGCGGCGTGCGTATTGATTGTCTTCCTCGCCAATCCACAGCTCGAGGCCCACGCGCGCGATCACGCCGGCGCCCGTATAGGTGCTCGACAGTCGCGGCTCGGCGACCGGGACAGCGACGCCCGCCTCGAGCAGCACGGCGCTCAGCAGCTCGCTGTCGTGACCCCGCGCCCGGCGGGGCCGCGCCGCGAGCAGCGCGAGCCCGTCCTCGTCGCCGAACCAGGCGCCGACCGCGCGCAGGGAATCGAAATGCTTCCCGTCGAGGCCGCCCAGTCGACTGCTGCGCTGCCCGGCGCAGTCGACGGTTCGCTCCTCGCCGTCGACGACGACCGTTCCGTGGACGTGGGAGGGCTGATGAAAGCTGCGGATGCCGGCGTCCGCGAGCTCCAGCTCGGCGACCGCGCCGCCGGGCGTGAACGTCAGCTCGAAGTCAGGGCCCGCGAGCTTCCATTCCTCGGCCGGGTCGGATCCCTCGACCTGCCCGAGCGCGCCGAAGCTCGAGCAGAACCCGCCCTCCCATATCGACATCGTCCCGGCCAGGTCGCCGTCCGGTCCGCCGAAGGCGAAGCTCCGGATCTCCACGGGCTGGTGGTAGCTCACGGGTGAATCTGTGGAGGGTCGACGTCCGTCGCCGTTCCCTCGATGTCATCCGCGTGTTCGTCGTACCGGCCAGCGCCGGACCGGGACGCGAACCGTCCCGCCTGCACGACCAGGCGGCTTTGGAAGTTCGTTACGAGCATCGAGCGGAGTGGTGCGCGGGTGAGCGGGAACAGCAGCAGCAGCCCGAGTACGTCGGTGATGAAACCTGGCAGGATCAGCAATGCGCCTCCGAGCACGACCAGCACGCCGTCGGCCACCTCGCGACCGGGGGGCCGGCCTTCGGCGAGGGCTTGATTGAACCGCCGCCACACCACTCGGCCCACCGACCGCATCGCCCAAACGCCGAACGGGGCGGCCGCGATCAAAAGCACGATCGTGAGCAGCAGCCCGATCGCCTCCGCGACGAGGACGATCACGTACAGCTCGGCGGCTACCCAGGTGATCAGGAGGATGAAGGCGACGAACACTCGGTCACAAGGCTACGTGGAATCGGCCGGCGCCGGTGCGCGCGGCCCGAGGGAGCGTCGGCGCGCGGCTAGGCGAGCGCGGCGCTTGGGCCTTCGACCCGCACGCCGGGAAGGCGGTGCAGACCGACGATCTCGATCAGCTTCCTGATCTGCGGCTGGGCGCCGCGCAACAGGATCGCCCGCCCGTGCATCCGTAGACGCCGCGCGATCATGGCCAGGTCGAGCATCAGCGACGTGTCAGCGAATACGAGTTCGCTCAGGTCCACGATGACGTCGGCCTGCGCGCGAATCGCTCGCGAGAGGGCCTGGCGTCTGCGTCCCTGCGTCGTCCGATCCTCATCTCCCCTGCACCGGAGAGTCGGCGGTTTGTCATCAAAGTCGACGATGCAAAGAACCTACCGAAACCTGGGGTGTTGGCGCAAGCCCTCGCCCAAAAGATATCTCCGTCGAGGGCTCTTCATGCCCTGCGAGTGTCAGGTAGATAGATTGCATCGGTCCGAGCTTTACGTTCAAGGAGGAAGAATGCCGCAGGCCAGAGTTACCAAGAGTCCAGGGTCGAAGCCGAAGTCGGGGGCCGCAGCACCCAAGAAGCCGGCCACGGCGAAGGCGACCGCCGCGAAGGCCACCGCCGCGAAGCCGGCGGCCGCGAAGCCGGCGGCCGCGAAGTCCACCGCCGCGAAGCCGGCGGCCGCGAAGGCCACCGCCGCGAAGTCCACCACCGCGAAGCCGGCGGCCGCGAAGGCCACCGCCGCGAAGGCGAGCAGCGCGAGTGCGTCGAAGTCGAAAGCGGCGGCGGGCGCGGCTGACGCTCGTCTGGAGGCGGCGGCGCAGCGCCTACGCAAGCTGAACGAGCGCATCATCGACGCCGGCAAGGAGGCGGGCGAGACGACGCTGTCGAACTACGAGAAGGCGCTGAAGGCGATCGCCAGCTCGATCGAGAAGGGACCGGGAACGAGCGAGATCGACTGGATTTCGCACCTCGCCACGACGCAGGCGAAGTTCATCCGCGACGTCACCGCGTCGTGGACATCGGCTGCTCGCGACATGCTGAAATAACCGCTCACCCGCGCCGGGGCGACCGGCTAACGGATTCGGCGGTACGCGCCGATAAGAGCGCAGTGCCATTCCTGCGTTCAGTCATGTTCGTGCTCGCCGCGCTCGCGCTGCTTGCCGGCGCCTCGGGTGAACTTTCCCCGCTGCTTTCGACGGCACTGTGGATGTCATCGATGCTCGCCTTCGCGTGCTATCCATCGAGCCCGGTGCGGCGAGCTGTCGAGCGCAGTCTGCACATCGCGGTCGAGCGCCCGCAGCCGCAGATGAGCGACGACGCTCATCGCCGCGCGGCGTGAGCTGCGCTGAGCGGTGCGGTTAGAAACACCGCGAACGTCCTGACCGTCGTGAACGTGCGAACGCTGAGCGGACGGTATCCGCGCGGTCGCAAGAGCAGCGCGGCCGACCTCAGGAGGCCCGCGTTGGAGAATTCGCTGTTGGCGATGTCCGTGATCAGCCACAGCGGCCGCCGCTGACCGATCGCGGCAGCGAGCGGCGCCGTGTCGGTGCCGGCGATGAACGTGGGTAGCGGACTCATCAGGCGTTCGGCGTAGTAGTCGAGCGGTACGTCGTCCCCTGGCAGACCCGGTGTGACGACGGACTCGCGCGGCTGCGGGTTGGCTTCGATGTAGCGGATCGCGTCGCGTGCGGGCGCGTAGAAGCCGGTGCTGCGATGGCTGTCAGTGAGGCCGATGCCTGCTAACACGAGCGTCAGCGCCACCAGCAGGATCGCCCGCGCGCGTGGCAGCATCGCGACGGCCCCGGCGACGGCCATCAGCATGAACGGCGTCGCCACGGCCGTGTAACGGGTGATCAGGACGTCCTTGCCGGCGGCGGCGATCACGACGAGCGCGAGCGGCGCGAACAGTGCGAGCGCGGCGAGCAGGCGGCCATCGCGCAGCGTGCCTCGCCGGCGGAGCGCGACGGTCAGCACCGAGCCGAGGACCACGGCGGCCCCCAGTAGCCGGACGATCCCGACGCCGCCGGCCGCGCGGCTGTCGAACGGGGTCTCGATGACCCGCACGACGTTGCCCCATGTGAGGTTGGCGATCCCGACCAGACCGCCGTTCGGAGCGTAGTGGTACTGGTCGATCAACAGTGGGAGCGCGGCGAGCTCGGCGAGGAGGCACACGCCGATGAAGAGAGCCCGCGTGCGCCGCGGAATGCTCTCGCGCGTCCAGAACCACACGCACAACGGCAAGATCACGAGCGCGGCGGTGTAGTGCAGCCACAGCGACAGCACCGCCATCACGGCGCCCGCGGCGAGCAGGCGGCCACGGCCGGACGGAGCGTCAGGTGCGCGAGCGGCCGCCCCGACGGCGATCGTCGCCGCCAGCATCGCGAAGATGTACACGCGCACCTGCTGGGCGTACTCGAGCACCAGCGGGCTCAGCGCACAGAACGCCGACGCAAGCAGAGCGGCGCGCCGATCCAGGAACGCCCGCGCCGTCCAATACGCGGCTCCAACGAGCAAGATGCCTGCGACCGCGGACGGCAGCCGGGTCACCCACTCCGCCTGCGATCCGGTCCGGTAAAGCCACTCGTGCAAGAACAGGAAGTACGTCCACGGTGTCGTCTCGGTCATGCGGACGACGGTCAGGACGCTGCCCAGCGACGGGAGCGAGTGCTCGATGCTCAGCGTCTCATCGACGTAGTAGCTCGAGGACCCGAGCTGCCAGAGGAAGTTGAGCGCGCCGACCGAGATGATCACCGGCAGTGCCCAGCGCTCCCAGCGCAGCGCCTTCTTCGCCTGTGCGCGGTTGCGCCGCGATGACGCCGCGGTCACGGACGCATCCACGCTCACGGGCGGCAGCATAGCCGCGCCCCGGGTTAGCCTGTCGGTCGTGCCGAGCATTGGCGTCATGCGCGAGGGACCACTGCATGCGGCGGTCAAGGAGCTGCTTGCCGAGCCCGGCGATCGCTTCGAGGTGCCCGTCGGCCGGTTCGTGATCGACCTGGTCCGCGCCGACGGCGAGCTGGTGGAGGTGCAGACGGGCGGGTTCGGCCCTTTAGGGGCGAAGCTCGACGCCCTGCTTGACGCGCACCGGTTTCGCATCGTCCATCCGGTGCCGGCCGAACGGCGGATCGTTCGCGTCGACGAGCATGGCGAGGTCGTATCGGTCCGTCGCTCGCCGCGCCGGGCGGGTGCGGTCGAGGTGTTCGACAAGCTGGTCGCTTTTCCGTCGCTGCTGTTTCACCCGAACCTGACGCTGGAGGTCCTGCTCCTGAGCGAGGATCACGTCCGGGCGGCGGAGCCGGTGACGCTTCGCGGTCGCCGGCGCGACCCGGGGGAGCGACGGCTGGTGGAGGTGCTCGACCGGGTCGAGATCGGCAGCCCCGATGACGTCCTGCGGGCGCTGCCGAGCCTGCCGCCCGAGCCGTTCAGCACGCGCGAGCTGGCGGCGCTGCTCGGCTGCGGCAAGGTCCTGGCACAGCGCACCGCCTACTGCCTGCGGATGATCGAGCTGATCGAGCCCGCCGGTAAGCGCGGGCCGACGCCGCTGCACCGTACGACGGCAGCGGCGCCGGCGCCGTAGCTACTACTTGGCCTGGGGCAGGGTCGCGGAGACCTCGCCGAACACTGCCATCATCTGGCCGAGGGCCTCGCCGGTGTATGCGGTCACCACGCCGACGTTGTCAACCACCGAAGCCGCCCGAGTGATCGCGCGGATGAACTCGGGGCTCGAACGCACCGTGTCGAGCGCGGACTGCTCGCCGTGCATGATCAAGAAGCCCGCGAGGTCACCCCCGTGGGGCGTGAGCAGGAATGCCTCGAAGCTTTCGATCTGACCTTCCTCCTGGAGCTTGCCGTAGTAGGCGATGGTCTCCTGGAACACCTCCAGCGCGAGCTGCTCGCGACCGCGCACGACCTGACCCCAACCGACGAACAGCGCCTCTCCAGCCATTTGACCCGGTCTCCTTCCACTGAACGATGTTGTTTGGCCGACCCTAAACCGGGGGGGAGGCGATTGTCCAGCCCGACCAGCTAGATCGCGGCCCGCCTCACCCGCCAGATGTGCTCCATCGGCCAGCGCCTCGCCCACTCTCGCGCGGGCTCGTCGCGGTAGCTGCTCTCTGCATCAGGGGGCGGCCGCAGCTCGACCAGGTCTTCGACCACGAGCCCATGCTCGCGAAAGAGGCGAATCCAGGTTCCGTAAGGGAGCTGGAACGACACCGGCTCGCCGGGCCCCTCGAGGGCGTGCAGAGTCCAGTAGTCCAGCCACAGGCGGTCGGAGGGATAGCCGTCCTCGAGCCGCCACGCCATATCGAGAATCGGTGTGTGCATCGAGAACGCGAGTAGTCCGCCGGCGCGCAGCAGTCGGGCGGCCTCCGGGATCGTGTGATGCGGATCGGCGAAGCTCATCGCGCCGTGGTCACAGAAGACGATGTCGAACGACGCGCCGGGCAATCCGGTCGACTCGGCGCCGGAGTGAACCAGCGGGAACTCCACACCGGCCGATGCCATCAAGACGCGAGCGTGCTCGAGCTGACGCGCGGAGTTGTCAAGCGCCGTCATCCGGGCGCCCTGCCGGTGCAGCGCGATCGACCATTGCGCCGCCCCGCAGCCGAACTCGAGCACGTCGCGGTCACGGACATCGCCGAGCACACGCAGGCCGGTCTCGGGGATCTGCCAAACCCCCCACGCCGCGCCGCCGGACGCGGCCAGCTGTGCGCCGTGCTTCGCCTGGTACTGATCGGAGAGGCGATCCCAGGCGGCGCGATTATGCGCGGCCGCTGCAGACAGGCTTGGCTCATCGCTGCTCGACACGAGCCCATCATCCCCGACCGGGCGGGCGCTTGGGGGAGTTGTGGGGGATCCGCCGGGTGCCGGCGCCACCGCTGTGCCGGCACGTTCGACGCGGTGTGTCCGTTGCTCGATCGGAGGGATCGCCCAGGCGGGCGCCGACACGAGCGGCGGGCCGGGCGGCGGCAACGCGGTTCTCGCTGTAACCGCTCGAGACTGCTGCTACGGCATGGTCGGTACGGTCGCGACAGATCAAGCGTCCGCAGGGAGGACGCGGAATGGCTCTCCGGCGGCGGCGAGGACTCGGAAATGCCGCTGGTCGAGCGTGAGGACTTCGTGCACGTCGTGACGTTCGGCGAGCACGACAATCGAGGCGTCCGCGAGGCTGATGCCGAGGTCGGCGTGACGATTGATGATCTTGCGCGCCTGCCCCAGATCGCTGCTGGACATCGGTGCCAATGCGTAGGCTCCGCGCTCGACTTCTCCGAGCAGGCTTGCGCGCGCCTCGTGTCCTACACGCGTGCTGAGCAGATAGTCAAGCTCGGCCAGCACGAACGGCGAGAGCAGAAGCGGTGGCGAGGCGGCGGTCAGGCTGGCTGCTGCGTGCGAATGCCACTCTTGGCTGGCGTCCAGCGCGGCGAGCAGCCCACTGGTGTCGAGCAGGATCACTCGCCGAAGCCTTCGGCGAGCTCCTCATCGACGCGTTCAGCGAGCGTTGGATCACCGCTCGCGAACAGTGGCACCTTCGGTGGCGGGTCTGGCTGGGCTTCTCGAGTTCCGCTGCCGCGCGCTGACGGTCGCGACATGGCACGATTTCGCGGGTGACCAGCACACCCGCCGCGGCCCAGCACCTCCGCGATCTTGCGCTGCTGCGCCGCGTCCGTGACCGGATCGACCGGGAGTACGCGCAGCCGCTGGATGTCGAGGCCCTCGCCCGCGGCGCGCACATGTCGGCCGGGCACCTCAGCCGCCAGTTCCGGATCGCCTACGGCGAGTCGCCGTACGGCTACCTGATGACGCGGCGCATCGAGCGCGCGATGGCGCTGCTGCGTCGCGGCGACCTGAGCGTCACGGGGATCTGTTTCGAGGTCGGCTACTCGTCGCTGGGCACGTTCAGCACGCGCTTCACCGAACTGGTCGGGATATCGCCCAGCGCCTACCGGCTCCGGGCGGCGCGCGCGACCGCGGGGATGCCGTCGTGCGTGGCGAAACAGGTGACCAAACCGATCAGGAATGGAGAAGCGCCCCTCACGAGCCGCACCTAAGATGGCCGTTATGGACATCACGATTCACGCCAGCTTCCTGCCGCATGACGACCCGGACGCATCTCTGGCCTTCTACCGCGACACCCTCGGCTTCGAGGTCCGCAACGACGTCGGATACGGCGGGATGCGGTGGATCACGGTCGGTCCTGCCGGCCAGCCCGGCACCGCGATCGTCCTGCACCCGCCGGCCGCCGACCCCGGCATCACCGACGACGAGCGCCGCACGATCGTCGAGATGATGGCCAAGGGCACCTACGCCACCATCCTTCTCGCCACCGCCGACCTTGACGGCGCCTTCGAGCGGGTGCAGGGCAGCGTCGCCGAGGTCGTGCAGGAGCCGACCGAGCAGCCGTACGGGGTTCGCGACTGCGCCCTCCGCGATCCCGCCGGCAACCTGATCCGCATCCAGGAACTGCGCTGAGAGGCCCGATTCCGCTGGGCGCAGACCCCCTGGCGTCTTGTTAGCACGACCGCACACACCCGGGTCGATCTGACCCATGAGTTCAGGAGTGACCATGACCGGCTCATCCACCCTCGGAATCAAGACCATTCTGCATCCCGTGTCCGACCTGGAGGCGTCGAAGGCGGTATACACGGCCCTGCTCGGCATTTCGCCGCAGGCCGACTCGTCCTACTACGTCGGCTACGAGGCCGGGGGTCAGCACGTCGGGCTGGTGCCGGGCGGTGGACCGCAGGGGATGACCTCGCCGGTGGCCTACTGGGAGGTGCCGGACATCGAGGCGAAGCTGGCCGAGGTGACCGCTGCCGGTGCGACCGTGAAGGACCCCACGCGCGACGTCGGTGGCGGCCGCCTGGTGGCCACCGTCACCGACCCCGATGGCAACGTCCTCGGGCTGCTTCAAGACCCTGAGTGATCGAGACACGATGAGCATGGCCACGAGGACGGACACACAGTCGCCTTCGCTGCACGTTGCCGACAGCCACGATGTGATCCGCGTGCACGGCGCGCGCGTGAACAACCTCAAGGACCTCAGCGTCGAGATCCCGAAACGCCGGCTGACCGTGTTCACCGGCGTCTCGGGATCGGGCAAGAGCTCGCTGGTGTTCGGCACGATCGCCGCGGAGTCGCAGCGGATGATCAACGAGACCTATAGCGCCTTCGTGCAGGGCTTCATGCCGACGCTGGCGCGGCCCGACGTCGACGTGCTCGAGGGGCTGACGACCGCGATCATCGTCGACCAGGAGCGGATGGGCGCCGATCCTCGCTCCACGGTCGGCACCGCCACGGACGCCAACGCGATGCTGCGGATCCTCTTCAGCCGGCTCGGGCAGCCGCAGATCGGCTCGCCGAACGCGTTCTCCTTCAACGTTCCCTCGGTCCGGGCGAGCGGTGACATCACGGTGCAGCGCGGTGGCGGCAAGACCGTGAGGAAGACCTTCACCCGCACCGGCGGAATGTGTCCGGGATGCGAGGGGAGGGGCTCGGTCACCGACCTGGACCTCTCTCAGCTCTACGACGACAGCAAGTCGATCAACGAGGGCGCGCTCACGATCCCCGGCTACAGCGTCGACGGTTGGTACGGCCGCATCTACGGAGGCAACGACTTCCTCGACCCGGACAAGCCGATCCGTAAGTACACCAAGGCCGAGCTCCACGACCTCCTCCACAAGGAGTCGATCAGGATCAAGGTCAAGGGCGTCAACCTGACCTACGAGGGTCTGATTCCGAGTGTCCAGAAGTCGATCTTGTCCAAGGATGTCGACGCGCTGCAGCCGCACGTCCGCGCCTTCGTCGAGCGGGCGGTGACGTTCACCGCCTGCCCGGAGTGCGATGGCACCCGGCTCAGCGAGGCGGCTCGGTCCTCGAAGATCAACGGCATCAACATCGCCGACGCCTGCGCGATGCAGATCAGCGACCTCGCTGAATGGGTCCGGGGTCTGGAGGAACCGTCCGTCGGGCCGCTACTGGCGTCGCTCCAGCGGACCCTCGACTCGTTCGTCGAGATCGGGCTCGGCTACCTCAGCCTCGACCGCTCCTCGGGCACGCTGTCGGGCGGCGAGGCGCAGCGCACCAAGATGATCCGTCACCTCGGGTCGGCGCTCACCGACGTCACCTACGTCTTCGACGAGCCGACGATCGGGCTGCATCCCCACGATATCCAGCGGATGAACGAGCTGCTGCTGCAGCTGCGCGACAAGGGCAACACCGTGCTGGTGGTGGAGCACAAGCCGGAGGCGATCGCGATCGCCGAGCACGTTGTCGACCTCGGCCCTGGCGCCGGCACCGAAGGTGGCGAGGTGGTGTTCGAGGGCACGGTCGAGGAGTTACGCGCCAGCGACACGCTGACCGGGCGCCACCTGGACGACCGCGCATCGCTGAAGCCGTTGGTGCGGGCGCCGTCAGGCGTGCTCGAGGTCCGCGGCGCCGGCGCCCACAACCTGCAGGACGTCGATGTCGACATACCGCTCGGCGTGCTGGTCGTGGTGACCGGCGTGGCCGGGTCGGGCAAGAGCTCACTGATCGACAGCTCGGTGTCGCACCGGGACGGGGTGGTGTCGGTCGACCATGCCGCGATCAAGGGCTCGCGGCGCAGCAACCCGGCGACGTACACCGGAATGCTCGACCCGATCCGTAAGGCGTTCGCGAAGGCCAACGGCGTGAAGCCTGCCCTGTTCAGCGCCAACTCCGAAGGTGCCTGCCCGACCTGCAACGGTGCCGGCGTCATCTACACCGACCTGGCGATGATGGCCGGCGTCTCGTCGATCTGCGAGGACTGTGAAGGCAAGCGGTTCGAGGCATCGGTGCTGGACTACCAGTTCGGCGGCCGCGACATCAGCGAGGTGCTCGCGATGTCGGTGACCGAGGCCGCGACCTTCTTCGGCGCAGGCGAGGCGCGCACGCCGGCCGCGCACGCGATCCTCGGCCGCCTCGCCGACGTCGGGCTCGGCTACCTCAGCCTCGGCCAGCCGCTCACGACGCTGTCCGGCGGGGAACGCCAGCGGCTCAAGCTTGCCACCCGCATGGCAGAGAGCGGCGGCGTCTACGTCCTCGACGAGCCGACCACCGGCCTCCACCTCGCCGACGTCGAGCAGCTGCTCGGCCTGCTCGACCGGCTCGTCGACTCCGGCAAGTCGGTCATCGTGATCGAGCACCATCAGGCGGTCATGGCGCACGCCGACTGGATCATCGACCTCGGCCCCGGCGCCGGCCACGACGGCGGCAGGATCGTTTTCGAGGGCACGCCCGCCGACCTCGTCGCCGCCCGCTCCACCCTCACCGGCGAGCACCTGGCGGCCTACGTCGGCGGGGGCCGTGGCGAGGGCGGATAGACTGGACGGCATGGTTTCCGTTGAAGACGTCACCGAAGCACTCCGAGACGTGATCGACCCGGAGCTCGGACTCGACTTCGTCGAGCTCGGATTGATCTACGACGTAGCCGTCGACGGCGGCTCGGTCAACGTCACGTTCAGTCTGACCAGCCCAGGGTGCCCGATCGGTCCCCAGGTCTCAGAGCAGATCCAGGAGTTCGTCGGCGAGCTCGACGGCGTCGAGGAGGTCTCCTCGACGATGGTCTTCTCTCCGCCGTGGTCGCCCGAGCGGATGAGCGAAGACGCCAAGTTCGCCCTCGGCTTCTGAGCAAAAGCCGTGCAATACATACCGGGCGGGTCCGATCCGTCGGACCCGCCCGGTTATATCCGCCCGCCGGGGGAGCCGCTCAGGGGGCGACGGCATCCCGGCCGAGACTTGGGCGGAAGGATGGGGGTCCGGTGACGCCGAGGCACCCCACCCATCTAGCAGAACGACCACTGGCGCAAGAGGTTGGCTAGATGCCCCGGAATGTGGGCGACTGGTTTTCGCGGGTCCTTTCGGGGGATCCGCGACCGTCCGTTCGGGCGATTCGCGACTGTCCGTTCGGGGGATTCACGACCGTCCGGCTAGGCCTGGTCGCCGCCGGCTGAGAGCTCCCGCTGGAGGTCGATCGCACGGATCGAGTGCTCGTCGGGAAGCTTGTCGAGCACCGAGCGGACGACGCCCTTGACGTCGCCCTCGTCGTGACCGAGGTCGTCGAACAGGCCTTTGAGCGCGGTGTGGACGATCTTCAGCTGCGCCGCGGTCAGATCGAGGGTGTAGGCCGTCTCGCCGGGCTGAACGGGCTCGAGGAAGTCTTCGTCCGTGGCCATTCTCATCCCTCCCGTGTGCCGCCGCGAACCGGTGGGCCCTTCGGCGGCGCGGCCCCGGCCCGCCCGTTCGTGCGCTTGGCGCGCATGTCGGCCGCAGGTCCGCGCTTGATGCGCGAGGACGCGGTCGGGACGATCCCGAGCCTCGCGTGATCGCCGTTCCCCTCTTGGGGCGGGCCGGTTCGCAGCGGAGCCTCGATCAGCTCCTCCTCGCGGGCTGCAAGCAGCAGCTCGGCGAGGCAGATTTCGATCCCCTCGGCGATCACGTCGATGTCAGGGAGCGCGTCGTAGTCGCCGAGCAGGCCGTAGTCGAGCCCGCCATCGTAGGACATGATCGCGATCGCCAGGGCGTGGTTACTGGGCAGGAACGCAACCGGGAACAGATCCTCCAGCCGGCGGCCGAGCACGTACAGCGGCAGCTGCGGTCCGGGCACATTCGTCACCAGCAGGTTGAACAGGCGGGTCGAGAAGTTCAGGCGTGAGGCCTGCGCGAGGATGGTCGGAGGCGCGAGATTATTGACGCTCGCGAGCGTGGCCGCGCCGACCGCCTGCTTGGACTCCTTCAAGCCGTCCATCGCCTGCTTGACGACGCGCAGGCGCGCAACCGGATCGTCGATGTAGACCGGGAGGGGGCCCCGCATCACTGTGAGCTTGTTGCCGAGGTCGCCGTGATCGCTCTTGGTACGGATCGAAACGGGCACCAGCGCGCGGAGCTCGAGACCCTCGGTACGGACGCCGCGCGAGCGCAGCCAGCGGGCCAACGCCCCGGAGACGACCGTGAGCACGACGTCGTTGACCGTCCCGCCGAGCTCGTCCTTGACGAGCTTATAGTCGGCCAGCTCCTGGCGGACCACGGTGTACCGGCGGTGCGGTCCGATCGGAACGTTGAGCGGGGTCTCGGGAGCCGGGTTCAACCCCGCCCAGACGATCTCGCCAACGCCTTCGGCAACGTCGCGAACGGCAGCAAATGTGCGCGCGGGCCGGGTGGCGGCCGCGAGCGCGCGCGCGGCGATGTCGACGGTGGTGGTGACGAAGCCGCGGACTCCCGCGGCCACGAGCGCCGCAGGGGATGGCTCCGGGGCCGCGCGCCACGGTTCGAGCGCCTGGTCCGGCGGCGCCGGCTGATCCGGTGTGAGATCGAACAGCACCGTCGCCAGATCCACTCCGGAGATGCCGTCGACGAGCGAATGATGGGTCTTGAACATCAGCGCGAAGCGGTCGTCGGCCATGCCCTCCACCAGCCAGCACTCCCATAAGGGCTTGCAGCGGTCCAGCTGCTGCGACGCAATCCTCGCCACCAGCTGCAGCAGCTGGTCCTCGGTGCCGGGCGACGGCAGCGCCGTATGGCGGACGTGGTACTCGAGGTTGAACGACGGGTCGTCGACCCACAGCGGGCGTCCGGTGTCAAGCGGCGGCGTCGCCAGCTTCTGCCGGTAGCGGGGCACGAGATGGAGGCGGCCGCGGATGTGATCGAGCACGTCGGCGAACTCTGGCGGCGGCCCCTCGAAGAGCAGCACCGCACCGATGTGCATGTGCGACTCCGGTCCCTCCTGATGGAGGAACGATGCGTCGATGGATGTCAGTCGATCGAGATGATGTTGGGCCATGCTCCGCTCCCCTGATGCTGCACTGGACGAATACGAAGAGTAGCCATGTGCACGGCTGGCTGAGTTATCGACGTGTACGCTCCCGAGATGGCCTGGGACTTCTCCACCGAGCCTGAGTTTCAGGACAAGCTCGACTGGATGCGAAGCCTGGTCCGGGACGAGATCTGGCCGCTCGAGACCGTGCTCGACGAGCTCGGCTGGGAAGGGCTTCTGCTCGCTGTCGCGCCGCTGCAGGAGCGGGTCAAGCGGGCGGGTCTCTGGGCGGCGCATCTCGATCCCGAGCTGGGCGGCCAGGGGTTCGGTCAGGTCAAGCTCGGGCTGATGCACGAGATCCTCGGGAGCAGCCCGATCGCGCCGCTGGCGTTCGGGAACGCGGCCCCCGATTCGGGTAACTCCGAGATCCTCGCGCTCGTCGGGACGCCCGAGCAGAAGGAGCGCTACCTGCACCCCTTGCTCGCGGGCGACCTGAAGTCCGCGTTCAGCATGACCGAGCCGGACACGGCCGGCTCCGATCCGACGCTGCTGCGAACTACGGCGGTCCCCGACGGCGACGAGTGGGTGATCAACGGACACAAATGGTTCTCCACCAACGGCTCGATCGCCGACTTCCTGATCGTGATGGCAGTGACCGATCCCGACGCCCGGCCCCATCAGCGGGCGTCGATGCTGATCGTCGACGCCGACACGCCGGGCGTCACGATCGTCCGCGACGTTGCGACGATGGAGCACCCGTGGGAGAGCTTCGGGCGCTACGGGAATCACGCGGAGATCCGTTACGAGGACGTGCGCGTTCCCGCCGGCGCGCTACTCGGGGCGCGCGGTGCGGGCTTTCTGATCGCCCAGCAGCGCCTCTACCCGGGGCGGATTCATCACTGCATGCGCTGGCTCGGCGTTGCCCAGCGCGCGTTCGACATGCTGTGTGAGCGGTCGCTGTACCGCTACGCCCACGGGTCGGTGCTGGCCGAGAAGGAGACGGTCCAGAACTGGATCGCGGACTCCGCGGCGCAGATGCAGGCGGCGCGGCTGATGACGCTGCAGGCCGCGTGGAAGATGGACAACGAGGGCGTTGCCGCCGCGCGCAAGGAGATCGCGCTGATCAAGTTCTTCGGGGCGCAGGTCCTGCACGACGTGGTCGACCGCGCGCTGCAGGCTCACGGATCGCTCGGCTACTCGACCGACCTGCCGCTCGAGGCGATGTACCGCTACGCGCGCGCCGCGCGCTTCTACGACGGCCCCGACGAGGTCCACCGAGCGTCGGTGGCGCGCCAGGTGCTGCGCGGCTACGACCCCCCGGCGGACGGCATTCCGAGCGAATACATTCCCACTCGCCGCGAGGACGCGCGGCGGCGCTTCGCCGACCTGCTGGCCGCG
>Ga0302326_10010954_pt1 | contig 19575 bp, 22 predicted proteins | sample Palsa_T0_3_FD_202264 | JGI IMG/M metagenome (GOLD analysis project Ga0302326, IMG submission 202264) | Peat permafrost microbial communities from Stordalen Mire near Abisko, Sweden - Palsa_T0_3 | ecosystem: Environmental > Terrestrial > Soil > Palsa > Peat permafrost | place: Sweden: Abisko...
GCCAGCTTGCCGTGCAGCAGGCCGGTGGACTGGCCGACCTCAATCAGGCATGGATGTCCGCGACCCGCAAGTTCAGGAAGATCGAGGTGGTGTCGCCGGGCTCGTAGTCGACCACCGTGATGCCTGGCTTGTCGGGCGTGGGCGGCCCGCCGGGGTTCATGATGATCCACGAATTGTTCAGGCTGACGATGCGGCGGCCGCCTGAGTGCGCTTCGGCCAGCGTGCCGTCATCCGGCATCATGATCCGCTTCCGCTGTCGGCGTTGACATCATGAGCTCAGAGGTTAATTATTAGCTAGGTGGTTACTGATATTGACGCGACGCTGTCGGCGCTGGCCGACCCGACCCGGCGCCGGATTGTGGAGCTGCTGCGTGACCGGCCGCAGCGGGCGGGCGAGCTGGCGGCTGCGTTCGAGATGAGCGCGCCCGCGGTCAGCCGGCATCTGCGGGTGCTCCGCCGCAGCGGGCTGATAGCCGGGCGCGGGGTGGACGACGATGCCCGTCTGCGCCTCTACGAGCTGCGGCGGGAACCCTTCACCGAGCTGACCGCCTGGCTGGATCAGGTGCAAGCCTTCTGGACCGACCAGCTCGGCGCGTTCAGGGAACACGTCGAGCGCTTGACCAAGGGAGAAGCCGAATGAGCGCGACCGCCGCCACCGCCATCGTCGAGGTGCCCTGCGACCCTGACACCGCCTTCGACATCTTCACCGGCGACATCGGCGCCTGGTGGAAACGCGGCACCCGCTACTGGAACGACGCCGGCCGAGGCCTCACGTACCGCCTCGAGCCACAGGTCGGCGGCCGCCTGGTGGAGGTGTACGACCTGGAAACGGGCGAGGGATTCGAGATCGGCCGGGTGCTGGCCTGGGAGCCGGGGAAGCGGCTGGTGTTCACCTGGCGGCAGGGAAACTGGGACCCGGCCGAGTCCACCGACGTCGAGGTCAGCTTCGAGCCGTCCGCGAACGGGACCCTGGTCACCGTTGAGCACGGCGGCTGGGACCGCGTCCCCTCCGCGGGCCGCGGTCAGATCGAGGGTTACGGCGAGGGCTGGGCTGAGCTGCTCGGCTTCTACGCGCAGGCCGCGGGGGGACGCTGATGTTCATCCACCTCGCCATCCACCACCCCAAGCCCGAGCACGCCGACGACCTGCTCGCCTCCATGCACCGGGTCGACCAGGCGGCCCAGGGCGCCCCCGGCCTCGTCCAGATCGGCGCCTGGCGCGACCAGCGCAGCGGCCGCCTGGTCGGCCTCGCGCTCTGGGAATCGGACGAGGCCTTCCAGGCGTCCGTCGAGCGGATCTTCGAGGCGGTCGCGGACGACCCGTTCGACCAGTGGCTGGAGCAGCCGCCGGACGTTTTCCACCTCGACCAGGCCTAGCGTCCGAGCCACTCCCTGGCCGGTGGAATCGTTCGCGTCCGCACCGCCGTTCTTCTTCCATGGATGAGGCGGATGGGAATGTGGGCACCGGGCCCGGCGTGATCACCAACGACGGGTGCGCGGTCGAGTTCTACGCGCTGCTGCCGACGTTCGGCGAACCGGAGATCGTGCACGCGGCCGTGCCGCCGGGCGCGTCGATCCTCGAGCTCGGCTGCGGCACCGGCCGACTGCTGCGCCCGCTGGCGGCGCTCGGGCACCCGGTAACCGGGGTGGACGAGTCCCCGGAGATGCTCGCCCTGAGCCCGGACCTGACGACGGTCTGCTCGCCGATCGAGACACTCCGGCTGGGCCGCGCCTTCGACGTGGTCCTGCTCGCCAGCACCATGGTCAACGCCGACCCGGGTACCAGGCGCGAGTTCCTGGAGACGGTGCGGCAGCACCTGCGCGACGATGGCATCGCCGTGTTCCAGCAGAGCCCGCCGGACTGGTTCGAGACGCTCGACCAGGCCGAGCCGGTGCGGGACGACCCCGGGGGCATCCGGCGCATCATCCGCTCGGCCCGATGGGAGCCACCCCGCCTCCGCGCCACGATCGAGTACCAGGTCGGCGACAACGTCTGGACCCACGCCTGGACCAGCTACCGGCTCAGCGACGAGGAGCTGGCCGGCGATCTCGCCGCCGCCGGACTGCGCCTGGGCGACTGGCTCACCAGCGACCACGCCTGGTTCACCGCCCGCCCCGTCGGCGGTCGATCCGGGTCGTTGGCGTAGCCGACTGGACGGCCCGCCCCGGGGCGTAGTCTGGCGGGACGGCGCGGCCCGGTCCGGGCGCGCACCCGCTCAAGTGGAGCCGCCATGCGTGAGTCCGGCTACTCCGACGCCCTCCGCGTCTTGCGCGATGCCGCCGGGGGCGATCTTCAGCACGTGCTCGACGCGGCGTGCGAACCGGTGCCGGCCTGGAATCCCGTGGTCTACCTGGCCGACTTCTCCGGCAGCGTGCTGTTCCCGCTGGCGGTTCGGGTGGCCGAGGAGGATGTGGCGGGATCCATGGCGGGCCGGGCGTTCACCACCGGCCAGCCGGTGACCGCCGAGCGGGACGGGGCGGTCCGGGTGTGGGTCCCGGTGACGGAGCAGGCGAGCAGGACCGGGGTGCTGGCGGTCACCGTCCCGCACGCCGGCCCCGAGTTCCTTGAGCAGGTCGAACTGCTCGGCGTGTTCGCCGGCCTCGCCATCGCCGCCGCCGCGCGGGTCAGCGACATCCCTTACATCCGGCGGCAGGGGCGCGAGATGTCGCTGCCGGCCGGCATGCAGTGGGATCTGCTGCCGCCGCTGAACACCAGGGCACCCGGCATCCTGATCGCCGGGCTGCTTGAGCCCGCCTACGACATCGCCGGGGACGCGTTCGACTACGCGGTGGGCGACCGCGATCTGGATTTCGCGATCATCGACGGGATGGGGCACGGCATCTCCTCGACGCTGCTGACCGGGCTGGCCGTCGGCGCCTACCGGCACGCCCGCCGGAGCGGCGCCGCGGTCCTGGACATCCACCGCGCCATCGATCGCGCGCTGGCCGACTACTACCGCGACGACTCGTTCGCCACCGGCATCGTCGGCCGGCTGATGTTCACCACCGGCCGGCTGGAATGGTCGTCGGCCGGGCACCCGCCGCCGCTGCTGCTGCGCGGCCGCAAGGTCGTCGCCGAGCTGACCAGTGACCCGGTCCTGCCGTTCGGCCTCGGCGGCACCCCGCAGCTTGGCAGCGCCGATCTCGAGCCCGATGACGCGATCCTGCTCTACACCGACGGCGTGACCGAGGCCCGCGGGCCGGACGGCGACCTATTCGGGGTGCACCGGCTGACCGACCTGATCGAGCGGCAGGCGGCCAGCGGCCAGCCGCCGGAGGAGACGCTGCGGCGCCTGGTGCAGGCGTTGCTCGATCACCAGCCCGAGGGGTTGCGCGACGATGCCACCCTGCTGCTGGTGCAGTGGACCGGGCGCCCGTCCTGAGATTTGGCGTATTGAGCGGTTGTCCTGCGACAATGGGGTAGTCGCAGCGGATGCGCACAGGCACAGCAGGCACTGAAGGAGGCGGTCCGGCGGTGACCGATGAGCCTGACACCGAACCGAGCAAGCCGCCGGGCCGCTGGAAGCGCGGCTGGCAGCGGTGGCGGACCCGCCTGCCCTGGCTGCCGTTCCTGGTCAAGCCGCTGCGCTGGGGCGTGCTGGCATTCATTATCTTGCTGATCGTCGAGTACCTGGTCGTCCCCGAGCTGGTGGGCGCGAGCAAGGACCTGTACCTGCTCGGGCAGGTGAACGCCCTGTGGCTGGTCCTGGGGGGGGCGCTGGAGGGCCTGTCCCTGTTCTGCTACGCGCTGCTGACCAAGGTGCTGCTCCCGCCCGGCCCCAAGCCGAGCCTGTCCCGGCTGTTCCGCATCGACCTGTCGGCGGCGGCGGTCGCGCACGTCATTCCGGCCGGGACGCTGGGCACCGCGGCGCTCGGGTTCCGCCTGTTCACCAACGAGGGCATCTCCGCCAACGACGCCGGCGTGATGATGGCGGCCAAGGGGCTGGGCTCGACCGTGGTGCTGAACGTGCTGCTCTGGCTGTCCCTGGTCATCTCGATCCCGCTGGCCGGGTTCCGCCCGATCTACGGGACGGTGGCCATCATCGGCACGATCGTGCTGCTGGGGGTGGCCGCGGTGATCGTCGGCGTCACCCGCGGCACCGAGGCGGCCTCCCGGATCCTGCACACCGTCGGCGACAAGGTCCCCGGGCTCAGCGGCGACCAGCTCGAGCACGCCATCCGCGAGGCCAGCAAGACGCTGTCCATGCTGGCCAGGGACAAGCGGGTGCTGTTCTGGTCGCTGACCTGGGCCTCGCTCAACTGGCTGCTTGACGCCGCGTCGCTGTGGGCCTTCGTCGCCGCCTTCGGCCGCTTCGTCAACCCGATAGAGCTCTTCGCCGCCTACGGGATCGCCAACGTGGCCGGTGCCCTCCCGATCACCCCGGGCGGCCTCGGCGTGGTCGACTCGACCGCCCCGCTGCTGCTGATCGGCTTCGGCGTCACCCGCAGCGTGGCGACGCTGGGCGTGATCGGCTGGCGGCTGGTCAACTTCTGGCTGCCGATCCCGGTCGGCGCCCTGTCGTACGTCTCGCTGAAGGTGAAGCCCGGACAGGGCAAGGCCGCCTTCCGCTCCGCGATCTCCGGCATGATGGCGGTGGTAGGCCCGAGTAACCCGCCGGAAACGACGCCGGACGCGGCGGAGGCGGCGGTGCCGGATGAGGTAACCGAGGATGCGGAGGAGCACCGCGCGACGGGAAGCTCACCGTGATGTCGAGGCCGCCCTCCGGCCGGGGACGCGCGGTGACCTCCGCCCCGTGCGCGACGGCGATCGCGCGGACGATGGCGAGCCCGAGGCCGTGCCCGTGCCCGTGCCCGTCGTCGAGCCGGTGTCGTACCCGCTCGTCCCCGAGTCGCTGGAAGGGCTGGAACAGGCGGTTGAGTTCGCCCGGCGGTATCACCGGCCCGGTGTTGGTGACCCGCACGACGGCCCGGCCGGCCGGTGGTGAACGGGTCGGCCATCTCGTCCCACACCCGTTCAAGCAGTTCCTCGGCCGAGACCACCCGGCCGTCGGCGGCCAGCAGGCACTCGAGCACCGCGAATTCCTTCGGGCTGAGGTCGAGCCGACGCCCGCCCCGCTGCGCCACCTTGCGGCCCGGATCGAGGCTCAGATCGCCCGCCGCCAGCACCGGCGGCGCGGCCGGGGCGGACCGCCGCGCCAGCGCCCGGACCCGCGCGACCAGCTCGGCGAAGTCGAACGGCTTGGGCCAGAATCTCGAAATCCTCGGCGACCAGCACTCTCATGCTTCCAGCATGGCAGGCCACCCGGTGTCAGCCCGGTGTCATCGTCGCCGCGATCGGCTAGCCCCTCCCAGCCCCCGGCCCTGGTGACCGCTGCGCCCTGCGGTCACCAGGTGCATAGGGGAGTTACTGCGGGGCGGCCTCGTCGGGGACCTCGAGGAACTCCCGCGCCATGAGCCCCATGGTGATGTCGCCAGGCTGGAGGGAGTCGGTCGGGACCGCGGTGGGATTGATCTTGATGAAGGGTGGGAGTTCCGGCTCGGCCCAGATGACCTGCCGCCTCTTGCCGAACCAACGCCTAATCCTGAGCATGAGCCGGATCTACCCGGCCACCGGGTTTTACACCTTTTCTTTAACTCGCGACCAACGCAGTTTCGCCGATTCGGTGACGGCAGTGTCAGTCAGGTGTCGGCCGGGGGCACCGGGCTGACACCGGGGGCCGCGTAGAACTGGCGGTCATGATCGAAGTCACCGAACTCCGCAAGCGCTACGGCGCGACGCAGTCCCTGGACGGGATGACCTTCAGCGTCCGCCCCGGCCAGGTCACCGGCTTCGTCGGGCCGAACGGGGCGGGGAAGTCAACCACGATGCGGATCATCCTCGGCCTGGACGCGGCCGACGCGGGCACCGCGCTGATCAACGGGCGGCCGTACCGCACCCTGCGGCGCCCGCTCAGCCACATCGGGGCGCTGCTTGACGCCGCCGCGCTGCAGCCGAGCCGGTCCGCCCGCAACCACCTGCTCTGGCTCGCCTGCTCCCAGGGCCTGACCACCGCCCGGGTCGACGAGGTCATCGACCAGGCGGGGCTGCGGTCCGTGATCCGGCGCAAGGCCGGCGGCTACTCCCTCGGCATGCGCCAGCTGGCTGCGCGGTTTCCTGCGCGCGCTGGCCGCCCAGGGCCGCGCGGTGCTGGTCTCCAGCCACCTGATGAGCGAGCTGGAGGACACCGCCGATCACCTGGTGGTGGCCGGCCGGGGCCGGGTCATCGCCGACACCAGCGTCAAGAACCTGATCGCGGCGGCGTCGGGCGACCGGGTGCGGCTGCGCACCTCGGCTCGCGCCGAGGCGCTCGCCGCGCTGGGCAGTGCGGGGGCGACCGTCGCGGCGACGGCGCCCGATCTCCTGCTGATCTCACAGCTTTCCCCTGAACGGACGGTGGCGATTCTGACCGCCGCCGGTGTTCCGTTCAGCGAGGTCAGCGCCCACCGGGCCACCCTCGAGGACGCCTACCTGCAGCTGACCAGGGACGCGGTGGAATTCCGGGCCGACCGGACCGCCCCGTCCCCCGGCGCCGGGGAGGCGGCGCGATGACCGGCACCGGGTACCGCTCCCAGGCGCGGCCGCGCCGCGACGCGTTCGCGCCGCTGCTGCGGGCGGAATGGGTCAAGTTCAGGACCGTCCGCGGCCGGGCGTGCACCAGCCGCTGGACGGCAACGGCAGCATCACCGCCCGGGTGACCGCGCTGACCGGCCGGATCCCTGACTTCTCCGGAAGCGGCGGGACAGCCGGGGGGACGCAGCTGCGCAGCGGCCTCGTGCCCTGGGCCAAGGCCGGGATCATCATCAAGGCCAGCACCCGGCCGGGCTCCGCGTACGCGGCGATGATGATCACCGGCGGCCACGGCGTACGCATGCAGTACGACTACACCGGGGACGTGCCCGGCGCCGCCGGGGCCGTGTCGGCGGCGTCGCCGCGCTGGCTGCGGCTCACCCGGTCCGGTGACGTGATCGCCGGCTACGACTCGGCCGACGGCGCGCACTGGACCAAGGTCGCCGCCGTCACCCTGGCCGGCCTGCCGTCGAGCGCGCAGGGCGGACTGTTCGCCGCGTCACCGCCGTACGTGCAGACCTCGGTGGGCGAGCTGTCGGTTGACTCGGGCCTCACCCAGGCGGCCGGCGCGTTCGACCACATCGGCCTCCGGGGCGCCTGGCCCGACAGCGCGTGGACCGGCGACGCGATCGGCGCCCCGGGCGGCCCCGCCGCCGGGTCACCCGGCGGTTTCACCGAGGCCGCCGGCCGGCTCACCGTGAGCGGGACCGGTGACATCGCGCCGTCGGTGTCGGGGGCGTCGGGGCTCGGCGTCACGATCGCGCAGACGCTCATCGGCGTGTTCGCCGGGCTGATCGCGGTCGCGGTCGTCGGGGCGATGTTCATCACCGCCGAATACCGGCGCGGCCTGATCCGCGTCACGTTCGCCGCCGCCCCCAGGCGGGGCCGGGTGCTGGCCGCCAAGGCCGTCGTGATCGCCGCCGTCACGTTCGCGGCCGGGCTGGTCAGCGCCGCCGCCGTGATCGTCGTGATCGTGCTGCCGTACCTGCTCACGGTCACGACGCCCCTGCTGCCGGCCGGTCCGACCGACTGGCTGGCGGGGGTCACCCCGGCCGCCGCCTTCGCCGTCCAGCACACCCTGATCCAGTACCCGCAGGTCAGCAACGTCTACGCGCCGTCGGCGGGCTACTGGCCGCTGCCGCCGTGGGCGGGCTTCGCGGTGCTGTGCGCCTGGGCCGCGGTCGCCCTCGGCCTGGCGGCGTACCTGCTCAACCGGCGCGACGCATGAGCGCGGAGACCCGCGCTTCTTGCTGTTATCAGAGCCGCCCGCCGTCGACGACCTACGGGCAGCTGAGCGCGCTGCGCGCGGAATGGACCAAGCTGCGGACGCTCAGCGGAACCTGGTGGCTGCTGGCCGCGGTCATCGCGCTGACGGTCGCGGTGGGCGCCGCCGCGGCGACCGCGGTCAACTGCACGGCCGCTGGCTGCGGCCAGGACCCGGCCAAGGTCGCGCTGTCCGGCGTCGACCTCAGCCAGGCGGTCGTGGCCATCCTGGGGGTGCTCGCGATCAGCGGCGAGTACAGCAGCGGGATGATCCGCACGACGCTGACCGCCATGCCGCGCAGGCTCACCGTGCTGGGCGCCAAGGCGGTCGTGGTGACCGGCCTGGCGCTCGCGGCGGGCGCGCTCGGGGTGCTGGCGTCCGTGCTGGCCGGGCGGCTGCTGCTGCCCGGCCGCGGGTTCACCCCGGCGCACGGCTACCCGCCGCTGTCGCTGGCCAGCGGGCCGGACCTGCGCGCCGCGGTCGGCTCCGTCCTCTACCTCGCGCTGATCGCGCTGCTGTCCCTCGGCGCCGCCACCGCCGTGCGCGACTCGGCCGTCTCGATCGGGGTGGCGCTCGGCCTGCTCTCCCTGTTCCCGGTCATCGCCAGCGCCTTTGACCCGCACTGGTCACGCCGCCTGCAGCAGATCGGCCCGATGAGCGCCGGGCTCTCCATCCAGGCCACCACCGGCCTGCGCAGCCTGCCGCTCGCCCCCTGGCCGGGCCTCGGCGTGCTCGCCCTGTGGGCGGCCGGGGCGCTGCTGGCGGGCGGGCTGGCGCTCCGGCTGCGCGATGCCTAACGGCCCAGGTGCGATGTAGAGGGGGTCCGCCGGATCGCGCATGGACAGCCGCCAGCGGCAGCACACCTCGTCCTTGCTCACCCGCGGCGGTATCGCGAGGATCTCCACCTTCATGTTGGGGTTGTACATCTTCGCCGTCTCGATGATGGAGGCGGGGCAGGTCACGTGGGCGGACTTCTCCGCGATATCCGGGCGTCCGAGCGCTTCCCACTGATCAACCTGGATGCACTGGTTGAACGTCATGATGCCGACCTCCGGCTCCGGCATGTCAAACGTCAGCTCAAATGCCTTGCCGGGGAAGGACGACGCATCGACCTGGATGTCCTTCATGAAGGCCTCGACGGTGCCGTCCCCGACGTTCATCCACCGGCGCTTGAGATCCCGCACCGCCGGCAGCACCTTCTCACTCCACAGCGCCCATTGGAACTCGAACATCGCGTCAAGCCCGTACCGCATCACGATGTCCCCCGCCCAGGCCTCGATGGCGGTCAGCAGGTACTCGTGGCTGCCCAGCACCAGCCGTACCAGCCGCTCTTTGGGATACCCCGCGTACCGGGAGTCCGCCCTGAACGGGTTGACCGTCACCACGCCGCCGTCCTCGCGCCGGGCCGCTACCTCGCGCGCGACTCCGGCGACGGCCGCGTCGGCCTCCTCGTCGCTCAGTTCCGCCCAGTCGTCGAGAATGCGCCGCAGTTGGGGCAGGACGATGTTCTGCCACGCCTCCTGCTGGATCTCGGCCGTCAGCTCGCCACCGTACCGCGCGGCGGCCTCGTCGGCCCAGGCCTCGACGCATACCCGGTAGTACTCGTCGCTCATCGCGAGCATGTTGACCAGGGCCTGGTTGGAGAAATCGGAGAACCGCAGGTCGGCCCTGAACGGCCCGCTGTAGTCCGGGAGCTCCCTGCTCTCGGCCCTGATGTCCGCTCGCGTGTCGGGGCCGGTCGGCCGGTGCGTTCCCGGCGGGTCGACCACCGGGAACTTCTTGAAGTTGTGCAGGTCGACCGGGATGTCCAGCGGGCTTGACCGTTGGTGCTCCGCGTAGTCCGCCCCGACCTTGCGGATCTCAAGCATTTCCTCGACGTCATCGGGCTCGGGCATCACCGCGCTCCTTCGCTCCCGGCGCCGAGGCTGGTTGCCGATCGGCTAGCCCGAAAGTAGCCGATCGGCAACCAGCGGGTCAATAGCCGATCGGCTACCTGTCGGCCGGCGGGGGTCAGAAGCGGGCTTTGAGCTCGTTGATCTCACGCAGCCGGTCTTGAATCTGCGCGTAGGCCGGGTTCTCGCGGATGCGGCCCACCGCCCAGCGCAGCACCTCCGCCCGGCTGCCCGCGATGATCAGCGTGTCCACGGTGGCCAGGTCGGCGGGCCGGGCCGCGTCGCCGGACGAGGCGGGCCGGGCTGCGGCTAGCCGAACGGCTATCGGAGGCGCGCCCCTCCGCTACCCTCTAGGGGTGGTTTCCGTCCAGCCCGAGGCCGTCAGCGGTCCGACGCCCAGCCCGCCCACGGCCGCGAAGTCCCGCGTCATCAGCGTCGCCGCCGACCTGTTCGCCCGGCACGGCGTCGGCGGGACGTCGCTGCAGATGATCGCCGACGCCATCGGGGTGACCAAGGCGGCCGTGTACCACCAGTTCAAGTCCAAGGACGAGATCGTCGTCGCGGTCGCGGTGGCCGAGCTCGCCCGGGTGGCGGCGGCGGTGGACGCCGCCGCGGCCGAGCCTGACCCCGCCCGCGCGCGCGAGGCGCTGCTCATCCGGATCGTCGACCTCGCGGTGGAACGCCGCCGGATGGAGAGCACCCTCGTCGGCGACCCCGTCCTCATCCGCTTCTTCGCCCACCACGAGCCGTACCGGCAGGTGATGAACCGTCTCTACCGGCTCCTGCTGGGGCCGCAGGCCGGGCCTGACGGGCAGGTGCCCGCGGCGATGCTGACCGCCGCCCTCGGCGGCGCCGTCATGCACCCGCTCGTGGCCGACCTGGACGACGACACTCTCCGGCGCCAGCTCCTGCGCCTCGCACGGCGCTTCCTCGACCTCCCCGGTTAAGACGGACGTCGGGCCGGCCGTGGCCTGCTCATCACTCAAGCAGCGGGAACCGCCCGGACTCCAGCAGCGCCGCGATCGCCTCGACCCTGGACGGGGGCGCGGCGTAGTCCGGGTGCGCCCGCAGCACCGCGGCGGCGTCGTGCAGCCGGTGCAACTGGGCGGCGGCCGCCGCCACGGTGCGGCCCGACGGGCTGACCGGGTGCGCGGTGAGGACCGGCTTGCCTGGGTCGATCCGGCCGCTTGCGGTACGCGGCCGGGGTGATCTCGAGGACCCACGCCGCGTCGGCCGACGAGAGCTCGAAGATGTCACTGAGCACGAACGCGATCCGCTCGCCGCGTTCCAGGCACTGCAGCATCGCCTGGGTGCAGGACAGCCGCATCTCCTCGGCCAGCAGGGTGGCCTCGGGACCCCGGTAGTCCGCGTCCGCCAGGCCGTCGGCCAGGCTGTCGCGGAACTCCTCCAGGCTGACCTGCTGCGCTTCGTGCGGGGTCTGGCGGCGCAGGTTGAGCAGGTAGTTGACGCCGATCCGGTACGCCCAGGTGAGCAGCTTCGCCTCGCCGCGCCACGACGCAAGCCGGGTCACGACCCGGATCAGGATCTCCTGGGTCGCGTCCTCGGCGTCGGCCGGCCGCCACACCATCCGCAGCGCCAGCCGGTAGAGGGGATCCTGGAGCAGGCGGATCACCTCCTCCAGGGCCGCCTTGTCGCCGTCGACGGCCCGGGCCACCAAGCTGGCCTCGCCTGCCTCCATGCTCACGACGGTACGCCAGACGCGGCGGTCAACGCGTGCCGGCGCTGGCGAAGTTCGCCGCCGCCCAGGCGATCAGCTCGGGCGACCCGAGCCCGGCGCCGTTCTCCAGCGCCATCAGCAGCTTCGGCACATCGGGGGTGTCGGCCAGCCAGCGGTCGTAGCGGCGTACCACCTCGACCACGTCGGCGGGCTCGCCGTCGAGCGGGAACTCGCGCGCCCAGGCCAGCATGGGCTTGCGCGAGGCCGGCTCGAGGAACGGGGCCCGGTAGACGTCATGGTCGGCCTCGGCCAGCGTGCCCAGCCGTCCGCGAACCAGATTCACCGCGATGCCCCGCACCCGCCCCGGATGCCGGGCGCCCCAGTCCATCCCGAGGGCGCCGCCCCAGTCGTGGCCGACGATCACCACCTCATCCAGGCCCAGCGCGTCGAACCAGGCGTCGAGGTAGCGGACGTGGTCGGCCAGCCGGTAGGCGATGTCGGGCTTGCCGGATTCGCCCATCCCGATCAGGTCAGGCGCCAGGCACCGGGCCTGCCCCGCGACGTGCGGGATCACGTTCCGCCACAGGTAGGACGAGGTGGGGTTGCCGTGCAGGAACACCACCGGGACGGCACCCGCCCCGACGTCGGAAAAGCTCATGAACGAGTCCAGTACCTCTACGGTGGCCATGATGGCTGTCCTTCCTCGTGAAAACTGCCCTCACACGGTTGGACACGCGCCTATGCCGCCTGTGACATGGATTCTGAGCGCCGCTTCGGACTCTGTCGATTTCAGGTGTTCATTTAGCGAACGTGGTGGTTTGCTTGATGATGGATGACAAAGCCGCGAGGCAGGCCGCTCTACCCATGGAGGCCGTCGCATGGTCGCTCGACCCCTTCTCGTCGCTGGCGTCGCCGGCCTTCTCTTGGCGAGTCCGGCGCTAGCGAGCGCGGCGACACCGGCCGACCAGACCCCGGGCGTCCCGCCGCCGGCGCAGCGCATCGCGGCGACGACAGCGACGTACAACGCGATCGAGGCGAAGATCGCCGCCGGACAGACCCTGAGGCTGCGTTTCCCCGATCCGACCGCCGCGGAGGACGTTCTGGACTACGGCGTTAACAACCTCTGGGCGAGGGGCATCGACGGTGCGGGCGTGACCGTGGCTTACGTGGTCACCAACCCCGACCCCGGCCTTGAGGCAGCGGTGGCGTCTTACGATGCGGCCATGGATCTGCCGCCGGCGAACATCACCGACCTGGCCCTCCCGGCGCCGGCCGACCCGTCCGCAACCTGCCAGATCGAGTGCGTCACGAGCGAGACTCGGCTCGACGCAGAGGCGATCCACTCGATGGCGCCCTACGCGAACATTCTTTTCGTCCACCCGCCGGTACCTGAATCCCTCGGCATGCAAGGCTGGCCAGAGGTGGCCCAGGCCATCGAGATGATCGCCGACAAGCACCTGGCCGACGTCATCACGGTGAGCCTGGGTGACGGCGAGAGCGATTTCATCAATGACCCGACCAATCCGGCCGCCACCCAGCAGGCGGCTATCCACTCGCTGGACCCTGCCTTCCTCGACGCCGCCGCGCACGACATCCCGGTGGTGTTCGCCGCCGGTGACTGCGGCCCGACCGCTGCCCCTGTCCTCGGCGACACCGGCCAGTGCACCCCGGCGACCGGCCTCACCGCAGATCACCCGGCCGACAACCCATGGGTGACCGCGGTCGGCGGCACCATACCCAACGCTGGCCTCGCCACCGCGTCCGGGCGCACCGCCCCGGATGCGCTGTGGACCGCCCGGAATGACGACTCCGACGCGGCCAGCGCTGGCATATCCACGGTCTACCCGCAGCCGTGGTGGCAGCGGGGCATCCCGGCATTGCGCGGCGTCACCGGCCGAGCCTCCCCCGACATCTCGATGGATGCTTCTAACGGCACCTCGCAGGCGTCACCCACCTTCGCGGGCATCCTCGCGCTTGCCACGCAGCTACGCGGTGCCGACCTTGGCACAGTTAACCCGGCGCTGGCGGCGATCGGACCGCGCGGCGCGGCGGCCGGCATCATCGATGTCCCGGCCGGCTACACCGACAGCGCCTACGGCGTTACCGGCTACTCTACGGGGCCCGGCTACGACATCGCGTCGGGCTGGGGCACCATCGACGCGCCGACTTTCGTGCCCGCCCTGGTCAGGCAGATCGACCGGCAGCACGGACCGTTCCAGCCGAGCCGCCTGGCACAGGACGCGCTGAACCGCTTGCAATCCAGCATCACCGAGTCCGCCGACCGGGTGGCCGACGGTCAGACCGTGAGGATCACCGGGAAAGGTTTCATCCCGGGCAGCACCCCGAACGGCACGACGATCCTCGACGGCTTCGGCGTGTACCCGCCGCTTCCGGGGCAGTACGGGGTGACGAGCGGCCCGTACGCCGACCCGACCTCGACGGTGCCCGGGCAGACCTGGGACGACGTCACGGCTACCGTCACCGGACCCGAGAAGGACTCGCCGGCCCAACCGCTCGCCGTGACCGGCCCGGACGGCAACGGCACCGTCACAGCCACCATCGACACGGCCGAAATGGCCGTCGGCACCTACACGGTGACGATTACCGGCCTCGTTCTGACACAGGCCATCACGTTCAAGGTCGAGAACGCCGCCTTCGGCTAATCAACCTCAACCATTGAGCGCTAGGGGGTCGGGTTTCAGCAGGGCGGCCAGGGAGCGGGCCGCGTGCGCGGCGGGCACCGGGTGGTCCTGGAAGCAGGGGAAGACGCGGCCCCAGGTCAGGGCGCGGGCCAGCGGGGCGCCCCGCGCACCACTCCTCCAAACTGCGGCGTCAGGTTGCGTCCGCCTCGGCCATCCACTGGGGGTCCTGCCAGGGCGGGACCCCGCTCACGGGCTCGGGCGATATCGGGCTTGCCCGATTCCTCCATGCCGATCAGGTCAGGCGCTCGGAAAAGCTCATGAACGAGTCGAGTACCTCTACGGCGGCCATGTTGTTAGTCATGCCGCAGAAGCCTGAATTCCTCTGTCTGCGACGAAACAGATGCCCAGCGGCGGACGCGTTCAAGGCCGCAGGCATCAATGAATCCCCCAAATGCCGTCATGGAATCGATGGCCCCCGCATGAAGAACGCGACTTTCCTCATCAATGGTAATGGCAAACGGCAAGGAATCTAGCATTTCATCCCAGATTCCTTCCTGTACGATTGGGAGGGCAGGAATATCTGACCCCGCATCGCCAAGAAATCGCAACGTTGACTTCTTGTCCGCGATTACCGCAATTACCAGCGGAAAATCTGGTTTATAGGCATTTAGTCTGGCCGCCAAGAGATCGACAGCTCGCCGGCTGGCAACACAGCGCACGGTGACAAACAGTACGAAGCTGCCCGGCTCAACGGCAACATGTTGAACTCTTGCCCTCTCTTGGGGCCGGGCGGGGATCTCTGAGCGCAAGGCGGGCAGATTCTTACCGACAAGGCAACTGGGATCCCGAACAGGCTTCCGCCGTGGTCGGAACAATGACAGCAGACCACCAATTCGGGCGAGAACAACGCCGAGCCCGAGGGCCTCCAGAAAAAGAGCTCCCCAGAGTGCGGCCATCTCGAAAGTCATCAGCCTCGCCCTTCCGCACTCGCCAGCCGTAGAGCCTGGGCCAATTCACCACCAACCGGCTCAATCTGATAAATCTTCCATTCCGGGGGTACGGATATTGAACGAACAGGGAGAGTCGCCTGAATGTCCCACTCAACTAGCCGGTTATTGTTGGCGTCCGCTACGAGAAGCCTGTCCGGCGACAGCGGCAATGCATCCTGTATCCAGTTGAAGTCTGATTCAAGGATTGATTCTACCCAGAAATCATCGCTCAGCAGCACTACGGCGCAAGACCGGGAGTCAGCTATGACCCAGCCTCCGGCGCGACGACGGATGCTGTGCGGATGATGCATGCCTCGAACTAGCACCCTGTGCTCGCCGGTTAGGTAATCGATTGCGATCAACTGCCCTTGGTGGAATAGCGTAGCCAGCACAGTTTCGCGACCTTGAACAGTGCACCGAAGCGCGCTATTACAGTGAGTGGCCTGGGAGACCGTCTTAATCTCTGTGAGTCGATGATCCTTACCCCGATCAACGCTAACGTGATGACCATTAGGTGATCTGTCGAACCCATGCTCGGAAGCTAGCCAGCTCCACAGGGGGGCACCAGCACGAGAAACTTCCAGGATACTGTCAGTTCCGCTGCTCGTCAGCAGCAAATTTGAATCATGTTCCGTAACGCTATGGAGGTCATTCATCAGCCTAGTAGCAAACCTATCAACAACCTGGAACTTACCGTCAAGCACCGTTACGTGATTTCCATACATGCTGTTGACGTATATTCGGTCCTGAATGACGGCAAAGCCCGCTGGGGTATCAAGAATGCGACTTCCGATGATGTCGCCACTATCGTAATCAATAGCAGCGATAACACCCTCATTGCTCTCGGGGATGGCATGGTCCCCACCGCCGCCCACTTGGGTCCGGCGAGGCATTCCATGCCAACTCTGCCGCCATTCCCCGAAATGCACGGTCATGAATGTGGCAAGTATCAGCATCAGAGTTCCTGTTATGGCCTGCTTGTGATCTGCAAAGTATTGAGGCTGATACTCTCGGCCGACTGCTCTGTACCTAGCCTCCAGCAACTTGCCACAGCCTGCCACCGAGGCTCATAAATGTGTCTCCAGGAGTGGCCGACCTGCCTGCGTTCTTTGGCTGTGGCAATCGACAAACCGCAGATAACAGGTATCAGCGGCAAGCCGATAGAAAACAGTCGCCACGCTATTTCGCGGTCACTGTTTGGCGCCTCGTGACCGATAGTTAGAGTGCAGGCGAAGATGAGGAGGCCATTGCGCACCCCCAGCAGGAGAGGCGCCAGGGCTCTGCTGGGCAACGACGCATCATCAGGAACGTTGACCTTTCCCCAACAGGCGCAAGACTGGTCATCAGAGAGCGGCAGCCTGAATGAGTAAGCGAGGGTAAATATCATGATCGTAGAGATAGCCAGGAATGGCCATATCTGGCGGGCCGCAGGGAGAATGCTGAGCAGCGCCAATGTCACTTCCGCGACGATAGTTGAGGCGGCCACTACAGGCGCAAGTCTTTGAAAGGGAGTCGTCAGATACTGGACGAATGACCTGAAATTCAGGCTCTTGGACACAGCAGCCGCTAGGAAAACGAGGCCCAGTCCGGCATCGATGAAGACGGCAGTCATTCTTTGCCTGAGCTAATCTAGCTTCGCAGCAGTCGGACTGCGTTGCTAAACTCGCGCACTCCCACGTTGTATAGTTGAGTATACGATTTGCTGCGCGCGGAGGCATCCGAGGCCCTCGTTGCGCCGAAGGCTCCGTCGTCGGCGGCAGATATCCGCACTTCGGACTGCCCAGGCCCCGGACCGTATATGAGAATCTCGACGGTAGCGATAGGCTGCTGACCAGAGTTTGCACTTTTAGCCAGCTCGGCCGGGATGTTTTGGGGTGTATAGGAATCCCAGTGCTTCTGCTCGCTCATCTTGGTTCGCCTCCGGCGTTTTGATTGACGCTAGTCTTGATTAGATCTAGCAGTATACGCAGCAGCCGTAGCTAAGATAACTCTTGGCTCCGCCATAACATTTGGTAACGGCTTTAGCCGGATAGTCGAAGCTTGTGATAGCGAAGCAGTAGAAAGACTCCCTAGAGTTGGAACCGTACTGGCACTTCGACACGTCTTCGCTGCACGGTCCGATGCAGCTTGTCTTACAATTTCCCGGAAGGAGGTAGTTCTTGGTGTCTGGGACGCAGTTTATTGCTGCCCGGGCAGCCTCCGGAGTGAATCCGACGATGGCCCCGGCCCCGGTGGCCGCCAGCAGTCCTATGCGCACTGTGCCATTGACGAACTTGCGGCGAGAGACTTCAAACGTGCTAAGCCTCCGTATGCCGTCCGGTAGCGCGTCTTGCTGGCTGTCTACTAGGTCAGATCGGCCGCGCTTGGAAAAAGCCTTGATTGAAGCCATTGGAAGTTCCCTCCAACTGTCGTGTCGATGACTTGCAAAGAGTTAGCCTCCAAGTGCAACAGCGTTGGTGTTTGCTTCACTTGGCATGCGGACGCCAAGGTTCTTCCGTAGTCGATAATTGGGGTCGCACCGACCGCGGCCAACGTCGTTTCGATTAGATCTCCGCGCGACTTTTCCGCGACTATTCCGACTATTTGGTTCGCTGCGAAGTCACCTCTAGAGACTCCGTTCTTAATCCCTTGAAGGAGTTGATGGCAGCCAGAGCAGCCCTTGCGCAGAAAAAGTACTACAATATCCTGTTGGGTATCCACGCCATCGGCTTTAAGTAGGGCTGCCCGTACCACGTCGGGAAGCAGGCCATCGATAAATACCGGCCCTGGCGGATTGAGCAGAAGATCGGTGAATGCCGCGACCTTGGATTGAAGGATCACGACCTCTCGCATCGTGCCCAGAACTGCTGCGGATGTCGCGAGAAGAAGCAGGATGACTACTATATCCAAAATCAACATCAGGGGTTCCCGAGGAGTTGGTTTGGCTGTAAAGAATTCCTGAAGGTCACTCGCCACTGCCGCGCCTATCCATTTTGAAATGTTCGAGGGCGTGATGTCAAGTGGGATGATGTAGGACTTTTCTCATGACTCTTTCACCATGGTCCCCTCCCGAGTCTCCCGCATCTCCTGCAGGCAGGCACCTTCATTTATCCGCACAACATGCACCTGCACAACACACATGGGATATCTGCCGCTGCTCTCCGGAGCGCCTCGGCGCTGGCTGTCAATGCCCGGTCGCAAAGACCGTGCGGGTGGCCGAAGCGATCAGGAATGAAGAAGCGCTGGTCAGGCGGTGACCACTAGCCTGGCTGCGATGGACGTCACGCCACGACCGAAGGAGAGATCATGACCGGTACCCCCACCGAGGGCATCAAGACCGTGCTGCATCCGGTGTCCGACCTGGAGAAGTCCAAGGAGGTGTACACCGCGCTGCTCGGCGTCGAGCCGACCGCCGACGCCCCCTACTACGTCGGCTACGACACCGCGGGCCAGCACATCGGGCTGGTGCCGAACGGCGGGCCGCAGGCCATGACCTCGCCGGTGGCCTACTGGCAGGTGGCCGACATCGAGGCGAAGCTGGCCGAGGTGACCGCCGCGGGCGCCGCCCTGAAGGACCCCGTGCGCGACGTCGGCGGCGGCCGCCTGGTGGCCACGGTCACCGATCCTGACGGCAACGTCCTCGGGCTGCTCCAGGACCGGTGAGCACGGAACCTGGCGCGGCCGGCCGCCACGACCTGATCCGGGTGCACGGCGCGCGCGTGAACAACCTGAAGGACGTCAGCATCGAGATCCCGAAGCGCCGGCTGACCGTGTTCACCGGCGTCTCCGGCTCGGGCAAGAGCTCGCTGGTGTTCGGCACGATCGCGGCGGAGTCGCAGCGGCTGATCAACGAGACGTACAGCGCCTTCGTGCAGGGCTTCATGCCGACGCTGGCGCGGCCGGACGTGGACGTGCTCGAGGGGCTGACGACCGCGATCATCGTCGACCAGCAGCGGATGGGGACCGACCCGCGCTCCACCGTCGGCACCGCCACCGACGCCAACGCGCTGCTGCGCATCCTGTTCAGCCGCCTCGGGCAGCCGCACATCGGCTCCCCCCAGGCGTTCTCCTTCAACGTCGCCTCGATCAGCGGTTCTGGTGCGGTCGCGTTCGAGCGCGGCGGGAAGTCGGTGAAGGAGCGGCGCAGCTTCAGCATCACCGGCGGCATGTGCCCGCGCTGCGAGGGCCGCGGCGCCGTCTCCGACATCGACCTGTCCGAGCTGTACGACGACAGCAAGTCGCTCGACGAGGGCGCGCTCACCATCCCCGGCTACACGCCCGGCGGCTGGGGGTACCGGCTGTACAGCGAGTCGGGGTTCTACGACCCGGCCAAGCCGATCCGCGCGTACACCAAGAAGGAACGGCAGGACTTCCTGTACCACGAGCCGGTCAGGATGAAGATCGGCGGCATCAACCAGACTTACGAGGGCCTCATCCTGCGGCTGCAGCGGTCCATCCTGTCGAAGGACAAGGACGCGATGCAGCCGCACATCCGCGCGTTCGTCGACCGCGCCGTCACCTTCACCAGCTGCCCCGAGTGCGGCGGCACGCGACTGGCCGAGCA
>Ga0302326_10010955_pt1 | contig 19572 bp, 23 predicted proteins | sample Palsa_T0_3_FD_202264 | JGI IMG/M metagenome (GOLD analysis project Ga0302326, IMG submission 202264) | Peat permafrost microbial communities from Stordalen Mire near Abisko, Sweden - Palsa_T0_3 | ecosystem: Environmental > Terrestrial > Soil > Palsa > Peat permafrost | place: Sweden: Abisko...
ACGCGGTCCTGGTGAACGGTGTCCGGGTGGCTCGGGGCAGTCGAGTGCTTCTGCATCCGTCACGCCGGGCCGACGCGCAAGACCTGTTCTTCGCGGAGAAGACGGCTCGGGTCACGTCGGTGCACGAAGACGTCGACGGCAACCAGCACGTCGGTGTCGTCGTCGAGGACGATCCGGCGGCCGACCTGCACGAGTGGTACGGCCGCTACCTGTATTTCTCTCCCGACGAAGTCGAACCTCTCGAAACCACCACTACAGATAGGAATTCGACATGGCGATCGTAGGATGGGTGTTTATCGGCCTGCTGGCGTTGTTCGCGCTGGCCGGCGTCACGGTAGGGCTGATATCCATTCCAGATGCTCGGCGATACCTCAAGATCCGGCACATGTAGCGTCGGCTGACGATCCGATTCCAGTGCGCATTCTGGTGGCCGGCATCGGCAACATCTTCCTAGGCGACGACGGGTTCGGCTCCGAGGTAGTCCGGCACGTCCCTATCCAGCAGGACAATTCGGGCGTGCGGGTCGTCGACTACGGCATCGGGGGCATGCACTTGGCCTACGACTTGCTTGAACACTGGGATGCGCTGGTCCTCGTCGACGCGATACCGAGCCGCGGCAGTCCAGGCGCCCTACACGTCTTCGAGGCCGACCATGAATCACATTCGGCCACAGCCGCTCTGGACGCTCACAGCATGGATCCCGCGGCAGTGTTCGCCAGCCTGAACGCACTCGGCGGCCGACCGCCTTACACGGTCGTCATCGGCTGTGAAGCCGGCAGTGTCGACGACGGAATGGGCCTCACCGAGGCCGTCGCGGACGCTGTGCCACGGGCCATCCGCACCGTCGAGGAGGTCGTCGTGGGTTTGCGGGCTCGATCACCGGCGGCATCGGTCGAAGGGCGGGGCTGAGCGATGTGTCTGGGCATACCTGGCCAACTCGTCAGCATGTTGGACGGTTATGACGGGCAACTCGCATTGGTCGACGTCGCCGGAAAGCAACGCAAGGTCAATGTCGGCATGTTGCCGGAAGAAACGTTCGCACCCGGTGACTGGGTGATCATCCACATGGGCTTCGTCGTCGAGAAGACCGACCGGGCCGGCGCCGAGCAGGCGATGGCCGGTCTGGAGTTGATGGGCCGGGGCCGCGACGATGACTGACACGCTGGTGCAATCCGTCGACGTCCGACAGCGGTTCACCGTGACCGGTGTCGTGCAGGGGGTGGGGTTCCGCCCGTTCGTCCACCGGATCGCCAGCGAGCTTGGGCTTGCCGGATTCGTCGGCAACGATTCGGGCGCGGTCTTCCTCGAGGTGCAGGGTCCTTGCGTACGTATCGACGAATTCAATCGCCGGTTGCGCGCCGAGGCGCCGCCGCTGGCAGCGATCAGCGCTATCCACGTCGTCGACGTCAGCATCGACAGCTTGTGCAGCAGCAACTTTCGCATCGTAGATAGCCAGACGGTGGCCGGCGCCACTTCACCGATTCCGCCCGACATCGCCGTCTGCGACGACTGCATCGCCGAGTTATTCGACCCGAACGACCGCCGTTACCGGCACCCCTTCGTGACGTGCACCAACTGCGGTCCCCGGTTCACCATCATCCGTGCCCTGCCCTACGACCGTCCGGCCACCACCATGTCGGCGTTCACCATGTGTGAGCGCTGCGCCGCCGAATACCACGACCCGGCCAACCGTCGCTTCCATGCACAGCCCATCGCTTGCCGGGACTGCGGGCCGTCGCTGTGGTTCGCCGCGCACGCCCACGGGCTGGAGAGACTGGAGAGAATAGCCGGATCCGATGCGGCGCTGGGAGCCACCCAGCATGCACTGGCCGCGGGCGCAGTGGTCGCGATCAAGGGCATCGGCGGCTACCACCTGGCCTGTCGCGTCGACGACCAGGCGGTGGTCACTGCGTTGCGGACCCGGAAAGCGCGGGGCGCCAAGCCGTTGGCCATGCTGGTGCGGGATCTCGACGTCGCACGCCGCTACGCACACATTGACGACACCGAAGCAGCGGTGCTGTCGAGTACAGCCCGGCCGATCGTGCTGCTGCGGCGTCGTCGGGATGCGCCGGTCGCCGACGCCGTCGCGCCCGGCAGCCCGCTGATCGGGCTGATGCTGCCTTACTCGCCGATCCACCACTTACTGCTTGCGCCGGTCCCGGGTGTCGAAGCGTTGGTACCCGACGCTCTGGTGCTGACCAGCGCCAACCGCTCCGACGCTCCCATCTGTTTCACCGAAGACGATGCTGCGCTAGGGCTTTTGGGGTCTTCTGCCCTATGCGACGCAGTGCTCGACCACGACCGGCCCATCCATGTGCCCTGCGATGACTCGGTGGTGCGCGTGGTCGGAGACCAGGAAGGGGACGGCGAGCTGCCGATCCGCCGGTCCCGTGGATACGCGCCGCTGCCGGTGGACCTCGGCCTCGATGGCCCACCGGTGCTGGCGGTCGGCGGCGAACTGAAGAACACCTTCTGCCTGACCGATGGCGCACGCGCATACCTGTCCGGGCACATCGGCGACATGCAGACGCTGGAGACCCTGCGGGCATTCGAGCGCGCGGTGGGCCAGCTCAGCGAAATCCGGCACCAGCCAGTGCGATTGGCCGCCGACCTGCATCCGGGGTATCACACCCGCAGTTGGGCGGAGCGCCGCGCGGGCGATCGACCACTGGATCTGGTCCAGCACCACCATGCGCACGTGGTGTCGCTGCTGGCCGAGCATGGCCGCATCGGTGAACCCGTCATCGGGATTTCATTCGACGGCACCGGCTACGGCTGCGATCACACGATCTGGGGCGGCGAGATTCTCAAGCTCGGGCGCGACAGTCAGCGCTTCGTCCGGGTCGGCCACCTGTTGGCGGTACCGCTGCCGGGCGGTGATGCGGCCGTGCGGAATCCGTGCCGAATGGCGCTGTCTCAGTTGTGGGTCGCCGGTATCGACTGGGCGCCGGAATTGCCTCCGGTCACCGCGGCCACGCCCGCTGAACTGCAACTCACCCGTTCACAATTGGAGAGCGGCACCGGGTGCGTGCCGTGTTCCAGCATGGGTCGACTGTTCGATGCGGTCGCGTCGCTGCTGGGGGTGCGGCACCGGATCGATTATGAAGGCCAGGCCGCCATTGAGCTCGAGGCGCTCGCGGATTCGGTTGGCGACGCCGCGGGGCCGAAGCTGCGGCTGACGGTACGCCCCGACGGGGTGATCGACCCCGCTGACATGCTGCGGGCGATGGTGTCGGCCCTGCGCGCGGGTGTGCAACCGGCGGTGCTGGCGGCAGGGTTCCACGAGGCGGTCGCGATCGCCGTCGTCGACGCGGTGGAAATGGTCGCCGGGCCGGTACGGTTGGCGGGCCTCACCGGCGGGGTGTTCCAGAATGTACTGCTGCTGCGGGGATGCCGACAACGGTTGCAGCAAGCCGGATTCGAGGTGCTGACCCATCACACTGTGCCGCCCAATGACGGCGGGCTGGCGTTGGGTCAGGCCGCGATTTCCGTGTTGACCGCGTTGGCAGAGGCTGGGCCGTGATGACGCCCACTGCGATCGATCGCGGGCTTGATGCCGAGCTGGCCACTGACCTGGCCGTGACCGCCTTCACCTTGGCCAAGCGGTTCGCCGCGGGCGCGACCATGTGGTCCATCGCGCCGTCGTGGGAACCGCATGCGCTGCACATCGCGGTCGAGTTCGTGCATCCGGTGATCATGGGAAAGCGCGCGCTGCCGGCGGTGGCGCTGACGGGACCGAACCTGGTCGATCTGGTGCGAGTCTCGGTGGGGTCGGGGGACATCGTGATCGGGGTTGGTCCAGCCGATGACCCCGACCTGCTTTCGGTGATGCACCGCAGCCCGGCCTGGGGCGCCACCACCATCTGGATCGGCAGTGGTGAACGGCCTGTGCCGGGTGCGGCCGATCACGTGCTATGGCTCGACGACACCGACCCACGCATCCCTGCGACGGGCGGCTTTGTGCTGTTCTATCACCTGCTGTGGGAGCTGACCCACGTGTGTTTCGAGCACCCGGGATTACTCAAACCCGAATGCACCGAAGAAGTGTGCGTCACGTGCAGTGACGAGGGACGGCTGGGTGAGGTGGTGACGGCATCGGCCGAAGGGATGGCCGCGGTGCGCACCGCGCGGGGCGTCGAGAAGGTGGTGACGGCGCTGATCGACCCGGTCGCCGCCGGCGAGCTGGTGCTGGTGCACGCGGGGACAGCAATCAGCCGCATCGAGGAGCAGGCAGATTCATGAATGACGAACCCACCAACTTCCTCTATCCGTTCATCGACGCACAGGAGGACGACCCGGAATCGCTGCTTGCCGATCTCGCCGCGTCAGCGCAAGCAAAGGCCACCGAGAGCCTGGCGCTGCGGCGCACCAGCGTGGAGGCCAACGCCGAACTGCTGGATCAGGCTGCTTCCGAGATGGCACGCCGCTTCGCGTCCGGCGGCCGGATGTTCACCTTCGGAAACGGCGGCAGCTGCACCGATTCCACTACTTTGGCCGCGCTGTTCTCCCGCCCGCCGGCCGGAAAGCCGTTACCCGCGTGGTCGCTGACCGCCGATCAGGCGATCGTTACCGCACTGGGCAACGACGTCGGGTTCGAGCTGGTGTTCGCCCGGCAGTTGATCGCCCGCGCCAAAGCCGGTGACATCGCGATCGCCATGTCGACCAGCGGCAATTCGCCCAACCTGCTCACCGCGCTGGCCGAGGCACGCCGGCGCGGCTTGTACACCATCGGTTTCGCCGGCTATGACGGCGGCGCTTTCGCGAACAATCCCCATGTCGATATCTGCTTCATCGTTCGCTCGCAAAGTGTGCACCGTATTCAGGAATCGCAAGCGCTGCTGGGTTATCGGCTGTGGTTGGCCACCCAGCAACGGGCCGACGATCAAGGTTTGGGGGCCGCATGAGCAAGTCAGCAGGTGAGTACCTGTCGTCGGGGCCGCAGTTCGCCGAAGGCGAAGTGATCGAGCGGATCGAAGTGTTCCGCAGGCGCCGGCCCCGGTTGCTCGACGACCACGTGAACCTGGCGCACGGAGCGGGCGGCAAGGCCTCTGCCGCGCTGATCGACGCGGTGTTCATGGAGGCATTCCGTAACCCGCTGCTGGAGTCACTCGGCGACGGGGCGGTCCTCACCTTGCCCGGCGGCGAGCGGCTGGCAATGTCTACCGATTCGTTTGTGGTGCAGCCCAGGCGTTTTCCCGGCGGCTCCATCGGCGAGCTTGCCGTGCATGGCACGTGCAACGACCTCGCGATGACCGGCGCGGTGCCGTCCTGGATCGCGGCGGCGTTCGTCCTGGAAGAGGGCTTCCCGATCGCCGAACTGAAGGACACCGTCGCCGACATGGCCGCCGCCGCAGCCAAGGCGGGCGTGCAGATCGTCACCGGCGACACCAAGGTGGTCCCCAAGGGCGCCGCCGACGGACTATTCATCACCACCACGGGGGTCGGCGTCATTCCCTTGGGCCGCCAACTTTCGCCCGCGTCGGTACGCGCCGGCGACAAGGTGCTCTTGTCGGGCTCGATGGGCGATCACGGCATGGCGGTGATGCTCGCCCGGGGCGACCTGGCCATCGAGGCCGACATCCATTCCGACACGGCGTCGGTCAGCCCGCTGGTGGAACTGCTGATGGCGGCGGCGCCGTCCACCCGGTGGCTGCGCGACGCGACCCGGGGCGGGGTCGGGACCGTCTGCAACGAACTGGCTCAAGCCTGCGGGCTCGGGGTGCTGCTCGAAGAGGACCGACTGCCCGTGCGGCCCATGGTCAATGGCGCGTGCGAGTTGCTCGGCATCGATCCCCTCTACGTCGCCAACGAAGGCAAGTTCGTCGCCGTCGTCGCACCCGATGAGGCCGACGCCGGGCTGGCCGCCCTACGGTCACATCCGCTGGGCGCCGATGCGGCCGAGGTCGGCGAAATCGTCACCGAACCGGTCGAAACCGTGGTGCTGCGTACCGGATTCGGCGGCACCCGCATCGTCGACATGCTCGTCGGCGACCCGCTGCCGCGAATCTGCTGAGAAGGAGAGACCACACATGTGTCTTGGGATTCCGGGTCGGATCGTTGAGATCACCGATCCCGCCAACTATTTGGCGAAGGTAGACGTCAGCGGTGTGCAACGCACGATCAGCGTGCGGCTGCTGGAAGGCGACATGCCTGAGCCCGACGACTGGGTGCTGGTCCATGTCGGGTTCGCGATGGCCAAGATCGACGAGACCGAGGCGTTGCTCACGCTGGCTGCTGTCAAGAAGCTCGGCGAGGCCTATACCACCGAAATCGAAGCCTTCGACTCGTCGGCGATTGTGTAAGGGGGACGGTCATGAAATTTGTTGACGAATTCCGCGATCCGGCAGCGGCGCGCAAGCTGCTGGCTGCCATCGAACATTTGGCGCACTTGGCGGGTGGCGGCCCTGACCACTTCAAGTTCATGGAGGTGTGCGGCGGGCACACCCACACCATTTACCGACACGGCATCGAGCACCTGCTGCCCGACAACGTCGAACTGGTACACGGCCCTGGCTGCCCGGTGTGCGTCATCCCGATGGGCCGTATCGACGACGCGATGTGGCTGGCCGGCCAACCCGACGTGATCTTCACGTGCTTCGGCGACATGATGCGGGTGCCCGGGTCGACAGGCAGCTTGCTGGACGCCAAGGCGCGCGGCGCCGACGTGCGGTTCGTCTACTCGCCGCTGGACGCGCTCAAGGTCGCGATCGACAACCCCGACAAACACGTGGTGTTCTTCGCCATCGGGTTCGAGACCACTGCGCCGTCGACGGCCGTGACGCTGGTGCGGGCCCGCGACCTCGGCCTGCGCAATTTCACCGTGTTCTGCAATCACGTCACGATCGTGCCGCCGATCAAGGCCATCCTGGAATCACCGGACCTACGGCTGTCCGGCTTCATCGGCCCCGGACACGTGTCGACCGTGGTGGGCAACCGGCCGTACCGGTTCGTGACCGAGATATACCGAAAGCCGTTGGTGGTGGCCGGCTTCGAGCCGCTGGACATTCTGGCGGCGGTCACCATGCTGCTGCGCCAGATCGGCGAAGGCCGATGCGAAGTCGAAAATCAATACAAGCGTGTAGTGCCCGAGGACGGCAACCCGGCGGCGCTGGCGCTGATGGGCAGCGTGTTCGCGCTGCGTCCGCACTTCGAATGGCGTGGGCTGGGGTTCATCTCGCAGAGCGCGCTGCGGCTGCATGACGACTTCGCGGAGTTTGACGCCGAGCTGCGGTACGCGATGCCCGGAGTGCGGGTCGCCGACCCGAAGGCGTGCCAGTGCGGCGAGGTGCTCAAGGGTGTGCTCAAGCCCTGGGAATGCAAGGTTTTCGGCACCGCATGCACCCCGGAGACCCCGATCGGCACGTGCATGGTGTCACCCGAGGGAGCCTGCGCGGCCTACTACAACTTCGGCCGCATGCATCGCGACGCCGCCAAGCTGGTGGGGCAAACCGGGCGGGCGTGACAGTTGGACCGACAGAGCCGCGGCACCGAGATGTTCGCTCGGTACGCATACGCCCCCAACGCGCTGGGTTACTGCGGTCCCCCACTGGGAGCCGCCTTGCGGGACGGCTCTGTCGACGACGTGCGCAACGCCGCGACGCAGTTCTCCGGCGCTTGGCCCTACTTGCGCGTGCTCTCGAAAATGACCGGCATCAGCGATCCGCTGGATTACCGGCTGGTCGAGTCGTACTGGCTCGGGGGCGGTGTCGGCGCCCGGCTCGACCCGGACGAGTTCGTCGACGAGTTGCTCGCCATCATCGGCCCCAGGGCGAGCCGCTATTGGGGGCACCTGACCGCGGACCTGGCGTGCGAGGCGGCCGGCAATCACTGCTTTCACGTATTCGGCGTTTATCCGTGGTCGCGGTTTTTAGGCGGCGCAGGCCGCCAGAACAGTGCCGCGCAGCCGCTGAGTGTGTTGGACAATTGCCGGATCACTTGGGGAACAGTGCTTTCCCGCGATGGCGACAACGTCGAGGTGTCGTGTTGTCGACTGGTGTGGGACGGGCACGCACTCGCTCTGTCGGAGCCGTCCGCACGCCGACTCGACGTGTGGACCGACGGGTACAGCGCGATGCCGGACGTGGCAGCCGGCGACGAGGTCGCGATCCACTGGGACCGGCTTTGCGGCCGGTTGCAACCCGACCAGATCCACGCGCTGGCCGACAGCACCATCCGCCAGCTGCACGTGACAAATCAGCGGCTGGCGCTCGTCTAGCTTCGCGGCGATCCTGCCTGGGCGCCGTTTCCCTGGCACTGCGGGCACAATCCGTGCAGGGTGAGGCCGGCACGCTCGGACAGCGCGAACGAACTGCCCGCGATCGCGTGCTGCAGCGCAGACGCCAGTCGTCCCGCGGGCACTTCGATGATCGAGCCACATTGTGTGCACACCGCGTGATGGTGTGGGTCGGCGGCCAGGCCGTAGGTGGTGACCCCGCCCTCCAGCGTCAACGCGTGCAACACGCCCTGGTCCACCAGCGTGGTCACCGTGCGATAGATCGTCGCCAGGTCCGGCGACTGGTCCTCGGCCGGCAGGCACTGGCGCAGCCGCTGGTCGATCTCGGCAACCGACAGGTGACCGTGGACCGGCTCGAGCACAGCCAAGACTGCGATCCGGGACGCCATCCGCCGCAGCCCGTGAGCCCGCAGCAACTCGCCGATCCGCTCGGTAACGACCGGATCCAAAGCCCAGGGCCTGGCCACCCGTTCAGTATCACGCAGCCGATCGTCTAATCGGCTGGATCGGGCGCATCCGGACATGATTCGGTGCGACTGTCAGACTGACATCGTGCCCGGTTTGTCAGGCGGCGACCCGCTGCGCCCGGCTTCGCCGCGCTTGCGATCGCCTCGAGGTTCGATTTGCGACGTGCTGCCCGCCGCGGCCGCGCTGCTCTCGGTTCCGGGGGCGCCGGACACGCATGTCGCACGGGGGGTGACCGGTTGGGTCGGTGACGTGCGCCGCGTTGCTGTCGTGCTCGTCGACGGGATGGGCCGGCATCTGCTGCCTGAATTGGCCGCCGATGCGCCGCTGCTGGCGTCAGTGCTGTCCGGTAGCACCGGACGGCTCGACGAACTCGCCTGCACCTTCCCTTCCACCACACCGACGAGCCTGGCGTCCTTGTGCACCGGGGTCGCACCGGGTGAGCATGGGATCTTGGGTTTTAACCTGAAGCTGCCCGACTCCGACCGGGTACTCAACCACATTCGTTGGCGTGACGATCCGTCACCGACCCAATGGCAGCCCGTGCCAACGTGGTTCGAACGAATGCAGCAAGCCGGCGTCGGTGCCCGGGCCGTGCTGCCTGCGCCGTTCGCCGGCAGCGGTCTTACCGAGGCGGCGTACCGCGGCGCCCGATTCGTTGCCGCGAAAACCGACGACGACTACGCCCAGCTCGTGCTCGACCAGTTGCGCGGGGCGCCCGGATTGGTCTACGCCTATACCGCCGTGCTCGACACCGCAGCACACGCGTTCGGCATCGGTTCACCTGAGTGGCAGGCAGCCGGGGCCTACGTGGATGCGCTGCTGACCCGACTGGTCGAGGCGTTGCCCCCGGATGCCGCGTTGCTGATCACCGCGGACCATGGCGGGTTGAACGTGCCGAAACACAGCCGGATCGACCTCGACGCCGACTCGCGCTTGAGCGCGGGAGTTCGGGTGGTCGCCGGTGAGCCGCGGGTGCGATACCTGCACACCGAGCCGGGCGCGGCTTCTGACGTGATCGCCGCCTGGAGCGAGCTGCTGAATGGGCGGGTCGAGGTGCGCAGTCGCGACGACGCCGTCGCAGCCGGGTTGTTCGGGAAAGTACGTCCGGAACACCTGGCCCGGATCGGCGATGTCGTCGTGACCTGCCTCGGTGATACGGCGGTGCTGGCCAGTGCCCACGAGGCACCGGAATGGGCTCAGCTCGTCGGCTTCCATGGGTCGACCACCCCGGCTGAAATGGCGATCCCGCTGATCACCTTTCGGGGCTGACGTCGCACCTGCGAAAATTTCCGCAGTATTCTTGCGAATCGTCTGCAAGACGTTTAGCGTCGATGTGGGCCGGATTACATTTTCAGATGGGACGCGACATGGCCGCTGACACACTCAGCAGGCAAGCGTCGTCCCAGTCTTCCCGGCTATCGGCAGCTTTGACGCCCGACGAGTGGCTGCGCTTGGGATCGATGTTCGCGATCATCGCCGCCCTGCATGTGATCGGTTGGGGCACACTGATACTCGTTGTCGAGCCAGCCCATTTGAGCATCGGAGACAAAGCGTTCGGTATCGGCATCGGCCTGACCGCCTATACGCTGGGGCTGCGCCACGCATTCGACGCTGACCACATCGCCGCGATCGACAACACCACCCGAAAACTGATGAACGACAGGCAGCGGCCGCTCAGCGTCGGATTCTTCTTCTCCCTCGGCCACTCTTCGGTCGTGTTCGGGCTGGCATTGCTCATCGCGGTCGGGCTCAAGGCAATAATCGGGCCCGTCCAGCAGGATTCGTCGGCCCTGCATCACTACACCAGCCTGATCGGCACCAGCGTCTCCAGCGTGTTTCTGTACTTGATCGCGATCATCAATGTGGTCATCCTGTTGGGTATCCTGCGCGTGTTCGCGCAGATGCGCCGCGGCCACTACGACGAAGAGGAACTCGAAGCGCAGCTGAACAACCGCGGATTGCTCAATCGGGTGCTCGGCCGCTTCACCAAATCGGTGACCGCGTCATGGCATATGTATCCGATCGGGGTGTTGTTCGGCCTGGGCTTTGACACCGCAACCGAAGTCGCGCTGCTGGTGCTGGCCGGCACCAGCGCCGCGGCAGGCTTACCGTGGTATGCCATCTTGTGCCTGCCTGTGTTGTTCACCGCGGGCATGTGCCTGCTGGACACCATCGACGGCTCATTCATGAATTTCGCTTACGGCTGGGCGTTTTCCAACCCTGTCCGCAAGGTCTATTACAACATCACCATCACCGGCCTCTCGGTGGTCGTCGCGCTGCTCATCGGCAGCATGGAATTGCTCGGGCTGCTTGCCGAACAGTTCGGCTGGAGCGGCGGATTCTGGGGTTGGCTGGGCGGTGTCGACCTCAACGCGATTGGTTTTGTCATCGTCGGCCTGTTCGTGGTCACCTGGGCCGGCGCCCTGCTGATCTGGCGCTACGCGCGCATCGAGGAGAAGTGGACGGTGCAGGCCGAACGCGTCGGCTGAGACGCGTCAACGAGTCGGCCTGGGTTCACCCCCGGTCGCGATCACCACCACGCCAGATTCGGGTTTGACGTGGGACCGGTTCGATAGCAACACAATTCACGTCAGACAAACCCAAGATCGTCACAGCTATGCCCTATACGCGAGCTTAGCTGGCGGTGGTTTGCGCCACCAACACAGATTGATGACCGCAACTTTCCACCCGGTCCCCAGTATGGTGCTTGCTGCCTGTAATCAGCCTGCCCCATAACACTTTTAACGCATGTTCGCGCCTCGGACTTGCGTGGTCGACGTGCGCCCTGATTCCGACGCACCGGCCGAGATCGGTCGACTTACCAGAGGGAGTATTCCATGTCGTTCGTATCCATCGTACCGGAAATGCTGTCCGCCGCAGCGGACAACCTTCAATCCATTGGCTCGAGAGTTCAAGCGCAGAACACCGCAGCGTTGCTCCCGACCACAGGTCTGATACCGGCCGCCTCTGACGAGGTATCGGCCTTGACAGCAATGCAATTCGCTGCGCACGCGCACGCGTACCAGGCCGTTAGCGCACAGGCCGCATCGATTCACCAGATGTTCGTGACGATGTTGGCGGCCGGCGCCGGTTCCTACGCCTGTACCGAGGCCGCCAATGCGGTCGCGACAAGTTAAGGAGTGTCAGCAATGGATTTCGCAACATTACCCCCGGAAGTCAACTCCGGGCTGATGTACGCCGGTCCAGGTTCGGGACCGATGATCGCGGCCGCCGCGTCCTGGGACAGCCTGGCTGCCGAGGTGTCTTCGGCGGCAGGCGATTACGGGTCGGTGATCTCTGGCCTGACCAGCGGTCCGTGGCGAGGCCCGGCATCGGCGGCGATGGTCGCCGCCGCCACACCGTATGTGTCGTGGATGAACGCCACTGCCGCGCAAGCTGAACAGGCCGCCGACCAAGCCAAAGCGGCGGCCAGTGCCTACGAAACTGCGTTCACGGCGACGGTGCCCCCACCGGTCATCGTCACGAACCGTACGTTGTTGGCGTCGCTGGTCGCCACCAACATCATCGGCCAGAACACCCCGGCGATCGCGGCCACCGAAGCCGACTACGCCGAGATGTGGGCCCAAGACGCCGCGGCGATGTATGGCTACGCCGGATCCTCCGCGGCCGCATCGACATTGACGCCGTTCGTTCAGGCGCCGGCGACAACCACGGTGGGTCAGGCCACCGGCACGGGGACACCGACAACGTTCTCACAGCTAGTGACGTCCGTCCCCGCTGCGCTACAGGGGCTGGCCTCCCCCGCGACGTCGACGTCGTCGGGATCCGGACTTCAGGGGCTGCTGGACCTGCTCACCGGGAATTCCACGTCCACGAGCGGAATGTCGGGGCTCTTCAATGATTTGTTCTCGTCGAACGGCGTGGGGCTCAACGCCAATATCTGGAACACCATATTTTCGTCCGGCTTCTACACGCCTGCTAACACGCTGGGCGCCTTTACGAGTTTGTTTGGCGGCGCGGCTGCGGGTGACGCGGCGGCTGGAGCGGGGGAAGCGGTGGCGGCAGACGGAATCGGCGGCGCGGTGGCGGCTCCGGCTGCGGGACTGAGCGAGCTCGGCGGTCTTGGCAGCGGGGTGTCGGCGGCCATGGGTCGCGGAGCGGCGATCGGAGCGCTGACGGTGCCGCCCCATCTGAATGCGGCCGAACCCGCGGTGAGCCCGCTGCCCACGGCATTGGGAAAGATGCCGCTGGCACCTGCGCCCCCAGTCGCGGCCACCATGCCCGGGATGCCGTTCGCCAATGCGGCCGGAAACCGCTTCAACGCCGCCGTTCCCCGATATGGGCTCCGCCTGACGGTGATGGCACACCCACCGGCGGCGGGCTGACCGAGAAAGCGACCGCGGGGTGTCTTAGGCTCGGCGGCCGGCTGACGCGTGGCATCTTTATGCCAGCACGGCAGCCACCGCCGCCGGATCCTTGTAGTAGACATCAAGGTCGGCGATCAGTCCGTCGGACAACCGGTAGATCTCCACTAGGTCCATCTCGGCGTGTCTCCCGGAGGCACGAGCCACGAAACGCAATCGGAACCGTGAGACAACGGTCTGTTCGTCGAGCGACTGCTGACACAGCGGACCCGGCGTAAGGTCGAGAACCTTCGTCATCGCTGCAAACAGCTCGAGAAAACCCTGCGGACCGTAATAGTCTCCGCTGTAGGGCAATCCGCCGGCCGTGTGCACAACCAGATCACGGTGAAGCAGGCTTCGGACCTGGGCAAAATTCCTATCGCCGAGTGCTCGGCCGAATCGCCGAACTGTCGCCAAGCCCGCAAGACGGTCCGTGCTCACGACAGGCCGTCGAATTGCGCTGCGACCGGTGCGGTGCCGGGACTGACGTACTGTCTGATGTCCGGCAGTCCGTCAATGAGGCTCAAGAATTTCGGTACCGATTCGGTCACCCACGCTGTCTGCCCGTGCGCGGCGACAGCCTCTTGATCGCGGTATACCTCAACGATCGAATACGTGCTGGCATCTTCAACGCTTTGTGCCACGCCGTAGTGGACAACACCTGGTTCGGTGTTTGACATCGTGGCGACGTGATCCAGCAGTTCTTCGACGGCTGCGGCGTTCTCGGGCGCTACCGTGAAGTGTGCGATGAAGGTGATCATCCCCGGTTCACTTATACCTTCGCCGGTTCGCCGATGACATGGTGAGATGTCGCGAGTCGATCCTGGGCCGCATCGATTGTTCGTCGCACACCCTCACGAACGGTGATCTTGTTCGGTCCAAGGAGTTTGACCATCTTGGTGGTATCCGCCCAGATCGGCCACGCCTTACTGTTTTCGACGAAGGTCGGTTCCTTGGCGAGGATGTCGCCGGCGATCTGACAGTACTCTTGCGTTGTGACGGCTTCGGTGCCGGCGACATTAATGATTTCAGCACCCACCTTGGCGATACCGGCTGCGGCAATGGTCTTTTCGACGTAGTCGTCTTCGTACAGTGGCGTGTGGACATTGCGCGCGCCGGGATAGACGCTGACCGGTTCATCGCGGATGATCTGGTCGATGCGCTGCGTGACGCCGCCGCCCCGGGGGCCGTAGAAGGAGAAGATCCGGACAATCACCACGGGCAGTTGGTAGTCGACGCTGAGGTGCTTCAACAGGAACTCGGCGGCGATCTTGCTGGCGGCGTAATTCTCCGCCGACGAGTGCAGACCGTACGGATCGTCTTCGCTCAGGGGACGCTCGCCTTGGTAGGCGTATAGCGACCCGGTGCTGCCGTGCACGAACGCTTCGCAATCGCGATAGCGCTTGGCCAGACGCCCGGCCGCACCCGCATTGACCTCGTACGCGTTTTTCTGAGTTGGCGGCAGGACTGCGTAATTGATGACGATGTCCACCGCTTCCGGCAACGCTGAGAGGTCGGGGTTGGCGAGATCGAACGCAATCGGGTGGGCGCCGGCATTGTCGAGCCGTCGGCTCTGCTCGGCATCAGAGAAACGGGCGACCGCATACACCTCGTTGTGCTTGGCGAGTTCTACGGCGACCGGGAAGGCCACCACCCCGCTGGCTCCGGTGACCAGCACCCGCTTTCCTGATAGTGACATATCTTCAGCCTCTTTCACTCGTGCTGCGATCAGACATTGCTCAGCGTCCTCGGTGCCGTATGGCGTGCATATCTGGCTGCTGCCGCGCGGACGCGCTGTGCGATGCGTTGCGGTAGAAGCGGAATGGTGATGTCTTCGCGAAGCCGGGTCAGTCGCGATGTTTTGATCCGCCAGTGCCCGTCGCGTTTCTCGTAGGTCTCGTGATAATGCCCGTAGCCGTGCAGTGTCACGGCCGGGGCCAGGCGGACGACGTCGTTGAGGGCCCAGACCCCTCGCGCGGTGGTGGCCGACGTCAACGTGATTTCTGGGGCGTGAACCTGATGCACCGTTCGTTGCGACGGCCTCCCGATGCTTCTGCGGGTGTAGGCCACGAACGCATCCGCGCCGCTTGTCTGCCTGCCGCCTACCCCCACGATGTCGCTGGCGAAGTCGTCGTCGAACAGGTTTCGCCAGGCAGCCCAGTCTTTATGGTCGAGGTACCGGCAGTATCTGGCCTTCAACTGCTTGATGGCCTCGATCTCGTGCAGTGCCGCCGCATCGTCCATCACTCGAATCCCAAGGACTTCAGTGACCATCGCCGCTTGTGGCGACCGCTTGGACATCGTCGGCGTTGTAGCTGCCCATGAATTCCATCGGTACGCCGCCCATGGTGCAGAAGAAGAGGTTCACCCCTGGCACATCGCCGTACAGGACCGTGACGTCGGCTGCCATCGTTTGGGCCCGATCCTTGGCGCGGTGGTAATCGTCGGTCAAGAAGGACAAGGCCGCAAGTCCCTCGGGGGCGACCTCCCTGAGGTGTTCGGGGACGTCGAGGACCTCGATCAGCCCGGCATCGCCGCTTCCGACCATCGTCAGGTCGGCCCCGTCGGAGGGCGGCCAACCCAGTGTGGTTTCGAGAACGTCACCCGGTACCCGGAATTGGGTTTGGATGTCCATACCGACGACGTCGGTCAGGAACTTGATGAACGTGTCCGCCGAGTGGCTGCGCATCACTACGTGATGGAGTTGATTCGGCAAATCGGGCCTCCTCGTTGCGAATTGACTACGCGGTAGCGGCAGTCCGAACCCGACTCAACCGGGTGGATCGGCGAGTCGGTCGGGCACGCCACAGCCGGATGCTAACCGGGCTCAATCGGGCTGCGCGGACGTTTCGCAAACTTTTTTCCTGATCCGAAAAAATTTTGATTCAGCCGTCCCGCAGCTTGAGCGCCAAGCCGGCGATGATCACGTCAAGGCTGTACTCGAGTTGCTGGCCATCGCCGCCGTCGGCGTCGCGGCCGGCGACCACTTGACGCAACACCGGAAAGGCGTCCTCGGCGGCGCTGCTCAACGCCGTCGCCACCTCCGAGACGTGGGGATGCACCCGGCTTCGCGAGAGGAACACCGCTTCACGACCTGCGGCATGGCCCACCTCGGTGACCATCCGCAGGACGTGACCCGCCTCGTCGACAGAGAACCCGGCGGCGACCAACTCCTGCAGCACCCGCTCGACTGGCTCCAGGGCGCCGAGCCCGGTCGCGGGCAGCCGGAAGTAGGTGGCCAGCACTCCCAACGTCACTGTCGCGTCCCGCAGCGCCGCCGCGTAGCTGCGGAGAACGTCGCGCCAATCCCCCTCGGTAGGTAAAGCGACGCGGCTCAGTTCGACCTCGAACGCGTCGACCGCCACCAGCTCACGTAGTCCGTCGCGGTGGCCGACGTGGTAATTGAGCGCCTTCGGGTCCACGCCCAGCACATCGGCCACGGCCTGCATCGTCAACGCCTCCGGCGCTAACGTGCGGGCAGCCGAGACGATCCGCTCGCGCGTTAGCTGCCGCGGGCGCCCACGCTGCCGGGGGCGCGGCACTTGGCTATCTGCATCGAACATGTCGAGCCCCTCGCTCTGGTAGGCCGACAAGGCCGACCAATTTCCCGTTCAGGAATATATCGCGAGCGGCCGGATTATTCTGACCGTTACAACGGGGTGGTGTAGGCAGCACTGATCCCGCCGTCGACCAGAAATGTCGCCGCAGTGATGAACGATGCGTCGTCGCTGGCCAGAAACGCTACCGCAGCAGCGATTTCGTCAGCTTCACCGAACCGGCCCATCGGCACATGCACCAGTCGGCGGGCCGCGCGTTCGGGGTCGTTGGCGAAAAGCTCTTGCAGCAGAGGAGTATTCACCGGCCCGGGGCACAGCGCATTGACCCGGATGCCTTGACGGGCGAACTGCACACCGAGCTCACGCGACATCGCCAACACCCCACCCTTGGACGCGGTATAGGAGATCTGCGAGGTTGCCGATCCCATCACCGCCACGAACGAGGCGATGTTGACGATCGACCCGCGGCCTGCTGGTGCCATGTGCCGCAACGCCGCCCGACAGCACAGGTAAACCGATTTCAGGTTGACGTCCTGCACCCGCTGCCACGCCGGAAGCTCGGTGTTCTCGATCAGATCGTCGTCCGGGGGTGAAATGCCGGCGTTGTTGACTGCGATGTCCACCGATCCGTAGCTGTGGGCCACAGTATCGAAAAGCGTATTGACCGAGGCTTCGTCGGCGACATCGACCGATACGAACAAACCGCCCAATTCATCGGCGGCCGCCATGCCGGTCCGCTCGTCGATGTCGGCGATGACCACGGTGGCTCCCTCGGCCTGCAGCCGTCGCGCCGACGCCAGGCCGATACCACCGCCGCCACCGGTCACCACGGTGATCTTGCCGGCCAGTCGCTGGCTCAAGTCCACAGTCATTTACTTACCCGTCCGCTCGCATATGCCCGCGCTGCCTCCACGATCGCGGAGAACAGGCGCAGGTCGTCCAGAGTTTCCTCCGGATGCCACTGCACTGCGAGCACGAAGCCGTGCCCGGGCAGCTCCAACGCCTCGATCACACCATCGCCATCCCACGCGCTCGCGACCAGGCCTTCGCCCACCTCGGCAATGGCCTGATGGTGATAACACCGCGCCTCGACGGATTCACCGACCAGCGCCGCCAATCGGGTGCCGGGCTCTGTGCGCACCTGCAACGTGTTGAACACCGCATTACCGGCCCGATGCCTACTGTGGCCGATGACGTCCGGCAGGTGTTGGTGCAGCGTCCCACCGAGTGCGACGTTGAGCACCTGCGCACCGCGGCAGATGCCCAGCACCGGAAGCTGACGCTCGAGCGCGGCCCCCAGCAGCGCGAACTCCCACTCGTCACGCTGGCGCCCGGGCCGATCGGTGGCCGGATGCGGCCGTTGCCCGTAGGCGGCCGGGTCGACGTCCGGGCCGCCGGTGACCAGCAGCCCGTCCAGACCGTCGAGCACCCGCGCGGCGATGCCGGAGTCAACCGGCTGCGGCGGCAGCAGCATGGCCACACCGCCGGCCGCGGTGACACCCTGGAAGTAGACGGCCGGAAGAAAGCTGGCAGGCACGTCCCACACACCGGTCTGGGCTTGAGCGAGATAGGTGGTCAGACCGATCACCGGGTCAGAACCGCTCAAAACCTCGCACTCGCTCCCAGTCGGTGACCGCCGCGTTGAACGCGGCCACCTCGACGCGTGCGTAGTTGACGTAGTGGCTAACCACCGCATCCCCGAATGCCTCTCGGGCGATTGCCGACGAATCGAACAGCGTCGCCGCTTCGGCCAGCGTAACGGGCAGACGCTCGACGCCGGCCGTCTCGTACGCATTGCCCGAGCACGGTTCCGGCAACTCCAGGCCGTTTTCGATACCGTGCAGCCCGCCGGCGATGAGCGCCGCGACGGCCACGTACTGGTTGACGTCACCGCCGGGCACCCGGCATTCCACCCGCAAGTTGTCGCCGTGACCGACGACGCGCAGTGCGCAGGTCCGGTTGTCCAGGCCCCACGCCACCACCGTGGGCGCGAAGCTGCGATCGGCAAACCGCTTGTAGGAGTTGATGTTCGGCGCATACTGTAGCGTCAGCTCCCGCAACGTGGCCAGCTGGCCCGCGATAAAGCTGCGGAACATCGGCGAAATACCGAACGGTTGACCGTCCTCGGCGGCCACCGCGGATCCATCGACCGACCTCAGCGACATGTGAATGTGGCAGCTATTGCCTTCGTGCTCATCGTATTTCGCCATGAACGTCACCGATTTGCCTTGCTGGTCGGCGATTTCCTTCGCGCCGTTCTTGTAGACGCCGTGGTTGTCGCAGCTGACCAGCGCCTCGTCGTAGCGGAACCCGAGCTCTTGCTGTCCCTTGTTGCACTCCCCCTTGACGGCCTCCCAATGCAGTCCCGCGCCTTGCATGTGCTGGCGGATATCCCGCAACAGCGGCTCGAGGCGGCTCGAGGCCATCACCGCGTAGTCCAGGTTGTAGTCGCTGGCCGGTGTCAGCTCGCGATATCCGCTCGCCCAGGCCTGGCGGTAGGTGTCGTCGAAGACCATGAATTCGAGTTCAGTGGCGACGTAGGCCCGAAGACCGCGCTGGTTCAAGCGGTCCAGCTGACGGCGCAAGACCTGGCGCGGCGAGGGTTCGATAGGGCTTCCGTCGTGCCGCATCAAATCGGCGAGCACCAGCGCCGTGCCTGGCAGCCACGGCGCCCGCCGCAGCGTCGACAGGTCCGGCAGCATCACCATGTCGCCGTATCCCGAATCCCAGCCCGCCATGGCGTAACCCTCGACGGTGTTCATCTCGACGTCGACCGCGAACAAGTAGTTGCAGCACTCGGCGCCGGACTCGACCACCTCGTCGATGAAGAACCGCGCCGACACCCGCTTGCCCATCAGCCGGCCCAGCATGTCGCTGAACGCGACGATGACCGTGTCGACTTCACCGGCGGCGACGAGTCGCTCGAGTTCGTCTCGCGACAAGCTCATTC
>Ga0302326_10010957_pt1 | contig 19572 bp, 16 predicted proteins | sample Palsa_T0_3_FD_202264 | JGI IMG/M metagenome (GOLD analysis project Ga0302326, IMG submission 202264) | Peat permafrost microbial communities from Stordalen Mire near Abisko, Sweden - Palsa_T0_3 | ecosystem: Environmental > Terrestrial > Soil > Palsa > Peat permafrost | place: Sweden: Abisko...
CTTGAAGCTCTTCAATTTTGTCGCGAGCAGGGGCAGGTTGTTCTCCTCCTTCACTATGAATATCTTCGCTGCTAGGACCAAGACGCAGACGGGAAATATCACTAAGGTAAAAGTTAATCGCGTTTTTCCTCTCCGGTCACCGCAGCCCTAAAATACCTTGAAGCTTCCCGTTTCAGAATCTTGTCGAAGCCTGTGGAGCAGCTTTCTTTGCGCGAGAAGACGTACTCCCCCCCGATAAAGGAGATAATCCTGGAGAACTTCATGAGCTACGAGTACGCGCGCATTCCCTTCCGAGAAGGCCTCAACCTGGTGGTCGGACCTAACGGGGCCGGCAAGTCGTCGATCCTCCTGGCGATCTCCGTCGCCTTCGGCCAGGCCTATACCGAGAGGTCAAGGAAACTGAGCGACCTGATCCGGAGGGGCAAGGACATTGCGCGCGTTTCCCTGATATTCGACAACCGGGAGAGGAAGGGGGCAAGGCCGATACCCTACTCAAAGTCAGACACATTCATGCTCTCACGCTACCTCCGCAAGGACGGTTCATACTGGTACGAGGCGGACTATCGGGAGATAGACAAGAGCGAAGTGGTGAGGCTCCTTCGGGAGTTCGGGATCAACCCCGACAACCTCCTGATCATAATGCACCAAGGCATGATCGAGGAGCTCGGCGCTATCTCGGCCCAGCAGAGGCTCACGATGGTGGAAGAGGCTGTCGGGTTCAGGGAATACAGAGAGAGGATTTTCCAATCCGAGAACGACCTCAGGAGCCTTACGAGCGAGGAAGGGTCCATGGTCCAACTCATCGACAACGCCAATCAGACGATTGAATACTGGAAGCAGGTCTATGAGAGGTACCTGGAGAAGAAGAACCTTCAGGAACATCGCGCTCTGCTCGAGAGGGAACTCCTCTGGGCCCAGGAAGGCAAGCTCTCCAAGTCGCTGCGCTCTGTCAGAGACAAACTTGCATCCAAACAGGAGAGCCTTGACGACCTCAGGGACCAGCAGAAGCGCTCGGGCACGGAGTCCGAGGTGCTCCACAACTCTCTGCTGGAGAGACAGGTTGAGCTGAGCAAGCTCTACGGTGCCGTAGTGCGGGCCGAGAAGGAACGGGCCTCAGACGAAGGAGCCAAGCAGGCGATGGAGGGTCTCCGGGATGAGCTCGAGAGCCTGCGTGAGGACCTTGCGGCACTAAAATCCGGAATCGACCAGAAGAAGATGAAGCACATCCAGGAGTTCATTGATTTCTCTTCACAGAGGTCGAAACGTGAGTCTGAGGAAGCATCGCGAAAGAAGGTTGAGCTGGACAGGGAGGTGTCCTCCCTTCAAGCGGAGCTGGGTGGGGTCGAGGACTCGATAAAAAAGACCACCGACGAGTACATCTCCCAGAGGGTGAAGTTCGAGGTCCTAGCCTACCGGATCAAACTGACCGAGTCAGAGATACGGGAGCTGGAACGCGCAGAGAAGGAGGGCGTCGCCGAGCTCAGCGCTCTTCAGAGCGACCTTGAGAGAGCCGGAGAGAGGCTCGTGACAGAAAGGCAGCCATACGAAGTATCAGAGGAGATGAAGCTCGTATCGGCGCAGCTGCAGAAGCTCCAGGACCTTCCCGAGGATGCAGAACGAATCTACAAGGACTACGTCGGCAACATCGAGGGCCTGAGAGACAAGCTGAAGCAGTTACAGGAGAACAGGACGCTGATGCTCCTCGAGCTTGAGGAGCGCAAGAAGGTGTGGAGGGATGCGGTAGCAAGGCTGATCGAGGAGATAACTCCGGTCTATCAGCAGGTACTCGCCACCGTGGGTGCGCTGGGCGCGATACGGCTCGAAGAAGGCAGCAGCATCGAGGAGACCGGGCTGCAGCTGCTGGTCGGCTACAAGGGCGCCCCTCCGGCGGTCCTTGACCCGTACACACAGAGCGGAGGGGAAAGGTCTGTCGCCCTGGTCGCGTTCATACTCTCGCTGCAGAGCAGGATCATCTCGCCGCTCAGGGCCATGGACGAGTTCGACATCCACATGGACCCGAAGAACCGTGAGGCAATATTCAAGATGATACTGGCCCAGTCGAGGGCAAACCAGACCTCGCAGAACATCGTCATCACGCCCTCCATCATATCGGTCATCGACCGGTCTGCGCATGTCATAACCGTGCAATCGGTCCACGGGGCATCTGAAGTGAAGGAGTTTGCCGGAAAAGCAAGATAAGAAGCTGGAGGACATCCTCCGGCTGATAGAGCTCTGCAGGAGCGTCCAGTCGTCTAGCGTCGACCCGTTTCAGGTAGACATCAGGGACAAGCTGCAGACTCTCAAGAAGCACCTGCCCGACTGGAAGCTCATCGATGTCATGCTCATGGACTCGGAGGCCTTGCAGCAGCTCGTCGGGATTATCAAACTGCAGGACCAGTGGATAAAGCACCGGGCGTCCTCGCTCTACATAGACCCTCTCCTTCTCGAACTGAAGATCAGACTTCTCAGCCGCGAGGACCTTGCAAACAGTTTCGCAAAGTGCTGGCACCCCATCGCCCAGGTCGACCAGCTCACTGCGAAGGGGCTCGAGAAGGCGTTCATCTACTGGCGTGACTTGGTCCCGATGTCCGAGCGTTTCCGGAACGAGTTCGGAAGCTATGGTACCGTTCCAGCTCAGATGGACTTCGAGGAGCTCCAGTCTCTCAACATCTTCACGAAAGAGCAGTTCGAGACGAGGCTCAACAAGCTGAACGACGAGCTGGTTAAGAGGGCCGGTGACAGCGAGATTGACTACAGGTCGTTCATTGAGGCAGAGACCTTCGAGGAGAAGGCAGTCCGGGCGTACCTCGTGGCGTTCATCGTGACTGAAGGGAGAGCGAACGTGAGGACTGACCCGCTCACGGAGAAGATATTCATCTCCCCCATAATCGGCCAAGCGGGTCCGGAGACAAAGTCGGTGGCGATAGAAGTAATATGAGCACAGACGAAGGCGAGAGGGCAGCGCTAGAGAAGAAGATGAGGAAAGCCCTGCAGATCCTGATCCTGCAGAGAGGGAGGAACCCCGGAGTCAAGGGATGGGAGATGAAGAGGCACCTGGGGAAGGACTACAAGACAATACTCCAGGTTCTCTCGACAGATTTGAAATCGCTCGGCCTGGAGGTGCACGAAGTTCCGGGAATCGAGGGGACCGACGATTCCACCAGGTACCTGCTGCGTTTCCGCGAGTCGCCTACGCTCAGTGAAGCCGAGACGGCGGGCTTCCGCATCGACGACCTCGCAGTTCTGGCCTCCTCAATAGCCCTGGTGAACTCCAAGCAGGGAAGGATAGGCAGAAAGGAGCTCGAGACGTTCCTGAGAGAGAAGTTCCCGAGGTGGAGGGTCGACTATTCGCTGGACCGCTTCATCAAGCGGGGATACCTCGACCAAGACGACAAGGGGCTTCTGAGGATAGGGTGGAGGACACGTGCAGAGGTGGATGAGAAGTCGTTGATGACCATTATCCTGTCCAGAGAAACGGCACAAAAATAATGCCACCTAGCATCTTAAATCCGACCCAGAGCGACCCAAAAGTAGTGTCCCGAGTCGATAATCTGAGCAGGGGTCGCACCATCGAGGTGACGTCCTACCTGCCCATCCCACCCTCGAGGTCCAAGGAATTCTGGACCAAATGGAAGATTCAACACATACGGCACATGGCCACCACGGGGCTCGCAACTTCGGAGCCGGTCATACCCGAGGCTGAACGAACACAGAGGGTGCTCGACAAGCTCTATCTCAAGGAGGTACGCTCCTCACACGACGGAATCAGGCGAAGCACGAGCATGCCGCTTTTTCCCGGCTCGACGCTGGAGCTGGCTTCTCCCCTATACCTCGGTGACATGTCGTTCGGGGCGCTGTCCGGGATACCGAACATAGCTATTGCAAAGGCCGCTGACGAAACGAAGGTCCTTGCAGGGACAGGCGAGGGGGGACTGTTGAAGGAAGTCGCCGAATCCTCCAGGATTACGGTCCAGTGGGCGTCCGCGCGATTCGGGGTTACGATTTCATCTCTACTGAAGGGCGAGGCTGTGGTAATCAAGATCGGTCAGGGCGCCAAGCCGGGAATCGGTGGCCATCTGCCCGGCGTGAAGGTCACGGAACCGATCTCTGAGACGAGGAGGATCCCAATCGGGAAGGACGCCATATCTCCTGCCCCGCACCACGACATCTATTCAATCGAAGACCTAGGTCAGAGGATACTCGGTTTGAAGGAGGCGACCAAGAAGCCGATATTCGTAAAGGTCGGCGCGACCAACTACATACCGTATATCGCTTCAGGGATAGCCAGGATGGGAGCGGCGGGCATAATCATCGATGGCGCTGGCGCCGGGACGGGAGCCGCACCCTCGGTCGTGAAGGACAATGTCGGAATTCCCATCGAGCTTGCTACGGCCTCGGTAGATTCGATTCTCAGAAAGGAAGGCTTCAGGGACAGGTTTACGGTCATCGCAGCGGGCAGAGTGAGCACCCCCGAAGATTCGCTTAAACTCATGGCGCTAGGTGCTGACATCACCAGCCTTGGGACGGCGACGTTGATGGCCCTGGGCTGCCTCATGGTCCACAAGTGTCACATCGGCTATTGCCCTGCCGTACTCACTAACAAGATTGCCCCCAACCAGGCCAGAACGCTCTCGCTGCAACAGTCGATCAAGTGGCTCGTCAACCTGATCAACGGGTGGACGGAGGAGATGCAGGTGTTGATGGAGAGAATCGACATAGCGGACATCTCTGACCTTCGCGGGAGGAGAGACCTGCTCTACCATCACTCTCTCAACAGTGAAACGGCGTCGATTTTGGGTTTCGAGACACCGACTCCCAGCGGCAGGACAGACGTCCGCAGGCGCGCTCTTCCACCGAACGGTCAGAAGCTTTGGCCGCCTCACCGCGTAGGGATACTCAGGGACATGGCCGGGACCACCGGTAAGTTCCCGGCGGAGTCTGAGATATCTAGCATGGGGACCAACAACCCTCCCTTCATCGACGACCCTGTCCGTCTGTCGGACTGGCTAGTCTCGGACGGCGCGCAGGTCACTAGGCCGAGCATCGACCCTTACAGGGAAGAGATCGAAATCTCGAGCTATATCGGAGGCACTGGACTCAGGTTATCGTCTCCGTTCTTCTTCACCCGTCTGCCAGAGAACACTCCGGAAAGCGTCACGGTCATGTTTGCGAAGACGGCGAGCGCAATGGGTCTGCTGCTCGACACCGACCGGATAGTCTGCGCCGGCCTGGAACCTTTCAAGGAGAGGATCATCTCCGACGTTGAAAGCGGCTTCGCATCAAGGGTACGCTCCGTCCGGCTACAGTCTTATCTCGCCGACACGAACCATGACTCCCTGGCAAAGAGAGCCGCCGAGGGCGCTACAGTTCTGCTAAGAGCCCCCAGCTCGTGGGACGCCATAGCGGCGATAATTAGGAACGTGGCTTCGATGGACGTAATCTCCGGCATCATCATCGATGAAGATGAGCCGGGCTCTGATATGCAGGTCGAAGCGGCCGTGTCGCTGCTCGACCGTGAGCTCAAGCAGAGGAGGCTGAGAGGGAAGCTGAACATAATCGCTGAGGGAAACGCGCTGCGCGGTTCTGACGACGTCTTCAAGATGGTGGCCCTCGGTGCTGACTGCGTCGGGTTCGGGAAAGCAGCTCTCCTTGCCATAGGCGTAGAGGAAGACGACCGCGAGATAATCCTGGACGCGAGGGCCCCACAGAGACTGGAAAATTTTGTTGCGGCCACCCAGAAAGACATCAAACTATTGGCGGGCGCTGCCGGCATAAGCAACATCAACTCCACCCTCACCGGGAACAGGGAGTTACTGCGCTCAATCGACCTCGACCCATCTTCCAGGATAGAACTCGGCGTCAAGCCGGCCGGAGCTGCATGAGCATGGAACTCGGCAACATAGCGTTCGACCGGCGGTTCGGCCACCCCGTGGTGAAGGACGGTTGCGGCGTGTTCGGAATGCTGAGGAAGGTAGACGCTCCCCTGATTTCAAGCAAGGTCGCGGTAAACGGAATTTCCTGCATCAAGTACAGAGGGAGCGACCTTGGGGCGGGTTATGCCGCGTTCAGGACCACTACGGAGCCCAGTGGAACCCCCTACCGCATCCAGGCGTTCGTGACCGGGGAGGATGTCGCTCATCAGATAACGTCTGCCCTTGAAGACCGCGTCGGAACCGTCGACGGTCAGACGCTCAGAGTTATCGACCCACGAAGGAAGGAGCTGTCGGTCTGGGAGGCGAGCCTGCACGCGCGCGGCTCGGACTCCGATGCGACCGTCGAGAACGCCGTGGACTCGGTGAACACGTCTCTGTTCAGAGACAGCTTCGAGGGCCGCATCTTCTCATACGGAAGGTACCTTACTGTCTACAAGGAAGTCGGGTTTCCGGCGGAGGTGGCGAAGATGTGGGGCCTTGGCGCAGACCAGGGAGTGGCGGACATGTGGATCGCCCACACGAGGCAGCCGACCAACTCTCCCGGTTCCCTTCCGATCTGGTCCCACCCCTTCGCTTCCATGAACACCGCCATCGTCCACAACGGAGACATCAGTTCCTACGGTTCGAACATGGAGCTGCTCAACTCCTGGGGCATCAAGAGCCACGTCGGGACGGACAGCGAGGTCATAGCAAAACTCCTGGACCGGCTGATCAGGGTCGAAGGGCTCAGCATACGCGAAGCGGCTACGGTGCTCACCAATCCATTCGAAAGGAACATTTCGCCCGAGATGAGGCAGCTTCTCTACAGATACAGGGGAGCGAGGCTCGACGGGCCATTCGCCGTCGTGGCCGGCTACGCCGACGGCAAGGATACCTACCTTATCGCCCTTACAGACCGCTCAAAATTCCGGCCTCTTCTTTTCGGCGAGGACGAGAACTACTTCTACGTGGCCAGCGAGGAGAACCAAATAAGGAACCAGTCCAAGAATGCAAAGATCTGGACTCCGGAGCCCGGAGCGTTCTTCATCGCGTCTCTGAAGGATGGACTGATTGAGACCGGGACGGAGAGGAGCCTGGGTACACAGAACGCCGCTCTCGAGAGCGGACCGAAGATGCCTGAGCTTCCGGGGTTCGTCAAGGTAGACGCAGTCGGAAAGGAGTTCGTGGAGCTCAATCAGGAGATTTCCAGGGCTTACTCAGAGCGCGCCCCAGGCGTGGTAATCGAGAACTGCACGGGGCAGAGATACCTCGGGATAGGAGTCTCGACGCGGTCAGACGGCCGAGCCGACCCGTTCAGGATTGTGGTGACGGGCTTCCCCGGCAACTGCCTGGCCAACCTCAACGACGGTGCCTCGTTCGAGATATACGGGAACGTCGCTGACGACCTCGCCGATACGATGCACGCGGGTTCCGTCGTAGTCCACGGCAACTGCAGAGACGTGGCCGCGCAGGCCATCCAGGGAGGGAAGATCTTCGTCCGGGGCACCGTCGGGAACAGGGCTGCTATCCAGATGAGAGAGTACGCCAAGGAACGACCATTTCTGATTGTCGGTGAGACAGCCGACGACTACCTCGGTGAGTACATGGCTGGAGGCGTCGTGATGGTACTCAACCTGTCAGATTCCCGCGTGCCTGCCAGGAACTATATCGGCACCGGCATGGTCGGGGGCAGGATCTACATCAGGGGGAAGGTCAACGAGGAACAGGTCGGGCTGCTCCCTCAGCGCGAAGACGTCCTGCGCTACCTCCACTCCCAGACGCTTGATGGGACCTTGTCGAAGGACGTGTACGAGATCATCTCGCGCGCCAAGTACCCGAGCTTGCCGCTCCTCTCCAAGACGCTCCCAGAGGCCCTCATGGTCAGGGTCCTGACGATATTCTTCGCGACGAAGTACACGAAGCCTGTGCTGGTCGAGTCTCGACGGCTCGACCAGGACGACCTGGCAATCGTCGGGGAGAGACTGAGGGAGTTCTTCAGGACTTTCTCGCTCCCGGAGAAGACCCTGGAGAGCGTTCTGGCCTCCGAGTTCACGGTCATCAAGACCAGGGACGAAAAGGCCGAACAGCACGTGCCACCTCAAGAGGCACCGGTCGAAGAGTAGGTCGAAGAATGCCAGAGAAGACTTCCGATATCTGGTGGCTTTTCTCTAGGCAGACGGTAAGCGTCACCACGAAGGAGAGTGTGCTCAACGCGGCAATCCTGATGAAGAACAGGAACTTCAGACACCTTCCAATACTTGCTGATTCCGGGAAGATACTGGGGATCCTCTCGGTCCAGGACATAATCGACTCTCTCAACCTCACGCTTCAGGCGACCACATCAGCTCAGGACGTCAAGAACTCGCTCGAGATACCAGTAGAGAGGATAATGACGGGTCAACCCATCGCGGTCGAGCCGGGTGACGGCCTCAAGGAAGTGATCAAGAAGTTCTCATTCTACAATGTAGGAGCGCTCCCCGTCGTCAGCATAACGGGGGTCGTGGAGGGAATAATCACGCTTCGCGACCTTGTCAGTCTGATGGGCACCAGCTCCTCTCCTCTTGGCGTGCCGGTGTCGGAGATCATGAGCACGAACGTCACCACAGTTGACCCTGACGCGTCTCTCGCCGAGGCCGTGAGGCTGATGTCGGAGCGCAGAGTACGAAGGCTGCCTGTAATAACGCGCGAGGACACACTCATGGGCGTGCTGACGAACAAGGACGTGCTGAGGTACACGGTAAGGATTGTCGGGGATGGCAACAGCCCGTCTGGGTTCGAGCGTCGCGTCTCTGAATCCATGACTGCAGACGTCATAACGATAGGCAACGACGAAGACGTGAGGGTCGCAGCAAACCAGATGACCACGTTCGGCGTGGGCGGACTGGTTGTGAACGACCTTCCGACGGGGAAGATTGCACTCGTCACTGAGAGAGACCTGGTAAGGTCGCTCTCTTCCAAGAGGGGGCTTGACTTCCTCGTGAACTCAATGCAGTACGAACTCGAGGCGGAAGACGTGTTGGCAGGAGCGCGTTCTCGCTCCGCTTTCTGAGGCCTAGGAAGCGAAGTAGCGCCTCTTCAGCGCCTCTCTCTCGCCCTCGATTACGTAATCGATTATGTCTCCTCCCTCTTTCGCCTTCTTTGCAAGTAGGCTCCCGGCCTCGGCGAGCCGTATGCCCCTGCCTCCCATCAGGACCAGGGCGTCAGCACCGTATTCGTTGACCAGCTGCGATGACCTCTTGAGTGAGTCTATCAGTTTCATGTTCTTCCCCCGGAGGTCAGACCTGCTTCTCGCCTTGAGCGCCAGGCTGAATATGGTCTCATAAGACTCGGTCGAGTATCCCACTGAGTTGCTGCCGCAGCGCGGGCAGTTGCCAGGCTGGATTCCCCCAACCCTCTTCAGTTCGATATAGTCCCAGCACTTTGTGCAGCAGGCTACCAGGAAGCTGTCGTTGACGCGAGCCTCGGTGGATTGTCTGATTATGGAGCGCAGCCTCTCCGGCGATACTATCTCTCCGCGCCGGCTCACTTCCTCCACTCCTATCCTGGCCAGAGGCGTGATGGTCTCGGCCTCCACAGTCTCTATGACCACCTCCTTCTGCCTGATCTTCGCGAGCAAGCCCCGCGCAGCCTCGACGTCGAAATCGTCGTGGAATATGACGCTGATTGCCTCTTCGTAGACGGGCGTGCCTCTTAGCGCCTCCATCAGGCCGGATATCGAGATGCTGGCGTAATCAGCGGTCTTCGCTATCGCCCCGCACTTCTTGCCGACGTGGATGAGCCGCCGCTTGAATATGCCCGACCTCTCTACGGCCGTACGGGCCAGGTCGCCCAGGTCCTTCTCGACCAATCCCTCGAGCGTAGTCCTGACCAGTGCAGACGACGCGTCCACCTCGAGTATTATCCTGTAAGGGTCCTGGTGTACCGCCACCGACTGACCGAGCCTCTCGGAGATGAGGTGCGCGACGACCCGCGCAAGGACCCTGTTGACCTTATGGCCGAAAGAGGACTGGATGATGACATACCGGTCCCATCTCTCGATCGTTATGACCTTGTCAGATGGGATTGGCAGTCCCAGTGAGTGCTGCTCCAGCACTTCCTTGAGCGACTCCTCCGCTGCGTGGGCGTTTATCGGATAAGTGCGGCAGAGCTGCTCCATGAAGGCCTCCGTCCGAGACTGCTCCAGGCTCTCGGCGTACTCGCGGCGGATCGCCCCCACCTCGACTGCGACGTCCAGCGGAACAGGAATCTCATCCCCTACCCAGCTGGGTACGGCCCCGGTCGGGTCGTCCTCGGGTGCGACATACACCCGGTTCTCGTAGATCTCCAGTATCTTCCAGCACCGCCCGGCCTCGACGAACTTCACCCCGACCTGACCGTACTCGGAGACGAAGGCCTCGTCCAACACGCCGATGGGCTTGTCTCCCTCACCGATGACCAGGTACTGCTTCTCGTCCGGGATCATAGAGAGGTTCTCAAAGTAGTAGTCGAAGAGGGGCTTGAAGTCTCTCGCTCTCTTCACGATGTTGTCGCTTTCGGTGAACTGCAGAAGCTTCGGATACCTGTCTCTCATGTAACTAAGCAGAGCCTTGAGCGACTCGATGCTCAGTGTCGAGTAGGGGTAAGCGCTCCTAATCAGGGTGTACATCTCCTCGAGCTTCCAGGAGCTGGTCTCGACGAGCAGCCCCGCAATCTGGTGTATCGCTGCGTCGCTCGCGTTCTTGAACGGGAGGAGCGGTTCCAGCTGTCCCAGCAGAGACCTCCTGCACAGTACCATGGCTTCGAGCGTGTCGTCCGAGTCCTGAGTGATTATCAGGCCCTTGGACGTCTGGCCTATACGGTGGCCGCTCCTCCCCACCCTCTGTATCAGCCTGGAAACCTGCCTGGGCGAGTTGTACTGGATCACGTAGTCAAGGAACCCTATGTCTATGCCGAGCTCGAGGCTGCTGGTAGCTATGACCCCAGACAGTTTGCCTTCCCTCAGGCTATGCTCTACCGCCTCCCTGGTCGCCCTGGAGAGGGAGCTATGGTGTATCCCGATGGGAAGCTTCGAGTCCCAGACGCGGAACCTGTTCGCGAGCGCCTCGGCCTCGCTCCGCGTGTTCGTGAATATCAGAACCGACCTGTAGCTCTCTACCTTCTCCCGGATCAGCCTCAGCCTCGCCGCGACCTCCGGGAACGTGAAGATCGCCTCAGCGAAGATCTTGTCGTCCGCCGTAGGCTCCGGCCTGGTCACTTCCAGCTCGAGGCTCTTCTCCACCGGCACCCTCACGACCTCACACTCCGAGCTCTGCCCGACCAGGAACTTCGCGATGGTCTCCGGGGAGCCTACTGTCGCCGAGAGCCCGATTATCTGGAAGTTCCTTCCCGCGATCCTCTTCAGCCTCTCGAGGGCCAGGGAAAGCTGGCTCCCCCTCTTGTCCTCGGCAAGCTCGTGGACTTCGTCGACTACCAGCCAGCGGAGGGACGTGAGGCTCTCCCTTATGCGCCTCCCCGTCAGCATCGCCTGGAGCGTCTCCGGGGTCGTGATCAGGATGTCGGGAGGCGCCATGCTCTGTCCGGCCCTCTCGGCGCTCGTTGTGTCGCCGTGGCGCACACCGAGCCGAACGTCGAACCGCTTGCACCACCACTTCATCCTCTCGAGCATGTCCCTGTTCAGCGCCCTCAGAGGGGTGATGTAGAGGAGCTTGATGCCCTTGGTCCTGGCAAGCTCGTTCCTGATGATGTTGTCGAGTATGGGTAGGAATGCCGCCTCGGTCTTGCCCGTCCCTGTCGGGGCCATCAGCAGCGCGTTCTTGCCGCTGATTACTATGGGCGAGAGCCTCATCTGAGGGTCCGTCGGCGAGACGAAGCCCTTCTCCTGCAGCGCCTTGTTAAGAGGCGGAGAGAACAGCTGGAAAACACTGGCTTCGGTCACCTAGGAAACACTCGAACTAGGCTCCGCGCCTACCTTCTCATAACGTTGGCGGTTTGTTTAGACGCCGTCGACTGTGCAGACTGCTCCTTTCGAGGCAGAGCTGACCAACTTTGCGTACTTTGCGAAGACCCCGTGGGTGTATTTGGGAGGCGGTGCCTTCCAGGCCTTTTTCCTCACCTCGAGCTCCGTGTCCGGTACCTCGAGTGTGATCGCCCGCTTGTCCACGTCTATGTGAATGAGGTCGCCCTCCTTCACGAGCGCCAGCGGTCCTCCGACCATCGCTTCGGGGGAGGTGTGACCTATCATGAACCCGTGGGAAGCCCCGGAGAACCTTCCGTCCGTGATCAGGGCTACGGAGTCCTTCATTCCCTGCCCGACGATCGCTGCGGTCACGGCAAGCATCTCGCGCATCCCGGGTCCACCCTTCGGCCCCTCGTAACGGACTATCACCACGTCGCCGGGTGATATCTTCTTCGCCACGACCGCATGGTACGCGTCCTCCTCCTTGTCGAACACTCTCGCAGGTCCCCTGTGGGTGCTCTTCGAAGCTCCCGTTGTCTTCATGACCGCCCCGTCGGGGGCTAGGTTGCCGCGGAGTATCGCAAACCCGCCGGTCCTCCTCACTGGGCTGCCTATGGTGTGTATGACATCCTGCCCTGCGGGGTAAGTCACCCCTTCCAGACGGTCGCTGATCACCTCGCCTGTGACGGTTCTCACGTTACCGTGGAGCAACCCGGCGTCCTGGAGCAGCTTCAGCACCACCGGGACGCCGCCTACCTTAGCGACGTCGGCCATGACGTAACGGCCGGCCGGCTTCAGGTCTGCGAGCTCGGGTACCCCAGCGCCCATCCTCTCTATGTCCTCGAGGTCTAGCTTGACCCCGGCTTCGTATGCTATCGCGAGCATGTGGAGCACAGCGTTCGTCGACCCTCCCATCGCGGCTACGACGGCGAGGGCGTTCTCGAAGGCCTCCCTGGTCAGGATGTCCCTCGGTCTGATGTTGGAGTGAAGGACCTTCATGACGGCGCGGCCGGTGTCATAGGCGAGCTGCATCCTGAGCTCGCTGGGTGCCACGGGGGCAGCGCAGTTGGGAACCGTCAGCCCGAGCGCCTCGATTGCCGAAGACATCGTGTTCGCGGTGAACATGCCGCCGCACGCCCCATAGGTCGGGCACGCGACGCACTCGAGGTCATGGAGCTGTTGAACCGTCATGGTACCCCTCGAGACGGCGCCCGCAGCCTCGAAGACGTCCTGGATCGTCACGTCCTTTCCGTTGAATTCACCCGGCGGGATGCTCCCGCCGTAGAGGTAGATGCTGGGCAGGTTTGTCCGCGCCATCGCCATCACAGAAGCCGGCTGGGTCTTGTCGCAGCCCCCAATGGTCACCAGAGCGTCGAACTGGTAGCCAACGGCTCCCAGCTCGATCGAGTCTGCGATTACCTCACGGCTGATCAGAGAGGCCTTCATCCCCTCGTGGCCCATGGCCATCGCGTCATTCACAGCGATGCTGTTGAACTCCAGGGGCGTGCCCCCCGCGTCGCGGACGCCCTGCTTTACTTTCTGGGCGACCTCGCGCAGGTTGTAGTTGCAGGGCTGAGCTTCAACCCACGTGTTTGCAATCCCGATTATCGGCCGCTCTAGGTCGTCATCGGTGAGCCCGATGGCCCTGAGCATGGCCCGCTGTGGCGCCCGTTCGATTCCAGCAGTCAATCGGTTGTGCACGGTTCCAGACATGAGAATCTGGCCCCGTTTCCTAAATCCCGTGTTTATAAGCGAACTGCAACGCTCAGCCGCCTATGCTTATATCCGCCGCGCAGGCGAACGCGGAGTCGAATCAATAATGGTCAGAATCTGGCACGATGAACAGCTGAGCTTGGCCCCTCTCAAGGGAGAGACCATAGCTGTACTAGGATATGGTATTCAGGGCGCCGCGCAGGCCAGCAACATAAGGGACTCAGGAATCAAGACCATAGTAGGTCTTCGGGAGGGTGGCAAGAGCTGGGACAAGGCCAAGAAGGACGGTCACAAGGTGATGACGGTGGCGGAGGCCGTAAAGAAGGCCGACATCGTCCACGTACTGGTGCCGGACATGCAGCAGGCGAGCGTATACAAGAAGGAGATCGCGCCGAACCTGCAGAAGGGGGCTTCTCTATCCTTCTCTCACGGAGCCGCCATCCACTGGAAGTGGATCGTGCCAGCCAAGACTGCCGACGTGATAATGTTAGCTCCGAAGGCGCCCGGTCAGAGGGTGCGCGAGCTTTACCTGCAGAATTTCGGAACGCCGGCGCTCGTCGCCGTCGAGAAGGACTATTCGAAGAAGGCCTGGGACCGGGTGCTCGGGATGGCCAAGGCCACGGGATGCTCGAGGGCCGGAATACTGGAGACCACATTCAGGGAAGAGGTGGAGACAGACTGGTTCGGCGAGCAGGTGGACCTCTGCGGAGGGTCCGAGAACATGATCAAGAACGCCTTCGAAGTTCTGGTCGAGGCGGGTTACAGCCCTGAGGGCGCGTACTTTGAGTGCCTCCACGAGCTCAAGCTGATAGTCGACCTCATCCAGCGATACGGCATAGCGGGCATGTACAGGAGGGTCAGCGAGACGGCCCGGTACGGAGGGCTGACGAGAGGCAAGAGGGCCATCGACCAGCACGCGAAGAGCGAAATGAAGAAGGTGCTCAAGGAGATCCAGGACGGAACCTTCGCGAAAGAGTGGGTCAAGGCCTACGACACCGAAGGCGAGAAGGCCTTCGGGAAGTACATGTCCGAACTCGATGCGCACCAGATCGAGAAGGTCGGAAAGAAGCTTAGGGCGATCATGTGGCCCGGCGAACAGATAACCTGAATCGCCTCGGGAACGATTTATTAGAGACGCGTCGCCAAAGCCTGCGAAATGATATCCGCTTGTGTGCTAATTAGGGCGGAACGCGGAAAGTTCGACGAGGTCGCCAAGAACCTCAAGCAGATTCCCGAGGTCAAGAACGCCTTCTCTGTCCTCGGGCGTTACGACATAGTCGCTGACATAGAGGCACCCGACAGCAAGCGCTTGGCTCACGCGATACTCAAGACAAACAGGCTCTCAGGAGTGGTCTTCACGGAGACGCTCCCGGAAGTGGAAGGTTAAGAGACTTGGTACTCAACGCGTGCATCCTGATGAAGACGGTCCCGCTGCAGACCGACGGCGTCCTCAGCAAGGTGAAATCTCTGAAAGGGGTGAAGAAGGCCTTCGTAGCCTACGGAAGATACGACATGATAGCCTTCGCCGAGGCCGCTGGATACCCTGAGATGCGCAAGCTGACCGGGGAGATCAACTCCATGCAGGGAGTTCGCAGCACGGAGACGCTGGTCGAGGCTTAAAGTATCTCAGAGAGAAGCTTCTTCGGGTCCTGTACGGTATCGATTATCCTGTTCAGGAACCGGGCGGCGTACGCTCCGTCGATTACCCTGTGGTCGAAGCTGAGCGAGAAGTACATCATGTCCCTCGCCTCTATCTTCCCATCTCGCACAACCGGCCGTTTCGTGATCTTGTGGACGCCGAGTATGGCCACCTCCGGGTAGTTCACTATGGGAGTGGCGAACAGACCGCCCACGGAGCCCAGGTTCGTTATCGTGAAGGTCGAGCCGTGAACCTCCTCAAGGCCCAGCTCGCCGGACCTGGCTTTCGCAGCAAGCCTCTCCAGCTCAGCCGAGAGCTCGAAGATATCCTTCCTGTCTGCGTCCCTGATCACCGGGACCAGCAGCCCCTGTTCCGTCTCTACGGCGACTCCTAGGTTGTAATCTTTCTTCAGGACTATCTCGCCCGCCTTTTCATCGAGGCTCGAGTTGACGTATGGGAATTCCTTCAGAGCGGGTATGACCGCTTTGATGATCAGCGGCAGAAAGGTCAGCTTCACGCCCCGTTTCTCCGCGCTGCCCTTGAACGCCTCCCTTAGCAGGACCAGTTCCGTCACATCTGCCTCGTCCACGTGCGTTACCTGGGCTGTCGTGTGAATAGATTTAGCCAACCTCTCGGCTATCGCTTTCCTGACGCCCCTGAGGGGCACCCTCTCCTCCCCGGTCGCGTGCGGGACTTCGAATGAGACCTGCCCCGTTCCCTTGACGTCTTCATCCGTGACTCTGCCGCCCGGTCCCGTCCCCCTGACCTGGGTTATGTCGACCCCCCGTTCGCGCGCGAGCTTGCGCGTTGCCGGGGTTGCCAGTACCCTGTCGACCGAAGCCTGAGTCTGGAACGTCTGGACCTGTGAACTGGGCGCCGCGTGTGCCTTGGCCTGCACCGGTGCCGGAATAGGCTCGGAGCCTCCTTCCACCTCTATCACGAGGATCCCCTGTCCGACCTTCACAACTTCGCCCTCCTTGACCAGCGTCCTGGCGATAGTACCATTCTTTGGTGACGGGATCTGTACGTTGACCTTGTCCGTCATCACCTCAACGAGCGACTGGTCCTCCTTCACCGCGTCGCCTTCCTTTACCAACCACTTGAGTATCTCTCCCTCCGCTACGCCTTCGCCTATGTCTGGAAGCTTGAATTCGTACTGGACCAAGACCACTCAGTAGCTCGAGGCCTTCCTGAGCGCCCTAAGTATCCTTTCTGGTGAGGGCAGGTACGTGCTCTCCAGAGCGTAGGGGAAGGGAGTGTCATATCCTGCCACCCTGATTATCGGGGCCTTCAGGGAATCGACCGCTCTCTCGCTGATCTGCGCGGATATCTCCGCCCCGAACCCGGCTATCTTCGTGGCTTCGTGCGCGATTACCGCCCGTCCCGTCTTCTTCACCGATTCAATCAGCGTCTCGATGTCGAAGGGCATGAGTGACCTGAGGTCGATCAGCTCGACGCTGAGGTTCTCCTTTGCGGCCAGCGGCAGGGCTTCCTTGCACGTCTGGACCATCGGTCCCCAGCTGATCAGTGTAACATCGGCGCCTTCCTGTATCACCTTCGCCTTCCCTATCGGTATGAGGTACTCGCCTTCCGGGACCTCCTCCTTTACAGTCCTGTAGAGCCGCTTCGGCTCGAGGAACATCACCGGGTCGGGTGACCTCATCGCGGACAGGAGGAGGCCCTTCGTGTCGTACGGTGAAGAAGGTGTCACCACCGTCAGCCCGGGGGTGTGTATGAAGTAAGCCTCGGTGCTCTGCGAATGATAGTGCCCACCCTTCACTCCTCCCCCGTATGGCGTGCGGATGACCACGCGGGCAGGATACTGTCCGCCCGACCTGTAGCGAAGCTTCGCCAGCTCGCTGACTATCTGGTTGAAGGCCGGGTAGATGAAGTCCATGAACTGTATCTCCGCCACGGGCTGGAGGCCGTACAGTGCCATACCTATCGCCATCCCCACGATCCCGTCCTCTGACAATGGCGTGTCGAGTACCCTCTCTGACCCGAACTCGTCTAGCAGACCCTCGGTCGCCCTGAACACGCCCCCGTCTCGCCCCACGTCCTCGCCCATCACGATCATGTTGCCGTTTCGGCGCATCTCATCCCGGAGTGTCCGGTTTACTGCCTGTACCATGTTCAGGACCGCCATCTAGCTCTTCTCCCTCATCAGTTCGTCTGCCTCTTCCTTGATGTGCCACGGCATCTCGGCGTATACGTCCGTGAACATTGAGAGGGATGCCGGCGGCGGGACCTTCTCGCTCTCCCTGATGGTGCTTACGATCTCGTTCTCGACCTCTTCCTGAAGGTTCCTATCGGCCTGTTCGGTCAGCATTCCCTTCTTGGTCAGGTACGTGCGGAACCGCGTTATTGGGTCCCTGGCCTTCCAGAGTTCCACCTCCTCGGAGCTCCTGTACTTGGTGGGGTCGTCCGACGAAGAGTGACCTCCCATCCTGTACGTTACCGCTTCGATCAGCGTTGGACCGCCTCCCGACCTGGCTTTGTCGACCGCAGCCTTCGTCGCTTTGTAGACCGCTAGGATGTCGTTGCCATCCACCAGGACTCCCTCGAACCCATAGGCCTCGGCCTTTACGGCTATGTTCTGGCTGGCCGTCTGCCGCCTTACCGGCAGCGATATGGCGTACTGGTTGTTCTGACAGAGAAATATGACCGGGACCTTGAACACCCCGGCGAAGTTCATCGCCGAGTGAAACTCTCCCTGAGACGTCGCGCCGTCTCCGAAGCTGGTCATGCAGACGATGTTATCCTTCTTGAACTTCGCAGCATAGGCAGTACCGACGGCCTGCGACAATCGGCATCCGACTGGGCTTGATAGGCTGACCAGGTTCCAGTCCTTGTACCCCCAGTGAACTCCCATCTGCCTTCCCTTGCCCAGATCGTCGGCGTTGGCCATGAGCTGGTCTACCATCGCCTTCAGCGGAACCCCTCTGAAGAGGCAGACTCCGGGGTCCCTGTATGATTCGTAGACCCAGTCGCTCCTGTTCAGAGCAAAAGCGCTCCCGATCTGAGTCGCCTCTTCGCCTGTCGATTCAATGAAGAAGCCTATCCTTCCCTGCCTCTGGAGCAGAAGCATCCTCTCGTTGAACCGCCTCACGAGAAGCATGTACCTGTACATCTTCGTGAGGTCTTCGGCTCGCAGGTTCGGCTCTAGTTTGGAGTCGTACTCGCCATCGGCCCGGACTACCTGTAGCATCTCCATTGAGATTCTTCAGATGCCGAAGTCCTGTTCACGCAGATAAGACTTTCCGATATCAGGAGGGAACTTCGTTGATTGCGCCCGCGCCCTTCACGATAGACCTGACGAAGAATTCGCCGGCCCTGTAGCTGCTCCTCACTAGCGGACCTGAAGCGACGTACTTGAAGCCGAGCTCTTCCCCCATCTTCCTGTATCCCTCGAAGACCTCTGGTCTGACATACTCCTTCACCGGCAGGTGCCTGGCGGAGGGCCTCAGATACTGCCCGAGCGTAAGGAAGTCGACCCCCGCGTCTCTCAGGTGCAGCATTGCCAGCCTGACCTCTTCTTCCTGCTCACCGAGTCCGACCATGATGGAGGACTTTGTGAACATCCTCCTGTCGAGTTTCTTGATCGTCTTGAGCACCGAGAGCGACTGCCAGTACGTCGCGCGCGGGTCTCTGACCTTGTCCGTCAGGAACAAGGTGGTCTCGATGTTGTGCGCGATCACGTCGGGGCGAGCCTGAACTACCGTCTTTATCGAGTCGAGGTCGTTCTGGAAGTCGGGTATGAGGACCTCCACCATCATCCCTGGGCTCGTCTCCCTGATCTTTGTTATCGTCTTGGCGAAGTGAGCGGCTCCTCCATCGGGGACGTCGTCCCTGTCCACGGAAGTCAGCACCACGTAGTTCAAGTCCATCTGCGAGAGCGCGAACGCGACGTTGTCCGGCTCCAGCTCGTCGAGGGCTGCCTTCGGCTTGCCTGGGGTGACCATGCAGAACCTGCAAGCGCGTGAGCACATGTCTCCCATCAGCATGAGTGTAGCCGTTCCGCCGCCCCAGCACTCGCCGACGTTGGGGCAATGAGCCTCCTCGCAGACAGTGTGGAGGTTTAGTCCCGCGAATAACTCCTTTAGCTTCAGGTAGTTCTCCCCTTCGCTAGGGAGGACAGTCAGCCATTCGGGTTTTCTTTCCAAGGGCCTTCCGGTCCTTAGACTGCTGCCCTGGGCTTTATGACGCTGCTCCCGATAGAGAGGCCGCCCACACAGGCATAGCATCCGTCCGCCTTGAAGTCTGGGTCGAGGTCCTCGTGGAGTTTACACATTACGTGGTTGAACCGGATATAGTCGCACACCTCTGTCATCATTCGTAGGGCTTCCCTCTGGTCAGGCTTTTCCTAGGAGAGC
>Ga0302326_10010962_pt1 | contig 19568 bp, 14 predicted proteins | sample Palsa_T0_3_FD_202264 | JGI IMG/M metagenome (GOLD analysis project Ga0302326, IMG submission 202264) | Peat permafrost microbial communities from Stordalen Mire near Abisko, Sweden - Palsa_T0_3 | ecosystem: Environmental > Terrestrial > Soil > Palsa > Peat permafrost | place: Sweden: Abisko...
TGCGTGCCGCGTCGGCGCTCGTGCCGACGCCCGGTGTCGAGAAGAGTCTCGACACGGCACGCAAGAGTGCGTGCGCCACGTTGGCTCTAGCTATGGGTTCCAAGCACATCGCGATCATCGGCGCGCCGCTCGACTTGGGCGCTGGACGGCGTGGCGTCGACATGGGACCATCGGCGGTTCGCGTCGCCAATTTGAATGGACGCCTCGCCGAGCTGGGTTATCAAGTGGAGGATCTTGGCAACGTCCCCGTGATCCAGCGTGAGAGCCAGGCTGAGGTGCATTCGCGAGCGAAATATTTACCACAGATTGCGTCAACTTGCACACAGGTGGCGGAGATGGTGGCTGAAGCGCTGGCGACGGGCAAGTTTCCGCTGGTGCTGGGTGGCGACCATTCCATCGCGGTTGGCACGGTATCGGGCGCCTCGCAGTTCTTTCATCGCCGCAATGAAAAACTGGGTTTGATTTGGATCGACGCGCACACGGACATGAATACGCCGGACAGCAGCCCGAGTGGCAACGTTCACGGCATGCCGCTCGCTTGTTGTATCGGTCAGGGACCGGGGGAGCTGACGAATATTTTTGGGTACTCGCCCAAAGTGGATCCAGCCAATGTCGCGCTGGTGGGGATCCGCTCGGTGGACGGCCAGGAGCGAGACATTGTGCAGCGCTCCGGGGTTCATGCCTTTACGATGCGCGACATCGACGAGCGCGGTATGCGGAGCGTGTTTGAGGAAGCCATTCGCGTAGCGGGCGCGGGAACGGCCGGGTTTCACGTTTCGCTCGACATGGACGTGGTAGACCCGCAAGAAGCGCCAGGCGTCGGCACTCCGGTGCAGGGCGGCATCACCTATCGCGAGGCTCACCTGGCGATGGAAATGCTAGGAGACACGGGGCGGATGACGTCCATGGAAATCGTAGAGGTGAATCCAGTGATCGACGACGCGAACCGGACCGCGATTTTGGCGGTGGAATTGGTGATGTCGGCCATGGGCAAAAGGATTTTATAAGGGATGAAAACAAATGTGGCCGTGATTTATGGCGGACGCACCGGCGAGCACGAGGTGTCGCATCGATCGGCGAAATCGGTCATCGATGCGATCGATACCGAGAAGTATAAGGTGCTGCACTATGTGATTTCGAAGGAAGGCAAGTGGAGTCCGCGGCCGATCCTGCCGGAGCCTGGGGGCAATCCCGGAATCGACGTTGTTTTCCCCGTATTGCACGGCACGTTTGGCGAAGATGGAACCATGCAGGGATTGTTGGAACTCGCCGATCTGCCGTATGTCGGTGCGGGCGTGCTGGCGTCTTCGATTTCCATGGACAAGGAGATGATGAAGCGCGTCGCGAAAGAGCGCGGGCTTCCGGTCGTGGAATATGCTGTCGTGCCCTGCTCTGGAGGGTGGATCAATCTAGATTTCGATTACCCAGTCTTTGTGAAACCCGCGAACCTGGGTTCGTCGGTGGGCATTTCGAAGGCGCGCAACTCCGAGGAACTGAAGGCGGCGATGGAGCTGGCGTCGGCTTATGACCGCAAGGTTATCGTGGAGCGAGGCATCACGGGCCGCGAACTGGAATGCGCGGTGCTCGGCAACGAAAATCCCATCGCATCGACTCCTTGCGAGATTCTGCCATCGCGCGAGTTCTACGATTACGACGACAAATATCTTTTGGATCGGGCGAAGACCGTGATTCCGGCGGATCTTTCGTCCGAACAGACGGCCGAGATGCAGAGGCTGGCCGTGGAATGCTATCGGGCTGTCGAGTGCGAGGGCATGGCGCGTGTCGACTTTTTGCTCGAAAGCGCCACCGGCAAGCTGTTTATCAACGAGATCAACACCATCCCCGGATTCACGTCAATAAGCATGTACCCTAAGATGTGGGAGTATTCGGGATTGCCCATGCCGAAGCTGATCGACCGGTTGATTGAGCTGGCGATCCAAAGGCACAGCACGAAACAACGTCTCCGATATTCGAAGTAAATGTTCTTACCCGCTCTATTTCTGTTCGCCACGCCGCCTTCCACCGAAGACCTGGAAAACACGCTGAAGCGATTCACGGAGCTGATTTCTATCGTAGAGACCCAAGCGGCCGACCCCGTGAATACGCAACAGGCGGTTTATCAGGGAGCGATTCCCGGGATGTTGCGCACGCTGGACCCGCATTCCATCTTCTTCGATCCCGATCAGAACGAGCAGCTCAAGCAGATGGAGAATTCCGAACGCAAGGGTTTCGGAACTGTGGTCTCGGTGCTGCCGGGGCGCGTGATTGTCTTGCAGGCGCTGCCTGGAACACCGTCTTCCAAAGCCGGGCTGCAACCGGGCGATGAAATTGTCGCGGTGAACGGCGTGGAGCTGGCTCGGCTACAGTTCGAGCAAGTTGTGGGTTTCCTGGGCGAGAGTCACCAGCATCGCGCGCAGCTGATTGTGCGGCGGCCGGGGAATGCGCGCCCGCTCGCGTTCGTGCTGGATCCGGAACTGCTGGATTCTCCGAGCGTGGATCGCGCGTTTCTATTGCAGCCCGGCATCGGATATGTCCGGGTGAACGGATTCGATCCGCAGACCGCGAAACAATTGAAGGACGCCATCGAGAAGCTGGGCGGAGAGAATTTGAAGGGGCTGGTGCTGGATCTGCGCGACAATCCTGGCGGCGTGGTGCAGGCCGCGCTCGAAGCGGCGTCGTATTTCCTGAAGCCTGGACAGAAAATTCTCAGCGTGAAAGGGCGAAGCATCGAGGAACAAACGGTGGACGTTCCCAAGACCGCCAGTCCGTACCTGTTTCCGCTGGCGGTGTTGGTGAACGCCAAGTCGGCGAGCGCGTCGGAGATCCTGACTGGCGCCTTGCAGGATCACGATCGCGCGGTGGTGATCGGAGAGCCGAGTTTCGGCAAGGGGCTGGTACAAAATGTATTTCCTTTGGCAGGCAACACGGCTCTGGCCCTGACCACCGCGTTCTATTACACGCCTAGCGGCCGGTCCATCCAGAAGCCGCTGGCCAGCGGTCACCTGGAGATCGAGAAGCAAGCGGAACAATTTCGAACGGATTCGGGCCGCAGCGTTACCGGCGGTGGCGGAATTCAGCCCGATGTTGCGATTGGGCCGGACCCCCCCACGCGATTGCGAGTGGCTCTGGACGCGAGCGGCATCCTCACATCCTTCGCTACCGAGTTCATCCAGAAGCACGAAACGAAGCTCGACTTCGAAGTTACGCCCGCGATACTGGAGGAGTTCGAGGTGTATGCCGGCCAGCGCAACATCCAGCCATCGGTCGGCGAATGGTCTCAGGAACGCGGCTGGCTGCAGAGCCGTTTGAAGCAGGAGATTTTCAATCAGGCTCTGGGCGTCGCGCAGGGCGACGAGGTAGAAGCGCAACGCGATCCGGCGGTACGCGCGGCCATCGAACGCTTAGTCGCCCGGCTGTAGAGCGGGCTTGCGATTCCGCATGCCCTGCACTGCGTGCATGATCACCGGCAGCAGAGACACGAAAATAACCAGCAGCACGAACTTCTCGAAATTGCGCTGGACCACGGGAATCCTGCCTAGCAGAGAGCCGAGCACGGTCATGGATATCACCCAACCCGTGGCGCCGAAAACATCAAAGACGATGAAGTTGCGGTAACGCATGTTGGCGACGCCCGCCACGAAAGGTGCAAACGTTCGAATCACCGGCACGAACTTCGCGTAAATGATGGTTTTGCCACCATGCTTGGCATAGAATGCGTGGGTGCGCTGCAGGTGCTCCTGCTTGAAGAATCGCGAATCGGGCCGGTTGAAGATCGCGGGACCGGCGCGCCGGCCGAGCAGATAGCCGCACCAATCGCCAGCCAGGCAGGCGGCGATCAACAGCACGATCATAATGGTCAGGTTCAACTGCCCCGCGCCCGCCACCACGCCGATGGTGAAGAGGAGTGAATCGCCGGGCAGCACGAAACCTACCAACAACCCGGTCTCGGTGAAAACTATCGCGGTTAGCGCCGCATAACCCAGCCAGCCGGAAAGCACCGTGGAGAGCAAATGAATCAGCCGGTCGGGCGTGGTAAGCGTCCGCAGGAAGTCCAGCAGAGCATGAATCATCGAGGATTGAAGTTACTAGCCGCGATACTGCGCAACCAGCCGGTCGATGACCGCCTGATGTTTCTTCACTTTGCCGCGTTGAATGAGATCGGCAAGAATGCTGTCCTGCAGCAGGCCCAGGCGATCCGTCTTCTTCTTTCCTTTGAGCTGTTCGATGATGGTATCTCGCTCCTGCGCGAATTTCGACATATCGGCGTCCTGGCGATCCGCGACTTTGCCGACAATCGTTTGACCGCTAGCGGGCAAGGGGCCAAAGGTTGTGCCGACGGGCTTGCCGAAGTAATCGGCGAAAACGCTCGCGGATCCGAGGCCTTCGGCTGCGCCTGAACTAGTGAAGAAATCGGTGCTCTTCACCTCTCCGCCCACGGCTTTCGCAGCGGCCTTCAAGTCGCCTCCATTCTGCTTGAGGAACTCGGCCGCTTTGGCCGCTTTTTCAGCGACGATTCGATTGGACTCGCCCTGAAGATAACCTTGGCGCACCTGAGCTTCCACCTCGGCCAGTTCCGCCGGATGGGGCGGCTTAATGCCAGTAACCACGGCGACCGCCAGCTTGTTGCCGGCCTGGATCACCTGGCTCACCTCACCGGCCTTCATGCCTTGCAAGGAGGCGCCAACCTGAGGGTCATTGCCAAGCTGAGCGATGGGCGTTCCGGGACGATAGCCCGGCACGGTCACGAACTCGAGGTTCAATTGGGTCGCGATCTGCTGCGCGTTCTGCGGCGATTTCACCAGCTCGGCATGAGCTTTGTCGGCCAGTTCCTGCATGCGATCGAAAACCGTCTGACTCTTCAGCGCAAGCACAATCGAGGGCTTTACCTCATCCAGGGTTTGCAAGTGCGCCGGCTGCCTCTCCTGCACCTGAATGATGTGGAAGCCATATTCGGTGGTGACAACATTGCTGATTTCGTTCGGCTTGAGCGCGAAGGCCGCATCTTCGAACGGTTTTACCATTTGGCCGCGCGAAACCCAACCAACATCTCCGCCTTTTTGGGCCGATCCAGGGTCCTGTGAATTTTTCTTGGCGAGTTCGGCGAAATCCCCACCGGCCTTGATCTGCTTCAGCAGAGCCTCGGCCTGCGCCTGAATCTTCGGAACCTCTTCCTTGGGCTTGTTGGCGGTGCTGAGCAGGATGTGGCGAGCCTTTACGCGTTCGGGCGTCCGGTATTCGTCCCGGTGGGCGTTGTAATAATCCTGGATCTGCGCGTCTGTAATCTGGATGGTTTCGGCCACTTTGGCTTGATCCGCCACGACGAATTGCACGTCGCGGGTCTCGGGCACGTTGTAGAAGCCTTTGTTCCGGGCGAAATAGGCATTGATCTCTTCGGGCGTGGGCTTCATATCGGCCATCGTCTTACTGGCGGAAAAAGCGATGTAGTCGACTTTGATCTTCTGATTGCGGCGGCGATATTCGGCCTCGGCCTCCGCGGGGGTGATGATGATACCCTCCGCGACGATCATGGTCAGGCTGTCTTCATAGGCCAACGCGCGCACGTTCTCTTCGAAATCCGGAACTGTGGTCCCGTATTGCTGCTCCACATATTGCTGGTATTGGTCTGGAGGCAAGTTAGCAAATTGGAAGGAGCGCAGAGTAGTGGCCAGATCGCGGTCTGAAACTCGAAATCCAAGCTGCTCCGCCTCATAAGCCACGGCCCGTTCCGCGATGGCCTGATCCACCAATTGCGGAATATAGGTGGCGGCAAACTCCGGAGGCAACTGCCGGTTCTGCAGCACGTTGCGCAATTGTTGCTGCACCTGGCCCACGGTAACAGTCGACTTGCCGATCTCAGCGATTACCTGGTCGTTACTCGAATCCGCGGCGGTGATTCCCGTGCCGGGAATCAAGTAAAGCAGCATAGAGACCGCAACAATGGCGAGCATGGCGCCCAACATGATGCGGACGGCCTTGGCGCGGCTACGAAATAAATCAAACATGCGTGAAGCTCCTACTTCTGAATGGCGGGGACGCGAGGCTGCCGAAAAGAGCAGCCAGGAAGTCTCGAAACCCTAAGTCCCAGTATAGTATAGCGGGTCTGCGGCGAACTCGAGCGCAACGCTCGAACCGGCCAGGGCCGGCAGGTAAGCGCTGTAGGCCATGTGGAAGAAAAACGCGCTGATCGTGAAGACCAAAATGCCCGCCAGCAGACAGCCGCTGAGGCCGGCCAGTTCGCGATCAGCGGGGCGGTCGCGAGTTCTTCTATAGAGACGAAGGTTCGAACGGAAACACAGGCCGATCACCGCAACGTAGCAGAGCAGGGCGGGTATGCCGCATTCGCTCGAGATTTGGGTGTAGGTATTGTGGGTGCCAAGCCACGGCATTTGCTGGCCGGTGCGCGCCGCGTCCTCATTCACGGCGGCGGAGAATTGATCGGGGCCAACTCCAAATAGAGGATGGCTCAGCGTATATCGCAGGCTGGTTTTGAAGAGCTCCTCGCGCTGCACTTGGGAGGCCACGCTGCCGACATCGGCATCCGACGGATGGAACGGGTCGGTGGGTGGGGGGACGTCGGTAGCGAGTAAAGACAAGCGATGCAGTGTGCCGGACGATTCGCGGCCGCCAGGTGATTCGCCACCCATGGATGCTCCGAGCGCAATGCCGAGCGCGAGGAGTCCCAGCGCCCCTACCATCCACTTGCTCCGGCTCAACGAGAAGATCAAGATCAGCATGGCGACCGCGGCAATGACGCAGCCTCGCGATCCAGTGCGGAACGCGTAGAAGGTGGAGAGCATGATTCCGGCCACACCGGCCACGCGTCCCGCGACGGAGTCTCGGTGGAACAGAAACAGGAATGTGCTGATTCCAAGCAGCAGCGCAAGCGCCAGATCGTTCGAATTGGCATAGAACAAACTGTCTGGAATTCGGAAGCGGGCCTCGCTGGGGTTGTCGCCGAGGCTTCCAAACGCCATGCAACTCAGCAGGAGGGCAACCGCGCTTCCGATCTGGACGTACATCCAGTGCCGGCAGCGGCGGAGAGAAGTAACGAACGTACAGGTGTAGAAGAAGTCCAGGTAGGCGCGGGGAACGTAGTTGGCGACCATCTGGGCACTACCCCCTCTCCAAACGCTCAGGGGAGTGGCGAGTAGCATCCAAACCAGGAATGCCGCCCAGCAAAGGCCGGCGCCGGAACGTAATCCGCGCAAGGCCTGGCCCGAAAAGAGCCACGCGATGGGAAGCAGAAATAGGGTGACGGTGGAAAGGTAGGCCTTCGTTCCGAACAGGTGCAGTGACCAGTCGTTCGCGAATCCTGAGAGGACATAGAGCGAATAAAAAACGAACCCAAGGGTCGTAAAGAGGTTCTCCGCGGGAGCGGGCCGGCCAGCCGGGCGAAGCGTTCTGAGAAGGGCGCTGGAAGAAGGCGGCTCAGTTACGGGACACAGGAGTAAGTGCCATTTCGGCAGTCACAATTCTCCCAAGATTTTTTACCCGGCCATCAGACGAAGTAAACGCATGGCTTACGCATAAATCCAACGTGCACGCGCGCGTAGGTCACCTGGCCGTTCGCGTGGGAGACTGTAGGCGCCAAAGGAGAACTCTTGGGACGCATGCTTATTTGCAGAATTGTTCCGCTCGCGATGTTCGCCAGCTCAGTTTACGGCCAACTCACCCAACTGGATTTGCGTCTGCAGACCCGGGACGTCGATTTCTCGGGCGCCAGCGCGACCAAGCCATTTAAGTCCGGTACCGGGTTGCCATCCTCCTGCGGTCAAGGCGAAATGTATTACCGGCTGGACGCGGCCGCGGGAATGAACGTCTACGGTTGCACCACCTCCAACTCCTGGACGCTGGAACAAGGGCCGCCGGCTGCATCCATGGCCAGCCAGCTGGGCGACTTTGCCGTGACAATGACCAGCGCCACGGTGCTCAGCATCGGAGCCAACTGCTCCACATCCACACCGTGCAACGTACGGTTCGGTGCGTTGGTGTATTCGTTCAGTGGCGGCGCGACGGTGGCCATCACGGCAGGGAGCGGGCTAGCGTTCATCTATGTATCGAGCGCGGGAGTGCTGACCGTGGGCCACAACGTGACTGCGAACTGCAGCAGCGGCTGCGTGGCACAGAGCGGTGTGACCGCTTTTCCGGCGGACGCCGTTCCTCTATTTACCTGGTCGGCCACCAGCGGAACCTGGGCTACCAACGGCGGCGCAGACCAGCGAGCATTCCTCAGTGCGAAGAGCGTGACGGTGGGGCCAGGGATCACGAGCACTGAGATATCCGGCAAGACGCAGTTGAGCGCGGACACTTCGGTAATCGGGCTGCGTACCGCGGCGCCCGGAACATCCAGCAGCGCTTGCACCATGGGCTCCTGGGCCACGAACGGATCGTATTTCTATTTGTGCACCGCTACTAACGTCTGGATGCGCGCGGCGCTGTCATCCTTTTAAGCAATGCGAAACTTGTTGTGGCTGGTAATTGCGAGTATTCCCTGCCAGGCGAATACCTCTATCGCGTCGATTGAACCGACTCAGATGCAGGCGAAAATCACGGTGCAAACCGATCAGGCGGGGTTTTGCACCTATCAAGCGTCACGCGGCACTGCGTTTAGCTCAAACCTTGCGGACCTCGCCGACAACACGAGCACTGACGCCCGCGCCGGGTCCATTGTTGTGGCGAACACACACGTATTTGTTCTGGGCACGCGTACCGGCAATGATGCGCTGGCCGCGGCAGCCACTTACTGGGTCGGAGTTACTTGCGGATCCGACGCAGAAGTTGCCGCTACGTTTACAACTCGATCCGTCGCATGGGGCAATACCGCGCCCGATCCAGTTCCGTTTAATGCAAGTAAGTTCGGGAACACGGATTATCCGCTCATTAATTGGAAGAATCAACAGCAATCCTATGTGGATCCCGTGACCGGCACGGAATTCTGGCGAGTTACTTCGCCCGGCATGATGAGCGTATCGGCTCTGAGTCTGGCTGCCCAGAACTCCGGTATTCTCGGTGTACCGTTGGATGCCAGCGGAACGGGCCAGTGGGCCAGCCTCGGCAGCATCGCCTCCAATGGGTCCAGTTTCTCGGCAGGCACGGGCGGGCCCTCCGACAAGGCCTTCATCCCACTCGCGAACTTCGCTTGTCCCGCGGGAACAACGTTCGCCGGCTGGTATCCAAAATGTACCGTCGACGATTTGTCTTTCAATGTATATTGCGGCAACGCGGCAGTGGGCGGAACGACCATCACGCTGCAGCTGTCGATGGATGGCGGGCAAACCTTGGCGGGGAATCCGGTGACCACATCTGCTTGTGCCAGCAGTGCACCGGCGATGCTGGGGACATACCCGCAACTGGCAGTGAACCCTCCTTTCCTATCGTGGGGCCTCACGCCGCAGCATCATCTGGTGGTTCCTCCGTCCGGGACGGTGAACGTTTCTGGACACGTAGTAACGCTGCAGAGTCCAAGCGGCACGCAGAAGTACTTCGATACAGACTGGGTGAGCGGCACTCCGATCCTGATCAATGGCACTTACTTTCATGTCAGCAGCATCAGTAGCTCGTCGGCTTTAAGTTTAGTGGAAGACGCCGGCACCTTGACCGGTGTGTCGTATGTGGCTGCAAACTTCGGTGTGGTAGTTACTAAGTCAAATACCGGATCGAATGCCAGTGTGAGCCTCGGCGTGAACTATGCTTACGCCACCATGCCGAGCGCGTGTTGCAATGGCGATACTGGCATGATGAGCCAGGCGCCGGTATCGGTGGATATGACGGCCGACGGGTCTACCACGCTCAATCCACCGCTGACGGGATACCTGACCAATGTAGTGGATAGCGCGGGCGGAGAAGCGCTTCTGCTTTGGGTGCCGTTCAACAGCGACGGATCGGTCCGCGCGGAGACGCGGTTGCTGGCCATGGGCTCGAAGCCCGCCGGCAGCGCACGGCTCAACACGAACGGCGATAGCGTGCCATTTGGTCCGGCCGGCTTGAGCGGTTATTTCTTCGACAACGTCGATGGAACATCGGCTTACACCATTGATGTGAACAATCGCGTCTGGAAGCTGACCTACAACGAAACGTTCACCGGATGCGCGGGCTATGTCGTTTTTCACCCCTATCCCGCGTATGGGAACTACAATCCAAACACCGCGATTGCCGACGACTGTTTCCAGTGGACGAATTTAACGCCATCCAGTAGCGGCAACGACATTCGTTCGCAAATGGTGAGCGCATATCAAACTGGATTGAATTACCTGGGACAAACCGTCGGGCCGGCGCACCCCGGGTTCGATCTGGGATGGATGGCGAGCCCGGTTGTGGCTGGATTCGACGGCGGTTACTTCTCGGCGAGCATGGGAAATGTTCAGAATCATATCGGCATCATGGCGTCCTTCAACACTGCGGCTGGAGTGCTCGAGAGTATACGGAATAGCTGGAACGAAGGCGATTGCCGGTGGTGCGGATTGCACGACGCGCCGGTGCTCACCATGGGGACCTGGCGCTTCGCTGTGATCGATCCGCAGCAGGATACGGGCGCAACGAACGTGGTGTTTCCAGATTCGTTCAAGATGAACGTCATTGCGGTGGATCGCGCGGGCGCGGGGTCGAGCGCCGTCTGGGATTCGAGTACCAGCATCGGCGCAACCGAAGCGTACACTTGCCCCGCCAATCTGCTTGCGCCTTATGCGTCCTTCTCTGGGACGGCAAACTGCATCCAGGTGCAAGTGGCGTCGCCTCCTTGCCAACAGAACCCCAACACGTCGTACACATTTGCCGACGGCAATATTGAGAAGCAAGAGTTTCCCTGCAACACGCCAGGATTCGGTACGGCGAACGCCAGTTGGTCCAAACTTCAGGATATGCAGCCTGGCGATTGGTTACTCACCAATGCCGGAAGCCAAAATGAGAACCTGGTTTTGCTTTCGACCACTTACAACAGTGCGACGAATATCGATTTGTGGTTGCTGCGCTGGGCGGCGCACAATTATCTGGCGCCGCTGTTTCCAGGCAAGGACGATCTTGCGAACAGCGCGCATGCGAGCCCCTGGCTACTGTACATGGCGCCGACCTACGCCACCAACGCGGCAGCACTGGACGCGTCGAGTGCAACCCATACCTGGACCAAGAGCAATCCTCTACGCTTCTCTTCGCATGGGTCTTCAGCTCCCGGCGCGGTTGGCGATGGGACTTTGTATTCCTACCAGCAGTCCTGGTTCGGCGGAAGCTATATCGGCTCTGTCGACACCTCGGTTCCGAATCTATTGTGGAGTGCTTTGGTACCGTCGGCTTCCTCCTGGCCAACATTCGCGGGGAGTAACAACGGCGCGAGCAACGCACTCACGCAGAGCTATAACAGCGGTACCTATGCGCCCAATACCGCGTCGCCGGCTTTCTTCGTCGATTACCGGCACTTCAATCCCGCGCAAGGAGGCGGGATCGAGTCGAATGGAGGTGCGCCGCTGGGAAACATGTCGATGACGCTGGTTACGGGAACCGGCCAGACTTATCGAGTGGCGGCCGATTGCTGCGCGGCTGGGCCGAGTGATTACAAGCGTCTCGGATTAGTGGGGTTCGCTGGCCGCTATCTGGCGCACGACGCGAGCGCTCCCACCACCGGCAACACGGCGGATTTGCCCAGTTGGACGATGTGCCGAGCGTTTCAAGTCAATGAGTGTATGGAAGGCTCGTCGGTGGGCAATTTGTATATGAGCCTTCCCAAGGCGGATTTGGAATCCACCTGCGCGAGTTCGCAGTTCACTCAAGCCATTCCGTGCCTCTATCAACCCGCACCGTGGAGCGGGCAGACTATTCAACTCCGCATCGATCGCACGGATTTTAGCGGAATCACGACACGCAAGTTCGGATACGTGCATGGCCACGCGGGAACCACTTACGAATACAGTAACTGCCGTCCCACTTCGGACGCACAGTTCATGTTTTGTCCCGGGTATTGGTTGGACGGCGTGCGGACGGAGTGGGTGGCCTATCGGATTCCGGCATCCTTTCCCACCGACAGCATGAATCGGACAACGTTCGTTCCAGTAAGCGTCACCCTCCAGGGCGTTCCATTCGCGGCTAATATACGGGCCCGCTTCGGCTATCTGGAAAATGGTGGCGATCTATTGCGATGCACCGCGTATGCGCAGGATTGCTCCACGGAGATCCCCACCGGCGCACCCACTGATCCATACAGTTTCAGCAATGAGAGCGTGACACGCCAAAGTTGCGCAAATAGCGCCGCGTGCGTCGTCACAATTCCAAGCTTGCCGAATCGAGTGCTGTACTTCGCGATCGATCGCCTGGATTCGAGCGGCAACGTCGTCGCGACCACGCCAATACAAGCCGCGGCGGTACCTTAGTCAACGCAATCCCGAGAAGCACGACATAGAACGCGTCCAGCGGAAAGCGATAGCGGTTATTCTCGAAGCTGGACAGGAAATTCGCTACGGCCGTTACATAAGTGAGGTTGAGCAGTAAGAAGCCGATGAGAATCGCGATGGATGAATCCAGGGTCTTCCGCCGAACTCCAGCCGCGAGATAGTTGATGCTCCACAGCCAGAGCGCGGGCAGGCCTATCATGAGGAACACACCGGTGTATGGCACAAGCGATACCCTGGCGCCGCTCGCGGCTAAGCGCCTCAGTTCCTTGCGATCGCTCGCCTCCTGGAACTGGCCGAAGAACACGATATTCCAGAACCGGTCGATGGCGTGAATTCTTGGGCGATTCAGATCGAAGAAGGGATAATCTCCCGAGGGTAGAAAGTAACTGAACCAGGCTGCTTCCTCAGAGCGCAGATAGACCACCGGATAATTCTTCAACAAGGCCAGCCCATCCCGCGTATAGCTCCGTTGGACTTCCAAGAACGCCGCGCAATTGAAGTTGGTAGCGCCGGTAGAGGTGACGCAGTCATCCAGCACGGGGATTCCGGTGGGCGCGGGCGTTCTGATGAAAGGTCCGTAGGCACTGATGGGTGTGCCCAGATCCAGCAGAGAAACGGGCGAGATTACGCCTCGCCTTATGAAGGTGCTTGCTTCTTCGGCGGTCAATTGATGAGCTGTGATGACGTCCATATTCATGCCCATCCAAGTGCTGCCGGAGAAGCTTCCAAACAGGATCGCGTTCTTCGCGTAGAGAGCCAGGATCGCGAGCAAGGGCAGCGTGCCGCAGAGCAACACGGTGCGGCGGTGCGATCGGAAGAGCCACGCTAGCGTGAGCATGATGGCTGCGAAATAGGCGAGGTGGAAGATATTTCTTACAAGAACCAGTCCGAAAAGCGCCGCGAAGAACAGGTTCGCCCAAAGGAATCGGAAATCTCGAACGAATCGAACCAGCGCGACGGCGGCCGCGAGAAGTAAGAACGAAACCAGATATTCGTAGAGCAGGTAGTTCTCAAAGCACACGACGGCCGGGCTTACGATGAACCAAGTCGCCAAAGTAAGCGCCAGCCAGCGACTTACTCCGCAGGTCCGCATCAAGTAAAAGATCGACCAGCAAATTCCGAGCCCGAGCATTAGATAAATGAAGCGGAAGGCAATAGGATAGGATGCCGGGAAGAGCTTCAAAACGGCGCCCGTGTAGAGGTTCCACCCCGGAGGCTGGACGTGCAGATAGAACAGGCTCTCGAAAAGCCGGTGCTTCAACAGCTCCGGATCTAGGAATTGGTAGTAGTGGAGAACCGGCCGAGCGTCAAAGCGGACGCCAAGCAGATAGTAACCGAGGCGCGACGCGGCGAATGCCATCGCCAGTAGCGCGTAGAGCGTACGCTCTTTCATTAGATAAGTGATGGACCGGCATCAGAGGCCTGCGTTCAGGCGCAGCGCGAGCAGTTCCGGCAGGCCTGCGTCGATAATCTTTTTCTGCGCGGAAGCGATGTCGTATTCGGCGCGGCAGAGGGTGACCAGTCGCGTTCCGGAATCGTACGTTGCATAACCGGCGCGGCGGTCGCCATCGCGCGGCTGTCCCACCGAACCCGGATTGATCAGGTAGTTCACATCCTGCTCGAGCGGGATCTCCTCTTCGCTCGATTCCGGATCCGCTCCGATCAGCCGCTTCACTCCATTGCGATGGCATAGAAAGGCGCCCTGCAAATGGGTGTGTCCGAAAAAAGAAACGCTGCAATCCAGATAGGGCGCTACTTGCGCCACGTCTTGCTCCGATGTCACATATTCGTCTTCGTCGAGCGGTGAGCCATGTAGAATCTGAAAGCCGTTGATCTGCTCCGGACCCTGAGCCAGACCGCGCAAGTATTCGGCGTGTTCCGGCTGAATCACCGCTTGCGTCCAAAGGGCCGACAGGCGCGCCACCGGGTTGAACCACTCCAGGTCCTCTAAGCCGGCGCAGGCCTTGTCGTGATTGCCGCGCACGATCCCGCTGACGTTTTCTCGAACCCAGCGCACCACCGCATCCGGATCGGCGCCATACCCGACCAGATCGCCACAGCAGACGATGCGATCGTAGGCCGAGCCCGCGCGCGTCAGCACGGCGCCGAGCGCTTCCCAGTTGGCGTGAATGTCGCTCAGAATCAGATAGCGCACAGGCGAAGAACCGATACCTCAGACGGAGCGCCCAGCCGGACCGGTACGCCGATGGTGCCCAGCCCGTTAGACACATAGACGGACGAATTGCCCCGCCGATAGAGCCCTTGGACAAAGGGAGTGAAATAACGTGCAACATCGAGGTGCTGATGCAGGATTTCGACGTCCACCTGGCCGCCATGCGTGTGGCCGGCGATGGTCAGATGGTAGCCTTGCGCGGCGGCCACGGGAAAAACGTCCGGGTTGTGCGACAGCATGATGTTGAGGGCGCCTGGAACAATCAACTGCTCCGTGCCTATTAAGTAAGGCTTGTGCATCTTCTGATAGTCGACTCCCGCGAAGTTGATGGTGGCATTTCCAAATCGAAGCTGTTTGGCCCGATGCCGCAAAAACTCGATTCCGATACGGCGTCCCTGTTCGGTGACATAGTTCTCGGTGTTGGCATAAATCTCATGATTCCCGAGACACCCCAGAACGCCGGCGTCTGCGCGAAGGCGCGCTAACTGACCCAGACAGGCATCCAACGGATCGCCGGGGCGGGTGATCAGATCGCCCGTCACCAGAGCGATGTTCGCGCGCGTTTCGTTCGCCATGTCCACCGCCCTGGCGAATTCCCGCTCACTCAGGAACGGGCTCAAGTGAATGTCAGTGATTTGCACGATCCGCAATCCTTCCAGATCTCTGGGCAGATTGGGGATGGGGACCGATACCTCGGAAACCCGGAACTGGTTGCGGCGCACAATCCCAAAGGTGGTGGCCGCCACGGGTGCGATGCACAGGCCGGCGCCCACCGCTTGCAGAAGTTTCCGCCTGGAGGGGTCGAATTGCGAGCTTGTGCCCCAAACCAACAGAGCCAGTGACAAACCGATCAACCACATGGTCTCTACCAGCGAGGCGCATTCCAGCCAAGTCCACCACCCGACGGGGAAGCGCACCAGCACTCGCTGGAATTCCAGCAGGTAACCAGCCACGAGCAAAGCACTGGAGACAAACGCGCCCAGCCAGATCAGACCGCGGCGGCGGGAGGAATCCAGCAACCAGCGGATGATCGGGACTTGTAGGCCCAGGCCGAGAATAAGCAGGCAGAGGCCCGGAAAGAAGTGCACGCGCAATAGCACTGCTACCATTCTAGTGGGTGCGAGCGGCGGCTTGCTCCGTTTCGGCGCTCGGATGCTACACTGGTGCTGTAATTCCCGCCGAGAGATCCCCGGTCGTCTAATGGTAGGACAGCGGCCTTTGGAGCCGTGAATCGTGGTTCGAATCCATGCCGGGGAGCCACAACTTCAAGTTCGAACTCAAATGTCGGTTTTGTTGACAGCATCGCATCGCCTCGAAACCGCACCGTTATCCCAAACATTTGGCACGTGTTACGGTTTTTGGCTTTCTCTTCAATGCGACGCGTGACCTGTTGTCGAACCGTGTAGCGTTCCCGCCGCGTGCCTTTCGACGCCAAATTCTCCGTTCTCTCCAGTTGACAGGTTCCGTTTGTTGACAGGTCTGTTCGGCCCGGGGTGCCAAGGCGCTGGAGATCCGTGGGCGAACGGATGGGTGAGCAACAACAGCGGACTGATAACCAACTCGTTCACGCCAACTGCGTCCACGAACTTCGACGGTGCCAATCACTTGCTGACCGGCGGTGCGTCCTACTTAGATCCTTCGAACATCTTAACGGGAAATCAAACCGTTATCGGGGGGTACACGTTAACCTACGACGCCGAGAACCGGGTGTCATCCAGCGCGATTGGTGGCCACACCACAACGTATGTCTATGATGGGAATGGACATCGTGTGATGAAATCCACCGGCACTGCGGCCACGACCTACGTCTACGACGCGATGAATCAGTTGATTGCCGAGTACGGAACTCCGTCGGCGGTCGATACTGGGACGAAGTATGTGAGCGTGGATCATCTTGGCTCGACGCGCCTGGTGACCGACACCTCGTCCCCGACGCCGAATCAAGAGATCTGCTATGACTTTCTGCCGTTCGGGGAATTGATTCCAAGCGGGACCGACGGCAGATCCGGTTGCTATGGTTCGACGGCGACTCCGCTGACGCAGAAGTTCACCGGCAAAGAACGAGACGCCGAGAGTGGGTTGGACTGGTTCTCTGGTTCCGTCGATCAGAACAACTACGACGGTACCCAGTTCTTGGGTTCCGCTTTTGCGAGTGGCCGTTATTTCAGTTCGGCACAGGGGCGGTTTACAAGCCCAGACATGCCGCTGTTGGATCAAGATCCATCAAATCCACAAAGTTGGAACCTGTACGGATACGTCAGGAACAACCCGCTTTCAAACATCGACCCTACTGGCCGAAGAGGCGTGACCACGACAGTTGACGGCAAGGACAGTGTGGGCGACAACGGGGACGGTCAGGGTTGCGATGCCGCCAAAGTTGCTCCGACGCAAAATAATCAAACACCATCGGACACAAACGCATCCGATGTCGCACCGCAGCAGGTTAGCACGACAGCACAGTCAGAACCATTCAGCCTGACAGCCCTTTATTCGGGCGCTAAGGAGTTCGTAAGGAGTTCTCCGTTTCCGATCACTCTAAGCTTTGGCGTGGGCACACCGCAGACAGGCAATTCTATCGGTCCTCAAATCAACCTGGCCATAATTCCGAAGACAAGGCAGGTCTGTCTTTCGGTTGGATTGTACGTCACCACGCCTGGTTCAGCCTTCGTGAATGCAAGCATCGGGTTGCTGGTACATGGCCCGCTCGATCAGGCTGCTGATGTCGTTTCAAGCTTCGGCGTCGGAGGCACTCTTCAGAAAAGCGTCGGGGTGGGATATCAGGTGTCGTCAAGCTCTAGTGGCACACTTGGGGGACCGAGTGTTGGGACCCTGGGCGTGAGTGCGAGCGCCGGATATGGCCGCTGCTTCACAGTGGGGAACTAGTTATGAATGCCAACATTGCAGCAATAATCGGCATGGGATTATTCGCATACGTCGCTGTGAATGGCGCTTACATGCTCTTATCGCCGGTTTCTTGGGCGGAGGCGTTTTGGACGGCAAAGGGGATATACGGTAATCCCGAGCGTCGCTTGGGGCTGGCCTCATCTCGTGAACGGCTGCGGGTTCGGTTGACTGGTTCAGCGATGTTCGCCTTAGCAGCGTTTGGTCTGCTTACGATAGTGAGCTTCTACGGTTAGCTGATTGGGAGTTGCTCGTAGTTGGTCGTACTGAAATCGACGGGGCCGATGCCGCCCATCGCCAGAGGCGAGCCAACGGACACGGAGTTATTCACGCCTGGTACCCGATTCCCCTCTACCTGGCCAGCGCCCTTCTGCAAGTCGGGATCATTGAGCAGGGCACTTCGTGAGCTTCGGAGAACTCCAGGGCACGTTCAATGGAGCGGCGGATGTAGTCAGAGCGGGAGCGCATTCGGAGATCGTAGGTGACGGAATCCAGACGATCGACCAGCGATTCTGGAAGCCGAACAAGGATGGCACGTCGTTTTGTTTTCATGATGACGAAGTATTTAGGTACGCAAAATAAAAATCGGGATCGGGTTCCGATGCGTCCTGGAGCGTCGTTTGAAACCCGATCTTTCGTCGCCCACGTGGAAACGGGTTCCAAGATGGTTTTTGAATCGGGTTCGCATGAAGGAATCCAACCGTCAGGAACATGCGAAGCATGGTTGCGAAGCAACCGAACTGGAACCCGTTTCCTGATCGTCTTCAACCCGTTTTTCGATTGGTCTTCTTCCTTCTTCAACCAGGAACTTGATTCGTCGTTCACTTCGTTCACGACGCTTCGCATTCCTGATTCGTATCATGCGGTTGGTCTAGAGCTTCGATGCAGGATAGAGTCCCACTAGGGAACTCCGCATCGAAGCGCCGAAGGTCATGCGTACTGGCCCTTCGCATCGAACGTGATCCTCTGAGGCGGTCACGTTTCCCGGCTACTTAACGGTGGTATCTCAGCCAAACCCGGCAGACTTGGGCATCCCGGTTTGCAGCGCCCTGGCTCTTCGTCTGCGTCCCACAGTAGAGCCGTCCTGATTCCACGCTGCCGTCGATTGCTCCCGACCGTGGAGGACTTCTTGGTGTTGATCTTGGCGTATGGCGGTCAGCGTTTTTCTTCACTGGCCCGTCCGATAGCAGAGGATCAACACTGGTATCTATACACGCAATCCAGCCAACGGCAACGTTACACTGACATTCCCGATCGCCCAGTTGCCCCCGGACAATGTGAGCCTCGGGGGGGCGGGAGTTTCATTGGTCTACAACAGCGCGGTGTACGATGCTCCCGCGATTCCACAGAGCACCACCGAGGCCGACCTGACGTACACTGCGAGCGCTCACGGCGGCGGGTGGAACTACGGATACCAGTACGCCCTCTGGGCACAGCCTCGCATTCCGCTGGCTAATATGAACTCGACCGTCTGTGGCTACTTATCAGCTGCGGAGCAGCAATACTGGTACAAGAATTTTCTCCAGACGCCAGACGGGACAAATCACATCCTGTACCGGGTCTTTGCAATTCCGTCGAACTCGATGCCGCCGAACCAGGGTCCGCTTGATGACCCTACGGGCACAGGATTTCTGAGCACCGACTTCGGGGGCTTCGGCAACCCCAACACAAGCTTTTGCAGCGACAGCAGCAGCCAGCAGCAATACACAGGAGTCTTGGTTTTCGCAACGGTGGATGGAAGCGATATTCGTGTCGAGGTGAAGACGAATCCAGGTGGTGTCGGGACATGGAAGGCTTTCCTCCCCAATGGCACACAAATCAGCTGCGACAGCCCATTATGCCGAACGTCAACTGCACTCGCCAACGGCGGCTCATACTACGCGGAAGTCAGCCCGGCCGCAGAAATCTCCGACCGCAACGGTAACAACGTGTATATACAAGGGGCTTGCCCTACCGGTAGCGCGTGCCAGGAAACGATAAGCGATGTGCCCGGGAGAATGATCAACCGTAAGCGTACGGCGAACCCATATTGAAGCGCAACGATGAATGGCCCAAGCTGTGGCATGGGCGAAACGGAAAGATCACAACAGATGCGGCGGATGCTGGAAGAGTACAAG